>Ga0182742_1000866_pt1 | contig 43206 bp, 42 predicted proteins | sample eDN5th37CBELigMG_FD_128880 | JGI IMG/M metagenome (GOLD analysis project Ga0182742, IMG submission 128880) | Enriched Miracle-Growth compost microbial communities from Emeryville, California, USA - eDNA 5th pass 37_C BE-Lig MG (version 2)... ... | reverse complement strand
TGCCTGGCCCGGCGATATTGGCGAAGGTGGAATCCTTGATGCTGATCCTGGCGAGGCCGCCGGCGGTGGCGTCGATCATGATGCCGGACACGCCGCCCGAGACCTTCACATTGTCGAGCGAAATATTGACGTTGTGGCCGCCGGTCACGATGCGTATCGCGGCGCCGGTGCCGGTGCTGAAGCCGTTGAAGCTGACATTCTTCAAGCTGAGCGTAGCTGTTCCAACCGGTGCAAAAAGCACTCCGCTCATATTCGAGGCGAGGGGCGTGGAGAATGCGACGTTCTCCAATGTGAACGAACCCCCTGCCGCGTTAAAATAGGCAGCGTAGTTTGAATACCAGCTGCGGGACACGCTCATATCCCTGATCGTAACAGTCCTCGGCGTCGTACCGCCATAGGCGAAGAAGGTGACGCTACTGGCCTGCCCGAAGCCCTGATGATTTACCGCGACAGACCCTATTACGCCGCTCGCATAGTGGCCTGACGATACATGGAATATCGTGCCGCCATCCCCGGCCACGCCGTATGCGGCCAGTAGATCGGAACAGGGTGCCGTTCGCGTGCAGGCACTGCCAGCACCGTCGGCGGGTGAATAGAACGCCGCCGTCTGCGCCAGGGCGCCACCGGTCGTCGTTGCCACAAGAAGCCCCGCTGCGATCATCAGCTTCATGACGATATTCTCCGTTCGAAGCCAGAGCATAACCTTCTCTGCCGTTACGGCAACCATCCGCTTCTGATGACGACCCGGACCTTCATTTCCACACTCGGAGACCCTTTATGTCGATCTCACGCGGCAGCGCGTCCAAGCGGCTGATCGTCAGCGAGTGCGCGAAGAACGACCTGCTGCGCAATCAGTGCGCCTGTGCAGCAGCGAGCGCTTGCCCGAAGAGCCCAGCACCGCCTTGAGGACGAAATAGAACAGCGCGGTTGCGCCGACCAGCATGCCGTCCGACCCGGCCTAAGGATATGAGTGGGGGGTACGTTGGTAGCGGAGGAGGGATTCGAACCCCCGACACAAGGATTATGATTCCTCTGCTCTAACCGACTGAGCTACTCCGCCGTGCCCTGAGGCGCGTCGCGGGGGCCGGCGGCCCGTCGCGAGGTCGGGCGGATATAAGGGGCAGGGTGCGCGGGTGTCAAGCAGTGTCGGCGGTCTCCCGCGCGGCTTTTGGCGCGGGGCTGACAAGGTCTGGCGGCAGCCGCCGGCGCGTGTTCCGGCGCGGTCCGCCCGATTGCCAAATGGTTAAAAGGTGACGGGAATTCCTAACGGAGGATTCACCCGAGTTACCGTCTAATTACCATGCGCTTAGCCAAATTTTAAAGGCGGCGCGATAGTCTCGTGACGATTGGGTCTTTGAGTTTGTGTAGAGAGTACCATGACCGATCTGGTTAGACCGCGTATAAAATATGTCATCGGGCCTGATGGAAGTCCGTTGACGATTGCCGACCTGCCGCCGACGAATACGCGTCGCTGGGTCATCCGGCGCAAGGCGGAGGTTGTGGCGGCCGTGCGCGGTGGCCTGCTCAGCCTGGATGAAGCCTGCCAGCGCTACAAGCTGACGGTGGAGGAATTCCTGTCGTGGCAGGCCTCCATCGACGAATACGGGCTGGCGGGACTGCGCACCACCCGGATCCAGCAATACCGGCACTGACACGGAACAAGCGTTTTGAAGGGCACGGTCCGCCGTGCCCTTTCGCATGTCCGGCGGTCGCGCCACCGGCGGATAGGGTCCTGCAGCGGCTCCGGCGATCGAGACGCGTCCGCCGCGCAACGTATGGCGAGCGTCAGCGCAAGGGACCGGGCTCCAAATATCAGGGATGTCGCGGCGGGGCCGCGCGTGATGGCGGGCTGCCGGCAGGCATAGCCCGTGCGCAGCGTGCCCGAGGGCTTCGGCTGGCGGGGCGCCAGCGTTGAATGGGGGGGGCCGGCCTTTTCAGGCCGGCAGGAGGCTGGCCCCTTGCTCAGCCGGCCATGGCGCGGCGGCCGTCGCCGTCGGAATCCCTGTTCCGCGCGTCGAGCATCTCGGCCTTGGCGAGTTCGCCTTCGGCTTCCGTCAGCGCCGCCTGCGCGGCCTGCCGCTGCTGCGCCAGGTCGGTCTGCGAATCCTTCAGGTTGTCGCGGCGCTGGCGGGCCGCCTTGGCGAAGGTCGGATAGGCGAAATGGTTGATGTCGTGGATGCCGGCCTTCTTCTCCTCGGCGGCGATCTGCGCGTCCAGCTCCGCGGCCATGCGCGCGAACTCGGCGATCATCATGTCGAGCTGCATCAGCTGGCGGCGCTTCTCATTGGCCTGAAACTGCTTGAGACGCAGATTGTTGTCCCGTGACTTCATACTCAGATACTCCTCGAATCCCCCGGGAAGGACGACTGTCGATTCCCTTGCACGCGTCCGGCGCAACCCGCGCCGCATTCTTCACTCCGCCGCTTCGCCGGGCCGCCCCTCGGCCCCCGGGAAGGATTTCGTAAACTTTCGAACGCGCGGTAACCATTCGTTTACCCGCGTTGTTAATCATACGACGTAGGACTTAAGGCACGGTAAAGGCCGCGCCTGAAGTCAGGCCCAACAAGCGGAGTCAATTGAGTCACTTAGCGCGATTACATAAGGTTTTCGGGCCCGGTGATTGGCTTCTATTTATGTATGTATTTCAGATGGATGCCTTAAAAAATTGATAAATTCTGAAGGCGCTTGCAAAGCGGAATCAGAATTTGTTAACCATTTGGTGGCAACCTCCGATTCAGGCAACACTGCCGTGCGGCGATGCGGTCACCGTGGCAGCGGCGAAGGGGAATGAGATGCGCGTTCTGCTGATAGAAGACGACAGTGCAACCGCACAGAGCATCGAGCTGATGCTGAAGTCGGAGAGCTTCAACGTCTACACGACCGATCTCGGCGAAGAGGGCGTGGATCTCGGCAAGCTCTACGACTACGACATCATCCTCCTCGACCTGAACCTGCCCGACATGTCGGGCTACGAGGTGCTTCGCACGCTGCGCCTGTCCAAGGTGAAAACGCCGATCCTCATTCTCTCCGGCATGGCCGGCATCGAGGACAAGGTTCGCGGCCTGGGCTTCGGCGCCGACGACTACATGACCAAGCCGTTCCACAAGGACGAGCTCGTGGCGCGCATCCACGCCATCGTCCGCCGCTCCAAGGGTCATGCCCAGTCGGTCATCACCACGGGCGACCTCATCGTCAATCTCGACGCCAAGACGGTCGAGGTCGGCGGCCAGCGCGTGCACCTGACGGGTAAGGAATACCAGATGCTCGAGCTGCTCTCGCTGCGCAAGGGCACCACGCTGACCAAGGAAATGTTCCTCAACCACCTTTACGGCGGCATGGACGAGCCGGAGCTGAAGATCATCGACGTCTTCATCTGCAAGCTGCGCAAGAAGCTCGACGTCGCGTCGGGCGGCCAGAACTACATCGAGACCGTCTGGGGCCGCGGCTATGTGCTGCGCGAGCCCGAGGACGTGCGCGCCAGCGCCTGAGCGAATAGCGAATAGCGAATAGCGAATAGCGAATAGCCTGAGGAAGGCCGTTGACCGCGTCAATGGCCTTTTCGATTCGTGCCTTGGTATATCCGGGCTGCCGCTCCAGCTCTTTGATTCAGCCGCATTTGTGCGACGCCAGGTGAGTCCACTTGGCTGCAAAATGCTCTAGGCGGCGAGGTCGAGGGCGCGGAAGCGGTCGAGCAGCAGCGGCCGGTTGAACGGCTTCAGTATATATCCCTTCGCCCCGGCGCGCTTGGCGCGCATGACGCTGCCGAGGTTGAGCTCGGTGAGGCAGAGAACCACATTCGGCTTCGCCGGACCCGCAAGCACCATGATCTCGCGGATGAACTGCTCCGCGGTCATGTCCGGCAGGGAGTCGTCCACGACGATGATGCCCGGCATTTCGGCCTGGCACATGAAGAGGGCCTCGCTGGCGTTCGCGGCCTCGATCACCGTGATCTCGGCCGAGGACAGGATGCGCTTCGCCACCTTTCGGATGACGCTGGAATCGTCGACGATCATGCAGCGTTTCATGCACACCCCCTGAGCCGGTCAGGCGCTGTAGACTGCCGGCGCCGGGAAACTAGGTCATGAAGGTAAAGAACCGTGTAAGCCGCGCGGTAAAATTTTCATGAAGGACGGCAGCTGCGCGGCGAACGGGTCGCCGCGCCGGGTCGCGCCGCGTCAGGCAGCCGTCAGCACGATGTCCTCGGCCGACGCGCGGATGCCGATCGCCATGCCGGTCTCGCGGGCGAGCAGCAGCGTGTAGTAGGGCTGCACCGAATGGGCGTCGATCGGCTCGGACAGCGGACCGCCTGAATGAAGCTCGAGGAATTTCGGCGGCACGCGCAGCATCGGCCCCGTCGCGGTCAGCGTGAAGCGTGGGCTGGTCTCGAGGTCGTGCAGCTCGACCTTCAGCCTGCCGCCGCGCGGGATCGCGCCGTTGGCGACGACGATCAGGTTGAGCAGCAGCTTCACCTTGTTCTTCGGCACATAGGCGCGTGCGCCGTGCCATTCGAACTCGGGCTTCTCATTGGCGAGGAAGGCGGTCGCGACCGCCTGGGCGTCGCCGGTGTCGATCTGCATGCCGGCCGACCCGGCCGCGCCGAACGCCAGCCGGGCGAATTGCAGCCGGGCCGAGGCGTTGCGGGCGCTGGCGCGGATCAGGCGCATGGCGTCCTCGTCGGAGCCGCCTTCTTCCAGAAGCTCCAGCCCGTTGTTGATCGCGCCGACCGGGGAAATGATGTCGTGGCAGATGCGGCTGCACAGAAGCGCAGCGAGATCCGTCGCCGACAGGGTGAATATGTCGCTCATAAGACTCTCTTCCTCATCTTCGCACCGGCGGCCGCCGCGCCGCTCGCTGCGAATCGAAAGTATCAGGGTGACGCATTGGTTACACAGGCGCGCAGCCTGGGCAAGGAATCGCGCATTCCCGCGGGTTTCGGCCGTTCGCCTCTCATGCGCCAACGTGGTGAGCGCGCGGTTAATGGTTGAAAAAGGATTGCGCCTTATCCTCGCATTCGACCAATCGATGTCCAGCAAGGAGACAGGAACAATGTCTTTCGTCCAGTTCCTCCGCTCGCGTGCCGCGGCACTCATCGCCCTGTTGACCGTCGTCGCCGGCCTGCTCTCGGCGCCGGTGGCGGCCCGCGCCGACGATTCCTATTCGGCGCAGGAGATCGTCAATGCGGGCCACCGCTTCTTCGGCTCCACATCCGGCGGCCTCGCCAGCGTGGTGGAGAAGGCGTTCGCCTCCTACGGCCTGCCGAACGGCTATGTGCTGGGCGAGGAGGGATCGGGTGCCTTCTTCGCCGGCGCCACCTATGGCGAAGGCACGCTGTTCACCAAGAATGCCGGCGACCACAACGTCTTCTGGCAGGGCCCGTCGCTCGGGCCCGATTTCGGCGGGCAGGGCTCGCGCACCATGATGCTTGTCTACAACCTCGACAATGTGGGCAACCTCTACAAGCGCTACATGGGCGTGTCGGGCTCGGCCTATATCGTCGCCGGCCTGGGCTTCCACGTGCTGCGCCACGACAACGTGCTGCTCGTCCCGATCAAGACCGGCCTCGGCGCCCGGCTGGGGCTGAACTTCGGCTATCTGAAGCTGACCCAGGCGCCGACCTGGAATCCCTTCTGAGCATGGCGCACGGGGCGCCTCGCCGGCCCGTCGACATGTCCTATCTCATTGATCGGCCGGCGAAATAGGCCGTAAGTGCCGGTTGCGCCCACGCCCGGCACCACAACTTTTGCTGGTCCGTGCAGAGACGGCGTGCCAAGATGCCGCCATCGTCGCGTGACGAGGCGTTTCGGTCGTGATCCAGAGTATCCTCTTCTTCCTCCTCGGCTTCCTGTGCGCGGGTTTCCTCGCCCTGATGATCGCCCCCGCGGTCTGGCGGCGGGCCGTGGTGCTGACGCGGCGGCGCATCGAGGCTTCGGTGCCGCTGACCAGCAACGAGATCCGCGCCGAGAAGGACCGGCAGCGGGCCGAATATGCGATAATCACGCGGCGGCTGGAGATCGACCTTAAGGCCGAGCGCGGGAAGGCGGCGGCGCAGACCCTGGATCTCGCGCGCCGGCGCGAGGAGATCAGCGAGCTTGCGGCGGCAGGCGAGCGGGACCGGCAGGAGATTGCCGCGCGCGAAGCCGATATCCAGGCCTTGCGCACGCAACTGGCGGAAGCCGGGACGCGGCACGAGGCCCTCGCCGCGGAACTGGCGCTGGCGAGATCGGCGAACGAGCAGAAGTCCGCCGAGATCGACCGGCTGGAAAAGGCCATGGACGAGGTAAGCCTCACATCGAGCAGCCGGCAGATCGAGCTCGTCGCCCGCGAGAGCGAGGTCGAGAAGCTGGTGGGCGACATCATGGAACTGCGCGACGAGCGGCGCGAGCTGCAGCGCAAGCAGCGCGAGGCGGCGGCCGAAAGCAAGGGTGCGCGCGACGAGCTCGCACAGGAACGCCGCAAGGCGGCTGACCTCGAAACCAGGCTGGAGCGGATGCTGTCGACCCTGACCGACCGCGAGGAGAAGCTCGACCGGCGCGAGAAGGAGATTGCGCAACTGCGCGAGCGGCTGAAGGGACCGGGAAAGATGCCGGTGGACGGGAAGGATGATGCCGGGGAGCCGACCGCCGTCGTGCCCGCGGCCGCCGAAGGCGTGGAGCAGGCCCTGCTGGTCAAGCTCGAAGGGGATCGCGACCGGCTCGAAAAGCGGCTGCTGGCGCTGACCCGCGAGAACAAGCGGCTGAGCCAGGAACTCGCGCAGGAGCGCCACGCGCCGCCGCTGTCCGATGAGGAGCGCAGGCAGAACGACCTGCTGAGGGACGAGATCAACACGCTCGCCGCCAAGGTGGTGAGCATGACGGCGGCCCTGGAAGGGCCGGATTCGCCCATCCACGCCGCGCTTTCGCAGCCGGGGCGCGACGACGTGTCAGCGCCCGCCGGCTTGGTCAGCCTCGCCGAGCGGGTGAAGGAGCTCCAGCCTCAGCCGGCCGACGCCAAGCCGGCATAGAAGTGGCTGAGCGCGATCGCCGATGCGGCCGCCACATTGAGGCTGTCGAAGTTTGGCGACATCGGAATCCGCACCGTTTCCATGCGTGACATGAGCGCCGCGGGCAGGCCCTCGCCCTCGGTGCCAAGATAGAGCGCCACGCGGCCGCCGGGCGCGACGTCGCCGAGGCTGCGCGTGCCGGAGGGGCTGAGGGCGAACTGGCGGAAGCCGTTTTCGGCCAGCGCATGCACCGTCCCTTCGACGCTGCCGCAGCGGGCGAAGGGAACGCGCAACGCCGCGCCCACCGAGACGCGGATCGCCTTGCGGTAGAGCGGGTCGCAGCAGGATCCGTCGAGCAGCACGGCGGACGCCTCGAAGGCAGCTGCATTGCGGAAGATGGCGCCGACATTGTCATGATTGGCGATGCCGACCAGCACCGGCACGACGGCCTGCGCCGGCATGGCCGCGAGCAGTCGCGCCGGGTCGTCGTCGGCGCGCCGATGGACGAGCGCCAGCACGCCCCGGTGCAGATGGAAGCCGGCGATGGCGTCGAGCACTGACTGGGCGGCGACATGAACCGGGACATCCTCGTCCAGCACGGCCAGCGTGTCGGCGAGGCCGGGCAGGCGCCGGTCGAGCACCAGCAGCGAATGCACCGCGAAGCGCCGCGCGTTGAGCAGGGCGGTCAGCACGACCTTGCCCTCGGCGACGAACAGGCCGTCGCGCATGGCGAGGTCGCGGTCGCGTATGTCGCGGAAACCCGCGATGCGCGGGTCGTCGGGCTGGGTGATCTCGATCGTGTGCACGGCGCAACCGGATTGCGCGAAGCCGCCGCCGCCGTCAACCTGTCCGGCTATTCCGGCGCCATTTCGGGTATCATCTCGCCGGTCCTGTCCTCGGTCGCCTCGCGGGCGAACACGGACAAGACCGCCTGGAGAAGTTCGGCCGGCAGACCCGGCGCGCATGAATAGTAGATCATCTGGCGATCCCGCCGCGTCTCCACGAGGCCGAGGTCGCGCAGGCGCGCAAGATGCTGCGAAAGGGCCGACTGGGAGAGGCCAACCCGTTCGGCGATGGTGCCGACGGGCATCTCGCAGCCGTCCAGATGAAACATGATCGAGAGCCGCTTGGCGTTACCCAAAGCCGCGAGATAGGGCGCAGCCTCGGTCGCGATTTTGGCTGGTGAAGCCGGTCGCATGTCTCCCCCGGGTGCAGGATGAAGTCGATGTCGGCCGTATGCGAGGCGACGTATGCTTTTGATTAAACTCCCGAAGTTTATAAAGCAACGATAAAGATAGCTCTTTGTTTTTATAGCATTTCCTATAAAAGAAGATGCTTATATATTTTCCCTATGCAACCGCCTGCAGCTTCTGCCGGCCGTTTCTCACCAGCTCTACAAGAGCAACCCGCATCTGCGAAGCGTCGGCGAGAGGGGCGGGAAAGAGGACGCGCCGCACGTCATCGCCGTCCGCAATGTCGATGCCGTCGGGGTCGATGCCGGTCAGGCGCCACTTGCCGTCCGGCGCGCCAGCATAGGCCCGGGCATAGATGCTGATGGCGTCGGCGTGATCGTCGTTCATGTGCTCGACAGCGCCGGCTTCCGACTGCGCCAGCGCCGCCGATACGGCCGGCTCGCTCAGCAACTGCGCGCGCGTCAGCGCATAGGCCTTGCCGAAGCCGCCGTTCAGGCTGGCGCTTACCGGGTCGAGCCGGAAATAGCCGAAGTCGGGAAAATCCGCATAGAGCGCGGCCTTGGGATGGCGCGCGAGATAGCGGCGGGCGGCGCGAAGCTGCGCCTCGCTGCCGCGCTCCAGCCGTTGCGCCCGGCAGGCGAGGGTGATGCGCGGATGCGCCAGCGGGTCGCCCTTGCCGGGCTCGCCCAACAGCAGCGAGCAGCGCGGGTCCGCATCCAGCGCGCCGGTATGCGCCGAGAGCCGCGAGACGAGGATCAGCGGCGCGCCGTCGATGTCGGTCGCGGTGGCCGTCCGCGTCGCGATCGGCGACCCGTCCTTCGGGTCGAGCGTGGCGATCGCGCCGTAGCGCGCCCTGCGTATGAGGGTGCGCGCCTGGCGAATGGCCTCGTCGTCGGTCTCGCGCAGCACGTCTTTCGTCTTGTCGTTCATCGGTCTTTTCCAGAAAAGATGATTGGTCTGCTCATCTATTCACTGAGAATGCCGGAGGAGGCAAGCCGTCCCGCCTCGTCCTGCGAAATCCCGAACTTTTCCAGCACCTGCAATGCGCCCCGCGGGCTGCCGCTCGCCTGCGACGGCGTGCGCGAGAAGCGCGGGGCCGGTGCGGGGCGCGTCATCCGCCCGTGCGGGACATGCGCCGCCCGCGCCCTGTTGTGCGGGTGGTCCGGCGCCTCGCCGAAGGAGAGGACGGGCGTCACGCAGGCGTCGCTGCCGGCGAAGACCGCGTCCCATTCGTCGCGTGTGCGGGCAAGGAAGCGCGCGGCGATCGCCTCGCGCATCTGCGGCCAGCAGGTGCGGTCATATTGGCGCCGGGCGAAGCTCTCCGGCAGCGGCAGGCGGTCGCAGAACACGGCGAAGAACTGCGGCTCGAGGCAGGCGACTGCGACGTGGCCGCCGTCCTTCGTCTCGTATGTGTCGTAGAAGGGCGTGCCGCCGTCGAGCATGTTGGCCGCGCGCCGGTCCTGCCACAACCCCGCGCCGCGCAGGCCGAAGATGCTCGCCGCCAGCATGCCGGTGCCGTCGACCATGGCCGCGTCGACCACCTGGCCACGGCCGGAAGCCGTGCGCTCGAACAGGGCGGCGAGGATGCCGGCGATGAGGAACATGGTGCCGCCGCCATAGTCGCCGATGAGGTTAAGCGGCGGCACCGGCTTGCCGCCGGCGGGGCCGATGGCGCCGAGCGCGCCGGTGATCGAGAGATAGTTGAGGTCGTGGCCGGCCTGCTGCGCCAACGGTCCGTCCTGGCCGAAACCGGTCATCCGGCCGTAGATCAGGCGCGGATTGGCGGCGCAGAGCGCATCCGGCCCGAGCTCAAGCCGCTCCATCACGCCGGGCCGGAAACCTTCGAGCAGGATGTCGGCGCCCGTCGCCGCGCGGCGAACCACCGCCACGCCCTCGGCGGATTTGAGGTCGACCCGCAATGTGTGGCGGCCGTGAAGGCCGATGTCGAAATCGCTGTCGAGCGGCAGGAAACTGTCGGGCCCGTGCAGGCGGCCGATGCGCAGCACGGTGGCGCCCATGTCCGCCAGAAGCAGGCCGGCGAGCGGAACCGGGCCGATCGCCGCCATTTCGACGACCTTCAGGCCCGCAAGCGGTCCGCCTTTCCTCTCGTCGGCCATTCTCCTCCCATGCTCCCTTTCCGGGTCTAGCGCGGGGCCATGCGGATCGCGCCGTCGATGCGGATCACCTCACCGTTCAGCATCTGGTTTTCCACGATGTGGCAGGCGAGAGCGGCATATTCGGCCGGATCGCCGAGGCGCGGCGGGAACGGCACCTGCTGGCCGAGCGAATCCTGCGCTTCCTGCGGCAGGCCGGCCAGCATCGGCGTGCGGAAGGTGCCCGGCGCGATGGTCATGACGCGGATGCCGGCGCGCGCCAGGTCGCGGGCGATAGGCAGCGTCATCGCCACGATGCCGCCCTTCGAGGCCGAATAGGCGGCCTGGCCGATCTGGCCGTCGAAGGCGGCCACGGAGGCCGTGTTGACGATCACGCCGCGCTCGCCGCCGTCCAGCGGGTCGAGCTTCTCGGTCCGCACCGCGAAGAGGCGGATCATGTTGAAGCTGCCGACGAGGTTGATCTCGATGATCTTGCGATAGAGGTCGAGCGGGTGGGCGCCGTCCTTGTTGGTCGTCTTGGCGGCGATGCCGATGCCGGCGCAGTTGACGAGGATGCGCGGGCCACCCAGCTTTGCCTCGACCTCGGCGAATGCCGCGTTGCCGCCTTCGTCGCTGGTGACGTCGCATTTGACCGCGATACCGCCGATCTCCTGCGCCACCTTCTCGGCGCGGTCCATGCCGACGTCGAAGATCGCCACCCTGGCGCCGCGTCCGGCCAGCGCGCGCGCCGTCGCCTCGCCGAGACCCGACCCGCCGCCGGTGACGACGGCAACCTGACCCTTGGGGTTCATGCTTCCTCCAATATGTTATGAACTAGAACAATATGCCGCCACTATAGAGCATGTCCCGCAAAAGCGGGAGCCGGTTTCGGCGGCGGAATTATGCCCCTGCGCGGTGAGCGTTGCGGACTCGATGCGAGCCGGGCGGCCCGCCGTCAGGCCGCCGAGACGGTGATGCCGGGCATTCCGTCATTGGCGGGCGGGGCCTCGCCGTCGAGGTCGCGCAGGAAGGCGGTGAGCCAGGCGCGCGCATCCTGCCTGCGGATGCGCGCCAGCAGCGCCGCGTGGCGCTCGCGCCGTTCCTCCAGCGGCATTTCCAGCCCCTCGCGGATCGCGTCGGCCATGCCGTCGGTATCGTAGGGATTGACAATCAGCGCTTCCTGCAATTCCTCGGCCGCGCCGGCGAACTGCGACAGCACCAGCACGCCGGGGTCTGCATCGTCCTGCGCGGCGATGAATTCCTTGGCGACGAGGTTCATGCCGTCGCGCAGCGGCGTGACCAGCCCGACCCGGCTCGCGCGGAAGAGGGCGGCCAGCTTCTCGCGCGGCACCGCGCGGTGGATGTAGCGCAGCGGCGTCCAGTTGAAGTCGGAGAAGCGGCCGTTGATCGCGCCGGTCAGGCCTTCGAGCTCGGTGCGGATCTCCGAATAGGCCTCCACGTCCTCGCGGGTCGGCGGGGCGATCTGGAGGAAGGTGACCTTGCGCTCGATGTCGGGATGGCGCTCCAGCAGGCGCCGGAAGGCGTGGAACCGCTGCGGCAGGCCCTTGGAATAGTCCAGCCGGTCGACGCCGATGATCTGCTTGCGTCCCAGCATGTCGCGGCGCATCGCGTCGATCCGCACGTCGTCGGGCGAATTGGCCGACATCGAGGCGAAGGAATCGACGTCGATGCCGATCGGGAAACGCTTCGCCACGATGATGCGCCCTTCGTAGCGCACGCGATCCTCGTCGATCACCTCGGCCAGGCCGGAGGTTTCCAGATAGTGCTTGAAATTGCCTGCATCCGCAGAGGTCTGGAAGCCGACCACGTCATAGGCCAGCAGCCCCTCGACCAGTTCGCGATGGTTCGGCGAGGCCGACAGCATCTCCGGCGGCGGCAGCGGGATGTGCAGGAAGAAGCCCAGCCGCTGCCGGCAACCCAGCTTGCGCAGGTAGTGGCCGGCCAGGATGAGGTGATAGTCCTGTACCCAGACGAGGTCGCCGTCGCGCAGATGCGGCACCAGCAGCCGGGCGAAATGCTCGTTCACCCGCTGGTAGCCCTCGAAATAGGCCGGCCGGAATTTCACCAGATCGAGGCGGTAGTGGAACAGCGGCCACAGCACGCTGTTGGCATAGCCGACATAATATTCCTTGTAGTCGCGCGGGGTCATGTCGGCCCCGACCATCACGACGTTGCCGATCTCGTCGATGGCCGCGTTGGCCGGCCTGTGCGGCGCGGTGTTGCCGCTCCAGCCGAACCAGACGCCGCCGCGCTCGCGCAGCGCATCGGCGAGGCCGACGGCCAGGCCGCCCGATTGCGTCGACTGGCGCAGGTCCGCGACACGGTTCGAGACGATGACGAGCCGGCTCATCGGTCAGCCCTCCGCCCCGGCCATGCGGGGCACCGGCCGCGCCGCGCCGTCGCGGCGTTCCACCAGCCCCGGCTGGATCACGCTGAAGGGACCATCGGTTTCCTCCAGCCGCGCCAGCCAGCGATGGAAGCTGGTGATGTCGGGCGTCCTGTGCGTGGCGACAGTGTCGCCGGGGCCGATCTTGATCGCCACGCCGCCCAGCTCGACCACGCGCCGGAACGCGTCCTCGTCGGTCACGTCGTCGCCGATGAAGACCGGCGTGCGGCCCTGAAAGGGCGGCTCGCTCATGAAGGCGAGCACGGCATCGCCCTTGTCGCGGTTGCCGAGCTTGATCTCCACCACCTGCTTGCCGTGGGCAAGCGAAGCGCCCGTGAAGCGCTGTGCCTGCGACGCTGCGAAGGCGAGGCATTCGGCGGTCCTTTCCGGCGCCTTGCGGTAGTGCAGCGCGACGGAGCCGGGTTTCACCTCGGTGATCAGTCCCGGCTGGTCGCGGGTGAACGCCGCGACGTTCGCCGCGAGCGCCTTGAGCTGTTCGGGATCGAAGGAGGCGGAGGACAGGGCCCCCGCGGCGCTGCGCCGCTCCAGCCCGTGGACGCCGGATGCGGGCAGGACGAGCGGCGACAGGAAATTGTCCAACTGGGCGATGGAACGGCCGGAGATGACGGCGACCGCGCCGGAAACCTCTTCCAGCCTGCGCACCAGCGCGGCGACGGAAGGGTCGATGCGAACGTGAGTCGGTTCATCCACGATGGGCGCCAGCGTTCCGTCGAAATCGAAGAAGAACGCGGTCTTTGTTGGGTCGAGCACGACGTCAGTCATTCCGGATCATAAAGTGGGGCTAACTCTCCCTTGTGCAATGCAAAATGATGCGGACCGGTTCCATGCGGAATCAGAAGTTCCACCATGCGCCGCAGCCCGGCGCGGCGCTGACGGCGCGATAGGGCGTGGCGCGGACCGTTTCCGGCGACTCGGCGATCGACATGGCGACCGGCTTGCCGTGGCCGACCTCGTTCTCGATCATCTCGGCGATGGAGAGCTGGATCTTGCGGGCGAGTCGCTTGCTCGTCTCGCGGCTGACCGGCACGCTCACGCGGAACTGCAGCGCACGGTGCCGTCGCGGATATTGTCCTGATTGTGGTGTTTCGCTGAACATGGCCGACCTCCATCGCGTCGTGAAACAACGTTCGGCGGTGGCAAGCGTTCCCGTCAAACAAGCATGGCTGCCGCCGCACGAGATTGGGGTGGAACATAGGCCGCGTGGCGGGGAGAATCCACCTCTTATGATAAAAGTGATGACGATACGACGGGACAGTAGCGTCGTGCCGAAGCAATTGCGGATGCAAAACCGCTGCGCATTTTTGCTGGAATTGCTTCAGCCGCGGCCCAGCACCGCCCGCAGCACGTCGTCCACCCCGATCGCGCCGACCAGCAGCATCTCGTCGTCGAACAGCGCGACGGGCGCGGCCTGCGACAGGTGCATGGCGTGGATCACGGTCTTGAGCGGCGTTGCCGGCTGGGCCCGGTAGATTCGCGGCTCGGCGGCGCCGGATGCCAGTTGCTCGCAGGAGCCGAGCCCGATCGGCCTGCCGTCGCGCTCGGCGGCCTCCACGGTGCCGTCGGCCGCCACCTTGAACCGCGTGGTGCGGCGCCGGTCCAGCCAGACCCAGCCGGTTTCTCCGTCGGCCTCGAGGTCGCGCCGGTCGCGCATGACGTTCCACGCGGTCAGCACGGAAAGCGGATTCACGTTGGAGATGAAGTCGCGCACATAGTCGTTGGCGGGCTTCAGGACGATGTCTTCCGGCGCGCCGGTCTGGACGATGCGGCCGGCCTCCATGATGGTGATGCGGTTGCCGATCTTCAGCGCCTCCTCCAGATCATGGCTGACGAAGATGATCGTCTTCTTCAGCCGCTGCTGAAGCTGCAGCAGCTCGTCTTGGAGCTTGGTGCGGATCAGCGGGTCGAGCGCGGAAAAGGGCTCGTCCATGAGCAGGATCGGCGCTTCGGTGGCGAAGGCGCGGGCCAGCCCCACGCGCTGCTGCATGCCGCCGGAGAGTTCATGCGCATGCTTCTTCGCCCATTGCGACAGGCCGACGAGCTCGAGCTGCCGCGCCACCCGCTCGCGGCGCTCGGCGACCGGCACGCCTGCCAGTTCGAGGCCGAAGCCGACATTCTCCTCCACCGTGCGCCACGGCAGCAGGGCGAATTGCTGGAACACCATCGCCACGCATGCGCGCCTGATATGGCGCAGCTCCTGCGCGGAGCAGGTGACGACATCTGTTTCGCGCTCCCCGTCATGCACGATCACCGCGCCGCGCGTGGGGCGGGTGAGGCCGTTCACCGCGCGCAGCAGCGTCGATTTGCCGGAGCCCGACAGGCCCATCAGCACGCAGATCTCGCCCTGCTCGACGGTCAGGTTCGCGCCGGCGCAGCCCAGCACCGCGCCCGTCTCGGACAGTATCCGCGCCCGGTCGGCACCCGCGTCGAGCAGCTTCAGCGCCGCCTTCCGGTCATGGCCGAAGACGATGTCCACGTCGCGCAGTTCCACCGCCGCGCTCATCGCGCGGGCCCTTTGCGCACGCGCGCCATGCGGTCGAGGATGATGGCGAGGATGACGATGGCGAGGCCGGCTTCGAGGCCGAGCGGGATGTTCACCGTGTTGAGCGCCCGCACCACCGGCTTGCCGAGGCCGTTGGCGCCGATGAGCGCGGCGATGACCACCATCGACAGCGACAGCATGATGCATTGCGTCAGCCCGGCCATGATGGTGGGCAGGGCCGAGGGCAGCTCAACCTTCCAGAGCAGCTGCCGCCGCGTCGCCCCGAAGGCCTCGCCCGCCTCCAGCAGCGGCACCGGCACGGACCGGATGCCGAGATAGGTGAGCCGGATCGGGGCAGGGGAGGCGAAGATGATCGTCACGATGACGCCGGGCGCCGCGCCGAGGCCGAACAGGATCAGCACCGGGATCAGGTAGACGAAGGTCGGCAGCGTCTGCATCAGGTCGAGCACCGGCTGGAGCCAGCCATAGACCCGCTCGTTATGCGCGGCCCAGATGCCCACCGGCACGCCGATGGCCATCGAGGCCATCGTGGCGCCGACCACCAGCACCAGCGTCTCGATCGTTTCCTTCCACAGCCCCTGATTGACGATGAAGGCGAGGCCGAGGATGACGCCGAGGCTAAGCTTCCACGAGCGCTGGAAGACATAGGCGAGTGCTGCGACGATCAGGATGAGCAGGGCGGGCGGAACGGCGAGCAGCAGGCCCACCGCCCCGTCGAGCACCGCGCCCAGCCAGTCGGCCAGCGTGTCGAACAGCCAGGCGAAATGGGTGGTCAGGAAGTCGAAGAAATTGCGCCCCCAGCGCCCGAGCGGGATCTTCCAGCTCGCGATCCACGCCGAAATCGGGTCCATGCGCGTGCCCTCGACAAACCGCAGGGGCGGCGGGTGCTATTGCCCCAGCTTCGCCGCCACGGCCGCCGCGGCGTCGCCGCCGTCGCGGGTGGTGACGCCCTTGAGCCACGGGCCGGTCGTCTCCGGGTTGCGCTTCAGCCAGGCGGCCGCCGCTTCCTTCGGATCGGCGCCGTCATTGAGGATCGCGCCCATGATCTCGTTCTCCATGTCGAGCGAGAAGACCATGTTGGTGAAGAGCCTGCCGAGGTTGGGGCACTCGGTGGCATAGCCTGCGCGCACATTGGTGTGCACCGTCGCGCCGCCGAAATCCGGCCCGAACACCTCGTCGCCGCCGGCGAGATATTCCATGTCGATGCTGGCGTTCATCGGGTGCGGCTCCCAGCCGAGGAACACCACGTCCTGCTTGGAATTCGCCGCCCGTGTCACCTGCGAGAGCATGCCGGCCTCGGAGCTTTCCACCAGCTCGAAGCCGCCGAGATCGAACTTGTTGCCGCCGATCATGTCGAGGATCAGGCGGTTGCCGTCATTGCCCGGCTCGATGCCGTAGATCTTGCCGCCGAGCTTGTCCTTGAACTTGGCGATGTCGGCAAAGGTCTTCAGCCCCGCTTCATGGGTGTAGGATGGCACCGCCAGCGTGTATTTCGCGCCTTCCAGATTGGTCACCAGCGTCTCGACCGATTTGTCGTCGCGATAGGGCGCCAGGTCGGCCTCCATGGTGGGCATCCAGTTGCCGAGGAAGACGTCGATGTCCTTGTTCTTGAGCGAGGCGTAGGTCACCGGCACGGAAAGGACCTGCACGCTCGGCTCGTAGCCCAGCGCTTCGAGGATCACGGAGGCGCTTGCCGTCGTGGCGGTGATGTCGGTCCAGCCGACGTCGGAGAAGCGCACCGTCTTGCAGCTATCGGGTTCTGCAGCCAGCGCGGGCGTGATCGCGAGGGCCGCGACGAGCGTGGCGGCGAGGGTGAAAGTCTTGCGTGCTGGCATGGCAGGTCGGTCCCCGATCTTGGCTGCGCGGGCATTCGTCGCCGCGTTCGCTCCTGGCGGAGCCAAACACCATTTCGGCATGGTTTCAAGCAAGGCTTTGCGGATCGGCGCGCGATGCCATGCGAAAGGCGTGGATGCGCGCGGCTGACGGTTTTACCCCGCGCGTGCCGGGTTTATGTGGAAAGCATGGCCAAGCTCCATTTCCACTACTCGACGATGAATGCCGGCAAGTCGACCGCGCTGCTGCAGGCTTCCTACAACTACATCGAGCAGGGCATGGAGACGATGCTGTTCATCGCCGCGCTCGACGACCGCGCCGGCAAGGGACGCATCGGCTCGCGCATCGGCCTGTCGGCGGAAGCCAGCATGTTCGGCCCCGACAGCGACATCTTCGCCATGGTGGCGGAGCGCCTGCGCGGCGGGCCGGTGCATTGCGTGTTCGTCGACGAGGCGCAGTTCCTGATGGAGGAGCAGGTATGGCAGCTCGCCCGCGTCGCCGACCGCCTCGGCGTGCCGGTCATGGCCTACGGGTTGCGCACCGATTTCCGCGGCAGGCTGTTTCCCGGTTCCGAAGCGCTGCTGGCCATCGCCGACGAGCTGCGCGAGGTACGCACCATCTGCCGCTGCGGCCGCAAGGCCACCATGGTCGTGCGGCTCGGGCCGGACGGCAAGGTCCTGCATCAGGGAGCCCAGATCGTCATCGGCGCCGCGCAATATGTCTCGCTCTGCCGCCGCCACTGGGAGGAGGAGATGGGACGCATGCCGGCGGAGGACATGGTCGGCTTCGCCCGTCTCTGAAGCTCTGTCTTTCAATCACAAAAATGGCCCCTTATATTCCGCCAAGTCATTCATCCTAGGGGGAGCGCCGATCCATGGCCACGCTGCAGAACTTCGACGCCGAGATTGCCAGGACGAAGCAGGTGGTCGAGGACATGCGCTCCAAGATCGAGAAATCGGGCCTGACGCTGGAGAAATTCGCCCAGACCGACGCCAAGATCGGCGCCGCCGACTTCGACATCGAGAATGCGCGCATCTCCGACGTGCTGAACCAGCAGAAGGTGATGGAGGCGAATATCGCCGACCTCATCATCGGGCTGGAGGACGCGACCAACGTCTTCGGCACCGAATTCGAGTCGATGAAGAGCTATACCGGCTGGGAGAACGTCATCGGCATCTTCTCCGCCCAGCGCAAGCAGCGCATGCGCACCGAGCGCGTGCGCAACATGTCGCTCGCCGGCAACCTGCAGGAGCTGCTCGCCAAGTCCGACACGATCGTCGGCATCCTCAAGGAGCAGAAGAACATCCTCGACCAGCGCTACAAGACCTCGGAGACGAGCCTTTCGACCGTCATCGAGCGGCGCAAGGCGACCATGGCGCAGCTGGAGGCGACTCAGAAGCGCATCGAGGAACTGAATCCGCTGCTGCTCGACATCGAGAACCGGATCGCCGCCTCCACCAACCAGGGCGAGCGCACCGAGCTCGAAGGCGACCGCTCCAAACTCGCCACCGAATATAACGAGAAGCAGGCCAAGGAGCAGGAGCTGCTGGCGGAAAGCCAGACGCTGGAGCGCTACACCTCCATGTTCCAGACCTTCGTGGACTCGCTCAACAACCAGATCGCGGCGCAGAACACGCTCATCAACAAGCTGACCATCGACACCGAGCAGCGCATCGTCCTCTACAAGGCGCTGGAGGACTCGCTGAAGACCGCCGCCCAGCAGGACGTCGCCCACAAGATCAACACGCTGGGCTCTCAGGTGGACAACACCGCCGAGCAGACCATGGCCGGCATCGGCGCGGCGGCGCAGAAGCACATCGGCGACCTGCTGGAGATGCACGAGAAGAACATGGTCGCCACGGCCGACATCCAGCGCCGCAAGAAGCTCGCCGACGACGCCTTCGCCCGCCGCTTCGAGGAAGTGCTGCGCAAGCACAACGCGGCCGACTACGTGAAGGCGTGACCGGCCCGGCCAGACGCCCATGACCCCCGCTTCCGATGCGGCAGCCCGCTATTTCGACGCCATCGCCGCCGCGCTGGAAGGCCTCGACGTGTTCCTGCGCGACGAGCGCTCGCCGCTCTACCGGCACGACGTGATCGCGCAGGTCATGGCCGAATATATCGGCCGGCTGGAAACCTCCTTCACCTGCTGGCGCAACCGGCTGGGCTTCGTCGAGAGCTTCCGCATCGGCCGTGCCGAAAGCGGCTATCCGGTGTTCCAGAACGTGCTGGAGCTGGAAAACGACCGGCGCACCGCCGAGCAGCGGCTTGCCGCCATTCCCGAACCCGCCGAGCTGCGCGCCGAGATGGCGGATTTCATCCTGCGGCAGAAGGCGTTTCCCGGCGCGCTCCAGCGCTCCATGGCCGAGCGCCTCTATCTCGACGAGGTACGCAAGGGCGAGGTCTTCTCGCCCTTCGTACTGCCGCGAACCGTCCGCGTCTCCGCCAATCCCAAGACAGGGCGCCCCTTCTACATGGTCCACTGGGGCGCCTTCGACGGACTCGCCAACCTGCCGCTGGTCTATATGGCGACGGTGGAGGATTCCTCGGACAAGATGAAGGAGGCGCTGCTGACGCGTTCGGGCGAGCTGCGCAGCGACGTCGAGGTGCCGCTTGCGGTCGAGGGGCTGCTCAATCCCGAACTGGCGCACCGCTTCGACGATTTCGCCGAGAAGAACTCCGCCTATTCGCTGTCGCCGGCCACCATCGCCGGCAATCTCGACAAGGATTTCGACGAGCTGCACCCCAAGCAGCTGCGCCGCATCGTGCTCGGCCCCTTCTATTCGGCCGGCATCACCGAGCACAATTCCACAGTGGCGGAGGTGCTCTCCAAGGTACGGCGACAGGACAATGCCTGGCTGCTCACCTGGACCGTCCAGGAGGTCTATTCGAAGGCCGAGGTGCCGGGGCGCAAGGGGCTGTTCTCCAGCCAGCCGGCCCGCGAGGAATTCTATATCAACACCGACGATCTCGAAGCCGCGCGGCAGGGCGTGTCGAGCTACGAGAAGCACGCGCTGATCCCCCACGAAGCCTATCAGGCGCTCTACGCTGCCGGCGAGGCACAGAAGATTTTCGGCGGCTACAAGGTGCACATCGTCTCGAACGGCAAGGTGATCTCGGATGTGTAGCTGCATGACCCATATTCGGAGCGCGTGATGGACACCGGCCTGACGACCATTTCCGAAGAGGATGTCGAGAAGCACCGGGCGATGGCCCAGAGCTTCATCACCCGCATCGTCGTGCTGGAGGACGGCGGCAACGGTTCCTCCACCGCGCTTGCCGGCACGGGCCGCCGTTTCGTCTCCACCGTCTCGACGGGGTCCGTGCGCCGCACGCGCGAGGTGGAGCTGGCGAAGACCGTTCAAAGCGTGCGGCCGGACGACAATCTCATGTCGCCGGCGCAGCACACGCTGCTCTACCGCGCCCGCCGCGGCATCGCCGTGGCGCTGGCGGTGGGCGATCTCTTCGCCAAGGCGAGCGATCTCGAAACGCTGCAATCGCGCAATGCCCATACGCCGCTGCAGGGCGAGGACGCGGCGGCCTACAAGCGCCTGCTCTCGGCCTCGGCCTATGTCGCGGCCTTCACTTTCGCGGCCTATCTGCTCCAGACGCTCGAAAGCGACGTCGAGGCGCCAAACGATATAGCCGAGCCGCATTTCGTCTTCGACACGCAGCAGGATGCGATCAAGGGCCTGATCGCGGGCCTCGACGCCGCACTTGCCGGCGCGAAGGACGATGCCGATCTCGCCGCCCGCGCCCGCGCCTTCGCAACCGCGGCCATCGAGGGTCTTTTGTCGCGCCGGAGCCGTTTCGACGGGCTCGGCAGCTTCGAGAACGCGCATATGCGCCTCGATGCGGACGACTTCACCATCGACGGCTTCGACGTCGCGCCCGGCCGCAAGTCCAAACCGTTGGTGATGACCTTCAAGAAGCCGGAAGAGGTCGTCGGCAACCACATCGCCAAGTACCAGTCGGTGAAGCTGGCCAAGATGCTGATGGCCTATGATTTCGACCGGCAGCTCAACCCCTTCGTGGAACTGGGCGGCTTCCTCTTCACCTTCATCGGCGACGGCGCGCCCGGCACCGGCAAGACGACGCTGATCCAGATGATCGCCGGGCTGGTGAACGATTACTGCCAGATCGCCGGCTGGCCCTTCCACTACGAGAATTTCGGCGTCGACCAGATCTCGTCCTATCAGGGCAAGTCCGGCCAGAACTGCCGCCAGTTCATCGACAACGTGCTCAACCCCCGCGCCATCGCCTTCGGCACGATCGACGATATCGACCAGGTGGCGGCCAAGCGCTCCGACGACCGCGCCTCGGCCGGCCAGCACGAGATCACCGGCGTGCTCATGGCCGCCTTCTCCGGCGCGATGACCGTGGTGCGCGGCAACTGCTCCTTCGGCATGTTCTCCAACTATCCCGAGAATGTGGACGACGCGCTGCGGCAGAGGGCAGGGGCGCGCTGGCTGGTCGACGGGCCGCAGACGCGCGACGACTATATCGACATCTTCGTGCTGCTCGCCGGCAAGAACCACAAGATCCCGCTGGGCGACCACGCGCTCTATGCCGCGCAGGAAATCCAGCGCGCGGTGAACGATGCCTATGAAAGCTATGCGAAGCCGCATGAGGACGGGCTGAAGAAGGTCTACGACCGCTACATGAACGATGTCGGCGCGCCGAAGACGCTGGCCGACATCGGCACCTACCTCCACATGATCAAGGAAGCCGAGCCGCGCTTCACCGGCCGCGCCATCAAGAACGTCACCGACGCGATCAAGATGCGGGCGATGGACATCGAGCTTCCCGACGAATGGTTCGCGGCGCCCGAGACCTTCATGCACAGGACTTATGACGAAAAGCGCGACATGATCGCGGAACTGCGCAAGCCCTTCACCATGGACATGGTGATGCAGGAGGTGAACCGCTACGCCGATTCCGAATTCCGCTACTCCGACAGGGCAGACGACAGCGCCGTGGAGAAGATGCTGCGCGATGCGCGGCTGCGGGAGCGGGCCGGACGGGAGATGGAGGAGTTGAAGCGGAAAGGGCTCTGGAACGCGTGAATGCGGGAACGTTGATCGGCATCGTAACGCAGCCTATATCTAGCTAAGCTAGCTTAAAGGAGCGGCATCATGCAGGTAGGTACGTTCGAGGCGAAGAATCGGCTCAGCGCCCTGCTGGACAGGGTGGAGGCCGGCGAGGAAGTCACCATCACCCGAAACGGCAAGCCTGTCGCGCGACTCGTGCCCGTGCAGGAGCGGGACATAGAGCGGGCGCGCCGCGCTGCCGAAGGGCTTCGCGCGATCCGATCGCAGGCCAAGCCCGGCCCTGAAAGCCTGAAGGATCTGGTTAATGAGGGCCGTCGTTATTGAGCGTTGTCGTCGATAATTCCATGGCGCTCGCATGGGCCTTGCCGGATGAGGGAAGTGCTTTTGCGGACGCCGTTCTCGATCAAGTCATAGGGCTTGGCGGTCATGTTCCCTTCATCTTTCCCGCGGAGTTCGCAAACGGACTGGTGACGGCCGCGCGGCGGGGCAGGATCGGTAGAGAGGCTCGAGCCGATGCGCTTGCATTCATGAGAGATCTGAAACTCGTCAGACATCCGTCAGACGAAGACCGTATGAGGCGATTGTAGACTTGGCCGAATCTTACGTGCTGACCATCTACGATGCGCTCTATCTCGACCTTGCGCTTCGTCTCAGCCTGCCGCTTGCAACGCTGGACAGGAAGCTCGCCGCTGCCGCCCAGCGGGCAGGTGTCCCGTTTGCGGCGCAATAGGTGGGAGAGGCGGCACCATGGACCTCCTGCGCGACAACGAACTTATCTACGGGCGGCTGCTGCCGGTCACCGAGCCGCATCTGATCGAGCGCTATAACAAGGCGCTAGTCGCCTTCGGGCTCAAGCCGACGAAGCGCGAATCATTCCAGATCGATAAGACCGGCTTTTCACCTGAAGTGGCAGAGGAGCTGGGCGACCTCCATTATCTCGATCCGAACCAGGTCAACCGCCGCTTCATCATCCTCACGCCGCAGCAGGCCGACCTGCCGGTGGTGCACACCGCCTTCTCGAATACATCGCAGCTCATGTTCGAGTTCATGTCGCGCAACCAGCGCGTCATCGACGCGCTGACGATCAAGGACGTCATCTATGGGGAGATCGAGGATTCGGTCTCCAAGGTGGAGGACATCGAGGACCTGCTGTCGATCAACCAGGTCGAGTTCCGGGTGCTCTCGGCGGAAAACGTCGTCGGCAAGGCGACGGAGCTTGCCGGGCTCGCCGACCGTCTCAAGCAGGAGCCGGATGCCTGGCGCGACGACGCGCTGCTCAACCGCATGGTCGAACTGGCGAAGATCACCGGCGACATCCGCGAGAACGCGCTGGTGCCAGATCAGGTGATCTTCCGGCACAATGCCTACTGGACCAGCCATTTCGGCGGGCTCTACGTGTTTATCGACCCCAAGCTGACGACCGTGGTGTCCGATCCCGCCGCGCCCGGCTTCCGCCGCTCGCGCCCGTGGCAGGTGAGCTATCTTTCGATCCGCGATGCCGATCGCGTCTTCCGCTTCCTCGCCTCCACCGGGCGGCTCGACCTGCCGCGCGCTTCCTGGATCGAGCAGTCGGGCTATCTGGAGCATCGCGCCGAAATGGTCGTGCGCGCGCTCATCGCCGAGCAGGACCCGGAGCAGGACTTTTCCAAGGTCGACAATGTGTGGATGCAGACCTGGCTGCACCGCAATGCCGATCTCGTCGCGCGCGACGGCAATTTCCCGTTCCTCAACGCCGCCAAGCGCGAGATCGCGCAGATCGGCCAGTTGCGCATCGACGAGGTCGCGCCGCAGTTCAGGTTCCTCGCCGTGCGCGCCAAGCCCGACCATCCGGATGCCTGGCTCACCAACCGCCTCATCTCGGATTTCGTGCCCAGCGACTTCGTTTCGCGCTATGCCTTCAACAAGCAGGGCTTCTACGCCGACTACGAGCGCTTTTCCGAGGCGCGACGAAGCGACGTTGTGGAACGGCTGAAAAGCACATATCTCAAGGACAAGGCCGCTTTCCGCAAGCGGCTCTACGGACTGACCGATTGAGGGGACGGCCATGTTGGATCCGATCGTGAACTTCTTCACGGGCATCTTTCACGCGATCGGGCGAGGCATCGGCTACGTCATCGCCGGCATCCTGTGGCCGTTCATGGCGGCGAGCCGCTGGTATGCGGCGCGCGGCTGGCTCATCAAGGGCCCGCTCGGCCTCGTCCTGCTCGGCCTCGTCGCGCTCTACGGCTATTTCATCTGGAGCACGCAGGTCTGGACCGGCTTCGACACCAATTACGTGCAGGCCTACAATCTGAAGCAGCGCAATATCTCGGCCGGCGAGCAGACCGCCGCGCAGGGGAGCGCGCCCGCCGCGCGCAGTTGCGGCCGCTCGGCCATCGCCGACGTGACGATCGATCTCATCGACATGAACGTGAACCAGAATGCCTGGATCTCGTCGATGATCCTCTACAAGCTCGGCCTGTTCGGCATGGATTGGGACCGCACGCCCTTCCTCGACAACAAGGCCTCGTTCCAGCGCGGCGTGAACCAGGCGATCCGCCGCACCACCGTCGAGTTGGTCGATACGCTCGGCCGCGTGCGCGGCACCTCGCAGATCGACCAGAACCTGCAGAATGCGCGCGGCAACATGCAGTTCGACGAGGAGACCTGGTATTTCGGCCTCAACCCCTTCGGCTTCAAGACGCCGACGCCGGCCTGGTATCGCACCGCGATCGGCGACCTGCGCAAGTTCAACGACCAGCTGGTCGCCTGCAACGCGGTGTTCGATGCCCGTGCCGACAACCTCATCACCTTCCTCGACCGCATTGCCAACGACATCGGCTCGACCTCGGCGATCCTGCGCGAGCGCTCCGAATCCTACAATTACGGCTGGTTCGACACGCGCGCCGACGACCGCTTCTGGTTCGCCTACGGCCAGCTCTACGGCTATTACGGCATCCTGGCCGCGGCGCGGGCCGATTTCGAGGACGTCGTCGCGCAGCGCGCCATCGGGCCGCTGTGGGAACAGACGGAGCAGCAGTTCGTCTCGGCGCTGCGCATCCAGCCCTTCATCATCTCGAACGGCAACGAGGCCGGATGGATCATGCCGACCCATCTCGCGACGATGGGCTTCTATGTCCTGCGCGTGCGCTCCAACCTCATCGAGATGCGGAGCGTGCTGGACCGCTAGGGACGCCGACATGTCCCGGATTGTATACTTCAAACTTGCACTTCGCTGCCGATCCGGCGCTTTTGGGGCTTTCCCGGCCGGTCTGCATGGCGTAATGCATACCGCAAATCCCGCAAACCCGGAGGAGATAGCTTTTCATGGCCGAGTATAAGTCCGACATCGAGATCGCCCGCGCGGCGAAGAAGAAGCCGATCATGGAGATCGGCGCCAAGCTGGGCATTCCGAGCGAGCATCTGCTGCCCTACGGCCATGACAAGGCGAAGGTTTCGGCGGAGTTCATCCAGTCGAAGAAGGGCGGCAAGGACGGCAAGCTGATCCTCGTGACGGCGATCAACCCGACGCCCGCGGGCGAGGGCAAGACGACGACGACGGTGGGCCTCGGCGACGGGCTGAACCGCATCGGCAAGAAGGCGGTGATCTGCATCCGCGAGGCCTCGCTCGGCCCGAACTTCGGCGTCAAGGGCGGTGCGGCCGGCGGCGGCATGTCGCAGGTGGTGCCGATGGAGGACATGAACCTCCACTTCACCGGCGACTTCCATGCCATCACCACGGCGCACAACCTCCTGTCGGCGCTGATCGACAACCACATCTACTGGGGCAACGAGCTCGGCATCGACACGCGGCGCGTGGTGTGGCGGCGCGTCATGGACATGAACGACCGGGCGCTGCGCCAGATCGTCGTGTCGCTGGGCGGCGTGGCCAACGGCTATCCGCGCGAGGCCGGCTTCGACATCACCGTGGCCTCCGAGGTCATGGCGATCCTGTGCCTTGCCAGCGACCTGAAGGACCTGGAGAAGCGACTGGGCGACATCATCGTGGCCTATCGCCGCGACAAGAGCCCGATCTATGCCCGCGACCTCAAGGCCGACGGCGCGATGGCGGTGGTGCTGAAGGACGCGATGCAGCCGAACCTGGTGCAGACGCTCGAGAACAACCCCGCCTTCGTGCATGGCGGCCCCTTCGCCAACATCGCCCATGGCTGCAACTCGGTCGTGGCGACCACGACGGCGCTCAAGCTGGGCGACTATGTCGTGACGGAAGCCGGCTTCGGCGCCGACCTGGGCGCGGAAAAGTTCTTCGACATCAAGTGCCGCAAGGCGGGCCTCAAGCCTGCCGCGGCCGTCATCGTCGCCACCGTGCGGGCGATGAAGATGAATGGCGGGGTCAAGAAGGAAGACCTCGGCAAGGAGAACGTGGAGGCGGTCAAGAAGGGCTGCCCCAATCTCGGCCGCCACATCGAGAACGTGAAGTCGTTCGGCGTGCCGGTGGTGGTGGCGATGAACCACTTCGTCACCGACACCGAAGCCGAGATCGCGGCGATGAAGGAATATGTCGCCGCGCAGGGCGCTGAGGCGATCCTGTGCAAGCACTGGGCCCTGGGCTCCGCCGGCATTGAGGACCTTGCCAACAAGGTCGTGGAGCTGGCCGAGAGCGGCCAGGCGCAGTTCTCGCCGCTCTATCCGGACGAGATGCCGCTGTTCGAGAAGATCAACACGGTGGTGAAGCGCATCTATCGTGGCTCGGAGGCTGTTGCCGACAAGTCGGTGCGCGACCAGCTGCACCAGTGGGAGCAGGCCGGCTACGGCAACCTGCCGGTGTGCATGGCCAAGACGCAGTACTCGTTCTCGACCGACCCGAACCTGCGCGGCGCGCCTGTGGACCATGTGGTGCCGGTGCGCGAGGTGCGGCTGTCGGCGGGCGCCGGCTTCGTCGTCGCCATCTGCGGCGAGATCATGACCATGCCGGGCCTGCCCAAGGTGCCGTCGTCGGAGAAGATCTATCTCAACGACAAGGGCCAGATCGAAGGCCTCTTCTGAGCGACCTGCCTGCGAGACAATGATGAAGGGGACGGCTTGCCGTCCCCTTTTTTCGTTCGCGCCGCCACTCGTCCGGCAGGGCGATGAGGGGCGGCGCAGACGTCGAATGGCGCTCCGCCTCATAAGGCGCGCGATCAGCGGCTGCGCGCGACAAGCTGCTCGAGATTGTGCACGACCTTGCCGAGCGTCGCCATGAACTGGGCCTGCTCGGCCTCGCTCAGCCCCGCGAAGGCGGCGTCGTTGACCGAATGGCCGGCACCGCGCACCTCGGCCGTCAGTTGCGCGCCCCGCTCGCTCAGGGCGTAGAGCACGGCGCGGCCGTCCTTCGGGTCGGGCTGCTTCACCACCAGCCCGTCGCGCAGCATCCGCGCCAGCGTGGCGGCCATTGTCGGCTGCTCGATCGCCGCAGCCAGCGTCAATGCGCGCTGCGACAGGCGCTCGCCCTTCGCCAAGGCGAAGATGACCGGCATGTAGGCCGAGGACAGGCCGAGCGGCTTCAGCTTCAGGTCGATTGCGCGGGCGAAGAGGCGCGCCGCCCAGTTGGTCATGTAGCCGGAGGATTTTCCGCGTTCGAAGAACATAGCTTGCTATACATATGTATCGTATGCTATATAATTCTTGTTCCGGTCGCAAAGCAACAGGAGACAGCCATGCGGTGGAAAAGCAGTGCGGACAGCTATGGCGGCGTCGCCATTTCCATCCACTGGCTGACGGCGGCGGCGATCCTGGGCGTGCTCGGCACCGGCCTGTCGCTCGACAGCGCAAGCGAGGAGAGCGAGATCGGCATCCTGCGCGTCCATGTGATCTTCGGGATCACCGTCTTCACGCTCACCGTGCTGCGCATCCTGTGGTGGCTCTTCGCCGACCGCCGCCCGCTGGAAGCGCCCAACCAGCCGCGCTGGCAGGCGGCCGTGGCGTGGAGCGTTCATCGCCTCCTCTATCTCGTCATCCTCTTCATGGGCGTCAGCGGCATCGCCATGATCGCCTTGTCGGGGGCCGGCAACATCCTGTTCGGCGGCCAGCCCGGCCCGCTGCCCAATTTCTTCGACTATGCGCCGCGCGGTCCGCATGGGCTGGGCGCATGGCTGCTGATGGCGCTGCTGGCGCTGCACATCGGCGCGGCGCTCTATCACCAGTTCATCCTGCGCGACCGGCTCCTGGCGCGCATGGGCGTCGGCCGCCGCGCCTGACCAAACTGCCTTCCGCCGGCGGTGCCGCGGCCCTATATGGGATGCAGCAAGCCGGCGGAGACACATGGCACCCATCACCGAACTCGTGCGCGGCATGCGCGACACAAGGCTGCCGCTCCTGCCCGTCGTCCTGTGCGCCATCTGCGGCGGCGCTCTGCTGGTGTTCTTCCTTGTCGCCGAGGAGGTCGCGGAGGCGGAGCTGATGGGTTTCGACCGGTCGGTCCTCTTGTTCTTCCGCAACCCCGCCGACCTGTCGCAGCCGATCGGTCCGGCATGGCTGGAGCAGACGATGATCGAGCTGACGGCGCTCGGCGGCTATCCGCTGCTCGTCGTCATCGTGTCGATCGTCATCGGGTTCCTGCTCGTCTCGGGCAAGTTCGGCCCCGCCGCCTTCGTCTTCCTGTCCATCACCTCCGGCATGCTGGCGAGCCACCTGCTCAAGCTCGTCTACGACCGGCCGCGCCCCGACATCGTCGATCATCTGGTTTCGATCCACACGCCGAGCTTCCCGAGCGGCCATGCGACGATGAGCGCCGTCGTCTATCTCACGCTCGCCGCGCTGATCGTGCGCCTGGTGGAATCCAATGTCGTGCGCGCCTATGTGCTCGGCGTCGCGATCCTCCTCACTTTCCTCATCGGCATGAGCCGCATCTATCTGGGCGTCCATTGGCCGAGCGACGTGGTCGCCGGCTGGGCGCTCGGCGTCGCCTGGGCGAGCCTCGCCTGGGTGGCCGTGGCGCTGCTGCGCGCCTGGCGAAGCCGGTGGGCCGCCAACTCGCCGGGCTGATGCGCGAAAATCCGGCGCACAGCGCCCTTGGCCGGCTTTCCGGCAATCGTTGTCTAATTTAGACTATCGTCACGCAGGCGAGGAGGTCGCCCGCGTTCTCATGGAGGATATGGAAATGCGGGGGGTTGCTCTCTGGTTCTTCGCATCCGCAGTCGTTTACGTCACGTTCGGCATGCTGTTCGGGATCTGGATGTCCGCCAGCCATGACCACACGCTCGCAGGCGCCCACGCCCATCTCAACCTCGTCGGCTGGGTGACGATGGCGCTGTTCGGCATCTTCTATCATCTCGTGCCTTCGGCGGCCGGCACCCGGCTCGCCACGCTGCATTTCGTGGTCGCGACGGTCGGCGTATGGCTGCTGATTCCGGGCATCGCGCTCGCGATCCGCGGCCAGACGGAGATGCTGGCGATCCTCGGCTCGTTCGCGACGCTCGGGTCGATGGCCATCTTCCTCTACACGGTCATGACGCGCAGCCGGCGCGCACTGGCGTGATCGCGGCCCCGCCGCGCAATATCCAGTTGCGCGGCGGGGCCTTCGCCGCTATGGAAATTGCATGAACATGCGCTCGATCAAGACCCTGTGGTGGTGGGCTCGCTAGCAAGCGGCCGATGAACGCATGCGCGTGTGATGAGGTGGCCGCAACGGGATGTCCGGGCGGCCTTTTTCATTATGAGATGCCCGGCACCCACAGGCGAAATGGGTGAATGGAGACGGGAATGTCAGTCGAACAAGTTCCGGGCGGTGCCGAGCGTTTCGTGACCAGAGGCGGGATTGCGATCACCCGCCAGCGGCACGAGACCCCCTACAAGGGCGCCATCGAAGCCTATATCGACGCGCTCGACACGCGTCGCGGCTGCGTCTTCTCCTCCAACTACGAATATCCGGGCCGCTATACGCGCTGGGACACGGCGATGGTGGACCCGCCGCTGGTCATTTCGGCGCACGGGCGGGCCATGCGCATCGAGGCGCTCAACAAGCGCGGCGAGGTGCTGCTGCCGGTGATCCGCGAGACGGTCGCCGCGCTTGCCGACGTCACCATCACGCAGACGACGCCGACGCTGGTGGCGCTCGACGTCGCGCTGCCGGGGCGCGTCTTCGCCGAGGAAGAGCGCTCGCGCGTGCCGACCGTGTTCACCGTGCTGCGCGCGCTGGTCGACCTCTTCCGCACCGACGACGACAGCGACCTCGGCTTCTTCGGCGCCTTCGGCTACGATCTGGCGTTCCAGTTCGACCCGGTCGAGCTGAAGCTGAAGCGGCCCGACGAGCAGCGCGACCTCGTCCTTTTCCTCCCCGACGAGATCCTCGTCGTCGACCACCATCAGGCGCGCGCCTGGCACGACCGCTACGACTATGCCGGCAAGGGTTTTTCGACCGAGGGCCTCGTGCGGGGCGGGGAGGCGGTGCCGTTCAGGCGGCCGAACCGCATCCCGCCGCGCGGCGACCATGAGCCGGGCGAATATGCGCGGCTGGTGGAGAGCGCCAAGGAGAGTTTTCGGCGCGGCGACCTGTTCGAAGTCGTGCCGGGCCAGATGTTCTTCGAGCCCTGCCACTCCAAGCCGTCGGACATTTCGCGGCGGCTGAAGGAGATCAACCCGTCGCCCTATTCCTTCTTCATCAATCTGGGCGACAACGAATATCTCATCGGCGCCTCGCCGGAGATGTTCGTGCGGGTCAACGGCCGGCGCGTCGAGACCTGCCCCATCTCGGGCACCATCAAGCGCGGCGACGACGCCATCTCGGATTCGGAGCAGATCCTCAAGCTGCTGAACTCCAAGAAGGACGAGAGCGAGCTCACAATGTGCTCGGACGTCGACCGCAACGACAAGAGCCGCGTCTGCGAGCCGGGCTCTGTGCGCGTCATCGGCCGGCGGCAGATCGAGATGTATTCGCGCCTCATCCACACGGTGGACCATATCGAGGGGCGCCTGCGCGAGGGCATGGACGCCTTCGACGCCTTCCTCAGCCACGCCTGGGCCGTCACCGTCACCGGCGCGCCGAAGCTGTGGGCGATGCGCTTCATCGAGAACCATGAGAAGAGCCCGCGCGCCTGGTATGGCGGGGCCATCGGCATGGTCCATTTCAACGGCGACATGAACACGGGTCTCACCCTGCGCACCATCCGCATCAAGGACGGCATCGCCGAGGTGCGCGCCGGCGCGACATTGCTCTACGATTCGGATCCCATGGAAGAAGAAGCTGAAACGGAACTGAAGGCGTCGGCCATGCTGTCGGCGATCCGCGAGGCGTCGGCCGGCAACGCGGCCGGCCCGGAACGCGCCGCGGCCAAGGTGGGGGAGGGCCTCTCGATCCTTCTCGTCGACCACGAGGACAGCTTCGTCCACACGCTGGCCAACTATTTCCGCCAGACGGGCGCGAGCGTTTCCACCGTGCGCACGCCGGTGCCGGAAGAGGTGTTCGAGCAGGTGAAGCCGGACCTCGTCGTGCTTTCGCCGGGGCCCGGCATGCCGAAGGATTTCGACACCAGGGCGACCATCGACAAGGCGCGCAAGCGCGGCCTGCCGATCTTCGGCGTGTGCCTTGGCCTGCAGGCGCTGGCCGAGGCCTATGGCGGCGAGCTGCGCCAGCTGCACATACCGATGCACGGCAAGCCGTCGCGCATCCGCGTCAACAAGCCGGGCGTCATCTTCTCGGGCCTGCCCGACGAGGTCACCGTCGGCCGCTATCACTCGATCTTCGCCGACCCGGTGCGGCTGCCGGACGATTTCCTGGTGACGGCGGAGACGGAGGACGGGATCATCATGGCCTTCGAGCATCGCAAGGAGCCCGTGGCCGCGGTGCAGTTCCATCCCGAATCGATCATGACGCTCGGCCAGAATGCCGGCATGCGCATGATCGAGAACGTCGTGGCGCACCTGCCGCGCCGCGCCAAGGTCAAGGCTGCCTAGGTCCGCGCCATGACGACCCTGTCGCCCAAGCAAAGCGTGGCCCGGCTGGCGGCCGGGTCCATCTTCGTCGGCCTGGGCGTCATGGGGCTCAAATTCCTGGCCTGGCGGCTCACCGGGTCGGTGGCGCTCTATTCGGACGCGCTCGAGTCCATCGTCAACGTCATCGCCGCGCTGGCCGCCTTCTGGGCGATCCAGGTGTCGCACCGGCCGGCCGACAGCGGCCACCAGTACGGCCACCACAAGGCCGAATATTTCTCCGCCGTGCTGGAAGGCGTGCTGATCGTGCTCGCCGCCGTGCTGATCCTCATCGAGGTCTGGCGCGTGTGGCAGACGCGCACCGTCGGCATCGAGGCGCCGTGGCAGGGCCTTGCGGTGAACGGCTTCGCGGCCCTCGTCAATGCCGGCTGGGCGACGATCCTGATCCGCTCCGGCCGCCGCGCGCGCTCGCCGGCACTGGTCGCCGACGGCCATCACATCATGACCGACGTGTTCACCTCGGCCGGCGTCATCCTCGGCCTTGCCGGCGCGGTCCTCACCGGCTGGATGTTCCTCGATCCGCTGCTCGCGGTGATCGTGGCGCTCAACATCCTGTGGCAGGGCTGGAAGGTGATCGGCTCCTCGCTGGACGGCCTGATGGACCGCGCGGTGGACATGGAGGAGCATGTGCGCATCCGCGACATCATCTCCGCCAATTCGGCCGGCGCGCTCGAGGTGCACGACCTCAAGACCCGCATCGCCGGCCGCGCCACCTTCATCGAGTTCCATCTGGTGGTCGATGCCGACATGACGGTGGGAGACAGCCACGCCATCTGCGACCGCATCGAGGCGGCGCTGCGGGAAAGCATCCCGTCTTTGCGCGTCATCATCCATGTCGAGCCGGACGACGAGGCGAAGCTGCCGAAGGGGACGACGGCCGTCCCCTTCGCCTGATGTCCCGAATCAGCCCGGGCGGCTATCCCGCCGTGCCTGCGCGACTTTCGCCGCCTGGCGCTGGCGCCCCAGCTCCATCGGGCGGATGAGGTTCTTGGGCTTTTTGTTCTGCACGGCGCGCATGCCGTCATGCGCGGTGCGGGAGTTGGGATGCGCGTCGGTCTCCTCTTCCGCGCTCCGCTTCAGCGTCAGGGCGCGCCTGGCGTTGTCGGCGAGCGTCGTCTTTGCCGAAAGACGCCGCCGCCGCTCCACCTCGTTGTTCAGCCGCCGCATCGCCATCGCGAGCACCTCGACCTTCAGGTGCGAGCCTGCTTCGCCGGCGGAGGCTTTGGCGCCCTTCGGCTCGGCCTTGCCGCGCATCTCGCGCCGCCGCCGGTGCGCCTCGGTGCGGGCGCGGTCCCGACGGCTGCGCAGCAGGCCGGCCAGTTCGCGCAGTTCCTTGTCGTCGATGTCGCGAATGGCGGGATGATGCGTCTTGGCGACGATGTCCTTCTCGTCGCCGTCAAGCGCCCGCTGTTCCTCGCGTGTCGAAATGGCCATCGGCTCCTCCTCTGCTTGCAAGTTGGACCATCCGCCAACGCCGGTGCGCCCCGTGCGTTCCCGGCCTGCGGCAAGCTGTCCGCGCCGAGACGCCCGAAATGGAGCCTTTCAAGCAGGTGCGAAAGCGGCTATCTGGCAGTCGATGCAGCCATCCCCGCCCTCGGATTCAGCCGGCCCTTGCGCCAGCCTGCCGCGCTGGCAGCAGTGGGCGCTCCTCGTCCTCGCCTCGGTCGCGCTCGATCTCGGTCTCGAGCTCGCGGGCTTTCCCGCTCCCTTCCTGATCGGCGCGATGATCGCCGGCGTGCTGGTCGGCACGAATGGCGCGGCGGTGCGCGTTCCGGCGCCGGCGCTCAACTGCGCGCAGGCGCTGGTCGGCTGCCTGATCGCCGCGTCGCTGTCGCCGGAGTCGCTTCCGGCCTTCCTGCGCGACTGGCCGGTGCTTCTCGGCGCCGTGCTGGCCACCTTGGCCGGGTCGAGCCTGCTCGGCTGGGTGATCAGCCGGTTCCAGGTCCTGCCGGGCACGGTCGGCGTGTGGGGCTCGGCGCCCGGCGCGGCCACGGCGATGGTGCTGATGGCCGGTGCCTTCGGCGCCGACCAGCGGCTCGTCGCCTTCATGCAGTATTTCCGCGTCGTGCTGGTGACGGCGGTCGCGACGCTCATCGCCAAGCTGTGGGTCGGCGGCGATGCGGCCGTGCATCAGATCGTCTGGTTCCCGCCGATCGCCCCGCTGCCTTTCGCGGCCACCATCGCGGTCGCGCTTGCGGGGGCGGTGCTCGGCATCATTCTCCGACTGCCGAACCCGATCTTCGTCGGGCCGATGCTGCTCGGCCTGTGCCTGCAATTCAGCGGCGTCGCCCAGTTCCAGCTCCCCGAATGGCTGCTCGTGCTGTGCTACACTGCCGTCGGCTGGACCATCGGCCTGCGCTTCACGCGACAAACGCTGGTGCAGGTGCGCGCCGCGCTGCCCCATGTCACCGCCGGCGTGCTGGCGCTGATCCTGTTCTGCGCCTTCATCGGCTTCATGCTGGCCGAATTCGCCGGCGTCGATCCGCTGACCGCCTATCTGGCCACCAGCCCCGGCGGCATGGATGCCGTGGCGATCATCGCAGCCGGTTCGCCCAATGTGGACATGTCCTTCATCATGGCCCTGCAGATCCTGCGTTTCGTCATCGTGCTGGTGACCGGCCCGTGGCTGGCGCGCACCATCGCGGAGCGGCTGCGGCACAAGGACTGACCGCCGTGCTGTGGCGCTTTGGCCACAATCGCCGCGCTGCCTTTTTTCGGCCCCGATCCTTCCAGACCGCCGCCACCTTTTGCCCGCAACAAGATTCCGCCCCGGGCGTTATCGGGGCCAGGCAAACAAGAATTCAGGGTTCATTATGTGTGTTTCAGCCCAGCGCGGCGCGTTTGCGCGACTTGCCGCCATCCTCCTCTTCCCGCTTCTGCTCGCCGGCTGCATGTCCTCCGGTACCCATGTCGCCGCAGTCGATCCGGGACCGGATCCCTATTATCTGGCGATGTACGGGGAGCACCCCAACGAGCGCTTCCCGCTTCCCGCGACGGATATCCGCCGCGTCGATCCGAAATATTTCCGCCAGCAGGTGCGCTATCCGCGCTGGGAGAAGCCGGGCACGGTCGTCGTCGACACCGCCAACCGCTTCCTCTACCTCGTGCAGGAAGGCGGCATGGCGATGCGCTACGGCATCGGCGTCGGCAAGCAGGGGCTGGAGTTCGACGGAACGGCGGTCGTGGGGCGCAAGGCCGAATGGCCGCGCTGGACGCCGACCCCCAACATGATCGCCCGCGAACCGGAGCGCAACGCGCAGTGGGCCGGCGGCATGGAGCCCGGCCTGACCAATCCGCTCGGCCCGCGCGCGCTATATCTCTACAAGAACGGCAACGACACGCTGTTCCGCATCCACGGCACGTCGGAGCCGTGGTCGATCGGGCTGGCGGTGTCGTCGGGCTGCATCCGCCTGTTCAACCCCGACATCATCGACCTCTATGGCCGCGTGCCGGTGGGCGCGGAAGTGGTGGTGCTCCAGAACGAGCCGGTCGAGCCCGAACTGGCGCCGGCGCCGGATGCCGACGCCCGGGTGCCGATGGCGGCCGCGCCGGCCGGCGTGGTCCGTCCGGTCGCCGCGCTCTAAAATAGTCTAGCCGCGCACCAGCTGATCCGCGTAGGCCGGCCGCCCCGCCTCCACGACCGAATATTCGGCGCGGGGCAGGGGCGCGCGGCCGCGGATCATGTCGGCGGCCTTCTCGCCGATCATGATCGACGGCGCATTGGTGTTGCCGCCCGGCACTTCCGGCATGATCGAGCTGTCGCAGACGCGCAGGCCCGCAATGCCGCGGACCCTGAGCTGCGGGTCCACCACGGCCATGTCGCCGGTGCCCATCGAGCAGGCGCCGACGGGATGGCGCACGGTGTTCACCGAATTGCGGATATGCGCCTCCAGTTGCCCGTCGGTGGTGACGGAGGGCGGCGGCAGGTTGCGGGTGGTAACGAGATCGGCCAGCGGCTTCGTCTCGTACATGGCCTGCGCCATCTTCACGCCGCGCATCATCGTCTCGACATCGGCCCGCTCGGACAGGATGTTGAGCCGGATGACCGGCTTGTCGAGCGGATTGGCGGAGCGCAGCTGCATATAGCCGCGGCTTTGCGGATGCAGCAGCACGACGACATTGTTGATGCGGTCTTCCTGCCGTCTGCCGATGCCCGGCACCCAGACCCCGCCGTCCCAGCGCACCGGATTGAAATACATCTGGATGTCGGGGCGATCGAGCCCTTCCTGCGTGCGCACCATCAATTGCGCGCTGCTGGCCTGGTTGGCGAAAAGCCCCTTTCCGAACAGGTACCAGCGCGCGAAATGCAGGCCCGCGCGGTCGAAGCGCAGGTCCTTCAGCAGGGAGCGCGGCTCCTTCGTGTCGTATTCCACGATCACCGAGGCATGGTCGGAGATGTTGCGGCCGACGCCCATCAGCTCGTGCACGGGCTCGATGCCGTGGACGCGCAGTTCGTCCGGCCGGCCGATGCCCGACAGCATCAGCAGCTTGGCCGAATTGTAGGCGCCGGAGCAGACGATCACCTCGGCATCGGCGTAGGCCGTCTTCGGCTGGTCGTGCCAGAGATAGTCGAGGCCCACCGCGCGGCCGTTCTCGACGATGATCCGCGCCGCCTGCGCATGCGTCTCGATGGTCAGGTTCGGGCGGCTGCGCGCCGGTTCGAGGAAGGCGCGGGCGGTGCTCATGCGCTCGCCGTCGGCGATCGTCGTGTCGGTGTTGGCCACGCCTTCCCATTGCGCGCCGCTGAAATCCTCGCTCGGCGGATAGCCCAGCCTGCGTGCCGTCTCCATGATCTCGTTGCCGAGCAGCGGGGTCTGGTCGATGGGCGAGGTCCTGAGCGGCCCGTCGCCGCCGTGGAAGGCGTTCTCGCCGCGCCAGCTTCCCTCCGACTTGCGGAAGTAGGGCAGCACCTCGGCGAAGCTCCAGCCCTCGCAGCCCATCTGCCGCCAGCCGTCATAGTCGCGCGGATGGCCGCGGTGATAGGCCTTGCCGTTGATCGACGACGAGCCGCCCAGCGCCTTGCCCTGCGGCAGGTCGATGCGGCGGTTATTGGCGTGCGGCTCCGGCTCGGTCTGGAAGTGCCAGCTCATCCGCGGCGGGTTGCCGCGATAGAAGCCGATGCCCATGCGCATCAGGATATTCCTGTGCGAGCCGCCGGCCTCGAGCAGCAGCACCGACACGTCGCGGTCCTCGGTGAGGCGGCTGGCGATGACCGCGCCGGCCGAACCGGCTCCGACGACGATATAGTCATAGCGCGCTGCCATGCCGCTCCTCCCGCTCGCATGTTATTTAACTTGTTAATTTCACAGCCGTTCGTCCCGGTCAAGACGGCGCGGCCCTGCGGCGCTTGTCAGCGCGGCGGCGCTTGTGTATGAACGCGCCCATGTTCACGCGCGCACCCAGCAAAACGTCCTTCTCCGCCTTCGCGGATGCGACGACGCGCGCCTTCGTCTCCACGCTTCTTCTTCTCGGCCTTAGCGGCGATCGCCGGGCTCGCTGAAGGAGCGCCCGGCGGTCGACGCGCCGATGGCTGCCAGCTCCTTTGGAATCCTGTATTTGAATGAGCAATGCGCGGGAATCGCCTGAGAGGCGGTCGAGCGCAGGAGAGACCAGATGAACGAGCACACCTCCGTCAGCGGCGCAGCCAAGGGCATGCCGGACGCCGCGCGCAAGTACCAACCCTATCCGCAGATCGACCTCAAGGACCGCCGCTGGCCGTCGCGGCGCATCGAACAGGCGCCGATCTGGTGCTCCGTCGACCTGCGCGACGGCAACCAGGCGCTGGTCGATCCCATGGGGCACGACCGCAAGGAGCGCATGTTCAAGCTGCTCCTCGACATGGGCTTCAGGGAGATCGAGGTCGGCTTCCCCTCCGCCTCGCAGACCGATTTCGACTTCACCCGCTGGACCATCGAGCAGGGCAACGTCGCCGACGATGTGTCGCTGCAGGTGCTGGTGCAGTGCCGGCCCGAGCTGATCACGCGCACCTTCGAGGCGCTGGAGGGCGCGCGTCGCCCAATCGTCCATTTCTACAATTCCACCAGCGAGCTGCAGCGCCGCGTCGTCTTCGAGAAGGACGTCGCCGGCATCAAGGGCATCGCCACCGACGCCGCCAAGATGATCACCGACATGGCCGCCAAGGCAGGCGGCGACTTCCGCTTCCAGTATTCGCCGGAGAGCTTCACCGGCACGGAGCTGGAGGTGGCGCTGGAGATCTGCAACGCCGTCGCCGAGATCGTCCGGCCCACGGCCGAGAACAAGCTCATCCTCAACCTGCCGGCGACCGTCGAGATGTCGACGCCCAACATCTATGCCGACATGATCGAATGGATGTGCCGCAACCTCGACAATCGCGACAACATCATCGTCTCGCTGCATCCGCACAACGACCGGGGCACCGGCATCGCCGCGACCGAGCTCGGCCTGATGGCCGGCGCGGACCGCGTCGAGGGCACCTTGTTCGGCAATGGCGAGCGCACCGGCAATGTCGACCTGGTGACGCTGGCGCTCAACATGTACACGCAGGGCGTGGACCCGATGCTCGACTGCTCCGACATCGAGCGGATGAAGGAGGTCTACGAATATTCCAACCAGATGGTGATCCCCGAGCGCCACCCCTATGTGGGCGAGCTCGTCTACACGGCCTTTTCCGGCTCGCATCAGGACGCCATCAACAAGGGCATGAAGGCCAAGACGAAGTCGAACACCACGCTGTGGGAGGTGCCGTACCTGCCCATCGACCCGCAGGACGTCGGCCGCACCTACGAGGCGATCATCCGCATCAACTCGCAGTCGGGCAAGGGCGGCATCGCCTATATCCTCCAGTCCGACTACGGGCTCAACCTGCCGCGCAACATGCAGGTCGAGTTCAGCCGCGACATCCAGTCCATCACGGATTCGGAAGGCAAGGAACTGCCGGCGAAGCGCATCTATGAGCGCTTCCTCGAAGTCTATGTCGACCAGCCGGCGGCGCGTCTCGCCTTCATCGACCACCACACCAAGGCCGATCTCGACCGCAGGGGCCTGCGTCTGGTCGATGCGGTGATCCGCGACGGCGGGCGCGAGGTGGCGATCGTCGGCACCGGTACCGGTCCCGTCGACGGCTTCGTGGACGCGCTGTCGCGCCATATCGGCGTGCAGCTCTCGGTGCTCGACTATTCGGAACATTCCATGCAGCGCGGCTCCAACGCCGCCGCCATCTGCTACATGGAGGTGGAGTATCCGGGCGGAAAGCTGTTCGGCGCCGGCATCGACACGAATATCGTCACGGCGTCGCTCAAGGCGGTCGTTTCCGCCGCCAACCGCATCCTCGCCAGGGGCTGAAGCCGGCGGCGATGGAGCTTTTCGCGCATGAGGCCGGGGCGGGGGACGACACCATCGTCCTCCTGCACGGCTTCGGCGGCACGCACCGCGCCTGGGATGCCGTGCTGCCGCGGCTCGCCGCGGGCAATCGTGTCATCGCCTATGACCTGCCGGGCCACGGCCGGTCGCTGGACTGGCCGCAGGCCGGGCCGGCCAAGGTCGCCGCGCGCGCCGTGCTCGGCGACCTCGCGCGACGCGGTATTTCACGCGCCCATCTGGTCGGCCATTCGATGGGCGGCGCGGTGGCGGCGCTGGCCGGGCTTTTCGAGCCGGCGCGCGTGGCCTCGCTGACCCTGCTCGCGCCGGGCGGTTTCGGGCCGGAGATCAACCACCGCCTGCTGATGCGCTTCGCCGCCGCGCGAGATGCCGACAGCCTGCGCACCTGCTTGGAGGCCATGTATGGCTGGTACAGCCCGGTGCCGGAAGCGGAGGTCGCCGCGGCGCTCGACATGCGGGCCGATCCGCGCCAGTCGGCCATGTTGCAGCAGATCGGCGCGCAACTGGCGCAGGACGGCCGCCAGGGTGAGATCCCGCGCAGCGCGCTCGCCAGCCTCGCCATGCCGGTCCAGCTCGTCTGGGGCCGGCTCGACAATGTGCTGCCTGTCTTCCACGGCGAGAACCTGCCGGCCTCCTTCGCCGTCACCGTCCTGCCCGGCATCGGCCACATGCTGCCGGACGAAGCGCCCGAGACCGTCGTCGAGCGGGTTCTCGCGCTGACGCCTTGAATTGTCCCGATTGCCGGTATTTGAGCGATTGTGTTAACCTTTTGTTCGCCATCGGTTCGGAGCGCCACGATGAATGAAGCATGGGATGCCGGAAGGGAGGCGGGGCGGCCCGCGCCGCTCGCCGAGGCCATGCGGCAGGTGCGCAACGACCTCGCTGACCGCGACGACGTGGTGGTGGAACTGCGCGAGGCCTACCGGACGCGGCTCGAACTGGTGGCTGCCGCGCTTGCAGATGTCATTGCCGACGTGCCGGAAGACCATCAGGTCTTCGACTTCGCCATATCGTCAGGAAGCCAGCCGCGCCTTTGGGTCGACGCGGTCGCGCATGTCGGGCTGGCGCGCGACCGCCGCACCTACCGCTTCGTGCGCGACACCCGCGCCGGCCGGGTGGTCATGGCCGAATCCGCGGAGATCAAGCCGATCGCCGACATGGTCACGCGCTATGTCGCCGAGCGCATCGTCGAGCGCCAGCGCAATCTCGATGTCCCCGCCCAGCCGCTACCGGCGCCGCCGGGCAGCGAAAGCACAGCACCGGCGCCGCGTTCGCCGGGCGCAGGTTTCCTGTCCAGCCTTGCGCTTTTCGCCATGGGTATCGTCGTCGGAGCGGTCGTGGTTCTCGCCTTGCTGCGCGACCGCGTGCCCGAATTGCAGAACCTGCTGCAATAGTCCTTCTCAGCGCGCCTGAAGCGCCCTGACAAGGCCGGGATAGAGCTCTTCCTCGCCGTGGAGATGCAGCGCGGCGGCGCCCGCGCCGATGCCGCGGCGCGTCAGCTTCACCCGCCAGTCGCCGGGCTCGCCGTCGATGTCGAAGATGTTGTACTGCGCCGGCGGCTTGGCCGATCCAGTCGCCTGGCCGGCCGCCGCCACGCCGACCACAGGCACGCCGCCGTCGCGGCCCTCGATCCAGTGCGTGGTCGGCAGGTGGGTGTGGCCGTGCAGCACGAGCTCGGCGCCATATCTGCGCATCACGCGCTGGAACCGCCCGATGCCGAACAGGCGCTTGTGCGGCGCGGTCGCGCCCCGCACCGGCGGGTGGTGGATCAGCACGACGCGGAACAGGCCCTCCCGGCTGGCCTGTTCGAGATGGACGGCCAGTTGCTCCGACTGCCTTTCGGGAAAGAAGCCGCTCGCCATGAAGGGCGCGCTGGCGCGTGCGGAAGACACGCCGATCAGCGCCAGCGGGCCGCGCCGCCGGATATAGGGGAAGGAGCGCCGGTCGGGCGGCAGGTTCGCGCCGTCGCCGCGCATCCAGCCGCCCCAGGCGCGGCATGCCTTGTCGAGCGCGCCGGGCACGTAGGCGTCGTGGTTGCCGGGCACGAGGCTCACATGCTCGTGGGTGCCGAGCGCCTCCAGCCACAGGCGCGCCACCTCGATCTCGGCGTCCAGCGCCAGGTTCACGAGGTCGCCGGTGACGGCGATGTGGTCGGGCGCCTCCGCCTTCACGCCCTCGACGATGCGGCCGATGACGGTGTCGTCCATGTGCTTGCGCCGGTTGCGCTGCCAGTTGATGTAGCCGGTGATCCGCTTGGAGGCGAGCTGGCGATAGGTTACATCCGGCAGCGGGCCGATATGGATGTCCGAGAGATGCGCAAGCCGATACATCACTCCCTTTTAGGGGAAGGCGATTTCCATTGCCACGGCGACGGACGCGGCCGTTGACCGCGCCGCGGGACGAGGGCGCGGCGCGCGGCGGACCGCGCCTGCGCATCCGGCTCTTCCACTGGTATTTCCTGCTGCGCCGGCCGATGACGTTCGGCGTGCGCGCCATGATCCTCGACGAGGCGGCGCGAAGCGTGTTCCTGATCCGCCATACCTACGTTCCCGGCTGGCAGTTTCCCGGCGGCGGCGTGGAAACCGGCGAGACCTGCGCGCAGGCGCTGGAGCGCGAGGTCCTGGAGGAGGCGGAGATCAGGCTGCGCGGCCCAGCCGTGCTGCGCTCGCTCCACCTCAACCGGCGCGCCAGCCCGCGCGACCATGTCGCCTTCTACGTCGCGACCGACTGGGAGCTGGCCGGGGCGAAGCGGCCCGACCGCGAGATCGCCGAGGCACGGTTCTTCGCGCTGGACAGCCTGCCGGACGACCTTTCCCCAGCCACCGGCCGCCGCATCCGCGAAGTGATGGATGGCTCGGCGCCGTCGTCCCACTGGTAGCTCCGCATTACGAGGATTTAACCGGCCGTGGTGAAACGGCACGGCCCGCATGGCGTTGTCCCTTCATGCAGGGAGATGTTTCATGAGCCGACAGGTACACGAATTTCCACGCGAGCGAACGCGCATCGCCGTCTGGTCGCCATGGGGCGAGCTGCCGCGCAGCCGCGCCCGCGACGCGGAGGCACATGTCTCCGCCGAGAAGCGGGCGCGCCGCCTGAAGCTGCTCCAGACGATCGCCGCGCGGGCGCGCGGGTCTAGGCCGGACGAGCGCTGAGCCTTTCGCGGTCGTGCGGCCGGTCGAAATCCAGCTCCGGCCCGACCGGCACGATGCGCGTCGGGTTGATCGTGTCGTGGCTGGCGTAATAGTGCCGCTTGATGTTGATGAAATCGACCGTTTCGGCCACGCCGCCGTGCTGGTAGAGGTCGCGCAGATAGTTGGACAGGGCAGGGTAGTCCTCGATCCGCCGCAGGTTGCACTTGAAGTGCCCGTGATAGACCGCATCGAAGCGGATCAGCGTGGTGAAAAGGCGCCAGTCCGCCTCGGTCAGCCGGTCGCCGACGAGGTAGCGCTGGCCTGAGAGCCGCGCTTCCATGTCGTCCAGCGCATCGAAGAGTTCCGCGAAAGCCTCCTCATAGGCCTCCTGCTTCGTCGCGAAGCCGGCGCGGTAGACCCCGTTGTTGATCGCCGGGTAGACGCGCTCGTTGACCGCGTCGATCTCGCCCCGCAGCGCCTCGGGATAGAAATCGAGCGACGCGTCGCCCCACTGGTCGAAGGCGCCGTTCAGCATGCGGATGATTTCGGACGATTCGTTGGAGACGATCGTCTCGGTCTTCCTGTCCCACAGCACCGGCACGGTGACGCGGCCGGAATAGGCCGGGTCGGCGCGGGTGTAGATCTGGTGCAGGTAGTCCAGGCCGTAGAGCGTGTCGCCGGTGGCGCCGTCCTCCTCGAGGAAGGTCCAGCCGTTGCTGCCCATGAAATGGTG
>Ga0182742_1000863_pt1 | contig 43272 bp, 36 predicted proteins | sample eDN5th37CBELigMG_FD_128880 | JGI IMG/M metagenome (GOLD analysis project Ga0182742, IMG submission 128880) | Enriched Miracle-Growth compost microbial communities from Emeryville, California, USA - eDNA 5th pass 37_C BE-Lig MG (version 2)... ... | reverse complement strand
CTTCTTTAACACCTTGAAAGAAACCTGTATATTCCTCTTCCATTTCCTCGAGCATTTCTTTTTTAGACTTTGCTTGTTGGACAAATTGATAGGCTTGATAAAGTGTTTTCTCTTGCTTCTCAACGTCTCTTTGCAAGAGCTCCATGCTTCGTTGTGCTTTTAAGTATTGTTGAACCTCGGTTTCCAATGCAGATTGTACCTGATGAAGTTGTTCCTCAACCTGCTGCTTCTTTTCGTTGATTTCGTCTCTCAATTGAAGGAAGCGTTGGTTTTCACCACCAACCCTAGAACTTCTTGCAGCCTGCTGTGAAAGTTGTTGCCCTATATAAGTGAGTTCATTTTTTGCACTAGCCTGTTGGTTCAGGAGTTCAATATAATCACTTTTTAATGACTCAATTTTCTCTTCGATGTCTTCACTGTATAGCTCTAACTGCTGTTGTCGTTCGGTTAGGCCAAGTTGGAATTGTTCTGCCTCCTGACCTAATACTTCTACAGTCTTTTCTTGGACAATTCTAGTTTCTTCAAGTTCTTCAATCCTGTTCGAAATCTCAGCAACATTTTTTTCTAGTTGCTCCCGATTTTGCGCCGCATTCTTTTTTCGTTCTTTTAGTACCTCTTTACGCCCCTCAAGCTTCTCTAACTCTTCACTGGCATGTAGAAGAACGTTTTGTAAACTACTGATTGATTCATCGATCGCTGTTAATTCATCCCTCAGCTTTTCAATATCCGCTTCCTTGTTTTGAACATTAGCAGAAAGCTTGATTTCACTTTCTTTATGAAGATCGATTTCTTTTGAGAGTTTTTCCCATCTTCCGTGCAATTCCTCAATCTCATAGGCAATGAGCGCTACTTCAATTTTTTCTAACTCGTCCTTATGTTCAAGATACTCTTTTGCCATCGAAGCCTGTATTTTTAACGGCTCTACCTGACCTTCAAGTTCATGAAGAATATCAGCGACACGATTGAGGTTTTCTTGCGTCTCAAACAATTTGTTTTCTGCCTTCTTTTTTCGGGTTTTGTATTTTAATACTCCTGCCGCTTCTTCAAAAATTGTTCGGCGATCTTCAGGTTTACTATTTAAAATTTGCTCCACTTTTCCTTGGGAGATAATCGAAAAAGCTTCCCTTCCAAGACCAGAATCCATAAACAAATCGATAATATCTTTTAAACGGCAATTCTGCTTATTGATTAAAAACTCACTTTCACCAGAACGATAAACCCGTCTGGTCACACTAACTTCACTATAATCAATCGGCAATGATTGATCTTCATTGTCTAGTGTGAGTGTCACTTCAGCGAAGTTTAATGGCTTCCGTGAATCACTCCCCGCGAAGATAATATCTTCCATTTTTGCTCCGCGCAGGGACTTCGCCGATTGTTCTCCTAAAACCCAGCGAACGGCGTCGATAATATTGCTTTTCCCACTACCGTTTGGGCCTACTACAGCCGTCACTCCAGGAACAAATTCAACGCCTATCCGCTCAGCAAAGGACTTAAAGCCCACTACATCTAAACGTTTTAGAAACACTTTCAAGCTCTCCCTTTCGGTTATTCTTTACTCTTGGTGTCATTTTGCTTCGAGATCGCTTCCATATGTGCTTTCAATTTCTCTAGAGCTTTCTGGGCCGCATGCTGTTCTGCTTCCTTTTTCGAGCGCCCTTTCCCAGTACCTAATTGCTCACCGTTCAGAGCAACAACCGATTCAAATTCACGATTATGTGCCGGCCCGGATTCTGATAAAATCTTATATTCTAATGTTCCAGCTGCATCGCGTTGAACAAGTTCTTGCAGCTGACTTTTAAAATCCATCACATGAGAAAAAGCACCAGCATCAATCTTCGGATAGACTACTTTCTCTAAAAATGAAGTAACTACCTCAATTCCCTTATCAAGATACAAGGCACCAATGAACGCTTCAAACACATCAGCAAGTAGCGCCGGTCTCGTTCGACCGCCCGTCATTTCCTCCCCTTTACCAAGAAGGACTACTTCCCCAAAATTCAATTGATTCGCAAACGAAACGAGAGATGGCTCACAAACAACAGCCGCTCTTAACTTCGTTAACTCTCCTTCACTCATCATTGGATATTTTTTATATAAGAATTGAGAAACAGTTAATTCAAGAACTGCGTCCCCAAGAAACTCAAGCCTTTCATTATCTTCATACGGCTTTCTGCGATGCTCATTCACATACGATGAATGGGTGAAAGCTTGTCTTAGTAATTTCTCATTCTGAAAATAAATCCCAATTTTCGCTTGGAACTCTTTAAACTTCTGATCTTTTGCCCTAAAAAACTTTTTTTCCTTATCTCTACCGATATGGCGCATTCCAAATTCCACCTTGCTCAAAATTTACACACTAGTCTAGTTTACAAAAAAGTCGATGAAAAAGGCAAAAAAACCTTTGATTTTTTTCTCATCCAGTTAAATTTCTTTCCTTTTTACGAGGATATCTAGAATATAGAAGAAAGCCCCGTTATAAAAACGGAGCTTTAGAGCAAATCCAACAGTCTACATTTTGCCATTTATGTAATTTACAGCGTCACCAACTGTAGCGATTTTCTCAGCATCATCATCAGAGATTTCCATGTTGAACTCATCTTCTAATTCCATTACAAGTTCAACTACATCAAGAGAGTCTGCACCTAGATCATCTTTGAAAGATGCCTCTAATTTAACTTGTGCTTCATCTACGCCTAAACGATCAACAATAATCTTTGTTACGCGTTCTAAAACTTCTGCCATGCTTGTCACCTCCCCTCAAGTCATTATAGAGGATAAACTTCGATAAATAAAGCAGACTTCCATAAAAGGGGAACTTTTTCTCATCCCCTTATGGTTACATTACCATACCACCATCAACATGGAGTGTCTGCCCTGTCATGTAACGACTATCCTCGGAAGCAAGGAACAAAACTGTTTTTGCAATATCAATTGGTTCACCTAAGCGTGCCAATGGGATTTGCTTTAACATTTCACTCTTTGTTTCTTCCGTTAGCTGATCGGTCATGTCAGTCGTAATAAACCCTGGCGCTACGGCGTTCACGGTAATTCCTCTCGAAGCCAGTTCCTTCGCCGTCGTTTTCGTTAACCCAATTACACCAGATTTTGCTGCTACATAATTGGCTTGTCCAGCATTCCCACTTACGCCAACAATGGATGAAATGTTGATAATTCTTCCACTGCGTTGTTTCATCATTTGTCTTGTCACTGCTTTCGTACAGAGGAAAACACCTTTTAAATTCGTGTTAATCACATCATCCCAGTCTGCTTCCTTCATTCTCATTAACAAGTTATCTTTTGTAATTCCTGCGTTGTTAACTAGAATATCCAGTCGACCAAACGCTTCGATCGTTTGTTTCACCATCGATTCAACTGATTCAGAGCTTGAAACATCCGCCTGAATGGCAATTGCTTCTCGGCCCATTTCTTTAATTTCTGCCGCTACTTCTGCCGCCTTGGCCTCACTACCTGCATAGTTTATCGCCACATTGGCACCCTCTCTCGCCAATTCCAAAGCAATCTCTCTACCAATGCCACGAGAAGCACCTGTAACAAGGGCAACTTTACCTTCTAATTTCATTACTATCACTCCTTTAACTCGGAAATTACAGCCTCACAACTTGCTAAATCATAGACAGCGTATGTTTTAACGGCCCGGTCCACTTTTTTCACTAAACCGGCCAATACCTTACCTGGCCCGATTTCAACGAACGTGTCTACACCTTGCTCCAACATCTTATGAACAGAATCCTCCCACAAAACAGGGGAATACAATTGCTGAATCAACTTTTCTTTAATTTCCGTAGCATCTTGCATCGCTTCTGCTGTTACATTTGCAATGACTGGGATTTTTGCCGATTGGATTTCAAGACCATCGAGAATTCCTTGGAACTCTTCTGCTGCCGGTTTCATTAACGCAGAATGGAAAGGTCCACTCACATTTAGTGGTAGTACCCGTTTCGCTCCAGCTTCCTTCGCTTTTACTGCTGCTATTTCTACACCTTTTTTCGAACCGGAGATCACAATTTGACCAGGACAATTTAAATTCGCTAACTGAACAGGGTCACCTGCTTCCGTAATCGCATCACATACAGCTGTTAGCGGTTCACGTCCAAGCCCAAGGACTGCAGCCATCGTTCCCTCGCCATTTGGGACCGCTTTTTCCATTAGCTCTCCACGTTTACGCACCGCATAAACACCATCTTCAAAGCTTAACGCCCCTGCGGCAACCAAGGCAGAATATTCCCCTAAACTGTGACCAGCAACATAGTCAGCAGTAATTCCTGATTGCTTAAAATAATCTAAGATTGCAATGCTAGTCGTAAGCAATGCCGGTTGAGCATTAACGGTTAAGGTTAACTTCTCCTGCGGCCCTTCAAAAATCGTTGTGCTCAAACTCTCACCTAGTACTTCATCCGCTTTTTCAAAAAAACCATTCACCGCTTTGTTAGCATCAGCTAACTCTTTTCCCATCCCAACTTGCTGTGATCCTTGTCCAGGAAAAAGAAAGGCAATCTTCCCCATAATCATCCCCCTCAACTCATTTTTAGTTTGCAAATCTATTTTTCAATCGCTGTTTTGATCGTTCCAGCCACATCATTTGCGACCATTTCTCGCGCTTGACGTACTGAATTGTAGATCGCATTGGCATCAGAAGATCCATGCGCTTTAATAACAGGTGCCTTGAGCCCGAATAATCCTGCACCGCCATATTCTGTATAGTCCATTTTTCCTTTTATCGTGGCAAACTCCGGTTTAAGCACCGCTGCTGCAAGTTTAGACTTTGTGCTCGACATTAGCGTTTGTTTTAACATTTTAAACACCGACATCGCGGTTCCTTCAATGGTCTTTAAAACCATATTACCAGTAAACCCATCTGTCACGACCACATCTGCGACACCGTTTAATAACTCTCTCGCTTCCACATTGCCAACGAAGTTTATATCAGCATTTTGCAGTAAAGCAAATGTATTTTTTGTTAGCTCGTTTCCCTTTTTCTCTTCGGTGCCGATATTTAGTAAGCCCACTCTTGGACTTTTCATTCCTCGTGCTTTTTCACTATAGATGGAACCCATTAATGCATATTGCAATAAGTGTTCTGGTTTTGCATCTGCATTCGCACCAACATCCAAGAGTAGAAACCCTTCGCCACCGATAGTCGGCAAAGTCGGTGCAAGCGCAGGTCGTTCAATCCCTTCAATTCTTCCAACAACGAACAATCCTGCTGCCATTAACGCTCCGGTATTCCCAGCAGATAAACAAGCGTCTGCCTTTCCTTCGGTCACTTGTCTGGCAGCTAAAACCATTGAAGCATTCTTTTTTCTTCTAACCGCCCGAACTGGTTCATCCGTGCTAAGAATAACCTCTTCTGTGTGTAAAATCTCAATTCTTTCCTCATTTGTAAGATGTTGTCGGATCTGACTTTCATCTCCAACGAGAGTAATATGTATATCACTAAACGCACTGATTGCCTTTATAGCTCCAAGGACGATTTCTTTCGGGGCGTTGTCTCCACCCATCGCGTCAATTGCTAATCTCATATGTTTCATCCTCTAGTATTATTTTGTGAACGGTACATTTTAAATTCTCCAGTAAAAACAAGTTCATTATTAACAAAACTATTTACCTCTACGACCGTTCTACCTGTTTGCTCGTCTATATTCGTTACTTTTGCTTTTGCGATCACTCGTTCTCCTTCGTTGACGGAACGAGTAAATTGGATATTCGCCTTTGCTGTAAGTGCTAATTCATCATTGATAACAGCTACAGCTAGCGAATTTGCTTGGGCAAAAATATGATGTCCTCTTGCGATTTTATTACGAATAAAGACATGTTCTTTTTTAATATCTAAAATCGAAATTGCGGTTTTATCTAATTCAATATCAATAATCTCACCAATCACTTCTTCAAGTGGTAGCGAGCGAACTTCATCTTCAAAACGCTTTTCCGCAACATGCTTTATTCTTTCCCGTAACTCCGGAATCGAAAGCTCTAGTCGATCAAGTCGAATCGTCTGTATGCTGACAGAAAAACGCTCAGCTAACTCTTCATCCGTTATGAACGGATTCTCCGCGATCGTCTCTACTAACAATTGCTGTCGTTCCCGTTTATTTCGTCTCATCTCAATCATCACATCCGCAGTATTATGACTAGGTCCTAATAGTAATATAAAGAAAAGGAACACAAAATGCAAGAAGAAATATCATCAGCAACCGGAATGCCTCTGATCTCTCTTTCTTGCATTTTGTGTGAATCCATTTTAATCAAGTTTTTCCCCTGCAAGTACTCCACTTGCTTCAAGGGTCTGTCTTAACGAACGATATTTTTCTGATTGCCAAAATGCGGTGGATTGTACCATGACGGCAGCATCATTCCTTGCTGTTTCAAGTGCACGATAATCATGAACCATATCAGCCACTCTAAATTCAGGCATGCCACTTTGTTTCTTTCCAAAGAAATCCCCTGGCCCACGCAATTCTAAGTCTTTTTCACTCAACTCAAAGCCATCGTTCGTTTCGGTCATTATTCTCATTCGCTCTTTTCCAACTTCATTTTTAGGATCAGCAAGTAAAATACAATAACTCTGAAATTCGCCTCTTCCCACTCGACCACGAAGCTGGTGGAGTTGCGATAACCCAAAACGTTCAGCGTCATAAATCAACATAAAAGTCGCATTCGGCACATTCACACCAACTTCTACAACTGTAGTCGAGACAAGGACTTGCGATTTATTTTCCGTGAATTCTTGCATGATGGCGTCTTTCTCTGCTGAATTTAGACGTCCATGCATCAACCCCACTTTATACCTACTCCCAAAATAAACACTCAGCGTATGATGCACATCGATTGCATTTTGAACATCCAGCTTGTCGGATTCCTCAATTAATGGGCAGATTACATATGCTTGCCGCCCCTGCGCAAGTTCCTTTTCCATGAACCCCAAAACGCGGTCCAACATATCATGTTTCGCCCAATACGTTTCAATTGTTTTTCTTCCTGCAGGCATTTCATCAATGACCGAAACATCCATTTCCCCAAAAACGGTTATAGCCAAAGTCCGAGGAATCGGAGTCGCCGTCATAAATAGGACATCTGGGCTTTCACCTTTTTCACGAAGAACTCGACGTTGCTCAACACCGAAGCGGTGCTGTTCATCGGTAATGACCAGGCCTAGATTCTTAAAGCTTACATCATCTTGAATCAATGCATGCGTCCCAATTAAAACATCAATGTTTCCATCTGCTAATTCACCGAGTATCTCTCTCCGCTTTTTCCCCTTAACGGAGCTGGTTAGTAGTCGGCATTCTATCCCAAAAGGGCTCAGCAGAGCAGTCAATGACTCTGCATGTTGTTCTGCAAGTATTTCAGTTGGAACCATCAGAGCACCTTGGTAGCCTGCAGTAATGGAAGCGTATAAGGTAATCGCAGCAACAACGGTTTTACCAGACCCTACATCCCCTTGCAGCAAACGGTTCATACGATAAGAACTGTTCATATCAGATAGAACTTCATTGACGACTCTTTGTTGTGCATTCGTCAATGGAAAAGGGAGTCCCTTTATAAATTCTTGTACCGCTGTAGTCTGATAGCTTTGAGCAATTCCAGGAGATTGTTCACGTTCAAATTTTCGCAATGCCTGCATTTTCAATTGAAATAATAAAAACTCTTCATATACGAATCTTCTTCTCGCTTGCTTTACATCCTCTGCACCTTGAGGAAAATGCATCAACTTTAAGGCATCTCTTCGGTTCATCAGCCGATACCGTTGTAAGAGCTCTTCAGGCAAAATTTCAGTGATTTGGCTACCGAACTGCGCAAAAGCATTATTAATGTGCTTTCTGAGCCCCTTTACCGTTACTTTTCCTTTTATTGCATAAACTGGTTCAAACTCTTGTTTTTTTTGATTCTCACCAACAGACATTTGATTTGCGGTAATGGTTTGCCGATGCTGGTCCCACTTACCCGTGACCGTTATCGTTTCATTTACAGTCATTTTTTGTTTAAGATAAGGTTGATTGAAAAAAACCACTTTAATTAAGTAACGATCGACGAGGAGTCTAACCGTAAGCCTAGACTTTTTCCGCCCATGATACATTAAGGACGGCTCCCCGTGAATGACCCCTTCAACAGTGACTCTTTCCTCATGCTTCACCTCAGCTAAATCACGCAAACGAAAATCTTCATAACGATAAGGAAAGTATTCAAATAAATCTTGAATACTATGAATGTTCATATCAGCAAGCGCAGCTCCCATTTCTGGACCAATTCCTTTGACATCTGTTACTGGTTGATTTATAAGATTACTCACGATATGTGCGACTTTCCGCCAAACTCCTCTAGGCGAAAGTCACATCCCTCCTTGCTGATTTCTCCTTCTGCTTCTATTTTCCCATAATCCTTTTTCAAAAGGTTGTTAAACTTATTACAATTTAAGCTATTTTACTATAAGGTTAGAGTCTATCCACTTTCTCTTGTTCGGCACCCTGCATAAAAAGGAATGCTCATTTTATTTTATCATTAAAAGCAAATATACCACGATAAAACAGAAATAGAAGGGGAGCTTCCCCTTCTATTTCTGTGGTGCTAGATCAACTCGCAATGAGACAAACCAGCCAAATTTTATAAAATTATTCTATCGCAAAGATAAATGGATATAGCGGCTGTCCACCATCATGAACTTCCACTTCGATATCCTCAAAGTTTTCTTCAAGATACTGAACGAGATGATCAACATCTGCTTGTGTTGCATCTTCACCTTTTAAAATGGTGAGAATTTCATCATCTTCATTAACAATGTTACTTAATAAGGATGTCGCAGCTTTCAGCTTATCTTTATCTTTAAGGACAATTTTCCCTTCAGAAATTCCCATGAAATCGCCTGTCTCAATTTCAAGCCCATCAATACTTGTGTCACGGACAGCAAACGTTAGTTGTCCGGTTTTCACATGATTCATCGCTTCTGTCATCTCTGATTGATTACCAGCCAAATCCGCTCCCGGATTAAAGGCTAATAAAGCAGACATTCCTTGAGGAACTGTTTTCGATGGAATGACAATTACATCTTCTTCCGCCAATTCCGCCGCTTGTTCAGCTGCCATAATAATATTCTTATTATTTGGCAGAATAATGACTTTATGAGCATGAGCCTCTTTCACAGCTTTGACAATGTCTTCTGTGCTAGGGTTCATTGTTTGACCGCCTTCGATGACGATATTTGCTCCGATGCTCTTAAATAGGTTGCCGATTCCTGTTCCCATAGAAACCGTAACAATTCCATATTCCTTCTTTTCATCACTTACCGGCTTCTTTTCCGCTGCCGGTTGCGCCTTTTCTCCAACGATATCTGTATGCTGTTGACGCATGTTCTCGATTTTCATGCTAATTAGATTTCCATAGGTTTGACCATATGTTAAAACCTCTCCAGGTCGCTCTGTGTGAACATGGATTTTCGCAACTTGATCGTCCGAAATCACAAGAAGAGAATCTCCATATGCACTTAAATCCTGACGGAATTGTTCCTCTGAAAATGGGCGTTTCCCTTCAAGCTTAACCATAAACTCAGTACAATAGCCAAATTCAATATCCTCTGTATTGATATGACCTTGAACATTTCGATGATGTTCTGCGTTTACCAACTCATCCATTGCCTCAACCGCAGAAGGGCCTTCAGGAAGAGCTTCTCCTTTAAGGACAGCTAAAAATCCTTCATAAACAATCAGTAGTCCTTGACCACCACTATCAACAACGCCAACTTCTTTTAGAACTGGCAGTAAATCTGGTGTGCGATTTAAAGAGGCACGCGCTTCTTTGACAACTTCCTCCATGAGGATCACGATGTCTTCCTCTTTTTTAGCGACTAGAACTCCTTTTTTGGCTGCATCTTTAGCCACTGTTAAAATGGTTCCTTCAACTGGCTTCATAACCGCTTTATAAGCAGTTGTGACTCCAGCCTCCAACGCGCCTGCAAATTCTTTTGCCGTAATCGTGTTTTTTTGTTCAATGGCTTTCGAGAACCCACGGAACAATTGAGACAAGATCACACCAGAATTTCCTCTCGCACCCATCAACAATCCTCTTGATAGGGAAGTACCTACTTTTCCGATATGTTCTTGAATGTTATTTTTTACTTCCTTGGCACCGGATGTCATCGACAAATTCATGTTTGTACCGGTATCACCATCAGGAACAGGGAACACGTTTAACGCATCGACCATTTTGGCATTTGCTGAAAGATGATTAGCTCCTTGAATGATCATTTCTGCGAAACGTTTTCCGTCTAGAACTTTAATTGACACAAACCTTTCCTCCTCACATAGGGCTCGGGTAAGCGAACTTACGGATTCGTTACTCGAACTCCTTGAACGTAAATATTAACCGAATCAACCGCAAGTCCAACCGTTTGGTTGAGCGTATATTTCACTTTGGATTGAACTTGATGGGCAACTTCAGAAATTTTCGTTCCATAACTTACAATTATATACATATCAATATGTACTTCTTCGTCTTCTTGGCGAACGACAATCCCACGTGAAAAATTTTCTTTGCGTAGGATTTCAGCAATTCCGTCTTTTAACTGATGCTTTGAAGCCATTCCAACAATGCCATAACAATCAACTGCGGCACCGCCTGCAATTGTAGCAATTACATCGTTCGATATATCAATTTGTCCGTACTTTGTTTGTAATTCAATGGACATGGTCGTTCCCCCTTTTGGAAAATGCTATAGACTACAGCCATTTTACTATAAGCGCGATTAATTTAAAAGTCATTCTGTCCCCATCTTATTATTGAGCAAGAATTCATCCAATATGTCAAGGCTTTTTTCTTGATAAGCTTTCATCAAGAGTATTGCATTTAAAAAATTTGTGTGATAAATTATTAAAGTATGTTTGACAGTCAGAATTACGGTACCAACCCTTTGATTAGATGTTCTGACGAAAAAATGCACTTTTGCATCGAAATAGTATTAGCTTACGTAAGTAAGGAGGGAAATAAACATGCCACGTAAATGTGTTGTAACTGGTAAAGGAACTCGTTCAGGTAACGCTCGTTCCCACGCAATGAACGCTAACAAGCGTACTTGGGGTGCTAACCTTCAAAAAGTTCGCATTCTTGTAGACGGAAAGCCTAAGCGTGTTTGGGTATCTGCAAGAGCTTTAAAATCAGGTAAAGTTGAACGCGTTTAATGATATGAAACGTCTTTTCCACGGGACTAGACGTTGAAATTAAACAAGAAAAAGCATCCGTCTAACGGGTGCTTTTTTATTTCTTTCATTAGACTCGTCTTTTTCGGCTCTATATTCAGCATCGCCTAAAAATAAAGCACCCGTTTGTTACACGGATGCTCCATTGATTTTATGACCCTGCTTTATTAACCCTTTTTAAAGGCACCCAACATCGCTTTGACAAGACCACCTAATACTTTTGGTAGTTTAATTGTATAAAACTTCATCATGTCCCTCCTCACTGTCCTAAAAACCAAGCTGAAGAATTTTCGCCTATACATTATATTCAGGAAGTAGAAATAATTGCTTAAGAAGAAGACATTTCAATCCTTGCTTCTTATCACCATTAATATGCCTTCTGAAAAAGAAAAAGTACCAGAATCGGTTACTAGTTCATTACTTATACATAGTGTTGAACCAAAAGAAATATGACTATTAGTGAGTGGGTATTTGAACCCTTCGAGTGTCAGCCCCTTTATTTCAGGAGTTACGGGGATAAAAGAAATATATTCCCGATCCTCTTTTTTTTCAATTTTATGTCTTCCAGCACCTTTAACATAAACATGATTTTGAGTATCAATCATCTCAATGTGTGTACGCTTTTTTTGCAATTCAGCTTTTAACAAAAGTTGAATATTCCCGAAAAAGTGATCCAATCTTCCACCTGTAGCTCCATAAAGGTGAATCCGATTAGGTTCTCGAGCAAGAGCCCAATCTAAAGCTAGTTCCATATCTGTTTGATCTTTCTCTGGTCTATAAATCTGGACATTTTTTACAGAACGTTCGATTCGCTGCCACTCTTGTTCGTTAACAGAGTCAAAATCTCCAAATGCTGCATAAGGTTGAATTCCTTTCGACAATAACGTAAAAACTCCCCTATCTACACCAATCCAGCGCTGGTCTTCCTCTGCAGCTTGGCTGATTTCCGGGAGATATCGATCAGGTCCTCCCCCAAGAAGGTTAATAATCATCTGCTTCCACCCCATTTTAGTCTTTATAAAGATTGTTATTAAATCTACTTCCAATTTCACCGTGGACGAAGACATTTGTAGGTTAAAAAATGAATTTCCCACTGTTATTAAAAAAGCCGTGATCATCAACGGTGTTGTTCATTTCCGTTCAAAATCAACCTTCCAACCGATATTGGCTTATGTACTCCGTTTTTAATGCACAAAAAGATTAAAAATGGTCTACTAAAAAAGGAACTGAACATTTTGATGTCAGTTCCTTTTTGGTCATTGTCGCAAAGCGGCGATTGCTTGCCCTCTGTCTTTGTTGTTATAAACAGCAGAACCAGCGACAAGGACATTAGCTCCAGCCTCAATACATAGCTTAGCCGTTTCTTCATTTACGCCACCATCGACTTCAATTTCAATATCTAGACCTCGCGCTGCCGCGAGATTATGAACTTGACGAATTTTAGGTAAAACAGAATGGATAAATTTTTGACCGCCAAACCCTGGATTTACAGTCATTAACAATACCATATCCACATCATCAATAATCGAAGTAATTGACTCCACTGGAGTTGCCGGGTTCAAAACGACTCCTGCTTTAACTCCCAATGATTTAATCTGATGAATCGTTCTGTGTAAATGACGGCAAGCCTCCACATGAACGGTTATGTAATCCGCTCCTGCTTTTGCAAAATCCTCAATATACTGGTCCGGATTCTCAATCATTAAATGGACATCAAGCGGTAATTTTGTGACCGGACGAATCGCATCCACAATTAACGAGCCTATTGTAATGTTGGGCACAAAATGTCCGTCCATTACATCCACATGAATATAATCCGCTCCCCCTTGTTCTACATCCTTGATTTCTTCCCCTAGTCGAGAAAAATCGGCTGATAAAATCGAAGGTGCAACCTTAACCATACTTAATACCTCGGCTTTCTATCTTTTATTTCTTGTAAAAAGTCTTTGTAATGCTCATAACGATAGGTTGGCAGTTCTTCTGCTTCCACCGCTGCTTTTACCGCACATTTTGGCTCAGAGACATGTAAGCATCCTCTAAATTTGCAGTTTTCACTAATCCTTTCAATATCAGGGAAACAATAGTTTAAATCAGTTGCTTCAATATCAGTGAACTCCAATGAGCTAAAACCAGGAGTATCTGCGACTAAACCACTGTTTCCGATATTAATAAGCTCTACATGTCTAGTTGTATGTCGCCCTCTCCCTAAATGTTGGGAGATATCATTGGTTTTGAGTTCCAACTCAGGCTCTAACGCATTTAATAAAGAAGATTTCCCTACCCCGGACTGTCCAGCAAAAACAGAGATTTTCCCTGCAAGATAGGGCGATAAATCCTCTAAGCCTTGTGCGGTTTCAGAAGATGTAAAGATCACGTCATATCCTGCTTCACGATAATCGCTCGCATATTGCTCCAAAACCGTTAATCCCTCTTCAAGTAGATCTACCTTGGTAATCACAATTAACGGCTGAATATGGTTGTATTCCACAAGAACAAGGAACCGGTCTAATAATGCCGTACTAAATTCCGGTTCAACAGCGGAAAAAACGAGAATCGCTTGGTCGACGTTCGCAATTGGTGGTCGAACCAACTCATTTCTTCTTTCTTTTACTTCCATGATATAACCTTCCGTGCTATTTTCGGCTTGATAGACGACTTCATCGCCAACAAGCGGATTCACTTTATTTTTTCGAAATACACCACGTCCTCGGCACTGAACCAATCCTTCCTCTCCAAGAACATAATAAAAGCCACTTAAAGCTTTGACAATTTTGCCCTGCGGCATAGCATCACTCCTGTACAATCATTGTTCTGAATACTCATACTCATCCTCTAGAATCACTTCTCCATTACTTATAACCTGGAACATCGCTTTTCCACCAGGTGGAATAATTAATTCAATTTTTCGAGTTGTATTTTCTTTAATTTCAAACGTCTCTGCAGGAACTTTTATATCGTTATGGTTCATATCTTCAATATGAATTTGCACCGTCTGCGGTTCTCCCTCTAAACTTTCGTCATAAGGAATGGTAATATCCTCTGTAATCGTTTGTGGGGTTGGCTCTTCTTTTTTTCCTAAAGAGATGACTACTTTCACAGTGCTACCTTCTTTTAGCTTTGTATTAGGTGCAGGATCCTGTGAAATGACTTCCCCTTCTGGAACGCTGTCATGGTATTCTTCCGTTGTATCGATCACAAGGCCGGCGTTAGCAGCATAATCATTCAACGCTTTTTGATTGTAACCCCTTAAATCTAGTAAAGAAATTAATTCAGGACCTTTGCTTACTGTAAATTCAATAATGGTTTCACCCGGGATAACCATCTCTCCAGAATCCGGTTCCTGATCAAGAATGGTTCCTGGTTCGCTATCATCGAATTCTTCCATTTGAACAATGTCTTTGAAGTTGTAACTCTCAAGTCTACGAACGGTTTCATCATACTTTCGACCACGATAATCGGAAAACTCCATCTTTTCTTTTCCAAGACTAACATATACGTCAATCTCTTTGCCCTCTTTTGCCTTTTCTCCAGCTTTTGGAATTGTCTTGATAACATGACCTTCCTCAATATTCTCATCACTATTTTCTATTTTATCCCCAATAAGAAAACCAGCAGACTCTAGTTCACTTTTTGCGTCATCATACTCCACTCCCTCAAGATCAGGAACCGTAATTTCTTTAGGGCCAAACCAATCTGGTCCATAGACGACAAGCAAAAACGCGGCAGCTATTAGCAAAGCAAAAATGGTGGTTAAAACAACTGGCCATTTTTTCCGTTTTTTCTTTTCCTTTTCCTTCTTGGGTTTCTTCCCTTTTTTCTTTGGTTTCTGCTGATCTGCTTCAGACTCTTCGTTGCCTCTGATAATCGTATGATCTAGATTCCGCTCGAATTGATCTTCCGTAATAACAGGAATCGCTTTCGTTGCCTCATCATCATCAGGAATCGTAAATTTGCTTTCATTTACCCTTTCAGGGTCAAGAGATGTCCTGATATCTTCTTCCATCTCATATACGTCATCATAACGATGAAAGGGATCTTTCGCTGTTGCTTTCAACACAACGTTTTCTACGCTTTGGGGAATTTCAGGATTCCATCTTCGTAAAGATGGAGTTTCTGATTGTAAATGCTTTAAAGCAATGGAAACAGCAGAGTCACCAGAAAATGGAAGTCTTCCTGTTAACAACTCAAACATGACAATCCCGAGAGAATAAATATCTGATTTATTATTGACCATCCCACCTCTGGCTTGTTCGGGCGATAAATAATGAACAGAACCTAATACCGAGTTCGTTTGAGTAATACTTGTCGCACTTAAGGCCATGGCAATTCCAAAATCGGTAATTTTCACATTGCCTTTTTCATCTATTAGAATATTATGCGGTTTAATATCACGATGAATAATATGATTTTGATGGGCATGTGCAATCGCTGATGTTAGTTGTTTCATTATATCAAGCGCTTTGTCTATTTGCACAGGAGCGTGTTGTAGTATGTATTGCTTTAATGTCTGCCCACTAACATACTCCATAACTATGTAGTATAAATCTGCCTCTTCTCCGACATCATATATACTGACGATATTTGGATGGGCAAGACTTGTAGCCGACTGGGCTTCACGGCGGAATCTACGAATAAATTCTTCATCGTTTACAAAATCAAGTCTTAACATTTTGACAGCTACGTCACGGTCAAGGATTTTGTCATGAGCTAGGTAGACATTGGCCATACCTCCGCCACCGATCATGCTAAGAATCTTATACCGTCCGCTAATTATTTTCCCAATCATCTTACTCACCTGCCTTCTGAGCCATCTGAATATTCAACAATTGCGAGAGTAATATTATCTTCTCCACCGTTGAGGTTGGCGAGTGTTATCAATTCGGAAGCCTTTTCATTCAGTGATTCACTATGAGTAAGAATTTTTTGTAACTCTGCTTGTGTAACTTTGTTTGACAAACCGTCAGAACATAGGAAAAGGAGGTCACCCTCTTCAAACATAATTGTTTTCGTATCCATAGCAACTGTTTCCTCTGTTCCTAGCGCTCGAAGCAACACATTTTTACGCGGATGATGCTCAGCATCTTCTTTCGAGATTTGCCCCGTACGTACTAATTCATTCACAAGTGAGTGGTCCTCGGTTAACTGTTGTAAGCCACTTTCATTTAAGATGTAGCCCCTACTATCCCCTATATTCGCAACTGTCGCAAATAATTTCGTACAAATCGCGGCTACAAGTGTAGTGCCCATGCCCTCACACTCAATATTTTTTTGCGCATGTTCAAAAACAAGTTTATTCACATCATTTATTTTTACTTTCAACCATTCAACGGCTTGTTCCGCCGTTTCAATTCTATCTGTTTTTTCCCATTCTTCTTTTAATAAACTCATCGTCATTTCGCTTGCCACGTCACCAGCCCGATGGCCACCCATGCCATCGGCAACGATGGCAAGGTGTTGGCCTTCTCGGTTGGTGAAAACTCCTCCATTATCCTCATTATGAAGGCGAACCTTTCCCTTATCTGTCATGAAAAAAGCGTTCATTTTTTCACCTCGTCTCTTCTTGTCGTTCCTTTGCTCGAAGCTGTCCACAAGCTGCGTCAATATCATGACCTTGCTCGCGACGAATCGTAACATTTACGCCACGGTCTTTTAACGTTTTTTCAAACTTGAAGATTTGTGCCTTTGGTGTTCGTACATAATCACGTTCTGGAACATAGTTTACTGGGATTAAGTTGATATGACATTTGATCCCTTTTACAAGCTTTGCTAACTCCTCAGCATGTTCAACTTGGTCATTTACATTCCCGAAAAGTCCATATTCAAACGAGATCCGACGCCCTGTTTTATCTACATAATAGCGAACAGCATCCATCAAATCAGGAAGTTTATATGCACGATTGATTGGCATTAATCTGCTTCTTAAATCAGAATTTGGTGCATGAAGCGAAATCGCAAAATTAATCTGCATATTTTCATCTGCAAATTGATAGATTTTCGGAATAATTCCACTTGTAGACACCGTGATATGTCTTGCTCCAATGTTTAACGCTTTTTCGTGATTCATGATTTTCAAAAACGCTAGCATATTGTCGTAGTTATCAAATGGTTCACCAATTCCCATAATGACGATCGAACTTACTCGCTCATTCGTTTCATCTAGAGCTTGTTGTACTTTGACCACTTGAGCAACAATTTCCCCTGCTTCTAGGTTTCGCTTTAACCCTCCAAGCGTAGATGCGCAGAAAGTACAGCCGATTCGACAGCCGACTTGAGTGGTTACACAAACGGAGTTTCCATATTCATGTCTCATTAACACTGTCTCAATGGACTTCCCATCTTGCAGTTCAAATAAGAATTTAATCGTCCCGTCAGACGAAGTTTGTTGGATAATGGTATTAAGCGTCGTTAAAATGAAATTTTCCTCTAGTTTATCCCGAAGCGCTTTTGAAAGATTGGTCATATCTTCAAATGAAGTCACTCTCTTCTTATAGAGCCAATCAAAAATTTGTTCAGCACGAAAAGCTTTGTCACCTTGAGCAACAAGCCATTCCTTCAAATCATCAAGTTGAAGCGAATAAATGGAAGGCTTTTCTGGTTCGTATGCTGTTGTTTTTCGTTTCTTCGTTGCTGGTTGTTCCATGGTCATGGTTAGTCCACCTTCCTTTTGATACAAGCAATATAAAATCCATCAGACCCAAAATCTTGTGGGAGTATTTGAAGGTCAAAACCGTTCATTAATGGGCGGATGGCTTCCGGCATTCTTTCTTTAACAGAAGAATCGCCTATGAATTCCGGATGTTTTTCTAGAAACTTTTGCACCGTTTCTTGATTCTCAGCACGGTCCACTGTGCACGTACTATAAACAAGAGTTCCACCTTTTTTGATTAGAGGAGCGACCGCTTCTAAAAGGGAAAGTTGGATTTCTTGCAACCTAGATAAATCTTCTTCTTTCTTCGTATATTTCATATCAGGCTTGCGTCGCATAACTCCTAGGCCAGAACATGGTGCGTCAAGAAGAATTCGATCGAAACTTTGTTGTTCAAAATGCTCTTGAACATTACGACTATCTAGTTTTTTTGATTCAATATTCTCTAATCCTAAACGGGATGCGTTTTGACTTATCAATTTCACCTTATGTTCATGTAAGTCGAGGGAAACAACGGCCCCTGTATTCGCTAGTTTCTCTGCAATATGAGTGGACTTTCCTCCAGGAGCTGCACAAGCATCGAGAATATTCTCTTCTTGTTGAACACCTAAAGCATGAGCAACAAGCATCGAACTCTCATCTTGAATCGTCAGTAACCCTTCCTTAAAAGCCGACGAAGAAGCAAGATTGCCTCGAAGACATTTAATCGCTTCTGGAACAATTGGACTAGCTTCGACCGCATACCCCTCCTCTTCCAGCCGCTTGATGCAATCTTCAACTGTTATTTTCGTTAAATTAACCCGAGCCGTTTGAAGTGGAGCTGTGAGATTGATTTCACACATTGCTTTCGTTTTTTCCATTCCAAATTGTTCGATCCATCGCTTAACAAGCCACTCTGGATGACTGGTCGCAATCGCGATTTGTTTTGCTGGGTCTTTAATTGACTCTAATGAAGGGAGACCTTCACGCTGCAAGCTTCGTAAAACACCGTTTACCATACTTGCTATCCCTTTATGACCATGGCGTTTCGCAATCTCCACAGCTTCATAAATTGCCGCGCGATCAGGTACTCGGTCTAAATATTCCATCTGATAAACTGTCAATTGTAATAAAGGTTTCACCCAAGGTTCCAATTTTCGATTATTTTTTAAAAACGGAGCCAAATAGAAATCAAGTGTCAACTTACGTTGTAAAGTTCCATATACGAGTTCCGTCAATAACCCAATGTCTTTTTTATCGATTTTGTTTTTCTCAATCGCATGATTTAACAAGATGTTGCTATACGCTTGATTTTTTTCGATGCTTTCTAAAAGCTCCAAAGCGGTCTCCCGTACATTTTTGCGGTTACCCTTCATGACTCTCTCCTAACTTCATACCTACTTCAATATGGGAACCGGCTCCACGCAAATACTGGCCAGCCTCCATGCGCTTTTTGCCCGCAGGCTGAAGCTCGGTCACTTTAATGGCTACATGATTCCCACTACCCACAACCAAACCATCTTCCTCAATTGACAGGATCATTCCCGGTTCAGCTGTCTGCGTTACTTCTATTTTCTCTGCTTTCCAAACTTTTAAAACGGAACTGTTAAGTGTACTATAGGCAACAGGCCATGGGTTCATTCCACGAATATGATTGTAAATTTCTTCCCCTGTCTTGGACCAATCAATTTTCTCTTGTTCCCGCTTGATATTCCAAGCAAAAGTAGCTTCCTCATCATTCTGTTTCAGTGGCTTGATTTCACCTTCTAAGAGCTTAGGAACTGTTTCAGAAAGAAGCTTCGCACCAGCAGCACTTAATTTATCATGAAGGGTACCCACGTTATCATGTTCCTCAATCGGTACTTCCACTTGAGTTAAAATATCACCTGCATCTAGCTTTTCCACCATATACATGATGGTGATACCTGTTTTATCCTCACCATTTATAATTGCATAATGAATTGGGGCTCCACCGCGTAATTTTGGAAGCAAAGATGCATGGACATTAATACAGCCATATTTTGGTGCTTCTAACAGCTGTTTCGGTAAAATTTGCCCGAATGCTGCTGTGACAATTAAGTCCGGTTGCAACGCTAAGATTTCATTTAATTCTTCTTGCTTACGGATTTTTTCAGGCTGATAGACGGGGATCCCTTGTTTTACAGCTTCTACTTTTACTGGTGGTGGAGTCATTACTCTCTTTCGTCCAACCGGACGGTCTGGTTGCGTCACAACGGCAATTACTTCATATCCATCATGTAAAAGTTGTTGCAATACAGGCACTGAAAAGTCTGGCGTTCCCATAAAAACAATCTTGGTCATTCTTCAGTCAACTCCTCTAATTCGTTTTCATCTAAGTATCTGCTAACTTTAGAAGTGAAGAGAATGCCGTGCAAATGATCAATTTCATGCTGAATTGCTCTTGCTAAGAAATCTTCTGCCTCTAATTCATAGGTTCTTCCCTTACGATCCTGTGCACGAACCTTAACTTTATAAGGACGAGTCACTTCTCCAAAAAGTCCTGGAAAGCTTAGACAGCCTTCTGGGCCTGATTGAGTTCCACTAGATTCAATTATTTCTGGGTTAATCAATTCAATCGTCCCATGTTGATCGTCGACGTCGACAATGGCGATTTGTTTATCGATATTAATCTGCGGGGCTGCTAAACCAACTCCGTCAAATTCAATCATTGTATCATACATATCATCCAACAGCTTCGTTAATTTCTTATCAAAAACATCAACAGGTTTACATTCCTGTTCCAAAATATCTGCTGGATGCATTACAATCTTACGTACTGCCAAATCTGTTCCTCCAATATCCGGTTACTATTATTCTTCATGTTTCCACAAATTTACGGTTTCCCATACTATTACATCAAAATATATGGATTTAAATCCATTGAAATTTGCAGGTTGCCACTAGCGGTTTCCTGCTGATAATGGTCTAAGATCGCTTTTAACGTTTGCTTTAGTTCGGGTTCCTTTTTGTATTTTATCAGACATTGATATCGATATCTATTTTTGATTCTAGGGATTGGCGAGGCTACCGGTCCTAGAACAACAGCTCCCCTAGAAACCCTAGAAGAAATAAAACCAGTAATCTTCTCCGTGACGGAGACAACTTTCATTAAATCTTCATGGCTGACAGTGATTAATGATAGATAGTAAAATGGCGGATATTTGTGAAGTTTTCTCGCCATCATTTCTTGTTGGTAAAATCGATCATAATCCTGACTCCCCGAAAGCTCGATACTATAATGTTCCGGTGTATAAGTCTGAATGACTACTTCCCCCGGAAGTTCATGTCTCCCAGCTCGACCACTTACTTGAGTTAATAATTGAAATGTTTTTTCAGATGAGCGAAAATCTGGCAAATGGAGCATCGTATCTGCACTTAACACACCAACTAACGTGATGTTAGGAAAATCTAGGCCCTTGGCAATCATTTGAGTTCCTAATAAGATATCAGCCTCGCCATCTTCAAATGCATTTAATAATCTTTCATGTGCCCCTTTACGTCCTGTCGTATCAACATCCATCCGGATTACACGTGCCTCCGGTAATAACTTGGTTAGTTCTTCTTCAACTTTTTGAGTTCCCGTCCCAAAATAACGAATATGATCACTCATACATTCTGGACAAGTAGTTGGAACTCGTTCCTCATGTCCACAATAATGACATTTCATTAATTCTTGATAACGATGGTAAGTGAGCGTAATTTCACAGTTGGGACAATTGACGACAAACCCACAATCGCGGCACATAACAAACGAGGAATGACCTCTTTTATTTAAAAACAGTACGGTTTGCTCTCCTTTTGCCAAACGGTCTTGAAGCTTTTCAAACAAACTTTCAGAGAACATTGAGCGATTTCCTGACCGTAATTCTTCACGCATATCGACAATCTCCACAGTAGGTAGAGGCTGCTCGTTCATCCGTTTTGGAAGATTTAATAAGGTATAAACTCCTTTTTGCGCTCGAGCAAAAGACTCGAGTGAAGGAGTTGCACTACCTAAAACAACTGGACAGCGATGCGTCGACGCTCGTTTGATTGCAACATCACGAGCATGATAACGTGGATTTTCTTCTTGCTTATAGCTTGTTTCATGTTCTTCATCAATAATGATAATCCCGAGCTTCTCAAATGGTGCGTAAATGGCCGACCGCGCCCCAACAACCACTTTTACCTCGCGACGCTGAATCTTTCGCCACTCATCATATTTCTCACCAGCAGAGAGTCCACTGTGCATAACCGCAACCAAATCTCCAAATCTTTGTTTGAAACGTTTCACCATTTGCGGAGTTAACGAGATTTCCGGGACTAACACAATCGCTTCTTCTCCTTTATCAAGAACACGTTGAATGGATTGAAGATAGATTTCTGTTTTTCCACTTCCCGTTACGCCGTAAAGCAAAAAGACCTCATGCCGCTCGTCCTCAATTGAGGCGAGGATGGGGATAATCGCTTTCTCTTGAGCATCCGTAAGCGGAAGGGGATCTTGTCGTTTAAACTCTCGATTAGCATAAGGATCACGATAAACTTCCATATAGTCTTCGCTTAAAATCCCCTTTTTTACGAGCGCTTTTACAGAGGCTTGCGAAACATTCGTATCCGCTAATAATTTTCTAAGTTCAATAGGACCTTTATGCTGAAGAAAATATTGTAACAGCGCTTTTTGCCCCTTTGCCTGAGGAGTCAGTTTTTCAATTTCCTCTTCCACATCTGACGGAGTGAGCAGCAAGGAAATATGCTTTAATTTCTTTTTTCTTACTCGATTTTTCACTTGATAAACAACCTCAACAAGACCCTTGTCCACTTCTTGTTTAAAATTTGAAACAAGATTTTGGTCAACAACTTCCTGCCAAGTGATTTCCTTGCTCCCTTGAAATAAAGATTTCGTCTCTTCCTGTAGGTCATCTATGGCTGCATCATTTGTCAATTGTACTTTTTTTTCATATTTTGCTTTTAAAGCTGCTGGCAACATCGCTTGAAAGGCTGAAATTTTATAACAAAGCGAATGATCCGTAAGCCAATCACCTAAGGCCAGCAATTCTTGATTTAAGACAGGAGTGAGATCCAGTGGCTCCACGATTTTCTTTAACTTAGAGAAATTTGATTCTGTTTTAATACCTGTTACAAAGCCTTGAATATGACGTGGTCCAAAAGGGACATGCACTCTTATCCCAGGTACAATCACGTTTTCATACTGTTCTGGTATCAGATAATCAAATGTTTTGTCAGTTTGTTTTGCGGGTACATCGACAATAACACTTGCTACTTTCATTCTTTTTCAACCTTCTTTAGCTGAATCGCCACTTCATTTAAAAGTTGTTCAGCTACTTTCTTTTTACTCATTAATGGCAATTCTACTTTGTCTCCATTTCGTTTATAAATTGTGACGATATTGGTATCATAACCAAAACCTGCACCTTCAGCCTTCACATTATTCGCGACAATCATATCGGCATTTTTTTTCACGAGTTTTTTACGCGCATATTCTTCGACATTGTCTGTTTCCGCCGCAAAACCTACAAGCAATTGTGTTGTTTTCCGTTGACCAAGTTCAAATAAAATATCCCTTGTCCGTTCAAGCTCTAGCGTTTGACCGCCATCTTGTTTTTTTATTTTATGATCATGAGTATCTTTCGGTCGGTAGTCAGCAACAGCAGCTGTTTTAATGACAACATCTGCTTGGTCATAATGTTCAAGCACAGCGTGATACATTTCCTCAGCACTTTCCACTTCAATGGTTTCTACTCCAATCGGTGGTGTCAGCGCAACGGGACCACTTATTAAGCAGACGTCTGCTCCTAATTTCTGTGCTTCCTTCGCAATGGCATAACCCATTTTCCCTGTGGAATGATTTGTTAAAAACCGAACAGGATCAATCTTTTCCCTCGTTGGTCCAGCCGTAATCACAATCTTTTTTCCCGTCCATTCTGAATTTTTGCTAGTAAAGTTTTGCTGAAGGAGCTCAACAATGGTTTCAGGCTCCTCTAATCTTCCTTTTCCTACATAGCCACATGCTAGAAACCCTTCTCCCGGCTCGATAAAACGGTAGCCATATTCATCAAGAGTTTTCATATTCTTTTGAACAGCAGGATGATCATACATATGTACATTCATTGCTGGAGCAATCCAAACCGGAGCAGTAGCGGCCAGCAAGGTAGTGGTCATCATATTATCAGCGAAACCATGGGCCAATTTCGCGATTGTATTGGCTGTAGCAGGTGCGACTAAAATTAAATCGGGCCAATCTGCTAAATCAATATGGGAAATTACCTTCGCATTTTTTTCTTCAAAAGTATCAGTATAAACCTCATTCCTCGACATCGCTTGAAAAGTTAGTGGCGTAACGAACTTTGCCGCAGATTCACTTAATATGACTTTTACCTCTGCGCCAGCCTGAGCCAACTTACTTGTTAACGCAACAGCTTTATAAACAGCGATTCCACCGGTCACACATAATAAAATCTTTTTTCCGTTCAGCATTCTCGAAACCCCCATTTGCTTCCTTCTTCTACTCTTCATTATGATTGAATAAAGCACATATTTCATCAAAAAACTTCGCAAAATCTCTTCTCAGTATTAAGTTTGTAAAAAACCTATGAGTTGAAACCGTAGTGAAAGTTGTTGTTGATTTCTTAAAACTTCGAGTAAGCAGTTTTGTACGTCCAATAAATTTATAAGCTCATGGTCTCCTCATAATGTTCCCAGCTTACAAGTAAAAAAGTGAACCACCCTATTATTATTGGTTGAACAACCAAGCTCGCAAAAAGACCCTTAGAAAAAAAATAACAACCTAATGTAGGTTGTTATTTGGCTGCGTAGGAATCTTCATTCCCTGCTGTTGTATGATAGTGAAGTTTTTCTCCATTGATCTCTTCAAGGGCTTTCCCAACGTATTTGTGAGATACATATTTATCTAATAACCCATTTTGGTGAACTTGCATGTTTCGTGCACGCTTTGCAGCCACAGATACCAAGGAATATTTTGAATCAATTTTTGTTAGTAAAGAATCAATAGAAGGATATAGCAAATCAATCAACCTCCAACATTTTTTTATAACGATATTGTACTCTCTCACGACGGCAATGCTCTGCAACGACAATCGCTTTTACTCGCTCACAAGCTAGCTCAACTTTGTCGTTTTCCACAACATAATCGTAAAGTTCCATCATTTCCAATTCCTCACGAGCCGCCTTCATTCGTCCTTTAATCAGGTCCTCTGTTTCCGTACCTCTTGTCACAATCCGGTTTTCTAACTCAGAAAGACTAGGAGGCGCAAGGAAAATAAACAAGCCTTCAGGGAACTTTCGACGTACTTGACCAGCACCCTGAACCTCAATTTCTAGGAAAACATCTTTTCCTGCATCAAGCGTTTGTTGGACATATTCGACCGGGGTGCCGTAATAGTTGCCGACGTACTCAGCATATTCCAGCAACTGATCGTTCTCAATCATTTCTTCAAATTGCTCACGCGTTTTGAAAAAGTAATCAACGCCATCAACTTCTCCTTCACGAGGTTTCCTAGTTGTTGCTGAAACCGAATATTCGAAGGCGGTATCCGGTTGTGAGAAAATTTCTTTTCGGACAGTTCCTTTTCCAACACCCGAAGGACCAGAAAGAACGATCAATAATCCTTTTTCTTGCATTTATTAAATCCTACCCTTCATCCAATATATCATCACGATTATCTAATCGAGCTGCGACCGTTTCCGGTTGTACAGCCGATAAAATTACATGATCACTATCCATTACAATAACGGCACGTGTCCGTCTTCCATAGGTTGCATCAATCAGGGAACCTCTATCTCTGGCATCCTGAATAACCCGTTTAATTGGTGCAGATTCTGGACTCACAATTGAAATAATACGATTCGCTGATACAATATTGCCAAATCCAATATTAATTAGTTTTATCCCCATGATGCTCCCCCAATCATCATTCCTATATTTTGTCCTTACAATTTGTTTCCTAAACTTTACTCGATATTTTGAACTTGTTCTTTCACTTTTTCAAGGAAACTTTTCATTTCTACTACTTCCATTGCAATTTTTGAATCATTTGCTTTCGAACCAATGGTATTAATTTCTCGATTCATCTCCTGAATCAAAAACTCCAATTTACGACCAATCGGTTCTTGTAAGAGAAGTATTTTTAAAAACTGTTCAATATGACTTTCAAGTCTAGTAAGTTCCTCATTAATATCCGCTTTATCGGCAAATAAAGCTACTTCAGTAAGGATGCGTGTCTCATCCACTTGTCCACCGACAAACTCAACCATTTTCTTGGATAATCGCTCACGATATTGTTCGACAACAAGCTGAGCAAGGTTTCTTACAACTTGAGAATGTTCTTTGATGTGTAGGATATTTGCCTTTACATCTGCTTCAAGTGCCTTTCCTTCTTGGAGCCTCATTTGTACCACTCCCTCTGTAGCTTGTACAGCAGCTTGTAATACAAGTGTTTCAATTTCTTCATTCTCTTCATCTTTTTCTTCAATAAGAATGAGGTCTGGTCGACCAATCAATTCGTGAAGATTTACCTCACCGCTTAGACCATATCTATCCTTAATTTCGTTTATGTATCGAACATATTGGTCAAGAAGATCCCAATCTACTTGAATCCCCCGTTTAGTTGTAGCTTGACCTTCAAGGGTAACATGAACTTCCACTCGTCCCCTTTTTATATAGGTGGTAAGAGTCTTTTTTAAATGTGTTTCAATCTTAGCTAGTTGGTTGGGGATACGGATATTAAATTCACAAAAGCGATGGTTGACTGTTTTTATTTCAACCGTTACTGCTACTTGTTCGGTTTCGATCCTTCCGCGACCAAACCCTGTCATGCTTACGACCATTCAGAACACATCCATTCTTAGTAGAGTCGTTTTAAAAAGGTTGTTTTCGTATAGTTATTGGTATAACTCTTAAACCCATTTTAACGTAATAACAGCTATTTTGTAGGATGGAATTGAAATTGTAGACACTTTCCTCATCATTATTAGCTGATTACTCCTTTATCCCTTTTAAAAAGAGATCCTTAGAACCGCGTTTAAACTTAATTCTTAATTAGCAGCTAGAAGATGGAACTTGTCCGTTCTTTCTTCCTTCGCTGATTCACAAAAAAAAGAAGGCAATAGAGTCAATGCTCTATTACCTTACGGATTATATCACATTCTTTCGTGTTTTACTTGCTAAAAATGACCCAGCTAGTAAAAAAGTCGGTAAAGCAGACATTCCGATAATCAATAACCAGTCAAATGGAACAATGGCTACTGTGTGGAAAATCGGCTGTAGTGGCGGATAATAAATAACGACAAGCACAAGTAGTAATGAGGAAAGAACCGCCCATACTAAATATTTATTCTCAAAAGGATTACGAGAGAAAATCGATTTTTCACTACGACAATCAAACACATGAATCAATTGCGCTAATACAAGTGTTGCAAACGCGATTGTTTGTGCATAAGCCAAATCATCTGGGTTTCGATAGTATACCGTCATGAAGGCAATCAACGTTGCAATTCCAATTAGGAACCCTCTTGAGATGACCTTCCATCCTAAACCTCTAGCAAATACCCCTTCTTTTGGATGACGAGGTCCCCGTTTCATTACATCATCCTCAGGTTGGTCTAAACCTAAAGCCATTGCTGGAAGACCATCTGTCACCAGGTTAACCCAGAGGATTTGGATCGGAACTAACGGTAACGGCAATGCCAAAATCATTGCAAATAACATTACCAGTATTTCACCAACATTTGAAGCGAGCAGATAACGAATAAATTTTCGGATATTCTCGTAGATATTTCTTCCTTCTTTAATGGCAGCCTTAATTGTGGCAAAGTTATCATCCAGCAAGACAAGTGACGACGCTTCTTTCGCTACATCCGTACCAGTGATACCCATTGCAACTCCGATATCAGCTGCTTTGATCGCTGGAGCATCGTTTACACCGTCTCCAGTCATCGCAACAATATGTCCTTTGTTTTGAAGTGCTTTTACAATTTTTAGTTTATGTTCTGGTGATACACGTGCAAACACAGAGACTTCTTCGACGATATCTTCTAACTCTTCAACCGATAATTCTGAAAGAGTTGCCCCGTCCATCACTCGACTACCTTTTGTTAAGATTCCTAGTTCCGAGGCAATTGCCTTTGCAGTAATTAGGTGGTCTCCTGTAATCATGACAGTCTTAATTCCAGCATCACGACACTCTTTAACAGCTGTTTTCACTTCAGGACGTGGCGGGTCAATCATCCCCTGTAGCCCAATAAACGTTAAATCTCGTTCTGCCTCTTTTTCACTTAAAACGACTGTACTTGGTGATAGCGGTTTATATGCAATTGCAATGGTTCTTAAAGCCTTTTCTGCAAGACCATCAATTGCTGCTTGTACTTTAACAGTCATATCTTTTGTTAAATGCTGTTGCTTGTCATCCCAAAGTATGGATTGACTCAGTCCAATTAAAACATCTGGAGCACCTTTTGTGACCACAAACTGACGACCACTTTTATCCTTAACGATAATACTCATCATTTTTCGCTGTGAATCGAATGGGAACTCATTTACAATTTCAAATTGCCCTAGCAAACCGGATCTTGTTAATCCTGCTTTCATGGCGGCAACTAATAAGGCTCCTTCAGTTGGGTCGCCATCAATGACATGCTCGTTTTCCTTCTCCATTAACTCGGCATGATTACACAGCATCCCAAATGTTAGCAATTGTTGCAAAGGTTTAACGGCATTTGGATCAACTCGATTTTCATCGGAGTAAAAATCACCATTTGGATCATAACCAACACCATCAACGGTCCACGTTTTCCCGCCACTCCATGCATGTGTGACAGTCATTTTATTTTGTGTCAGCGTACCCGTTTTATCAGAACAGATAACAGAAGCACACCCAAGCGTCTCGACTGCCGGTAATTTACGAACAATTGCTTTTTGCTTAATCATTCTTTGAACCCCAAGTGACAAGGCTACAGTCACAATTGCCGGTAAACCTTCTGGAATCGCGGCTACAGCTAAAGAAACCCCAGCAAGAAACATGGTATAGAGGTCATGTCCTTGAAGTACACCAATGCCGACAACAAGTACGGTTAAGACTAGCGCAACAGTAATTAATATTTTTCCAAGCTGCTCCAACCTACGTTGTAAAGGGGTTTCCATTGTTTCAGCCGTTTGCAACAACCCAGCAATTTGTCCCATTGCTGTTTTCATTCCTGTTGCTACAACAACACCAATCCCATTTCCTCGGGTAACAAGTGTCCCCATAAAGGCCATATTTTCCATATCCCCGATTCCAGGTTTTGGAATTCGCAAAGGACCGGTGAATTTTTGCACAGGAACAGATTCACCAGTTAACGCTGATTCTTCTACTTCTAAGCTATTAGCTTGAATCAGCCTTATATCTGCTCCAATACGATCTCCTGAGGAAAACTTAATAATATCCCCAGGAACTACTTCCTTTGATAAAACCTTTTCCCAGGCCCCATCTCTAAGGGCCAAGACTTGTGGAGCGGATAGCTCTTTTAAAGCATCGAGTGATTTTTCGGCTTTACGTTCTTGGAAAAAGCCAAGGAACGCATTGATGAAAACAATCGCAATAATGGCAATGGCATCGACCACTTCTCCAAGAAGACCAGATATCAAAGTGGCACCGAGCAGGACTAAAACCATAAAATCTTTAAACTGACTTGCAAATAACAGTAGTGCGGATGGTTTTTCTCCTTCTTCTAATGCATTAAGCCCGTGTTGCTTTTGCCGATTCTTCACTTCCTTTTCTGCTAGTCCTTCTGTAAAATCAGTATTTAGGACTTCTTCGATTTCTTTTTCATTCATTTCATGGAACTTCATCGGGCCAACTCACTTCCCCTTTCAGCGACTGATCATATCTGTCTTAATCCTCTAGTGACAGCTTATTCAGCCCTGTCCAAAAAAATGCTATGATAATAGAGAAGAAAATGAAAAGGATGTTTTGCACATGTCATTTGACGGATTATTTACAAGAGCCGTGACCAATGAATTATCCAGTGTTTTAAAAGGAGGACGAGTGAATAAAATTCATCAACCTTTTAAAAACGAAATTTTAATGGTCATCCGAGCAGGTGGAGTCAATCATAAAGTTCTCCTTTCCGCTCATCCTAGCTACGCAAGAGTGCAACTAACAAATGATCAATATGAGAATCCAAGTGAACCACCGATGTTTTGCATGCTTCTCCGAAAACATCTTGAAGGCTATATAATCGAGGATATTCATCAATCTGGGCTAGACCGAATGATTATTTTTGAAGTGAAAGGGCGCAATGAGATCGGCGATGTTTCCTATAAACAGCTCATCGTAGAAATAATGGGGCGCCATAGCAATATTGTTCTCGTTGATAAGGAACGAAATATGATTCTTGACAGCATTAAGCATGTTTCATTCGCGGTTAATACACATCGTGCGATACAACCTGGTCAAGAATACATCATGCCTCCTGCACAAGATAAAATAAATCCTTTTGAGGTAAATGAAGAGGAAATACTTCGACGTATTGATTTTAATAGCGGGCTTTTGGACAAACAACTTGTTCAAAATTTCGCGGGAATGTCACCTCTGATCGCAAAAGAAATTGTGTTTCGTGCTGGACTTGCCAATCGAACAACACTTCCGAAAGCGTTTGTGGATGTCATGAACGAATTAAAAGAACACCTTTATCAGCCATCCATCATCGTGTCAAAAGGGAAAGAGTATTTTTATATCCTCCCACTTGAGCACTTAAACGGAGAGACACGAAAGTTTGAAACTACAGGTGAACTTCTTGACCGTTTTTATTTTGGCAAAGCGGAGCGCGACCGAGTAAAGCAGCAAGCGAATGACTTAGAGCGCTTTATTTTAAATGAAAAAGAGAAAAACGAGAAAAAAATTAAAAAACTCGAACGCACTTTAGTGGAAGCCAAAAACGCCGAGCAATATCAGCTATTTGGGGAATTATTGACGGCAAACCTTTATGCGGCTGAAAAAGGCATGAAAGAAATCAGCGTGTTGAATTATTATTCCGAGGATGGAGAGAACGTGACGGTTCCGTTAGATCCAAGAAAAACTCCATCAGAAAATGCCCAAAAATATTTTACACGCTATCAGAAAGCAAAAAATGCTTTAAAAATCGTTGAAGAACAAATCAACCATGCACGGGATGAAGTCACTTACTTTGCAGGTTTACAACAGCAAATTGAAGCAGCTTCTCCGAAAGACATTCAAGAAATTCGCGATGAACTCGTTGAAGGTGGATATATCCGCCAAAGACAAAAGCGTGGAAATAAGAAAAATCAAGTAGCCAAGATTGTTCTGGAACACTACCAATCATCAGATGGAACTGAAATTCTTGTTGGGAAAAACAATAAGCAAAATGACTATCTTACAAATAAAGCTGCTGCAAGGGACGACATCTGGTTGCATACAAAGGATATTCCTGGTTCCCATGTTGTCATTCGCAGCAAAGAACCATCCGAGCAAACCATTTTAGAAGCGGCCTCCATTGCTGCTTATTTTAGCAAAGCCCGTAGTTCCAGTTCTGTCCCGGTTGATTTCACAAAAGTACGCCATGTAAAAAAACCAGCAGGCGCGAAACCAGGATTTGTCATCTATGAACAACAACAGACCGTTTATGTTACACCAGACGAAGATATGGTATTAGCTCTGAAAAAATAAATAGCGTCGAACGTGACTCGGAAAATGGCTACCGAGTTACGTTCGACGCTGTTTTTATTTTTAGCTTTATCTTGGTTGTAAAGTTTTTAATAGCATGCTTCTTTGAAGCTTTCATGGTGCACTTTTTTTCCAGTTTCTTCTGGAAACTTGCTTCATGTATCTTTCATCATTCATAAATAGCTACTGCAACCGGAATCCATTATACCTATTTCTATCTCATCTTACATTTTGCGGGAATGATACATTCTTCTATCGTTACCGTTTTCCTACTCGCTCACGCAGTTCGGGCACGATAGATTTTTCTACCGTGCCGATTTCTCCTAATATCCTGTATTATGGCCACGTTACTCACCCAAAGAAAGTACCAGCTACGAACAGTCAATCAAATCAACTAGCTTATTTAACTACCTCTGCTCCCCACTCAGCTGGGTTCTTCCGCCATTCCGCTAACTTCGCAAGATCCGCTTCACTAATTTCTTCTCGTTCACGGGCAACTTCAGCTAGGGTGGTGAAATCTGTCAGCGAAAACACTTCAATTCCAGCTTCCTTAAGCAATTCTTTCCCTTTTTCTAACTCATATGTGAATATGGCCACGGCACCAAGTACCTCGCAACCAGCTTCTCGTAATGCTTCAACGGCGTTGATGACACTTCCCCCCGTTGAAATTAAGTCCTCCACTACTACTACTTTCTGCCCAGCTAATACTTTCCCTTCAATCTGATTTCCTTTTCCATGGCCTTTGGCTTTCGAACGCACATAACTCATTGGCAACTCAAGCAAATCACTCACCCATGCAGCATGCGGAATTCCTGCAGTCGCTGTTCCAGCAACTCCCTCAACATCTGGAAAATGGGCCACAATCAATTCCTTTAAGCCTGCTGCAATTTCTTTACGAACCTCTGGATAGGAAAGAGTTAGCCGATTGTCACAATAAATTGGCGACTTTAATCCGGAAGACCAAGTAAATGGTTGGTTTGGTTTTAATGATACTGCCTCAATATCTAGTAGTCTTCCTGCAATTTGTTTTTTCACAGCAATACACCTTCCCATTCATTTTTCAGTGCTAAATAACTTTCTAGTGGATTTTCTGCCTGTGTAATTGGGCGCCCAACTACGATTGCGGAAGCACCTTCGCCTCTAGCAAACTTTGGAGTTGCCACTCGTTTTTGGTCGCCAGCGCTGCCTCCTGCAAGACGAATTCCTGGAGTCACTTTTAAAAATCCTTCTCCGACCCGCTCAGAAATCATCTTTGCCTCATGTGCAGAACAAACGACTCCGTCTAAACCTGCCTGCTGAGCTACGGACGCATAATGACAAACAGATTCCTCAAGTGAGACTGTTATCAACTGATCCCGGCTCATTTGCGTTTCTGAAGTACTGGTTAATTGTGTTACAGCGATACAAAGAGGTCGTTTCTCACCGACGCCAACTCCAGCTTCAAGACCTTCCAAAGCCGCCTCCATCATTTCACGACCACCGGCTGCATGGACATTGACCAGATCAGCGCCTAATCTAGCTAAGTTTCTCATCCCACCTTTAACAGTATTGGGAATATCATGTAGTTTAAGATCCAAGAACACATCATGTCCCTGTTCTTTTAGATACGTAACAATCGATGGACCTTCAGCATAAAACAATTCCATGCCTACTTTTAAAAATAGTTTTTCATTCCCGAATGAAGGTAAAAATTCTTCAACCTTCTTTTTATCAGGAAAATCAAGCGCGATGATAAGCGAATTGTTCATGCTGCTTCCAGCTCCTTCCTGTACATTCAGAAATATGTTGATACCCTAGTTGAGTTAAAAGCTGCGGTAGCTCATCAATTATGGTTGGGCACACAAAAGGGTCAATAAAATTCTGCGTACCGACCGCTACTGCACTTGCCCCTGCATAGAAAAATTCAATCACATCTTCGGCCGATTGAATTCCACCCATTCCGATAATCGGTATGTGAACCTGCTGACTAACTTCATAAATCATCCGCAATGCTACTGGTTTAACAACAGGGCCAGACAAGCCACCCGTACGATTAGCAAGAATTGGTTTACCCGTCTGCAAATCCAATCTCATTCCTAAAAGCGTATTGATCATTGTTAAGCCATCTGCACCGCCATCCTCAACCGCTTTTGCAATTGAAACGATATTGCTAACATTTGGGGAAAGCTTAACGTAAACAGGAACCTCAGAAACGGCCTTTACCTTTTTCGTTAAATTCTTGGCCATTTCAGGGTCAGTTCCAAAGGCAATTCCACCTGTTTTCACATTTGGACAAGAGATGTTCAATTCAAGTGCATGAACGTTTGGAGCCTTCGAAATCACTTCAGCCACCCTAACATAATCCTCTTCTGTTGAGCCAGCTACATTCGCGATAATTGGAACTTCATATTGTTCTAGCCAAGGAAGCTCCTCCGAGACAACCTTCTCCAAGCCTGGATTTTGTAAACCGATCGCATTAAGCATGCCTCCTGGAGTCTCTGCCACCCTTGGAGTCGGATTTCCAAAGCGTGGCTCAGGAGTTGTTGCTTTAATCATGATTGCTCCGAGGACATTTAAATCATAGAGTTGGCTATACTCCTTCCCAAACCCGAAACAGCCTGATGCTGGCATAACCGGATTCTTTAATGACAATCCCGGAAGTTCGATATTCAATCTGCTCATATTGCCACCTCTCCCGCTTCAAAAACTGGTCCGTCCGTACATACTTTTTTATAAGTGTGACCGGCTGGATCGTCTTTTGTATGGCAGACACATGCAAAGCAAGCTCCAATGCCGCAACCCATCCGCTCTTCTAATGATAAAAATACTTTTGCTGCGTATTGCCCTTTCTCGATTGCTTTTAACATTGGAGTTGGTCCGCAAGAATAAATCACATCAGGTTGAACGACCAGACCCCCGAGGATATCGGTTACGAATCCTTTCTTGCCATAAGTCCCATCTACCGTAGTTACATACGTTTCTCCTAAACTAGCAAACTTTTCTTCGTAGAAAACCGCTGATTGAGATTGAAAACCGAGGATGCTGATGACTTTTACTCCTTTTGTGACAAGCTGTTTCGCAAGTTCATAAAGAGGCGGTACGCCAATGCCGCCACCGACAAGTACCGCTGTCTCCCCGATATTTGCTTCTGCAACAGAAAATCCATTTCCAAGCGGACCTAAAATATCGACTGTTTCGCCGCTCTTTTTATTAGCAAGCAGGGAGGTTCCCCGCCCCTGCTTCCGATAAATAATCGTAAATTCATTGCTTCGTTTATTAATAGCCGCAATGGAAATCGGCCTTCTTAACATCGGGTCGAGCCCTTCTGTCACTTTGATATGAACAAATCTTCCTGGCTCGTTCATCTCCTCAACAATTTTCCCTGACAAAACTAGCTCAAAAATGGATTCTGCAATTTGTTGCTGAGAAACCACAGTACACTGATCGTTTATGATCATTGCGTGACACCCACTTTAACGGATTTTGTTTCAGGCTGGACCATCGCGCTTGCTGAAAAGGTCATTGATTCTAATACCTGCAGAATGGCTTCTGCGGTATCAAGGGAGGTTAAGCAAGGAACGCCATTTTCAACAGACTCGCGACGTATTTTAAAGCCATCGCGTGCAGGCTGTTTTCCTCTAGTTAATGTATTTACCACAAGCTGCGCGTTTCCGCCCCGAATTAAATCAATCAAGTTCGGACCTTCAGAACCGATTTTACCAACGGTTGTTGTTTTTATACCAGCTGCTTCTAAGTAGCGAGCAGTTCCACTTGTCGCAACAAGCTGATAGCCGATTTCAGCAAATCTTCTTGCGATTTCAACCGTTTCTTCTTTATCCTTATCTGCAACCGTTAAGAGCACGGTACCGTAATTTTTAAACTTCATTCCAGCTGCAATCATCCCTTTATAAAGCGCCTTTTCAAGGGTTGTATCTTTTCCCATTACTTCCCCAGTTGACTTCATTTCTGGGCCGAGTGTAATGTCTACTCTTCTCAACTTTTCAAACGAAAATACAGGAACTTTTACATAAACTCCTTCTTGTTCTGGTACAAGTCCTGACTCATATCCTTGTTCACGGAGTGTTTGACCCATGATCACGTTTGTGGCAATCTTCGCCATTGGGACATGTGTAATTTTACTTAAGAAAGGAACCGTCCGGCTTGATCGAGGGTTCACTTCAAGCACAAACACCTCATGATTTGCGACAACGAACTGAATGTTTAAAAGACCAATAATGTTTAGCCCTTTTGCTAATCTGTCCGTGTAGTCAATCAATTTTGCTTTCACTTCATCCGTTAAGCTTTGTGGAGGATAGACAGCTATTGAGTCACCAGAGTGTACTCCTGCGCGTTCAATATGCTCCATAATTCCCGGAATTACCACTGTCTCTCCGTCAGAGATGGCATCAACCTCGATTTCCATTCCAGTCAAGTAGCGGTCAACCAACACTGGGTGTTCAGGATTCACTTTCACAGCATTTTCCATATAGTGGAGAAGTTCTTCTTCTTTATAGACTATTTCCATTGCGCGGCCACCAAGGACATAAGACGGACGAACAAGTACCGGATAACCAATCTCTTCAGCAATCTTTACTGCTTCTCCAACAGACATCGCTGTATTTCCCTTTGGCTGCGGAATATCTAACTCCATCATCGCTTGCTCGAATTTGTCGCGATTTTCAGCACGATCCACATCTTCAAGAGATGTACCTAAAATTTGCACTCCTAATTTAGAAAGCCCATCCGCAAGGTTAATCGCTGTTTGACCGCCAAATTGAACGACAACTCCTTTTGGTTGTTCTAAGTCAATGACATTCATGACATCTTCGATTGTTAACGGTTCAAAATACAACTTGTCAGAAATACTAAAGTCTGTTGATACCGTTTCAGGATTATTGTTAATAATGATGGCTTCATAACCAGCTTCTTTAATCGCTTTTACGCAATGCACGGTTGCGTAATCGAACTCAACCCCTTGACCGATTCGAATTGGTCCTGAGCCTAACACAACAACACTTTCTCGCTCCGTTCTTAGCGATTCGTTTTCCTCTTCATAAGAGCTGTAAAAATACGGTGTACTTGATTCAAATTCGGCAGCGCACGTATCTACCATTTTAAAAACAGGGACAAGACCAGAAGTTTTTCTCCAGTGGTAGACCGTTGTTTCATCAGTGTTCCAAAGCGTCGCAAGCGCCTTGTCAGAAAACCCTAGTTCCTTCGCTTTTTTGCCTACTTCCACTTCAAACGGACATCCTTTTAGTTTTGTTTCAAACTGAATCAACTTGTTTAATTTATAAAGGAAAAACAAGTCGATCTTGCTCCAGTCATGAATTGTTTCGATGCTGACTCCTCGACGAAGGGCTTCGCTGATATAAAATAACCGCTCATCGCCTGCTTTACGAATTCTTTTTTCAATCAAAGCATCATCAAAAGTTTCCCCATCTTTTAACTCAAAATGATAGATGCCCGCTTCGAGTGATCGAATCGCTTTTAATAATGACTCTTCAAGTGTTCTTCCGATCGCCATGACTTCCCCGGTCGCTTTCATTTGCGTTCCAAGCCGGCGATTTGCAGATTCAAACTTATCGAATGGCCAGCGTGGAATCTTTGTTACAACATAATCAAGGGCTGGTTCAAAACAAGCATAAGAAGTATTTGTTACCGGGTTGATCATTTCATCTAATGTAAGACCAACAGCGATTTTCGCCGCTAGTTTGGCAATTGGGTAACCAGTTGCTTTTGATGCTAAAGCTGAAGAGCGGCTTACCCTTGGGTTCACTTCAATGACATAATAGTTAAAGCTGTCCGGATCAAGCGCTAGCTGGACGTTACAGCCACCTTCAATTTTTAATGCGCGGATAATTTTTAATGAAGCATTCCGCAATAATTGATATTCACGATCGCTTAACGTTTGGCTAGGTGCAACAACGATGCTATCACCCGTATGAATTCCGACTGGATCAAAGTTTTCCATATTACAGACAACAATGGCGTTATCGTTTGCATCCCGCATCACTTCATATTCAATTTCTTTAAAACCTGCAATACTCTTTTCTAGTAGACATTGATGCACCGGACTGTTTTTCAATCCACTAGTAACAATTTCTATTAACTCTTGCTCGTTGCTACAAATTCCACCACCAGTACCACCTAATGTATAGGCTGGGCGTACAATCACTGGGTACCCTACTTGTTCAACGAATGTATAAGCTTCTTCAAGTGTATGAATGATCTCACTTTCAGGTACAGGCTGCCCCAGCTCATTCATTAAATTCCGGAACAATTCTCGATCTTCTGCTTGTTTAATTGCTTCTAGTTTTGTACCAAGAATTTCGACATCACATTCTTCTAAAATACCAGCCTTTGAAAGTTCAACAGCCATATTTAGTCCTGTCTGCCCCCCTAATGTAGGCAAAATGGCATCTGGGCGTTCTTTACGAATAATGCGACTCACAAATTCAAGTGTAATCGGCTCTATGTAGACAACATCTGCCACTTCTGTATCGGTCATAATTGTTGCTGGATTCGAGTTTACAAGAATTACTTTATACCCTTCTTCTCTTAGAGCGATACAAGCTTGCGTTCCGGCATAATCAAATTCTGCAGCCTGCCCAATCACGATTGGACCTGACCCGATGACTAAAATACTTTTGACGTCTTTACGCTTTGGCATAGTTTGCATCCCCCTGTTTAGCTGTTTCTATTAAACGAATAAATTGATCAAATAAACCGTTGGCATCTTCTGGTCCTGGTGAAGCTTCTGGATGATATTGCACCGTAAACGCAGCCGCATTTTTATGTGCCAAACCTTCAATTGTTCCATCATTTAGGGCAACATGTGTCACTTCAAGCTCAGTACCAACAATCGAGCTCGCTTCAATGGTATAACCATGATTTTGTGAAGTGATTGCCACTTTACCTGACTTTAAATCTTTTACCGGATGGTTTGAACCACGATGTCCAAATTTCATTTTCACGGAATCCGCTCCACAAGCTAGCGCAAACAATTGGTGTCCAAGGCATATTCCAAACAGTGGCACCTTGCCAAGAACTCCTTTAATCATTTCAATGGCTTCAGGAACATCCTTTGGGTCTCCAGGGCCATTTGATAGCATAATTCCATCAGGATTTAGCGCAAGGATTTCTTCAGCATTTGTATTGTAAGGAACCACGACCACATCACAATTTCGTTTAATTAACTCTCGTAAAATTCCATGCTTCATCCCAAAATCAACTAGGACCACGCGATAGCCACGTCCCGGACTTGCATAAGCACTTTTCGTAGAAACTTGTTTGACTTGATCAGTGCGCACCTTTGTCGCACGTAACCTTTCAATTACTTCTAATGGATTTTCTTCACTACCACAAATGGCACCTTTAAGCGTCCCGTGTTGACGAATCATTTTTGTTAGTTTTCGAGTATCTACTCCCGCAATTCCAGGAATGTTTTTCATTCTTAAATATTCATCAAGACTAAGCTTGCTCCGCCAGTTTGATGGAAAATCCGCTACCTCTTTGACAACAAAAGCTGAGAAAGCAGGAGTAATCGATTCAAAATCATCTCGGTTGATTCCATAATTTCCGACAAGCGGATACGTTAGCGTGACAATTTGCCCACAGTAGGATGGGTCTGAAAGAATCTCTTGATAACCTGTCATCCCTGTATTAAATACAACCTCGCCTATCACATTGCTCTCACTACCGAATGCTGTTCCTTTAAAAATGGTGCCATCTTCAAGAATTAATTGTCTCTTCATGCTGTTACCCTCCCTTTGCTCCATACCACTTTACCGCCTACAACTGTCAATACTGGCCAACCTTTACAATTCCATCCTCCAAATGGAGTGTTCTTTCCTTTTGACAAAAATTGTTCTGGATTAATTTGTTCTTCATGCTCTAAATCTAGTAAAACCAAGTCAGCCACTGAGCCAACTTCTAATCTGCCATATGGTAAGTTAAACGATTCAGCTGGTTTTATGGTTAAGAACTCAATCAATTGCTTCAAACTGATGATTCCTTTTTCAACAAACTCTGTATATAAAAGTGGAAATGCTGTTTCAAGACCCACAATTCCAAATGGCGCTAGTTCAATTCCCTCCGCTTTTTCTTCACTCGTATGTGGAGCATGATCGGTTGCGATAAAATCAATCGTTCCATCAAGGAGACCCTCGATTAACGCTTTCTGATCTTCCTGACTGCGCAGTGGTGGGTTCATTTTATAATTCGCATCATCTCCTGGGATATGTTCCTCGTTTAGTAAAAGATGGTGCGGCGTAACTTCTGCTGTGACCCGAATGCCGTTTCGCTTTGCATCCCGAACCGTACGTACCGATTCCTTCGTGCTAATATGACACACATGATAATGGCACCCAGCTGCTTCAGCTAAGAGAACATCCCGCGCAATATGTACGGCTTCACATACAGAAGGGATTCCATTGATGCCCATTTCTGCAGATGTTTTTCCTTCATGAAGGGCGCCTTTATTAATAAGCGTATTGTCTTCACAATGTGCAACAATTGCCATATCGACTTCAGCGGCTTGTTTCATTGCTGCTAACATCATACCTGCTTCTTGAACGCCTACTCCATCATCTGTAAACGCAAATGCCCCAGCTTCTTTTAGGGAAGCGAAGTCGGTTAATTCTCTTCCAAGTTCTCGCACTGTGATCGAAGCATAAGGGAGAACTCGAACAGAAGCCGTTTCACTTATTTTCTGATTCAAATTTTCAAGTTGTTCTTTAGAATCTGGTACTGGCCTTGTATTCGGCATCGCGGCAACCGTTGTAAATCCGCCTTTTGCTGCTGCCAAAGTTCCTGTAGCGATCGTTTCTTTCTTTTCCCCACCTGGTTCACGAAGATGTACATGCAGGTCAACAAATCCTGGAGCGATTAATTTTCCCTCTGCATCGATTGTCTCTTGTGCGGTTTTGCTGATATCCTTGCCAATTTCACTAATCTTTCCATCCTCTATGAAAATCTCAACTTTTTCTAGTTCCCCTGTATTAGTAAGCCAGTGGCCATTTTTGATTAGTAATGTCATAACTTTTTCCTCCTTCGATGTTTTTAAGTGCTCGTTGTAAAACTGCCATGCGAACAAAAACTCCATTTTGCATTTGTTTAAAAATCCTTGAGCGCTCCGCTTCAACAAGGCTATCCGCAATTTCAACTCCTCGATTGACTGGTGCCGGATGCATAATAATACTGCCCTTTTTCATGAACTTTTCCCTTTTAATTGTTAATCCATATTGACGATGATAGTTCTGTATATCCACGATGCTCTCATCCCCATGGCGCTCATGTTGAATCCTTAAAAGCATGACGACATCAGAAGTCATGATCGCTTCATCAATGTCGACATACCGATTTGCTTCCTGCTTTTCAAACCATTCTGGTGGGCCGGAGAACACTACTTCTGCCCCTAACTTTCTTAGTGCCTCGGCATTCGATCTTGCAACACGGCTATGCGATATATCGCCTATAATCGCAATCTTCAGACCCTGAAAACCGCCAAACTCCTGTTTAATGGTCAATAAATCAAGTAGCGATTGTGTAGGATGGTGTCCGCACCCATCACCTGCATTTATTATCGGTATTGTTAGACTGCCTTTAAGCGTTTCAAAATATCGATCCATGCTATGACGAATGACAACAGTGTTTACACCAATCGATTCTAATGTTTTGACTGTATCGTAGAGGGTTTCTCCCTTTAATACACTGGAGGTTTGCACTTCAAACGGAATCACTTCTAAGCCTAATTTTCTCTCAGCCATTTCAAAGCTTGATTTTGTTCTTGTGCTAGGTTCATAAAATAAATTGGCAACAAACGCTTTTCTTGTTGGATTCCACACCATCCCGCCTGCAAATGCTTGAGCTGTATCTAGAATTGAATGAATCTCTTCCGATGAAAGTGCTGTCGTTGTCAATAAATGATTTTTCATTGACCTTCCTCCTTTTTTTGTAAACCTTTTTGCCCTATTTTAAAAAAGAGTGTGTTAGCCTTGCCTACAATCCATAAAAAAAGCACCCTGGTCTATAAATCCAGGGTGCTTTTCCACAGGGATACCTGCTTAAGGACAAGTGAAACCAGCGTGAGCCTCGGCCACTTATCAACACACCCTTTCTAGTCTCTCTGGACTAATTTTTAAAAGGTGATTACGCTATGTGATTTGCTTTCTGACTTTCAAATTCTTCTACTTGTTCCTCATCCTTTTGGGTCGGTAAAATCTGGTTCAAGATGACACCGATTAAAGCCGCTAATGCCATACCTTCGATTTGGAAGTCCTCCGAAAGTTTGATGAATGCCCCACCAATTCCAATGACGAGAATCACTGATGCGATCGCAAGGTTTCGATTGTTGCCAAAATCAATTTTACTTTCAACAAGCATTCTTAGACCTGACGAAGCAATGATTCCAAACAGTAGGATTGAAACACCGCCCATTACTGGAGTTGGAATTGACCCAATCAACGCTGTAACCTTACCAATGAAGCCAAATACAATTGCGGCAATTGCTGCACCAAACAAGACATAAACACTGTATACCTTCGTTATCGCTAAAACTCCGATATTTTCTCCATACGTAGTCTTCGGCGGACCACCAATCAACGCGGAGATAATCGTTGCCATTCCATCCCCTAGAATCGAACGATGTAGACCAGGTTCCTTAATATAATCACGGCCGACAACCTTTCCTAATACAAGCTGATGACCAATGTGTTCGGATAAGGTAACAAGGGCAACTGGTACCATAATCAATACTAACTCATACGTTATACTCACATCGTAGTGAACAAACGGGAAGATAAAATTCGGCATTTCAAACCAGTTTGCTTCTTTCACTCCTGTTAAATCAACAATTCCAACCGCTAAGGCAAAAAGATATCCGACAACAATTCCTATTAAAATCGGAACCATTTTCAACAACCCTTTTGCGTAGATGGAGCAAAGAATGGTAACAGCTAAAGTTACAAGGGCAACGGAGAAGTGTAGCAAACTGTATTCCCCAGAAGCATCGTTCATTGCCATATCTATAGCTGTTCCAGAAAGAGATAAACCAATTACAATAATGATTGGCCCTGTTACGATTGGAGGTAACAGCTTCATTATCCATTGATAGCCGACTTTTTTAATTGCAAGAGCAACTGTGCCATAAACCAGACCGGCTAGAAAGGCTCCAATCATTGCTGCCCCTGGGCCACCTCCTGCTTTCGCAGCGATAATCGGGGCTATGAAAGCGAAGGATGAACCTAAGTATGCTGGAACCTGCCATTTGGTAATGATCATAAACGCGATTGTTCCTAATCCACTTGAAATGAGCGCAATCGCAGGATCTAAACCGACTAAAAATGGTACTAAGATGGTTGCACCAAACATTGCAAATAAATGTTGGAGGCTTAGCGTGATAAATTGAAAAGTTGAAGGGACTTCTTTTACGTCCAATAGTGGTTTATTCATGGTGTATTTCTCCTCCTCTTTTTCTAAGGCTATTTTCATAAAGTTTGTTGTTAAGATCCTAAAGCCGATTTTAGCGCAGGATAAGCCATTTTATGCGCAGTTAATTCTTTTCTCTTTATATCTAAATGCAACAAAGTTTGAGAAAAGAGCCTAAAATAAAAACCCTTTTTGTTTTGAGGGCACAAAAAGGGTTCGGACGAGGAGCAATAAACTCCACGAGTTCCCCCTTTTTCAGCCTCACGGGACTGTAATTAAAAGGGTACTATTTAGTTTTCATAGATTGAAACTTTATCTTGTTGATCTACTTCTG
>Ga0182742_1000862_pt1 | contig 43297 bp, 43 predicted proteins | sample eDN5th37CBELigMG_FD_128880 | JGI IMG/M metagenome (GOLD analysis project Ga0182742, IMG submission 128880) | Enriched Miracle-Growth compost microbial communities from Emeryville, California, USA - eDNA 5th pass 37_C BE-Lig MG (version 2)... ... | reverse complement strand
GCCTGGTTGCCCAGGGTGGCGCCGGAAGCATTGGAACCCGCGCCCAGGGCGACACTGCCGTCATGGCTGGCGACCGCGCCCATGCCGATGGCGACCGAATCCTGGCCGATGGCCTGGGAGTCGATGCCGGTGGAGTTGGCGTGGAAGTACTTGGTGCCGGTGTTGTAGACGTTCTCGATGCGGTCGCCGATGGTGGTCACGTCGCCTTCCACCGTGGTGACGCGGTTGTCGATAGAGGCCACCTGCTCGTTGGTGGCCTTCAACTGGCTACCGTTGACGGCGTCGGTGCTGGCGTCCGTGAGCTCGGCGGCGGCGACGTTGGTGATCTTGCTGGGGCCGACGCCGCCGTGGTTGGCGCTATAGGCGCCCGCGCCGCCATTGACCGCCGGGTCCCATAGCAGGGCGTCATTCTCCAGCCCGATGACGCGGTTGTCGACGTTGGTGACGCGGTTGTCCACGTTCGAGATCTGAGTGTTGGCCTCGTTCAGTTGCGACATGTTGACGGCGTCGCTGTCGCCCACGCCGCGCGCGACGTTGCGGATGCGGGTGCCGCCAGTCTTGGCGCTCGAGTCGTAGGCATCGCCGGTCAGCGTCACGGTGTTGTGCGTGCTGCCGTCGTACATTACCGCGTCGGCCGTCGACGCTTTCAACTGTGCGACGTTGACGGCGTCGGTGTCCTGCGTGCCGCCGGCCAGGCCATTGATCTGGCGGGTCTTGCCAGTGGCGGCATTGCCGACGCTCACGGCGCCCAGCGTGCTTTTCCAGGCGGCGCCCGCGTCGGTCGAGGCCATTCCGGTGCGAGGATTGTAGGCCTGGACGGAAGCGCCCGTGGTCGCCAGCGAGCCTGAGCCCAATGCGACGCCGTCGCCGACCGAGGCTACGGCGGCGCTACCTAGCGCAAGCGAATTGACGGCGGAGGCGGAAGCGATCGCACCGCTGCCGATGGCAATGGCGTTCGCTGCCCCTGTCTGCGCTTTCGCTCCCTGGCCCATCGCGATGGTGCCGACGGCCGAGGTCGCCGCTTGGTAGCCGATCGCCGTGGAGTTGTCGGCGGCCGCGTTGGCGGAGTTGCCCAACGCTACCGCGCTGCCCTTTGACGCGCTGGCGCCCAGACCCAAGGCCGTGCTCGACGAGCCGCTAGCCGTGGCATTGTGGCCGAATGCCGAAGCGGCGTCGCCGCTTGCCGTGGCGTTGGCGCCAACCGCCGCGGAATTGGCGCTCTTCGCTACGGAAGCAAATCCGATGGCCAGCGCATGATCGTTGGAAGCGTTGGCATTCAATCCAATGGCGATCATGTCGGTATGGGCGGCGTTGGCGCTCGCAGCGGTCGCGTTATGACCGATGGCCACCGTGTCGTTGTTCGAAGCCTTCGACGACTCGCCCATCGCCAGCCCGCTTCGCCCGCCCGCGGTCGCACCGACTCCGCCGGCCAGCGCGTTGATGCCCGTCGCGCCGTCGTTGTTGTAGTTTCCGCCGGCCACGCCCGCGTCGTTCACACTGTAGTAATGCGTCTGCGAGCTGGCGAAAGCGCCTTTCAATTGGGCGACGTTCACCGCGTCGCTGTCCGCCGTGCCCCCGGCTACGCCGGTGATCTGGCGATACAGGCCGTTTGTGGAATCGCCTACCGAAACGGCGCCGCTCGTGCTCGTCGTCGCGGCGATGGCACTGGCTTGAGCTGCGGTCGTGCGAGGCGGAATAAATGGCGCGACTCCAGCCGCCGTACTCGATACGGAGTTGCTGCCCAGGGCGACGCCGCCAGCCACCGTGGCGCTGGCTTCAGGCCCAGCCGCGAGGGACCTGTAGCCCGAGGCGGTGGCATGGGAACCGATGGCGGTACTCCAGAATCCAGAACCGAGCGAACTGTCGCCTATCGCCACGGAGGACGCGTTGGTGGCCTGCGCCGCGGAGCCGATGGCGGTCGAACTCGTACCGGAAGCATAGGCGCTTGGGCCGAATGCGGAGGATTGGCCTCCGACAGCGCGTGCGCCATTCCCGACGGCGACGTCATAGGCGAGTTCGGCGACGCTCTTGAATCCCAATGCCGTGCTGCCGTAACCCGAAGCCCGCGTCTCGGTTCCGATGGCGGTGCTGCCCTCGCCGGATGCGGTCGCGCCGATGCCTGCGGCCAGCGCGTCGGCGCCGGTGGCGCCGTCGTTCGCATAGTTGGCCGCCGGCGTTCCGCCGTCATTGACGCTGTAGTAATGCGTTTCGGCAGACGTCGCCGAGGCGACCAGCGCGCCCGCGATGGCGATCAAGGCACGCGACGAGCGTTTCTTTTTTCCCTTCGCCAATTCGGACGCCACGACCCATTTTCCGGTGGCCTCGTTAAGTATGCACTTGTAGACCTTGTTCATGATCAACTCTCAGTACAGTGAACCAGCAAAACAAACATGCGTGCTCTCGTCTCGCTTGGGGCGCTAATGCACGGCCTTTCGCGCCTTGATACAAGGATGGAGCGGTCCAGGATTTCTGAGGTTGGGAAACCGATGAATGGGGCTGCGGAAAATTCCGAACGTACCCGATTCCGCTATTGCGGCGAAACGCCTATTCGCCTTTACAGCGATATGCGGCGGCAAGCATCTCCGCCTTCAGCAGCAGGTCTGGATCCACGCGCAGCGCCTTGGCCAGGAGATCGACCGTCCATTCGCACAAGGCCACGTCGCCGCTGTCCAATGCCAGCAAGGTGGGAAGGCAAAGATTGGTGCGCGCCTGAGTCGAGGCCATGGACAGACCACGATGGGTACGCCAGGCGCGCATTGCGCTGAAGCCTCGGGCTTCTATCAGCACCTGTACCGGCCCTGGAAGGCCCTCTCGGTGTCGCGGCCAGGGGTGGGGCGTCTCGGATGTCAGGACGTTGAGCTGACGCGTGGGTTGCGGCGCGACATAGGTGCTCTGGGCGCGTCGGATCGGCCGGACTGGCGTGAATTGCTTCATGGTCTCGGAAGAGGCATCGGGCACGGCCACAAGAGACGCCCGGCGGAGGGAGCCGCCGGTCATGGCTGTTGTGTCTTCATGTCCGCGCAAGAATGCATGGGTCGCAGCACTTCCGGACCGGGAAAATTCCGCAATCCGCCGGGGAAATTTCCGAACATGGTTCTCGTCTCGCCGGCAACGGGGCGGCGACTAAGAACTTTCCGCAAAACATGAGGAAATTTCCACAGCAGGGGACGCCGGGAACTGTTGCAGACTTTAGCGGGGCCGGTTGCGCTGTGGCAGCCAGGCAGGCGGTGGTGGGAGGAGCTGATCAGATGATGGCGCGTGCATTGATAATCTCGGACAGGCTGTCCACTTATGAGGACTTTCGGCGGACGTTGAACCAGTATCCCGAGCTTTCGGTATGGGTGCTGGATGCATCGGACCTGCGTTTTTTCGAGCTGGAAGACAACGCGGAAACGCCCGAGTTGGTCATTCTGGATGTATTGGCCAGTCCCACCAAGTGCCTGGCCGCGACGGCCAGGGTGCGAGCCTTGTTCCCCAAGGCGAAGATCGCCGTCAGGGCGCTCGCGCTATGGGAGCGGTACCTGCCGCTAATTCTGCAGGCGGGCGCCCATGGCATCATCGACGGCTATACCTATCACAGCAGACACGCGATGTCTATGCTGATAGATTCGATGATGGCGGGAAACATCATCTACCGCATCCAAGGTTCAGACTGACCCCGTCGCGGCGTTCAATCCTTCGCCGGCAAGAGGGCATCGTTGGCCGCGTCGATCCCGCGGAAGGGTCATCAGCGCCTCCAGGGCCATGGGGCGGCCGAGCAGGTAGCCCTGCCCATGGCGACAGCCGAGCTGGTAGAGCGCCCGAAGTTCCGCTACCGTCGAAATGCCCTCCGCGACGACCCGCCAACCCATTTCCTTGGCGAGGCCCAGCGCGAATCTGACCGACTGCCGGGCAATCGGACTGTCGCCGACCTGAGCGGCGAACACGCGATCGAGCTTGAGTTCGTCTATGGGCAGGTCCAGAAGCCGGTCCAGATTTGCATAACCGACGCCGAAGTCGTCAATGCTGACTTGGAACCCGTATTGCCGCAGGCGGGTCAGCGCAGCCTTAAGCGCCTTGGCGTCGGCGGCGGGGGTGTCTTCGGTCAGCTCCACCCTGATAAGGGCGGGATCCACGCGTCTGCGCAATGCGGTCGACCTCAGAAAGTCGACATTGTCGTGCGTAGACAAGGTGGCGGCGCAGGCATTGACGGCCAGCGGCAATGGCCTGGACGCGAGGTTCAATGCGGCGCTGGCCGCCAGCGCAAGCTCTGTCACGCGTCTGAATAGCGGGGCTTGCATATTCATGCCCTGAATCGCGCCGATGAAGCGGCCCGCGGGCAACACGCCCCAGACGGGGTGATTCCAGCGCGCGAGCGCTTCGGCGGACTCGATGCGTCCGGTCTTCAGATTTACCTGGGGCTGGAACACGAGTTGGAGCTGCGAAGGATCCCGCAGCATTTCGATGACTTCGTGCTCATGGAACTGAATGAGTCGAGCCGAATTTTCCTGGCACCACATGGCGTGCTTCCCGGTTATGGTCGAGACAACATGCCTACAAGGCTAGCAACTCCGCCTTGCGGCAGGGGTAGGAAATTTCACATTCGGAGCCAGCCGCTGCTGTAGGAAATTTCCGCAGAAGGTTCCGAAATTTCGTCAGCCCGGGATACTGAGGAACACGTAGATTGCATCCGTGCGACAGTCATTCTTTGGTGTCCTGTCATGGATCCGGCCTCACTTCTTCGTCCCTGTCATCCCCCTTCCTGCGTACGATCGCGCTTGAGCCGTTCCACGACGTCGCGCGCCGCCATGGCGTTCGGCGGCGCGGTCGCCGCGTTTCCCGGTTTCACCGAACCCATGACCGCGCTCTGGCTGGAGCTGACATCGCTGGTCTGCGTCACAGGGTTCGTCGCCGCGCTGGTGGTCTTGATTCTGCTGGTCCGCAAGAGCCGGCAGCATCTGCGCTCCGAAACGCGCCTGAAGGATCTGCTGGCGTTCCAGACCGCGGTTCTGGACGCCATTCCGGATCCCATCGTGCTGCGGGACAAGGACCTGAATCTGCTGGCGTGCAACAGCGCATACGAGAAGCTGCTGCAGCGGTCGCGGGGGGCGCTGAGAAACACGTCGGTCGACCGGGCCTTGCAGATGTTGGTCTGTGACGTGGAGCTGGCCCAGATAGAAAAGGATTACCGCGAAGTCATGGCGACGGGCGTCGCACTGAGCAAAGACCGCGAATTTCACGTGCACGGTCGGGAGATGACGGTCCGGCACTGGATGGAGCCCTTGCGCAATGCCCGCGGCGCGGTGACGGGCGTGGTCGGTGGCTGGATGGACATCACGCACCGCCAGCGCGTTCTTAAGGAACTGGCCGTTGCCAAGGACCGCGCGGAGGGCGCGGACAGGGCCAAGACCACCTTCCTGGCGTCTGTGAGCCATGAAATTCGCACGCCCATGAACGCGATCATGGGCGTGCTGGAACTGACGTTGTCGCATCCGGGCTTGCCAAGTCAGGACCGGAGACAGCTGAGCACCGCATACGACGCGTCCAAGTCGCTGTTGTCGCTGATAGACGATCTGCTCGACCTTTCCAAGATGGAGGCCGGGAAATTCCAGTTGTCGCCTCGGCCTACGGCGCTTGTAGAACTGGTCGAGGAGGTGGTGAACGTGTTCCGTCCCATTGCCGAAGGCAAGGGTTTGGAGTTGGTCCTGGAGGTCGATATGCCCGAGGGCGGCGCTGGCGCCTACCACGTGGATCCCTTGCGGCTGAAACAGGTCTTGAACAATTTCGTGTCCAATGCGATCCGCTTCACGCGGCGCGGCACGGTGCGGGTATTCGTGGGCGCCGATGTCCGGGAGGGAGACCTTCAATGGATCTCATTGAAGGTCGTCGACACCGGCGTGGGCATTCCCGCGCAGGCGATTGAATCCTTGCTGCAACCCTTCGTGCAGGTTGCAGAAACGCTGCCCGCATCGGACCGGGGCACCGGCCTCGGGCTATCCATTTGCGACAGGCTGGTGCGGAAGATGGGGGGCGCGATCGCGATAGAAAGCGAACTGGGCGTCGGCACGAGCATCTCCGCCCGCCTGCCGCTGCGTGAGGCGCCGGCGCAGCCTGCTTCGCCCGCGCGCATTGCAGCGTTCGAGCCGGTCGCGCCGGCGTGCGTGCCGCTGAATGTGCTGGTCGTCGACGACCAGCCGTCCAATGTCCTGCTATTGCAGCGCCAGTTGCAGAAGCTGGGCCATCGCGTTTGCTGCGCCCGCAACGGAGCGCAGGCGCTCGAGATGGTGGGCGAACAGCGGTTCGACGTCGTGGTGTGCGACTGCGCGATGCCCGTGATGGACGGCTACACCTTCGCGCGCATCCTGCGGCAACGTGGCGACGCGAGCGCCGCCTTGCCCATCCTGGGCTATACCGCGGGCGCGCACGAAGCGGAAGTCGAGCGCGCCAGGGCAGCGGGCATGGACCGGATTCTGATCAAGCCCGTGAACCTGAGTTCGCTGGGAAGAGCCATCGATGAGGTGGCGCATCGGAGCGCGCGGAGCCAGGCCGATAGCGTTGGCGCCGGCGTATGCAGTAACGCCGGGTTAGGGGACTGAGCGAAGCCATGCCGCACCTGGCTTGCCATCCGCAGGGCTGGCGACGCCCGCCCGGGCCCTGGCGAGAAGTCAGCGCCCCTGCCGCAGGCGATGCAGCTCGGCGCAGAGTCGTTCCAGCGCAGGCACGAACAAGGTGTTCAGCCGTTCGACCTCGGCGCCGTCGCCGCTGCGGGTGACGGCCTCGATGTGTTCGCATAGCCGCGTCAGCGATGCGCATCCGGCCAGCCGCGCCGTGCCTTTGATGCGATGCGCCAGCGCGCCGGCCCCATGCCAGTCCCGACTTGCGCAGCAGGCCCGATAGCCCGCCAGGTCATTGAGCCCGGTGTCGGCCAGGCTGTCGACGAGTTCGGCCACGACGGCGGCGTCCCCGTCGACCAGGCCGTGGAGCACCGCGGGGATGGCGGCGCATTCGCGGTCGTCCGGCAGACAGTAGCCGGCGCTCAATAGGGCTGGCAGCAGCTCCGAATCGGCGATGGGCCGGGCGCGATACGCCTCATCGTCAGCAATGGCGCTGCCCGAGGGCGCGATCCACAGGCGTATCGGCGCCTCCCCGACCGCGGCGGGCGGCAACGCCGCTGAAGCCTGCGGCGATTTTCCGTCCCACACGACAACTCGGGGGGGGGCCGAATAGCCCGACATGGCGGCGACATCCGGGCAGCTTTCCACCACGAGACCGAGGTTCTCCAGGCGGGCGCACAATTCGCGCATCCGCCCAGGATCGGATCCGATGACGAGCGCGAGATTCATCTGGTTCTCCGAGAGGCGGGCATGACGACTACCGGGCGATTCCGCACTGGCGCGCAAAGTCGATCAGTTCAAGCAGCGTCTGTACGTTCAGTTTTTCCATGATGCGCGTCTTGTGCGTGCTGACCGTTTTGTTGCTGATGAAAAGCGCTTCGCCGATTTCTTTGTTTGACATGCCGCGGGCCAGCATCTGCATGATGACAATCTCCTTGTCCGAGAGACGGCTCAGCCGATCCACGTTGTCGGCCGTACCGGCCTGCCGCGCGGAGTGCGGGCCCTCGGTGTTGGGAAAGACGGTGTAGCCGGCCAGGACGGCTTCGACGCAGCGAAGGATTTCGGATATTTCCTGCGACTTGCTGACGTAGCCGTTGGCCCCGGCGAGTTTTACGCGCGGCGCAAAAACCGACTGGTCCTGTCCTGATACCACCAGGATGCGGATGTCCGGTTGGATGGACTTGATCCGCGGAATCACGTCCAACCCGTTGATCTTCGGAATGTCGATATCCAGAATGACCAAACCAGGGTGGTTGTCCTTGACGGTCTGTATGGTGGACTGGCCGTTGTCGGCTTCCAGTATGCCTGTTACGCCCAACACCTGACTCAGGTGCGTCTTCAGGACCAGGCGCAACGAAGGGTGGTCGTCTACGACGAGTACTGTGGTCAAGTGCGACTCCGTTCTGTAAGGGGCGGAAAGGCGGGCGCGGGGCGGGAAGGCCGGATCGTCCGGTTTGCGTCAATGGGATTCATCGGTCCATCTCCCTATGCACTTGCGCAGCGTGGAAAGGCTGACGGGTTTGACCAGGAAGTCATTGAGGCCGGCTTGCCGAAGGCGCTCCACGTATTCGCTCTGGACGTCGGCGCTCAGCCCCACCACGGGAAGGGTCCGTATGCGGGCATCGTCGTGCGCGCGAACCCGACGCGTCAATTCGAAGCCGTCCATGTCGGGCATGTGGCAATCCGTTAGCATCAACGCGTATGGCGCCCGTTCCAGTTGGTTCAACGCCTGCCTGCCGTCCGAGACCACATCCGCCTGCCACCCCAGCTTGTCCACCATATTTCGAATCACGATCTGATAAGGCAAATGGTCTTCCACGATCAGTATTCGGCGCGTTTCAAGAACGGCGCCATTTTCCCGTAGCGCCGCCGGGGATTTGGTAACAGGATGCTCCGTCTGCAACGCACTGAGACAGGTGCGCGCCAGTTCGCCAAACAACACCGGCCCGCCGGCCAGCATCTGCGCCGGGGACGTCCCTGGCGGCAAGGTCTCCGGCGCATATCCGCCCGGCGCGAAGTAAAGCGTGGCTGGCAGCGGCGAGGGCCCCGGTTGCGGCAATTCGACGATATGCAGGTCGGCGGCGCCGGGAGGCTCGACCGGCCGCATGCCCAATGCGCGCGCATATGCCTGAAGGGCGGCGTCGTCCGCTGCGCGGTGGACCTCGATGCGGATACGCTTGCCGGCCAGTATGGAGTCGGGCGGATCCAGCTGCAGGATGTGCAGGGGCAAGGTGACGTCGAACCGGCTGCCGACGCCTTCGGTGCTCTGCACTTGAATGCTTCCCCCCATCAGGCGGCTCAGGCGCATGCAGATCGCCAGCCCCAGGCCGCTGCCTCCGTATTGGCGCACGGTCGACGCATCGGCCTGCGAAAAAGGGCGGAACAACCGGCTCTGCGCTTCGGCCGAAATCCCGATGCCGGTATCCGAAACCGAGATCAGGACCGTCTGAACGGATGCGGCTGCCGCGGACCCGGCGGGCGCCGTCCTGACCAGGATGCTGATTCCGCCGGCCACGGTGAACTTGATGGCGTTGCCGATCAGGTTCAGGAGAATCTGCTTCACCCGCACCGGGTCGCCCCGATATTGCGCCGCGATCTCGGGTGCGACGCATGCGTCCAGCGTCAATCCCTTCTCCCGGGCCTTGGCCGAGAAGATATGCGTCACCTGGTCCAGCACCTCGCGCAGGCTGTACGGTATCGATTCGACCGGCACCGGACCGTCCTCCAGGCGGGAGAAATCCAGGATATCGCCCAGGATTTCGATCAGAAGCCGGGAGGCGCTGTCCGCCAGGTCGACCTGCTGGCGCTGATAGTCGTCCATGGGCGTATCGCGCAACAACTCGAGCGCGCCCAGCGTCGTCGCCAGCGGCGTGCGGATTTCGTGACTCATCGCAGCCAGAAAGCGGGACTTCGCCTGGGCATTTGCGTCGGCCTCAGCCTTGGCGCGGCTGAGCGCCTCTGCATCACGGTGCTCCTGCGTGACATCCAGCAGGTAGCCGTTCCAGAGGACCGAGCCGTCGGCGAGACGCCGGGGCAGGGCAGTGCCGACTCTCACCCATCCGTCATCGCCCGCGCGGTGCGTTGCCAGGTCGATCTGTATCGGCTTGCCGCCGTCGCGGGATGCGTCCACTGCCGCGTCGGCGGCAGGCCAGTAGTCTTCCAGGATGTTGGGCAGATTTCCCCTGCCGGACTGCTGGCGGATCTCGCGCGACGACATACGCAGGAACCTCTCGGTTTGGCCCACCAAATACGGGATCCAGCGATGGCCGCCGGGCTCCTCGCGGATCCGGAAAAATGCCATGGGCAGGGTTCGCGTCAGGTCTTCTACGGTGTCCCGGATTTCGCGGGCCTCGCGTTCGGCCGACAGGCGCGCGCTGGCATCGACAAGCGCCACCAGGGCGCCGCGAGGCGCGTCGTCATCGCCGCGAAAGGGCTGCACGATCAACATTCCTTCGATGGCCCGGCCGTCGGCGGCGTGTACTTCGATGACTTCGGCGATCGCCCTGTCCGCCACGGCGCATTGGGCGGCGAAGGCTTCCAACTGAGCCCCCAGCGACCCGGCCGCGCCATGCAGCGAGCCGGCCTTCGCCCCAATCAGCCGGCTGCGGTCCAGCCCCACCATGTTTTCGAAAGCCCGGTTCACGGTCAGGTATCGGTTCATGCCGTCGAGCGCTGCGACGAGCGTGGGGGTGGCGTCCAGCAGACGGGTCTGCATCTCGCGAGACGCCCGGGCTTCCCGCGCGTCGAGGCGCAGGCGCCGGGCTTCGGCCAGCATCTTCCGCAGGAAATGCAGCAAGACCAGTATGGCGGCGAAAAGCAGGAGGGCAATGCCGCTCAGGAACGCTTCCATAAAGGTCGACATGGCCTCGGGGTTCTCCGAAAGGAAGCCGGCTTGCCCGCTGCCGCCGGCGGACCACAAGCCCTGCGAATTTTGTTACTACATCATCACGGTGCAATATTCGCACAACGATTTTGTAACATTAATTGTCGGGTATGTCGGTGGCGTCGGCGCGAAACAGACGTGCATTCCGTGGCGGCGCCCGGAAAGGCGGCGAGAGGATCCCACGGATGGACACCGGTCAGAAGAATTCGTCCAGCAAGGCGTAAAACTCGAGGCGCCGCTCGTCGCGCTCGGCGCCGTACAGCTGAAAGAATGGGCTGACCCATTCCGATCCCAGATTGCGCTCGATGCTGCGTGCCGCAAGCGCCAGGTCCTGAAAACGGTCGCTGAACCCGAGGCGGCCGCAGTCGAGAAAACCTGTGAACCGGCCGGCTTCGGCCATGAAGTTCGGCAGGCAGGCATCGCCGTGGGTCACGACCAAGTCTGGCGTGCCCCGGGGCTTCAACGACAAAAGCTCTTCAAACAGATCCGTGGCGGTTCGCCCCAGCCGTTTCTGATCGAAATCCGTTTCGTCGACGAGGCCGGCGCTAATGCGATCCTTTGCGGCGGCCATGCGCCGCTCCAGACGATGGTCGAAGGGGCATTCTGCGACGGGCTCCTGATGCAAAGCGCGCAATGCCATCGAGACAATGCCTATGATTTGCGCCGGCGAAAGCTCGCCGGCGCTGGCCAGATCCAGTCCGGGCAGCGCGTTCATGAGCAGCCAGTGACGATTGTTCTCCTCCATCGTGTCCAGAACCAGAGGGGCGGGCAGGCCACGCAGGTTCAGCCAGCGGAGGCGAGCGATCTCGTCGGGAAGCTCGCTTAGCGCGCCGACCGGCTCCGACTTCAGGAACAGATCCCGTCCGCCGCCGAGGCGAACTCGGAACACGTCGGCGCCCGACTCTCCAATCGACTGGCGTTCGATTGGCGCTCCCCGGAACTTTTCGCCCCATTTGGCGGGAATACTCATGTGCTCGTCACTCCTTCGATGGCGGGATGAATAGGGGCAGGTTACTGCGCCGGGCCGGCGCAGAGGCGCGCGTAGCTCTGGAGTCGGCGGCATCGTCGCTCCCTGACCCTCACCAACACAAACGCGTCTTTCCGACATTTATGTCCGCCTTCGGGCGGTCGTTTCTAATTATGGAGGCGGCGGTAGCGGTGCTGATAATTGGGGTTTATCGCGCCCAGTCGGTCCCGCAAGGCGCCTTGGGCTATTTCGTCCTGTACGAGATCCATAGAGGGGGAGAACTGCCGATACCAGTATTACCTATGGCCTTGTTATAGGACGGAGCCAATAGAACAATCCACTTCGAACTTTACTTCGAATGGATAGGCCGTATGAGAATCTCGTTTTTGCACACCATCGACACTAACGAAGCCGTCTTCGGACTCGCGGCGATGAAAGCCGGTTGGTCATCGGATCAAATTCGTCATGCGACTCGCGAGGATCTGCGGCAGGCAATGGCGCAACAGTCGGCGCCAAACTGTGGCGCGCACGGCCGGGTCCACGAAGCGGTGCGGAGTTTGATGGCCGAGGCCGACGCGGTAATCGTGACGTGCGCGACGCTCGGCCCCGCAATCGACACGATAGGAGAAACTTCCGTTCCCATCATCCGGGCAGATGCGGCCCTGGCCAAAGCGGCGTCGCGCGCCGGCAGAAACCTCGTCGTGCTCTGTGCGGTCGAATCGAGCGTTGCACCGAACCGGGAGCTCTTCGAGCACCATGCGGCCGCCACCGGCGCTAGTGTGACCGTTCGCTTGATACCCAACGCCTGGGCGCTCTACCAAGAAGGCGAAACAGCAGCATGCATGGCGGCATGTGCGGAAGCGGCGGATGAAGCGTATGCCCAAGGCTTTGATGTCGTGGCGTACGCTCATCCATGGATGGCTGAGTCTGTGGAATTGATGAGAAGCAAGTGCCGACCGATCCACGGCGTACAAGCGGCGCTGGACGCTGTGACTGACGCGCACTAACCCCCACAACGTCCGCCAATGCAACGGGCCGCCCTAGGGCGGCCTGTATTGATTGTGGCGCTGGTCTCGTGCGGCTCTGCCATCCCCTCGCAGCGCGGACGTTATCGACGTAGGCGATCTGATCTGATTTCCGGCGCGCTGCGCAAAATCCCCGCCTCAATACTTCTGATTTCTGACCGGACGCCGCACCGCGGGCTCTAGAGTGATTCCCGACCTAAACGGACCGGGGAATCGCCATGACCAAACTGGAAATCTACGACCACCGCGCGCTGGCGCTGGTGCCTGCCGACGCCGTGCTTGAAGTCCTGGCCACAGGCTGCACCTGGAGCGAAGGGCCGGTCTGGATGCAGGAGGACGGCAGCGTGCTGTGGAGCGATATTCCGAAGAACCGCATGCTGCGCTGGCATCCCGACGGCGGCGGGCGCGTGTGGCGCCAGCCGGCGGATTTCGTCAATGGCCATACGCGCGAGCCGGGCGGGTCGCTGCTGCATTGTTCGCACGGCCGGCGCGCCGTTCTGCGTACGCGCTTGGGGCCCGACCTGGCGCCGCTGGGCAATGAGATCGTGGTCGACCGCTACGAAGGAAAGCGGCTCAATTCGCCCAACGACGTGGTGGTCAAATCGGACGGAACCATCTGGTTCACGGATCCCCCCTACGGCATTCTCTCCAACCATGAGGGATACAAAGCAGATTCCGAGTTGGGAGACAACTTCGTGTTCCGGTTCGATCCGGCAAGCGCCATTCTGGAAGTCGTCAGCGACTTCGTCGAGGAACCCAATGGCCTGGCATTTTCGCCGGACGAGTCGGTGCTCTATGTGTCCGACACCTCGGCTGCGCTGCGCACCGATGGCGGCGGCAATCATCACATCGTGGCCTTCGACGTCGCCGGTGGCCGCCGCCTGCAAAACCCCAGGGTGTTCGCGCAGGTCGACCCGGGCGTGCCTGATGGTTTGCGGGTCGACATGCGGGGATGGGTCTACACCAGCAGCGGCGACAGCGTCCAGGTCTACGGCGCCGACGGAAGGCGGCTGGCAAAGATTCCGGTTCCGGAGAAGGTCGGCAACGTGGCGTTTGGCGGGGCGGGGATGAACCAGCTGTTCATTTGCGCCAGTACGTCGTTGTATCGCATCACCCTGAACACCAAGGGAATTCCATGAAGACGAAGCGCAAACACGGCGGGGCGGAACATCGGGCCGTTGGGCGGGAGGTCCTGCTGCTGGTCGAGAAATGCAGCCACTGCTTCAGCACCTATGACCTCGCCACGGGCGAGCGCATCGCCTCCGTCGCGCTGCCCGACTATCCGCACGAATTCGTCATCGACAGCCATTGCCGCTACGCCTATGTCGGCCACTATGGGGTGGAGCATTCCGGCGTGGCCGGCCCCGGCGGGCATTCGGTGTTCCAGATCGACATCCGCGCGTCCGAACTGGTGCGCACCATCGATCTATCTCCCTACAACCGGCTGCACGGCCTGCAAATCGACGCGCAGGACCGCCTGTACGCGCTCAGCGAGGAACGCTCCACGCTCTTGGTGCTGGACACGCCGCAGACGGACGCCGCGCCCAGGCGCGCGGTGGGCAGCGGCGGGGTCAAGAGCCATCTGCTGGCGCTGTCCCGCGACGGGCAGACGGCCTATTGCATGAACCTGCTGTCGCATACGGTCGCCAAGGTGCGCCCCTGGGACCCGCTGGCCGCGCCGGTGCTGTGCCAGCCCGGCGAAAAGCCCGAGGGCTGCTGTCTCAGCGCGGACGAGCAGACGCTCTATGTGACGAACCGCTGGAGCAATACGCTGGCGGCGATCGACACCGCCTCGATGACGGTCAAGCGCGAGGCGCCGTCCAGGAACGATCCCACGCGCCTGTACCGCTATCGCGACGGCCGCATGCTCGTCACCAACTACGGCGAGCGCAGCCTGTCCATCGTCGATCCGGACACCTTGCAGGAACTGGCGCACGTGCCAACCGAAGCGCGCGCCATCGCCTTGTCCTTCCATCCGTCCAGGCCGCTGGCCTATGTCTCGCTGGACGACGACAGGGTGGGGCTCTTCAACCTGGAAACCCGCGCGTTCGAAAGCTATATCGCCACGCAGCGCGAACCCGACGTGTCCAGGGTCGTGTACCTGTAGGGGGCGGCGGGGACCAGGGCGGAGCGTGTCGCGATGATCAAGTCTCTATGGGCCTGGCTGATGATGCCGCTGTCCGGGTCGGCCACGCACAGCATCGCGGATTGGGCCGCCTGGCATGCGCGGCTGATGGTGCTGGCCTGGGGCATCCTGTTTCCGGTGGGCGCTTTCGCGGCGCGCTTCTACAAGGTATCGGCGCATCAGGACTGGCCCAGGCAGCTGGACAACAAGGCCTGGTGGCTGGCGCATCGCGCGATCCAGAGCCTTGCCGTGGCGACCATGACGGCGGGTCTGCTCCTGGCCTTCGGTTCGGGCCGGGGCGAGAGCGCGGCCGCGGCGGTGCACGGCTGGCTCGGTTGGCTGCTGTGCGCGGCGGGGTGGCTGCAGGTGGCGGCCGGCCTGTTGCGCGGCAGCAAGGGCGGACCGACCGACGTCCGGATGCGCGGCGACCACTACGACATGAGCCGCTGGCGGCTTGGCTTCGAACGCCTGCACAAGGCGGGCGGCTGGCTGGCCATCGTGGTCGCGGTGCCGACCATCGCGATCGGGCTGGCGGTGGCGGACGCGCCGCGCTGGATGGCGCTGGTGCTGGCGTGCTGGTGGGCCGCGCTGGTCGTCTGGTTCTGCCGGATGCAGGGGCAGGGGCGCTGCATGGACACTTACCAGGCCATCTGGGGGCCGGACGAGCGCCATCCCGGCAACCGGATCGCGCCCGTGGGCTGGGGCGTGCGGCGCTACTCGACGCAATCCTGGCTGGAGCGGCCGGGCCGCTGCAAGAAACACTGACGGCGAGGTGGCGGCATGCCTGGGCTCGAACTGAACAATGTGGTCAAGCGTTATGGCGACGTGACCGTCGTGCAGCAGATGAATCTGTCGGTCCATGAGGGCGAGTTCATGGTGCTGCTGGGCGAGTCGGGCTGCGGCAAGAGCACGACGCTGAGGATGATCGCCGGCCTGGAGGAGGTCTCCGAAGGCGAAATCCGGATAGGCGGGCGCGCGGTGACCCATCTGGCGCCCCGCGACCGGGACATCGCGATGGTGTTCCAGAACTATGCGCTGTATCCGCACATGAGCGCGGGCGAGAACATGTCGTTCTCGCTGCGCCTGGCCCGTCAGCCCGCGGCCGAGGTCCAGGCCCGGGTGCAGGAGGCCGCCAGGATCCTGAACATCGAGCATCTGCTCGACCGCAAGCCCAAGGCGCTGTCGGGCGGCCAGCGCCAGCGCGTGGCCATCGGCCGGGCCATCGTGCGCGAGCCGCAGGTGTTCCTGTTCGACGAACCGCTGTCCAACCTGGACGCCAAGCTGCGCGGGCACATGCGGGCGGAACTGGCCATCCTGCACCGGCGCCTGGGCAAGACCACCGTGTACGTGACCCACGACCAGACCGAGGCCATGACCCTGGCCACGCGCATCGCGATATTCGACCGCGGCCAGATACGGCAGGTGGATACGCCGGCCGAGGTGTTTTCCCGGCCGGCGAATCTGTTCGTCGCGGGTTTCATCGGCATGCCCACCATGAATTTCTTCAACGCGCGCGCCAGTGTCGAAGACGGCCGGATGCTGTTGCGCGGCGAAGGCTTCGCCTGGCCCGCGCCGCAATGGCTGGCGGCGGCCGCGCCGCGGCCGGACCAGGCGCTGACCCTGGGACTGCGGCCGCAAAGCCTGCGCGCCGGGGCCGGCGGACCGGCGCCGCTGAACGTGCTGGTCGACGTGGTCGAGTACCTGGGCACCGAGAGCCTGGTGACCGGGCACATGAATACCCCGGGCGGGCAGCGCGTGTCGGCAGTCTTGCCCGGCAACGCGAAAGCGCGGTTGCAGCAGGCGCTGGCGCTGCAATTCAGCGACGAAGACCTGCACGTATTCGATACCGACAGCGGCCTGAGCCTGCGCGGCTAGAAAGGGCCCATTGCATTTCTTTCCACCTATCAGGAGACAAGCATGAAGCGACGCGATTTCATGAAAAGCAGCGCCATTGCGGTATTCGGCGCCGGCCTGCCGTTGAGCGGCGCGATGGCGCAGAACCGTTACGCCAAGTACGCGGGGCAGACGGTGGTGTTCAGCATTCCGGCGCATCCGCACTATGACGCCATGCTCAAGATCCTGCCGCGGTTCACCAAGGAGACGGGCATCAAGGTCGAGACCGACCGGCTGGCCATGGGCCGCATGAAGGAAAAGCAGCTGCTGGAGATGGCCAAGGCCCAGGGCGACTATGACCTGGGCTGCTATGTGGTGATGTGGAAGGGCGAGTACGTGTCCAAGGACCTGATCCATCCGCTGGACCCGTTCTTCCAGAACGCGGCGCTGGTCGATCCCGCCTACGACATTCATGACATCGTCCCGATCTACCTGGAGAACCTGGGCCTGGTGGGCGGCCCCAAGGGCTATCTGGCCGGGCCGGGCGCCAAGCTGTATGGCCTGCCCTATGGCGCGGAAACCTCGGTGCTGGCCTACCGCCGCGATCTTTTCTCCAAGCATGACCTCAAGCCGCCGGCCAATTACGACGAGTTCCGCGCCTTGCTGCCGCTGGTCAGGCAAAAGACCGGCATCGGCGCGCTGGCCTCGCGCGGGCAGGCGGGCCACCAGGCGGTGCACGCATGGCTGCTGCACCTGAATCCGCTGGGCGGCAGCGTGTTCGACGACGAATGGCATCCGCGCTTCAACGACGAAGCGGGCCTGGCGGCGCTGAAGTTCCTGCAGGAAGTCGTGGCCACCGGCCCGGCGGGCATTCCCGGCTATGGCCAGGGCGAAAGCAACACCGCCTTCCTGCAGGGCCAGGCGGCCATGTACCTGGATTCCACGCTGCTGGCCGGCCTGGTCAACGACCCGGCCAAGTCCCGCGTGGCCGGCAAGGTGGGCTGGGCGCTGCATCCCATGGGCACGCGCCGCGCCTCGCAGTCCGGCGGCCTGGGCCTGGCCGTGGCCAAAAACGCCAGGAACGCCGACGCCGCCTTCCTGCTCATGCAGTGGCTGACTTCCAAGGCGCAGGACAAGGCGGTGACGGCCGCCGGCGGCGTGCCCATCCGCAATTCGACCCTGGGCGACGCGGAACTGATGCGCAAGTATCCGGAGTTCGTCATCTTCAAGGAGGCGCTCAAGTACTCGAACCCGGACTGGCGGCCCATCATCGCGGTCTGGGACAAGATCAACGTGCAGGCGCTGGGCGTGGGCATATCCGAGGCCCTGACGGGCAAGAAGACCGCGCAGGCCGCGCTGGACGACATGGTGCCGCAGGTCACGCAGATCATGCGCGAAGCCGGCTACAAGGTCTGAGGCCCGTATGCGCACTCCCTCCTGGGCGCCTGTCCTGTACCTGGGGCCGGCGGTCGTGGTGATGGCGGCGGCCTGCCTGTATCCGGTGATCTCGGCGTTTCAGCTGGGGCTGCACGACTGGAGCATGGGCACGCCCTGGAGCGAGGCGCGCTGGACTGGCCTGGACAATTTCGTTTCGGCGTTTTCCAACGCCCGGGTGTGGTCTTCGCTGTGGACCACGCTGCTGTTCGCGGCGGTATGCGTCAGCGCCGAAATGGCGCTGGGCATCGCGCTGGCCCTGGCGCTGGAGCGGCCGGTGCGGGGCACGGCCGTGTTCCGCACGCTTTTCATCCTGCCCATGATGATCGCGCCGGTGGCGGTGGGGCTGGTGTGGCGCTACATCTTCGACGCGCAGTTCGGCCCGGTCAACGCGGCGCTGGCGCTGCTGCGGATCGCGCCCGTGGCGTGGCTGGCCGAGCCGGCGCTGGCCTTCATCGCCATCGTGGTGGCCGACATCTGGCAATGGACGCCGTTCGTTTTCATCATGATGGTCGCGGCGGTGGCCAACGTGGACGCCGCCGTCATCGAGGCCGCGCGCCTGGACGGGGCGCGCTGGTGGCAGCTGACCTTCCGGGTCAAGCTGCCCATGATTTCGCACGTGATCGCCATCACCCTGATGATGCGGCTGATCGACGCCTTCCGGGTGCTGGAAGTGGTGTACGTGCTGACCTTCGGCGGCCCGGGGGACTCCACCGAGATTCTTGCGCTGCACATCTACAAGACGGCCTTCGTCGGGCAGCAGCTGGGCGTGGCCGCGGCCATCTCCGTGCTGCTGCTCGTGGTGGTGGCCGTGCTGTCCTGGGGCGCGCTGCGCCTGTCCAATCCCTTGAAAGCGGACCGCTGACGCCCGCCATGAACCGATCCGTATTCCCGCGCTGTCTGCACTATGCGGCGCTCGTCGTGCTGGCGGCGCTGTGCGTGGCGCCGATCGCCATCATCTTCGCCACCAGCCTGCGCCAGCAGGTGGACATCTTCGCCGAACCGCTGAACTTCATTTTCGCGCCCACGCTGGAGAACTACCGCGCCGTGCTGGAGGAAGAGCGCTTTTCCCGCTACCTGGCCAACAGCCTGATCGTGGGCCTGGCGTCGACCGCCATCACGCTGCTGCTGGGCTGTATGGCGGCTTATGGGCTGGCGCGTTTTCGCTTCCGCGGCCGCGCCACGGTGGCTTATGTCACCTTGCTGCTGCGCACGGTGCCGCTGGCGGTGCTGGCGATTCCGGTATTCATGATCTGGAATGCCTGGCATCTGGTGGACAGTCTGGCCGGACTGGTGCTGCTGTACGTGGCGGTCAACCTGCCTTTCACCATCTGGCTGCTGTACGGGTTCGTGCTGCAGGTGCCGGTGGAACTGGAGGAGGCCGCCGCCATCGACGGCTGCGGCCCGGTCCGCGTGTTCGTCAAGGTAATCCTGCCGCTGATGGCGCCGGGGCTGGCCGCGGCCTCCATCTTCACGTTCCGGATCGCCTGGAACGAATTCATCCTGGCTTTGGTGCTCAGCGGCCGGCAGACGCGCACGCTGCCGGTGGCCGCCTCGCTCTACATTACCGACATCGGGGTGGACTGGGGACGGGTCATGGCCATGGGCGGGCTGATCGCCATCCCGCCGCTCATTTTCACGTTCGTGGCCGCGCGCCAGATCATCACCGGGCTGACGGCGGGCGCGGTCAAGGGCTAGCCAGCTGCCAGCTCGCCGCCCTGGCCGGCCGGTATTTGGAGCTGCCTCGGCGGGCTTGCTATAAAGACGGCTGCAGGATTTTTGCAGGGGTAGTCCAATGTCAGTTCAATCCATGGGCCGCTACGGCGCCGCGCTGTGCCTGGCCATGCTGGTTTCCGGGTGTTCGATGTTCGGTTCGGACAAGCCGCAGGCGCAGTCGCAGCGGCAGACCTCCAGCGCGTCCAAGGTCACCGCCGAGTGCAAGGCGAACCGCAAAAAATGCCTGTACGAGGGCGCCTACGAATCCGGCGAGCGCGATTATGCGGAAGACGAAGCCAGGCGCCTGAACCTGGCCGAAGTCGAACGGCTGCGGCGCATGGGCCGCTGAGCGCGCCACGGGAGCCGGACATGGACGACGTGCTGGCGGACGGCAATTACCGGGGCTGGTCCTACGTGATCTGCGCCACGCGGTCGGGCGCCCAGGCCGAGTGGACGGTGTACATCGAGGGCATCGCCGACCCTGCCGGCGATCCGCGCCAGGACATGGCCGACGTGGGCGGCAGCTTCGCGAGCAGCGACGAGGCCATCGCCACCGCGCACTCTTTCATGCACAGCTTCATCGACGCGGCGCAGGGGCAGGACTAGCGCGCGAAACAAAAACCCGCTGGGTTTCAGCGGGTCTGGTGCTGCTAGCCTTCGTGCCTGCTTTTCTTCCTGCGTCGGTTGGCGGCTCGGAGTATTTCTCCTGATTCGAGCCGGTACACGCCGTCACCTTCCATGGCCACTGCGCCGCCGGTGGACAGGCGGCAGACCAGGACGGTGGATGCATCGGCGTCGGGACCTGTCGTGGGCTGCTGAACGAGATGCCTCTCGATCCGATACTGGACTCCCGCTGCGGAGACCGCGATCACATCCTCCAATCGTCTGCACGATATTGACATGATGACCCTCCCTCGCGCCATCTTGAAACCGATGGCGCCGGAGTCATCGTCACAACAGGGTCCGGTGCTGTCAATGCCGCAATCCCGCATTCCAACGGGCTTGCGGCGGGCCTTCCCAGGGAGCTTCGTGCATACGCACGAGCCGGGGCATGCATCTGGGCTAGGGCGTTTCTAGCCCGGATTCGCGCTTGAAAACCGGCGCGGCCTATTCCAGTTTCACTTTGACGGCTTCGACGACCGCGCGCCATTTCTTGTGGTCGGCGGCGATGGTCTGCGAGAACTGCGCCGGCGTGGTCGGCATGGCGGTGGCGCCCTGCGCCGCCAGGGCGTTCTGCACATCCTGCAGCGCAAGAATATTGTTCAGCTCCTTGTTCAGCGTCTGGATGATGGGGGCGGGCGTATTGGCCGGCGCGAGCAGGCCGTACCAGACGCGCACGTCGAAGTCGGGATAGCCGAGCTCGGCCACGGTGGGCACGTCGGGCATGGCGGCGCTGCGCTTGAGCGAAGTCACGGCCAGCGGCACGGCCGAGCCGGCCTTGATCTGCGGCGCGGCCGAGGGAATGGAGGTGAAGATCACGGGCACCTGGCCGCCCAGCAGGTCGGCCATCGCCGGGCCGGACCCTTTGTAGGGCACGTGGACCAGCTTGATGCCGGCGTCCAGTTGCAGCAGTTCGGCGGCCAGGTGGGTGATGGTGCCGGCGCCGGGCGATCCGTAGTTGATGGTGTTGGGCGCCTTCCGCGCGGCTTCGATGAGCTGCTTGAGGGACTGGTAGGGGCCGTTTTTGGCCGCCACCACCACCAGCGGCGCTTCGCCCACGATGCCGATGGGCGCGAAATCCTTGAGCGGATCGTAGGACAGCTTGCTGTAGAGCGAAGGCGCCACCGCCAGGTTGTCGACCTGGCCCATGACGATCTCGTAGCCGTCGGGCTTGGCGCGGGCGGCGGTGCCGATGCCGATGGTGCCGCCTGCGCCCGGACGGTTCTCGGCGACGACGTTCCATTTGACCGAATCCGACAGCTTGGCGGCCACGGTGCGCGACAGGAAGTCGGTGCCTCCGCCGGGCGTGAACGGCACGATGATCCGTATGGGCTGGCTGGGATACGGGTCCGCCGCGGCGGCGGGGGCGCAGGCGGCGAGCGTGCAGGCCGAGAACATCAAGGCTCGTAGCATCATGGTTCTAGTCTCCATTACCTCTTGGTGGGACGCGTCCGGTCGTGATCGCCGGACGTCGCTAGATGGCGCCGGCGGCGCGCAACTCCTGAATCCGGGATTCGGGCAGGCCCAGCCCGCGCAGCACCTCGTCGGTGTCCGCGCCCAATGGCGGCGCGGGGCTGCGCGCCCGGCACGGCGCCTGCGCGAACTTGATCGGAAAGCCCAGCATACGCACCTGCTGGCCGTCCGGGTGCGGGACGTCGATGGCCATTTCCTGGTCGGCGACCTGCGGATCGTCGAAGACTTCGCGCAGGTTCAGCACCTGCCCGCAGGGCACGCCGTACTGGTTGAGGCGTTCTATCCAGTAGCGGCTGCTTTGCTGGCGGGTGCGGGCCTCGATCGCGGCCTTGATGGAGGCGCGGTTCCGCATGCGGTCGGCGTTGGTCCGGAACTCGGGGCGCGAGCGCAGCGACTGCAGCTCCAGCGCGTCCAGGAACTTCTCGTACATGGCGTCGTTGGACGGCGCGATCGCGACCTGGCCATCGGCGGTCTCGAACAGGCCGTAGGGCGCGACGATGCCATGGTCGTTGCCGGTGCGCGGCGGCAGTTCGCCGCTGGCGAAGTAGTTGGCCGCCTGGAAGCTGAGCAGGCCGATCATGCTGGACATCAGGCTGACGCTGATGGCGTCGCCGCGGCCGGTGCGCTCGCGGCGTAGCAGCGCGGCCAGCACGCCCAGCGCGCCGTTCATGCCCGCGACCAGGTCGCTGACCGGCGGGCCGGCGCGCATGGGCGGATCGTTTTCGCCGCCGTTCAGGCTCATGAAGCCGCTCATCGCCTGGGCGATGAAGTCGAAGGCGGGGCGGTCGCGGTAGGGGCCGGACGTGCCGAAGCCGTTGATGCTGCAATGGATGAGGTCGGGACGCAGCGCCTGCAGGGCGGCGCCGCCGAAGCCCATTTTCTCCATGATGCCGGGGCGGTAGTTTTCGACCAGCACGTCGCAGCTCGGGATCAGCCGGCGCAGGATGCTCTTGCCTTCCTCGGTGTACAGGTCGAGGGTGACCGATTTCTTGTTGCGGTTGTAGTTGGCGAAGTACCAGCTCAGGCCGTCGCGGATCACGCCCTGGGCGCGCACCGGATCGCCTTCGCCGGGCGATTCGATCTTGATGACTTCGGCCCCCATGTCGGCCAGGATGGAGGTGCAGTAGGGACCCGAGATGATGCGCGTCAGGTCCAGGACGCGGATTCCGGTCAGCGGCATGCGGGCTCCTCAACCGATGGCGCCGGCCGCGGCGCCGTAGTCGTGCAGATGCAGCCGCGGACCGGCCTTCATGAGCTGCCCGGGCAGTTGCCGCCCGACCACCCGTTCCAGCCGTCGCGCAACCTCGATCAGCGCGCGCAGGTCGATGCCGCTGTCCACGCCCATTTCGTCGAGCAGGTAGACCAGGTCTTCGGTGCAGATGTTGCCCGTGGCGCCGGGCGCGAACGGGCAGCCGCCCAGGCCGCCCAGCGAGGACTCATACGACGTCACGCCCGCGCGCAGCCCTTCGGCCACGTTCACCAGGCCGATGCCGCGCGTGTTGTGGAAGTGCAGCGAGATCGCCACGTCGGGATGCGCGTCGCGCAACGCCTCGACCGTGCGGCGCACCAGCCGGGGCGTGGCCATGCCGGTGGTGTCGCCCAGGGTGACCGCATCGAAGCCCAGCCGGGCGAAGTGGCCGAAGATGCTCTTGACGCGCGCCAGGTCCACGTCGCCTTCGAACGGACAGCCGAAGGCCACGGCGATGGCGCCCTTGCGGCGGATCGGCCGGTCCTGCAGGGCTTCGGCGATTTCCTCGATGTCGCGCAGCGACTGCGCGATGGGGCGGTTCAGGTTCTTGGTGTTGTGGCTTTCGGTGGCCGACACGAACACGACGATCTCGTCGGCCTGCGATTGCAGCGCGTTCTGCACGCCCTTGAGATTGGGCGCCAGCGCGCCCAGGACCACGCCCGGGCGCTTGCGGACCTGCGCCAGCACTTCGCGGGCGTCGCGCAGTTGCGGGACCGCGCGCGGCGAGACGAAGGAGGTCGCCTCGAAGTGCCTGACGCCCGCGTCGATCAGCGCGTTCAGTATCTCCGCCTTGGTTTCGGTGGGCACGAATTCGGGCTCGATCTGCAGCCCGTCGCGCATGCCGACTTCGACGATTTCAACCCGGTCTGGAAGGCTCACGGCGTTTGTCTCCTGGTATCCGTTCCATTGATTGCCGCCCATATTCAGGGATGGGCGGGCGCCGGACAATTCGCGAATATTCAGCGGGCCATCGCGCAACGCGATGGCTCGGGCCGGGGCGCTACCGCCGCGCCGCGGCTTCGGCGATCAGGTGGTCGAGCAGCAGGCGGGCGGCGCCGGACAGCGATTCATTGCTGCGCACGCACAGCTTCAGCTGGCGCCGCGCCCAGGCGTCGGTCAGCGTAATCATGCGCAGTTCGTCGCAGGCGTATGCGGACAGCGCCTTGACGGGCACGATGCCGATGCCGAGTTCGGCGCGCACCATGGACACCAGCGCGTCGTAGGACGTGACCTGGAAGCGCAGCCGCAGCCTGCGGTTGATGGCGGCGGCCTCGCGCGTGAACAGGTAGTTGGCCGCGCTGCCGCGGTGCATGCCGACGTGGTCGTAATCCAGCGTGTCGGCGAACGCGACCCGTTCGTGCCGCGCCAGCGGGTGCCCGGCGGGCGCCACCAGCGCCATGACGTCGCGGTGGTAGGGGTAGATGTCCAGGCCGCTTTCGTCGTCGGACTGTGTGTAGACGCCGATGTCGGCGGCGTTCTCGGCGACGGCGCGCGTCACGCCGGCGCTGATGGATTCCTCCAGGTCGATCTGCACCTGGGGATGCCGCAGCATGAAGCGGCGCAGCTCCATGGGCAGGAACTGGGCGATGGAAGACAGGTTGGCCGCCACCCGCACCCGGCCGCGCAGGCCGGCCGAGTAATCGCGGATTTCGTCGGCCAGGTCCTGTGTCTGGTGCAGCAGCATGCGCGCGCGCCGCGCCAGCGCATGCGCGGCGCTGGTGGGCGCGACGCCGCGCGCATGGCGCTGGAACAGCGGCACGTCGAGCGTGCGTTCGAGTTCGGAAAGGCGCTTGGACAGGGCAGACGGCGCGATATGCTCGCGCGCCGCGGCGGCCGCGATGCTGCCTTCTTCCAGCACGGCCAGGAACACCTGCAGGGAATACAGGTCCAGGCGAGGGCTCATGCGGGCGCTTGCGCTTCCCAGGCCGGATTCCAGACGACTTCCCAGACGTGGCCGTCGGGGTCCTGGAAGTAGCCGGCGTAACCGCCCCAGAAGGTGTCCTGGGCGGATTTGAGGATATGGGCGCCGGCGGCCCGCGCCCGGGCCATGACGCGATCGACTTCCTCGCGCGAGCCCACATTGTGGCCCAGCGTCAGATCGGTCGGCGCCGCCGCGCTGCGGGGCAGGCCGGTGTCGTGCGCGATGCTGCTGCGCGGCCACAGCGCCAGCCGCAGGCCGGGCTGCATGTCGATGAACACGACCGCGCCGTGCTCGAACTCCTGTCCGATGATGCCCGGCGTGGGCAGGCCCAGCCCGTCGCGGTAGAAGCGCAGGGCGGTGTCGAGATCGTCGACGCCGAGGGTGATGACGCTGATGCTGGGGCGCATGGCATCTCCTTGGCCGGGCGCGCCGGCGCGTCAGGAACGGGCCCGGCGGACGGCGGCCTCTTTCTTGGCGCGCGGCTTGGACGCGGTTTTGGCGGGTTGATCCGGGGCGTCGAATTCCTGTTTGTTGCGTTCGCCGCGCGGGGTGTTTTCGGGATGGGGTTTGGGAAAAGCCCAGGGCTTGGTTTTCTGAACCATTGCATGTACTCCTTGCACAGGCGGAACAGTAGCATTAGCCGCGGCCATGGGTAACTGAGGGTTGACGTCAATATTCATTACATCGCGATGCGGGAAGGAAAAAATACGATCGATTCGACCCTATCCCGCATGCGATTGTTCCCGGCGCCTGCCGGCTTACGCGGCGTCCTCGGGCAGTCCTTCCTGGCGGATGCGTTCGAACTGTTCGCGCACCCGGCGCGCCCACTCATCGACGGCGCTGCGCATGTCGTCCACGGTCGGCTCGCGGTCGGCCGGCAGATTGGCGCCGGTCACCGTTCCCACCGAAGCGATCAGCAGTTCGTTGCTGCCGGCGTCGCGTACCGTGGCCTCGACCAGCAGGCGCACCGATTGGTCGCGGAATCCGGCCGCCTTGACGCCCTGGCCGATCAGAAAGCCGATGGGGATGTACTCCATGGCGCGCGGGTCGCGATCGTTCCTGAAGGTGCCGGTAATGGCCGCGCGCACGCGCATCGCGCGCGGCGCGGGCGTATCCAGCAGTCGATAGCCGGCCTGCGAAAATTCGCGCCGCAGCGCTTCGTTCACATAAGCCAGCGCGCGCTCGCGCAGGGCCGGGTCGCTGCTCAGCTTCAGATCGTCGGGCCGGTCGCCCTGGATGTATTCCACTTTTTCAAGAATGAGTTTCTTGTCGTACTGGCTGCTCAGCGCCGGACCCGGACGCACCCAGACCCGGCCGGCGCTCCATTCGGGATCCTCGCGCATTTGCTGCTGGCTGGCGCCCAGCGAGGTGGAATAGTCCTGGGCGTCAGGCAGGTTGGTGCAGCCGGCCAGCCCGACGGCCGTGCAACAGGCGGCAATGGTAAGGCGGATATTCATGTTTCTTTTTTTCCAGAATAGACAAATGCCTGGTGCGCAAAGGGACGCTTGGCTGCGTCTTTATTGCGTAGCGGGCGGGCAATTATTACTTGCCTTGGCGCAAAAACAGGCGTGGCTCCATTGCAAAACACTTTTGTGGCGTTAGATGTGGGGCCACGATGGTGCTATGTTGCCGTTTCCCCATTCCTCCTACTGAGCGCACCATGTACCTGCCGTCCGCCTTCAAGGAAACGTCGCTCGACGTCCAGCACGATTTCATCCGCGCCCATCCGCTGGGCGTGCTGACCACGGCGGGCGAGGGCGGCTTGATGGCCAACCACATTCCCTGTCTGCTCTATTCCGAAGGGTCTTGCGGCGTGTTGCGCCTGCATATGGCGCGCGCCAATCCGCAGCTGTCCGACCTGGCCGCGGGGCGCGAATGCATGGTCGTGTTCCATGGCCCGCAGGCCTATGTTTCGCCGTCCTGGTATCCCAGCAAGGCCGAGACGCACAAGGTCGTGCCGACCTGGAATTTCGTCGCCGTGCATGCCTGGGGCACGCCGGTCATCCAGGACGATCCGGCCTGGCTGCGGGCCCAGCTCGACGCGCTCACCGACAGCCAGGAGCGGGGCCGCGCGCAGCCCTGGCGCGTGGACGACGCGCCGGCGGATTTCATCGCCGCGCAGATGCGCGCCATCGTCGGCGTGGAGATCCGCCTTTCGCGCACCGAAGGCAAGTGGAAGCTCAGCCAGAACCGCACGCCGGCCGACCGCCAGGGCGTGGCGCAAGGCCTGGCGCAGGGCGGCCTGGAACTCATGGCCGGACTGGTTGCGCGCGCCGGCCGGCCGGATTGAGCCGCCCGAGCGCGAAGCAGGCGATGGCCGCGGCCTGCAGGCAGGCCGCCACGGCCAGGAACCAGACCAGCGGATAGGCGGCCTGCGCCGAAAGCGCGCGCAGCACGCCGAACAGCGCAGGCGCGAATGCATAGGCGCCTTGCGCCATCGCCACGATCAGCGGCACCACGCGCTGCGCGTCCTCGCGCGAGAATTCGGCCTGGGCGATCAAGGGCGGCAGCGACGTGGCGTTGCCGATGCCCGAGCCGAACAGCAGCACGCCCAGCCACACGGCCCACAGGTGCTGGCCGGCCAGCATCAGGATCAGCGAACCGCAGATCTGGATGGCGTAGGCCAGGCAGGCCACCTTGCGGCGGTCGGCGCCGGCGGGCATCAGCCATCCCACCAGCGTGCGTCCCGCGATCGCGGCGGCCGTGGCCAGGCCCATCGCCACGCCGGCCGTCTGCGCGCCCAGCAAGGGCGCCAGCAGCGACAGCAGATGCGCGATCAGCCCGATCTGCGCGAACAGGCCCAGCGCCATGCCCGCGGCCAGCGTCAGGAACGCGCGGTCGCGCCACAGGTCGGGCACCGGCGCGATCGGCGCGGCTGCGGCCTGCGCCTGGCCCTGCGATGCGGCGCCATCGGGCTGCTGGCCGAGTTGCTGCGGCGTGACGGCGAACACTTTGCGCGACAGCACCGCGATGATGGCCACCATCGCCAGGCCCACCCACAAGGCGGCCTGCGCGAAACCGGCATGGGCGATCAGGTAGACCCACAAGGGGGAGAACACGATGCCGCCGACGCTGGCGCCGTTGTAGGCCATGCCCAGCGCCGCGGGCCGGCGCCGGACGAACCAGGGCGCGATCAGCGCATTGACCGCGGCGGCGCCCAGCGTCACCCAGCCCATGCCGCTGAACAAGGCCGATGCATACAGCTGCCACGGCCGCGCCGCGACCGCCCAGCCGGCCACGCCCAGGGCCAGCAGCACGGCGCCGCCCAGCGTCACCGCCGGCACGCCATGGCGCTTGTACAGGCGCGGCAGGTTGGCCACCACCAGCGTGCCGCAAAGAAAGTGCAGGGTCACCGCGCCGGACACGAGCGCGACGCCCCATCCGGTGCGCTGCGCCACGGCATGAAGGAACACGGGCGGGCCGTAGAAGCCGACGCCCCAGCCGAAGACCGCCAGCACGAACGTGGCGCAAAGAACGGTCCAGCCGAAGAATGCCTTGGGTTTGCTCATGGGTATCCGGCGAGGCCGGCTGTCTTGTTGAAGGAACTCGCAGTATGCTTGAGCCTGCACACGATACTTTGGCCTATAGCGAATCATGGAATCCACGTTCGCCGACATCAATCTCTCCGCGGTGGCCGGCGCCATCGCCGACCCGGCGCGCGCGCGCATGCTGTGCGCGCTGCTCGACGGCCGCGCCCGCACGGCGACCGAGCTGGCGGCGCTGGCCGACATCGGCGCGTCCACCGCCAGCAGCCATTTCCAGCGCCTGCGCGAGCAGGGGCTGGTGGAAATGGCGGTGCAGGGCAAGCACCGCTATTTCCGCCTGGCAAGCGGCGAGGTCGGCCACGCGCTGGAAGCGCTGCTGGTGGTGGCCGGCGCGGAGCGCGCGCCGTTCAAGCCCAACACGCCTTCGGCGCTGCGCGAGGCGCGCACCTGCTATGACCATATGGCCGGCACGCTGGCCGTGCGCATCCACGACGCGATGCTGGCGCGGCGCTGGCTGGAGGCCGACGGCCGCGACTACGCGCTCACGCCGCTGGGCGAGGCCGCGCTGGCGCAGATCGGCGTGGACGTGGCGCAGGCGCGCCAGCGCCGCCGCCGTTTCGCCTGCCCCTGCCTGGACTGGAGCGAACGCCGCTCGCACCTGGGCGGCGCGCTGGGCGCGGCCCTGCTGGACGCGCTGCTGCGGCGCGGCTGGATCGACAAGGACCTGGATTCCCGGGCGCTGGGCGTCACGAAAAAGGGCGAACGCCAGTTCCCCGCTTTCTTCGGCAAGCCCGAGGCCGATGGCGGCGCATGGACGCAGGGAGCGCGCGATGTCGCCGCGTAGCCGCGTCCGGTCCGCCGCACATTCCGCCGCCCGTTTCAGGCGGCGCATTGAACACAACCATTCCAAGCCGCGAATGCGGCTTTTTTTTCGTCAACCCCGACTTTGATCTGTACAGGAGGTGGCCTTGCCTACGCTGGCGCTGCACGCGCTTCGTCATGCCATGAACATCGTGACGGAGCTGCGCATCGACGTTAACCATTCCCCCCGCGAGGTGGACAACGAACTCGATGCCATACACAACCGGATGAATCGTCCTTTGGATCGCCTGCATGCCTTGCCGGAGGTCAAGACCGACATCCCTGGCATCGTGCTTCGCTATCGCGAAGCCGACGGCGAGTACTACGTGTATGTGGTGGACCTGCAGCGCGACCGGGTGGCCGGCTACACGGTGTTCAACCGCCTGATCGAAGTGGGCCGGCGCGCCGATCCCTACGTGCGGGCGCCGCACTCCAAGTACGCCGAGCCCTACCAGGGCATGGGGCTGGCCACGGCGGTCTATCGCTGGGGGCTGGACGCCGGCCTGTGCATCATGAGCGGGGCGCGCCAGTCCACCGGCGCCCACCGGCTGTGGATGCGCCTGGCGCGCGACTACGAACTGGGCTACGTGGACCTGCGGCGCAAGCGCCTGAGCTACCTGGGCAGGCAGGTGCCCGAGGCCGTGCTGCAGGACCTGCATACCCGCATGGTGCTGCTGGGCAGGGGCTGGACGCTGCCGGATTACATGCGCGCGACGGGCATGGCCTCGTGTATTGGTGTGGATATGCAACAGGTTTAGGGAAATCCCCGTGCCGCGGCTTCCGGGCGTGCGCCAGCGCGCCCGCGCATCGGCGCGCAGCCCGCGTCAGGACTGGTCCTAGGTCCGACGCGGCGCTCATGCAAGCCGGCTTTTCACGGCCGGGCGCCAGGTTCCGTGGCGCAACAGTGTTTCAATTTTCTGCCGGAGTTACAAAACATATCTGAACTGTCATGGACAGCCGGAGTATGCTGGATCGCAGATAGAGGGATCCGAAGTGCATCAGAACAACTTGATCTACAAGGGATACCGGCTGACGGCCAAAGTGTCCCGGGGCGCCGGCGCAGAGGTCGAAGCGCCGCCCAACAGCCCCGTATTCATTGCGTCGGTGACGGTGGTCCAGGCAGGCGCCGTGCTCGACGGCGGCGACGAATATCCGGTTCCGTGTTTCGCCGACGGCGGTTTCGTCTTCAGTCCGCGCGAAGCCGTGCATGCGGCCATTCTGCATGGCCGCGAAATCGTCGACGGCCTGACCGGCACGCCGTCCTAGCTGGAAAAGACCTCGCGCCAGTCGCGCGTCTTGGCCAGGGTGTGCACCGTGGCCGATTGTTCGAGTATGGTCACCGCCTTCTTGAACTCGTCGGCCGAAGCGCCGTCCTCCAGAATCACCATGCGCGAGTTGCGGGCGTCGGCCATCTTCACGTCAGACATCTTGCCGTGGGTCTGGTAGACCTGCGTCCAATCCATTTTCTTGCCGGCCTTCAGCGCGATCGGCTCGATGTACGTCAGCGCCGTGCTGCCCGGGGCCCGCACCCCGAAGGCGAAATCCGCGGCATGGCCGCTGCTGCCCTTGGCGCGCGCGCCCTTGACCAGCCGGTTCGCGCCCAGCGCCTGCGCCAGCGTCCGGCCCACCTGCGCGCGAAAGCGCAGCTGGCTGAACTTGGGCATCCATTTGGCGCACTGAAACGACAGCGCCATGGCCAGCTTCACCGCGTCCCACAGGGCTTCCTGCAGCTGCTCGTTGGGACCGGACGCGACGATGGCGCCGCTGTCGTCGAAATGCGCCAGGCTGACGCCGGGCGTTTCGTTCAGCAGGTCGATGCGCTTGGCCGCCAGCTCGATGCCGTAGCTGGACGCGTGCATCGCGGTCTCACAGGCGTCGGTCAGGTAGAACGAGGACTCGTCGGGATGCGCGATGAAGAACGCCGCATGCTGTCCGTCCAGGCCCAGCGTCATGGGCGATACGGCGCGGATGGCGTGCTCGCCGGCCGGCAGGACTGTCCAGCCGGAGGCTTCCAGAAAATTGCTCATAGAATCAGTTCGATTTGGCGGCCTTTGAGGGGATGCGCGAAACCGCCGGTCAGCGTCAGGTTCGCCCGCGGCAGGAAGTGCTGCATCAGCGCGGCGATGGTGTGCAGCGCGGGCACGACCGGTTCGGCATAGCCTTCGCCCTCGTCCACCCAGATGTGTTCGTGGCTGCGTTCGGCAAGCGGCTTGCGGAACTGCGGCCGGCCTTCGCCCACCAGGCTGGTGTGGAAGGAGTCGTCGGTGTCCACGCCGTACACGCGGTGCGGGCCCACGAAGAGGCTGGCGCAGAAGGCCTCGGGCAGGAAGATGGTGGCCTGCCCGTGCACGGCGGTGCGCGCGCCGCGGTAGGTCGTGCGGAAAATCACGTCTTCGCGCACTTCCCCCTTGATCCGGCAGGGGCTGGCGAATTCCATCCAGCGGATTTCGTTGGCGGCGGGCTTGGCGATCCAGGCGATCGGTTTTACGGTTTCCTTGGGTTCGGCAAGGATCTCTTGCACCTCATCGACGGTGATTAACGGTTCGAACTTCTTGGCCATGGAACGGATCTAGGGTCTGGAAAATGCGCGCGCCAGCCGGGTGCGGCGCGCAGCTGCGCGCGCGACACGGCGAGGGGGCGTAATCTTACAAGATCGCGACAGCGACCATGCGCGGGCTGTATGGATATACAGCCGCGGCCGGCGCTACAGCGAACTGGCGGAGAAGGTGTCGCACTGCTTGAGGCTGCCGCTTTCCAGGCCCCGCTTGAACCAGCGCACCCGCTGGGCCGACGAGCCGTGCGTGAATGCGTCGGGCACCACATAGCCCTGGCTCTGCTTCTGCAGCCGGTCGTCGCCGATCGCGGTGGCCGCGCCCAGCGCCTCTTCGACGTCGCCGCCTTCAAGAATGTTGCGCGCCGCGTCGGCGCGCTGGGCCCACAGGCCCGCGAAGCAATCGGCCTGCAGTTCCATGCGCACCGACAGCGCGTTGGCCTGCGCGGGATTGCGCCGGCGCAGGTTGTCGACCTGTTCCGAAATGCCGAGCAGGTGCTGCACGTGGTGGCCGACTTCGTGCGCGATCACGTAGGCCTGGGCGAAGTCGCCCGGCGCCTTGAAGCGGTTCTGCAGCTCGTCGAAGAAGGACAGGTCGATGTAGACCTTGCTGTCGCCCGGACAGTAGAACGGCCCCATCGCCGACTGGCCCGTGCCACAGGCCGTGGGCGTGGCGCCGCGAAACAGCACCAGCTTGGGCGCCACGTACTGGCGGTTCAGGTCCTTCTGGAAAATGGCTTCCCAGGTGTCTTCGGTTTCGCCCAGCACCTTGGACACGAAGACCGCCTGGGGATCGTTGGCCGGCGGCCCCGAGGCCGGCGCCTGCTGCTGCGTGGGCGGGCCTTCGGCCATCTGCAGCACCACGCTGGGGTCCACGCCGAAATACATGGCGACCAGGGCCAGCACGATCGTGCCGATGCCGATGGTGCCCCGTCCTCCGATCCGCGGGCCGCTGGCGCGGCGGTCTTCTACGTTGTCGCTCTGGCGCGAGTTGTCTAGGCGCATTCTGATTCTCCGGGCGGGGCGGCGCTCCCGCGTTTTGCATCGCCGCGCTTCAGCCTTGGGCTTTATTGGGCTTTACTGGGCGACCTTCAAGAGTGTTAGGATAAACCCATGGCCCTGTATTTCTCCATCCATCCTGCGAATCCCCAACCGCGCCTGCTCAAGCAGGCGGCCCAATGGCTCAGCCAGGGCGGCCTGGTGGCGGTGCCCACCGACTCCAGCTACGCGGTCGTCGCCCGCCTGGACGACAAGAACGCCGCCGACGGATTGCGCCGCCTGCGGGGCCTGGACGAACGTCATCACCTCACGCTGCTGTGCCGCGACCTGGCCGAAATCGGCCACTTCGCGCGCGTGGACAACCGCCAGTACCGCCTGCTCAAGGCCGCCACGCCCGGCCCCTGGACCTTCATTCTTGAAGCCACCAAGGAAGTGCCGCGGCGCGTGTCGCATCCCTCGCGCAAGACCATAGGCATCCGCGTGCCGGACCATCCCGTCATGCTCGGCCTTTTGGAGCAGGTCGGGGCGCCCCTGCTTTCCACCACCCTCATCCCCAAGGACGAAACCGAAGCGCTGAACGACGCGGAAGTCATCCGCGAGCGCTACGAACACTCCCTGGCGGCCATCATCGACGCGGGCGCCTGCCCGCAATCGCCGACCACCGTCATCGACCTCACCGGCGACGAGCCGGTGGTGGTGCGCGTCGGGCGCGGCGATCCGGCGACGCTGGGCCTTGCCTGACCGCAGCGGCAACGCCGTCTTGCGGACCGGCGCGCGCCGGCCCGCGGCTCATCTACAATCCGGTTCGCCATGAACGACATCATCCAAACCATTGCGGTCTACGCGATTCCGGTCATTTTCGCCATCACGCTGCACGAGGCCGCGCACGGCTTCGTGGCGCGCATGTTCGGCGACCCGACCGCCCATGAGGCCGGCCGCATCAGCCTGAATCCCGCGCGCCACATCGACCCCGTCGGCACGCTGCTGGTGCCGGTGGCGATACTGCTGGCGTCCAAGCTGATGGGCAGCCCGGGCCTGCTGTTCGGCTGGGCCAAGCCGGTGCCGGTGGACTTCGGCCGGCTGCGCCGACCCAAGCAGGACATGCTGTGGGTGGCGCTGGCCGGGCCGGCCGCCAACCTGCTGATGGCGATCCTGTGGGCGTTCTCGCTGCGCCTGTTCCTGGATTCGGGCCTGCAGGAATCGTTCTGGTTCGAGATGGCGGTGGCCGGCGTCAACGTCAACCTGGTGCTGATGGCGCTGAACCTGCTGCCGATCCTGCCGCTGGACGGGGGACGCATTCTGTTCAGCCTGCTGCCCAACCGCATGGCCTGGCAGTACTCGAAAATCGAACCCTACGGGCTGGTGATCGTCATCGTGCTGCTGGTGACGGATGTGCTCTGGCTTTTCATGCGGCCGGTGCTGGCGTTGGGAACGACAATCGTTCAGTGGTTTCTATAAGATTTTGGCCAATATCCGTTAAACTCAGCTGTTTCACAGATTCTGGCCTTGAGGCATCCTGCCGCGGGGCCTTGGAGCCCTACATTTATGGCATCCCCTGCAACCGCCGCAGGCGTTAATTTCCAGGGCAGCATGGTGGCCCTGGTCACCCCAATGCAGCCCGACGGCAGCCTCGACTACGCTGCCTACCGGTCGTTGATCGACTGGCATGTCCAGGAAGGAACCGACGCGCTGGTGGTGGTGGGCACCACCGGGGAGTCGCCCACGGTCTCCATGGAAGAACACGCGGAGCTGATCCGCGTCGCCGTCGAACACGCGGCGGGCCGCATCCCGGTCATCGCCGGGGTCGGCGCCAACTCCACCGACGAAGCCATCCACCTGAGCCGCCACGCCAAGGCCGTGGGCGCGCAGGCCGGCCTGTCGGTGGTTCCGTACTACAACAAGCCTTCGCAGGAAGGCCTGTACCGCCACTTCCGCGCCGTTTCGGAAGCGGTGGACCTGCCCACCATCCTGTACAACGTGCCGGGCCGTACCGTTGCCGACATGAGCAACGACACGATCCTGCGCCTGGCCGAGGTGCCGGGCATCATCGGCATCAAGGACGCCACCGGCGACATCGCGCGCGGCGGCCTGCTGCTGCGCGAGGCCCCGGCCGGCTTCCAGGTCTTCAGCGGCGATGACCCCACCGCGGCCGCCCTGATCCTGCTGGGCGCGCGCGGCAACATCTCCGTCACGGCCAACGTGGCGCCCAGGCTCATGCGCGAGCTCTGTGCCGCCGCCCTGGCCGGCGATGTGCCCAAGGTGCGTGAACTTAATGCACGCCTGGCGCGTCTGAACAAGGCTTTGTTCGTTGAAGCCAATCCCATCCCCGTCAAGTGGGCGCTGTCCGAACTGGGCCGCACCGCACTGGGCTACCGGCTGCCGCTGGTGGAACTGGGGGCGCAGCACCACGCGACGGTGCGCGCAGCGCTTCAGGATGCGGGCCTGCTCTAAATATCGTGAGGATACGTATGAACAAACGTCATGCCGGTTTGTCGGCATTGATGTCTCTGGTGTTGTTGGCCGGCTGCAGCGAGGTCAACCAGCTCCTGGGCAATGAAGAGTCCGTCAATTACAAGAGCGCAGTCACGCAGCGCGGAGAGCCCCTCAGCATTCCGCCCGATCTGACCCAGGCCAACAGCGATCCGCGCTACCGCGCGCCCGCCTCGGGCTCGACCACCTATTCGCAATTCCAGCAGCAGGGCCAGGCCCAGGCCAGCGCGCCCAAGACCAGCAACGTGCTGCCCGCGCGCAACGACATGCGCGTCGAGCGCGACGGCGACCTGCGCTGGCTGGTCGTGGACCGTCCGCCCGAGGACGTGTTCCCGCGCCTGGTGGACTTCTGGACCGAAAACGGCTTCACCGTCGCCAGCAACAACCCGAGCGCCGGCCTGATCGAAACCGACTGGGCGGAAAACCGCGCCAAGATCCCCGAAAGCTGGCTGCGCCAGGCCCTGGGCATGATCCTGGAATCGGCCTGGGATAGCGGCGAGCGCGAGAAATTCCGCACGCGCGTCGAACGCGTCAACGGCCACACCGAAGTCTACGTCAGCCATCGCCAGATGCTGGAAAAGCGCGTCGGCGTCGACGGCGGCCAGGTGCAATGGCAGAACGGCAAGGAAGATCCGGGCCTGAACGCCGCCATGCTGGCGCGCATGATGGTGTACCTGGGCTCCGACGTCGACAACGCCCGCAAGCTGGTGCAGCAGGCCGAGGCCTCGCCGCAGAAGCCGGCCGTGCAGCAGGACGTGCGCGCGCAGGGCACCTCGCTGGTCGTCAGCGAATCGTTCGACCGCGCCTGGCGCCGCGTCGGCGTGGCGCTGGACGGCGGCGGCTTCGCCGTGGACGACCGCGACCGTTCGGCCGGCGACTACTTCGTCCGCTACGTCGACACCGACACCGGCGAGAAGATCGAGCAGCCCGGCTTCTTCAGCCGCATGTTCTCCGGCGACAAGAAGGCCGAGGCGCCGCAATACCGCATCCACCTGGCCGGCTCCGGCGACCAGACCCTGGTGACGGTGCTCGACGCCAACGGCGCGCGCGACAACAGCGCCACCGCCCAGCGCCTGCTGAGCGTGCTGAAGGACAAGATGTAATCGGTACGGCGCGGCGCTCGGGCGCCGCCCGGATCGAGCAAAGAGGCCCCGTCGTCATGACGGGGCCTCTTTTTTTGCGTCCTGCCTGCGCGTGGACGCCGACGCAAGCAGGCCCCGACAGTTCGCACTGTCGGGGCCTGCCTGCTTCCTCTCCGAGCGGGGGTTCGTCGCTGAGTGGAATCAGGAAGCGGGCGTGGTGGATCCGCCCGGCGTGGTCGTGCCGCCGCCCGGCGTGGTGCCCGGGGTGGGGGCCGGAGCCGGCGTGGTGGGGGCAGGCGTGCTGGCGCCCGGAGCGGGGTTGGTCGCGGGCGCCGAAGCATCTTCCTTCTTGTTGCAGGCGCTGAGCGCAACAGCCAGCACCGACGCAATAATCAAGGTTTTGCTCATCATTTTTAGACTCCTGTAGATGACGACTCTTGAAACCCCGTTAGGGGAAACCAGTATTCAGGCTACAGGAACACGCAGGCCGATCGCGTGTGAAAGTTAAAAAGGTGGCTTCCCAACGGCAACAAACCTTTCAGCTTCGTGTTATGTCTTTCTTGATGTGACGCCGCGCACAGACCTGATTTCGTTCTGTGCAGGACGGATACGTACCCGTTTCCAGATGCTACGCCGCCACGTAGTGGATCCAGCCCGAATCCAGCCAGTCCGCCAGGCACGAGCGCGCCTCGTCGGACAGCCGCGCGCAGGACGGATCGGCGCAGTCCAGGCTGCGCGCATCGGCCAGCGCGCGCAGCGCGGTTTCGGCCGGCGCCATGGCCGTCTCGCCGTTGATGAACAGCTGCTTGCCGCGATACAGCATGCGGCTGCGGCGGTCCAGCACCAGGCGGCCGCCGGTGGGCCAGTCCTCTTCCAGATCCACGTCCATGCCTTCCGGGGCGTCGAACACGCTGAGGTTGTTCGGCTCGGTCAGCCAGCAGCCCAGAAAGCGCGAGGCCAGGGCGTCGTCGAAACGCAGCTTCTCGACGGTTTGCAGCGTCGCGGCGACCAGCGCGTCGGGCAGCGCGGCCGGCGTGTCCACGGCCGGCTGGCCGGGGTCGCGGTAGACCGCGGACAGCTTCGGGCCGGGCAGGGCGGGTTCGCCGTAAGGGCCGCCCAGGAGGCCGACGCGCGCCATGACCTGGTCGGCGGCCGCCTCCAGCAGGCCGCGCGCCAGCGTGGCCTGCGTGGGCGCGCGAAAGCCGATGGAGATGGTCATGCAGCCGTCGCCCACCGCGACGCCGTCGTGCGCGGCCTGCGGCGGCAGGTACAGCATGTCGCCGGGGGCGAGCACCGCCTTTTCCTCGGGCTCGAAGCGGCTCAGTATCTTCAGCGGCAGGCCGGGCGTGAGCGACAGGTCCTTCTGGCGTCCGTAGCGCCATTCGCGCTCGCCGGCGGCCTGCAGCAGGAACACGTCGTAGCTGTCGAAATGCGGGCCCACGCCGCCGCCATGGCTGGCGATGCTGATCATCACGTCGTCAAGGCGGGCGTCGGGTATGAAGCGGAACAGCTGCATCAGTTCCGACGCGGCGTCGCTGTGCAGGTCCACGCTTTGCACCAGCAGCGTCCAGTCGCCTTCGTTGTCCTTGGGCAGGCGTGCGAAGGGGCCGTTCTCCATCTGCCATTCGCCGTTCTCACGCCAGATCAGGCGCGACTCCACGTCGTCGCGGCGCGCCAGCTTCTTGATGGCGGCGACGGTGACCGGCGGCTTGAAGCCCGGGATGGCCTGGCGGATCAGGAGCGGCTTGCGCTGCCAGTAGCGGCGCATGAAGTCGTTGGGGCTCTGGTCGCCCAGCAGCGTCAAGGGTCGGTCGAGGTTCATTGGAGGTGCTTCTTCAAGCGGTAAAGGGCGTCCAGCGCTTCGCGCGGGGTGAGGCTGTCGGGGTCGATGGCGGCGAGTTCTTCGCGCAGAGCGTCCAGGACCTCGAAGGCATCGGAGCGCTCGGCCGCGGCGTCGGCCTGGGCGTCGGCCTCGGCGGCGGCCGCGAACAGGCCGAGCTGCGGCGTGGGCGCGCCCTGGGCTTCCAGGCGTTCCAGTTCGCGCGTTGCCTGGCGGATCACCGCCGGCGGCACGCCGGCGCGCTGGGCCACCTGGATACCGTAGCTGCGGCTGGCGGGGCCTTCGCGCACTTCGTGCAGGAACACGATGCCGCCGGCGGATTCGGCCGCGGCCAGGTGCACGTTGGCCGAGGCCGGCTGTTCGGCCGGCAGGCGGGTCAGTTCGAAGTAGTGGGTGGCGAACAGCGTCAGCGCGCGGTTGTGCGCCAGCAGCCGGCAGGCGATGGCCCAGGCCAGCGCCAGGCCGTCGTAGGTCGAGGTGCCGCGGCCGATCTCGTCCATCAGCACCAGGCTGTTGGGCGTGCTGGCCGAGAGGATGGCGGCGGCCTCGGTCATCTCCATCATGAAGGTCGAGCGCCCGCCGGCCAGGTCGTCGGCCGCGCCGATGCGGGTGAAGATGCGGTCGATCCGGCCGATGCGCGCGCGCGCCGCCGGCACGAAGCTGCCGATGCGCGCCAGCAGCACGATCAGCGCCACCTGCCGCATATAGGTCGATTTACCGCCCATGTTCGGGCCGGTGATCAGCAGCATGCGGCGCGCCGGCTCCAGCCGGCAGCCGTTGGGCGTGAAGCGTTCGATGGCGTGCTCGACCACCGGATGGCGGCCGGCCTCGATGTCGATGTCGGCCTGCTCGGACAGCTCGGGCGCGACCCAGTCGTGGCGGCGCGCATGCTCGGCCAGCGCCGCCAGCGTGTCCAGCTCGGCCAGCGCGGCGGCGCAGTCCGACAGCGGGCGCACGTGTTCGGCGAGCACGTCCAGCAACTGCTCGAACAGCCATTTCTCGCGCGCCAGCGAACGGTCCTGGGCCGACAGCACCTTGTCTTCCCAGGTCTTGAGTTCGGGCGTGATGTAGCGTTCGGCGTTCTTCAGCGTCTGGCGGCGGCGGTAGTCCTCGGGCACCTTGGCGGTCTGGCCCTTGGTGACTTCGATATAGAAGCCGTGCACGCGGTTGAACTCCACGCGCAGGTTGCCGATGCCGGTGCGCTCGCGCTCGCGCGCTTCGAGCTGCACCAGGAAGTCGCCGCCGTCGGCCGCCAGCGCGCGCAATTCGTCCAGCTCGGCGTCGAAGCCCGCGGCCAGCACGCCGCCGTCGCGGATGGCGACGGCAGGCTCGGCCGCGATGGCGCGCGCCAGCAGCGCGGCCAGCGCCGGGTCGACCGACAGGTGCGAGATCAATTCGCCCAGCCGCGGCGAGTCGGCCATGGGCTCGACCAGGTCGCGCAGCGCCGGCAGGGCCTGCAGCGCGTCGCGCAGGCTGGCCAGTTCGCGCGGGCGCACCGAACGCAGCGCCAGGCGCGTGGCGATGCGCTCGATGTCCGGAAAGGCGTTGAGCGCGCCGCGCAGCGATTCCAGCAGCCCGGCCGAGCCAAAGCCGGCCGCACCGAAGGTCTGCTCCACGTCCATGCGGCCGGCCAGCAGCGCGGAAATCGCCTGCTGGCGCGCCTGCGCCTGCTGGTTCTCGCGCAAGGGGTGATGCAGCCAGCGGCGCAGCAGGCGGCTGCCCATCGGCGTGCGGCAGCCGTCCAGCAGCGAGAACAGCGTGGGCGAATCTTCGCCGGACAAGGTCTGCGTCAGCTCCAGGTTGCGCCGCGTGACCGGGTCCAGCAGCACGTACTGCCCGGCGCGTTCGGCCGACAGGCTTTGCACGTGGGCCAGGGCCTGCGACTGCGTGCGGGCCGCGTAGCGCAGCAGGGCGCCGGCGGCGCAGACGCCGGCCGGCATGTCCTCGACGTCGAAACCGGCCAGCGTGTCGGTCTTGAAATGCGACAGCAGGTGCGCGCGCGCGCTGTCGGCCTCGAAGTGCCAGTCCGGCACGCGCGTGCGCGCGCATTCGAACGGGAAATCGAACTCCGCGCTGTCCGCGCAGATCACCTCGGCCGGCGCCACCCGGTGCAGTTCCGATTCCAGCTGGGCCGGCGCGCATTCGGTCACGCGGAACTCGCCGCTGGCCAGGTTCAGCCAGGCCAGGCCGGCGCGCGGCGCCCGCGCCGGGCCGGTGACGAAGGCGGCGGCCAGCGCGCGGTCGGCCTTGGCCGGCAGCAGCGCGTCATCGGTCAGCGTGCCGGGCGTCACGATGCGCACGATGCGGCGCTCGACCGGCCCCTTGGACGCGGCCGGATCGCCGATCTGCTCGCAGATGGCGACCGACTCGCCCATCGCGACCAGGCGGGCCAGGTACTGCTCCATGGCGTGCACCGGCAGGCCCGCCATCGGGATCGGCGTGCCGTTGGAAGAGCCGCGCTTGGTCAGCGTCAGATTGAGCAGCCGCGCGCCGCGCTCCGCATCTTCGTAGAACATTTCATAGAAATCGCCCATGCGGTAGAACAGCAGCAAAGGACCGGCCTCCGCCTTCAGGCGGAGGTATTGCTGCATCATGGGAGTGTGGCCCGCGAGGGCGTCGGCGGCGGAGTGGGGCGTTGCAGAATTCATGCCCGTGATTGTATCGGGCGGCGCGTGGGATGGGGGCGGCGCACGATGCCCATCCCACGGCCGGCCAAGCGTATACGGACTTGCCGCAAGCAGGATTGAACCCGCCATTCGGGGCCGGCTACAATCGACGGCAACACGGCCCGCCCCTCTGCGTCGAAAGATGTACGGGCGGGTTTTCTCGTTTTTGGGCCAGTCTCGTTTTGGGGCCAGCAATGTACGCCTATGACAAGCCCTATCTGAGCTTCGAACAGCAGCTGGCCTTGCTGAAAACGCGGGGCTTGATCGTCACCGATGACGCCGCGGCGCTGTCCTGCCTGCAGCGGATAGGGTATTACCGCTTGAGCGCCTACTGGTATCCGCTGCGCCGGATCGGGAAGTCCGCCGGCACCGGCGGACAGCCGTTACGGCGGCTCGATGAGTTTCAACCGGACAGCAGCTTCGAGCAGGTCTTGTCGCTGTACGTTTTCGACAAACGGCTGCGCCTGCTGGTGCTCGATGCCGTCGAACGTATCGAAGTTGCCTTGCGGGTGGATGTGTCCTACCTGCTGGGCGCCAGGGACCCGTTTGCGCACTCGAATCCCGCGCTGCTGCATGGCAACTTCGCCAGGAAGGTCATTCCCGCCAGCGGGCGCACCCGTCACCAGGTCTGGCTGGAGCGGTACCGGAACGTGGTGTCGCGTTCGAAAGAGGACTTTGTCAGGCATTACCAGCAGAAGTATGGCGAGCCGTTGCCGATCTGGGTGGCCGTCGAGCTGTGGGAGTTCGGAATGCTGTCGACCTTTTATCAGGGCATGAAGGTGGACGATGCAAGCGCAATCGCGGCGAAGTACGGGCTGCCCGGATGGCAGTTGATGCAAAGCCGGCTGCGGTCGGTGAATTTCGTTCGGAATGTGGCGGCTCACCATAGCCGGCTCTGGAACAAGAATCTGATCGATCAGCCCAAGTTGCCCGCGCCGGGACAGGTTCGTGCTTTCGATGTTCTGCTGGGGCGGCCGGCCGTGGGTTCGCGCTTGTTCATCGTGCTTTGCATCCTGCTGCATTTCGTCCGGATGGCAAGCCCGAATTCGAGCTGGCCGGTCCGTCTGCGGCAGCATCTGGAGAGTTTTCCGGCGGGCTCGCGCCTGTCGCTTGCAGACATGGGATTTCCGTCCGACTGGCGCAAGCATCCGTTGTGGCAGCCATGACGCCTCAAGTACGCTAGGCTGCAAGCCTCGATAGACCGTACTCACTTATGCAGACCCTCACCATTGCCGAAACGCTGGACGCCAGCGCCCGCATCACCATCGCCGGCGGAGCGCATATGGCCGAGTTCGCGCCCGACGGCGGCGGGCGGCTGACGCGGCTGGCCACGGGCGGGCACGACTGGATCGTGCCGCTGACCGATACCGCCTGGCCGGCGGCGCGTTGGCCGCGCGCGGGCAGTTATCCGCTGGCGCCTTACGCCAATCGCATCCGCGACGGGGTGTTCGTGTTCGACGGCGCGCGCCACGCGCTGCAATCGCTGCCGGGGCGGCCGCACGCGATCCACGGCGCCGGGCTGTACCTGCCCTGGCGCGTGCGCAACCATGCCGCGGACAGCGTCGATCTGGTGCTGGAGCAGCCGGCCGGCGTGCTGGGCTGGCCCTGGGCCTTCGAGTGCGTGCAGCGCTACCGGCTGGATGCGCGCGGGCTGAGCGTGGCGCTGTCCATCGTCAACCAGGGCGAGACGCCGATGCCGTTCGGGTTGGGGCTGCATCCTTATTTCACGGCGCAGCGGGTGACGCTGCATGCCCGGCGCCTTTGGCCGGCGGACGCCGAGGGGCTGCCGACGGGCAGCCGGGTGGGGCATGTGCGCGAGCTGCGGCTTTCGGCCGAGGGTTGCGATACCTATCTGTCGCAATGGGAGGGGCGCGCCACGCTGCACTGGCCGCAGGGCCACCGGTTGTCCATGCACGCCGATCCGGCTTTCGCGCACCTGGTGGTGTACTCGGCGCCGGGGTCGGACTTTCTTTGCGTGGAACCGGTGACCAACGTGGCGGACGCTTTCAACCTGGCGGCCGGCGGCGATGCGCGCACCGGCATGCGGGTGCTGGAGCCGGGCGCGCGTTTCAGCGCGACCGCCTTGCTGGGCCTGGAACCGGCGTTTTGAAAGCGCCCCCGGCTGCGGCGATAATCCGGGCAAACCAAGTCCAGGGAGTCGCGTCGTGAAAAAGCTCAGCACCGAACAATTGCAGGCCGCAGCCGAGATCCTGCGCAGGGTTCAGGCCAGGCTGGCCCGCAGCGGCAACCTGCCGCTGGAGCCCACGCTCTACGCCTGTGCCAAGGGCTTTCGGCGCAGCGTGCCGGACTATCTGTGGGCATGGATGTCCGGCCTGCTGGCGCCGCACAAGAGCCTGTCGGCCTGGATGGACGCGCACCAGCCGGGCTGGCGCGAAGGCAAGATTCCGGCCGCCGCGGTCTACGCGCGCACCGAGAACGGCTGG
>Ga0182742_1000860_pt1 | contig 43391 bp, 41 predicted proteins | sample eDN5th37CBELigMG_FD_128880 | JGI IMG/M metagenome (GOLD analysis project Ga0182742, IMG submission 128880) | Enriched Miracle-Growth compost microbial communities from Emeryville, California, USA - eDNA 5th pass 37_C BE-Lig MG (version 2)... ... | reverse complement strand
GGCGCTCGAAAAGCGCCCCGCCAGGTGGTCCCCAACTGAGGAAATCGGGTGGTCCCGAACTCAGGAAATCAGGTGGTCCCCAACCCAGGAAACTGGGTGGGTCTCAACGGAGGAAATCGTGCAGGTGCGCAGCTGAAAAAAGGCCAATACGCTTTGTGCCATCTGTCGCGCGAGGAGTTCGTCCGCGCTGTTCAAGCGGGCGTTGACGGCGGGACAGCGGTGGGCGCGGAGTGATTGGGTAGCATTCAATCCACTTGAAATGGCGGCCGCGCCGCTAGATGCGCGGCTCTCACTCGGCTTTACACTCTCGGTGGCGTGAAGAGCTTTGTAAGCAATAGATTATTGTGGTGCGCCCGCCAGAAACTGTGAAGGGCTTTGGCGTCGTATCCCTCCCCACGGCATGACGCGAGTCTTGGGATAGCTGAGATATAGCAGTCGCTTGGAGCGAGTTGCGGCGACAAATGCATTGCGGACTTCTTCCGCCCTTTCCTTCGGACTCGTGGCGCGGTAGTCGGGGAACGTGCCTTCAGCCATGCCGGCAAGGAATACCACATCAAACTCAAGGCCTTTTGACGAATGCACGGTCAGGAGCGCGACGCCCTCACGCAGGGCCTTTTGCGTGCTGCCCAGCGCCTTGCTGCTGATGAAAGCGCTGAGCGTTTTTGCGCCTACGACCGTGCGCAAGAATTGATCCCAATCCTGACGGAACACGGCTACATCCTCGTAGATCGCCCGTCTCTGGGTCTCATCCAATGAGTCAGCGTGCTTCTGAAGGGCATTGAAGGCTGGCATTAGGTCGAGGCGAGCAGTGTTCTTCGCGACTGCCTGAACAGCTTCCTGCACCTTGCGGGCATGTGGATTGGGCGAAGAAGCTGCCATGGCCGCCAAGCCCGAGAGGAAATCTGAAGTCTCCGGTTCCTTGACCTTCCATTTCCTCGCCAATGCCGCGAGGTGCAGACGGTCCTTGGGGTTCGCGAAGACACGCAGCGCCAGTTGAAATGCGTCCACGGCATCGGATTCGTTCTCGTGGTTTGCCGTGAGTCTCTTGTAGAAGGAGATTCCGCGCTTCTTGAGTTCGGCCTCGATAGCAAGCAGTGCGAAACGCGTTCGGCCTAGGATGGCGCATTTAGTTAGCTGCACGCCTCCTTCCACATCCGGATGCCCTTCAGCGAATAGGCGCTCAAGCTCGTCAGCGATTTTGGCCGCCTCGTCTTCCTCGTCGTCCCCGATCAGCACGCGGACCGACCCGAGAATCGGCAACTGCATGGCGACCATGTAGTTCTGATCCAGTGTCTGGGCGAAGTCAACAATGGCTCGCGAAGACCGGTAATTGGCAGTCAGATGAACACGTTTGGCGCCGAACTCAGAAGCGAAGCGCTCCATGAACTCGGGACTGGATTTGTTGAAGCCATATATGGATTGCCGGGGATCCCCCACCATCATCAAATTCTTGTGGGTGTCACCGCATATCGCAGTAAGCAAGGCATACTGCGCCTCATTCATATCCTGTGCTTCGTCGATGCATACGAATTTATAGAGGCGCCGGTAAATGTCCGCCACCTTGGGGTTATCGATAAGAAGCTTGTAAGAGAGTAGGAGCAGATCATCGAAATCGTATGCATTGCAGGCGCGCATGCCCGCCTCGTACGCCTCAAGCGCTCTGGTAGTCTCCTCGTCCTCCACGACAGCGCAAGTAATGGGATGCGACTTTACGTACGATATGGCGGAAAGCCATCTGTCGATGTGCTTGCGACGGTCCTTCGGGTCCGCGATTTGTCCCAGTGAGTCGGAAAGATAAGGGTCCTCGTAGACGGCTTTTTCCAGCACCTCTTGGCGGTCCTTGAAGTGCTCAAAAATGTTAGGCATTCCCTCCACGCCGACTAGCTTGCCTCGCTCAGCGAGCAGTTCCAAGCAAAAGCCATGCATCGTCCCGATGAATGCGCGGTCGCGCTCTTCGTCCAGGTCTTGCAGACGTTCCTTCATCTCTTCGGCGGCCTTATTCGTGAAGGTCAGCGCCAGAACTCGGAAGTGTCCGGGAACGTTCGTGAGCAAGTGACGGATTCGCTCGGTGAGGACGCGCGTCTTGCCCGAGCCTGGGCCGGCGACCACAAGCAGCGGGCCGTCTACATGGGTTGCGACTTCCAGTTGGGGCTGCGAGAGCCTAGTTTTGAATCCATCCGGCATGCTCATTCCTCGACCTTCGGCAGGCCTTGGACTTTCCCGATGACCTCGAAAAGTGCTTTGATTTGGGTCGGGTATCGGCGTGTCGCATCGACGTGGCTCGATATCACAGTCGCCACGTGTTTGGCGACGCTGGTCTTGTTTCCTTCGAGGGCATCTAGCGCAGCGCGCTCCCGGCCACCGGCCGACTTATAGTCACGCACTACATTCTTCTTCTTGTTCTGACCGTGCAGGTCGTCAATGTATCGGCTCAGGTAGTCCGCCTTACCGTCCATGGCGTCGAGCGCGGCCTCGATCTCCGTCAGGTAGCCTTCAGCGATCAGCTGAGTCTCGAAGTTCTTGCCAGCGGGATGCACTACGACGTTCTCACATTCGGCAGCCTTCTTCTCGTTCGCCTTCTTCAGCGCGGCTTCAAGCTGGGTCACAGGATTCGGCTCACCATCAGCGAACACGTACCACGGGATACCAAGCGCCTTGGCCAGCCAGATGAATGGGAAGTAGTCCGTGCCGTTGGCGCGCACGAAGCAGAAGCCCAGTTCGTGCACTGTCGCATCCCAGTATTTATTAGCCCAGATGGGCAGCGCTTGCTCTTCGGTCTGTCCCTCGAAAAGCACGATAGCCCGCGAAAATAGGATGTCGCCGCGCGTATCGATCACGGTTTCCTGCAGCTTGCGGATGTCGTCCTTCTGTAGTCCGCTGAGGTTCAGCTGGGTGACCCTAGTGTCTCCGTTTGACTTCAGGAACAGTCGTAGGTCCTCAAGCTGGGCCTGTCCCGCAAAATAGGGGGAATGGGTACTCACCACCCGCTGGCCGGTAATCGCTCGGATATGGGCAAACAACGAGCGCTGCGCTTGCGGATGCAGGTGTGACTCGGGCTCTTCCAGTGCCAGCATAGAATGAATCTTGTCACCCCCCTCCGTGGCTTGCTTGCTTCGCCACGCAGCGAATGCACGGAAAACTAATAAAGAAGCGAGGCTTCGCGTGCCCATGCCGTGGCGCGCGAGAGGAAACGATTGGGCGCCGGCGGTATTAAAGGATACATCGACGCCCTTGGAAAGGTCGCGCAGCCTCCTTGCCACGGGTGCGATCTCCACCGTGCCGCTGTCAGCGGCGACGACGCTCCGCAAACTACCGAGGTTCTCTTTCAGATGCTTCAGGATTGCGCTCTTACTCACGATCTGCTCGTTGATGCCTGAAAGCGTCGCCTCAATCTCAGCGATCTCGTCTTCAGTAAGGCCAAGATCCTCCGTTAAGCGGCGCCAGAAGGAGCCGGGCTTACGTAGCTCCTCATCGAGATCTCGCTGGGCGTCGACGTAGTGGAGCGCCAGCGGCTCCATTTGCGCCGCCGTCACGGAGCGATCATGCACCGCTGAGGTGTTCCAGTCAGCCAAGGGCTTCCACTCTTTCAGGAAGCGCCGCTCAAGAACGTGCTCTCCGCGTGCTTCATTCCAACGCAATGTTGTTCGGATGCCTGTGAATTCGTTCTGGTCGTCATCGGTAGCAATGCCAGGCCCACCCCACAGGCTTACCCAGAAGCTACCCTCCGGATAGGCTGCTGCAATCTTGCCGTCCTCGCCGACCGGGCGGATCATCAGATCGATGAGAACCTCGCGCGTCTTGGGGGCGGTCAACTCGCCCGGGGCAAGTCTCACATCGCTTGCGCTGATGGTCTTGCGTCCGGCACCGATTGCAGCGAAGAGACCATCGAGGAAACTCGTCTTGCCAGCATTGTTGGCGCCGATCAGGATCGTGAGGTCATTGAGGCTCACTTCGATATTTGCCAGCGAGCGAAAATTGCGCACGCGCGCTGCCGTGATCGCGATGCCGCTATCTTTACCGTAGATCGTCACTCCCGCACCCGTCTGGCCCCCCAAAGACGAAGTCTACATTGTCGCCACGATAAGTCAGAACTGCATCGCTGACTGTCGCGAACGCCGCGTCGCGCAACTCCACTAAATCGAACGGGCGGTGCTGGGCACGACGAGCATGAAGAAATAGGGCAGAGAAGGGTGATTTGCCTTGCTGTTCCAGCCTATCACGGTGTGCTCGCCGTCAAGCGAATCCCGGCGGGCTTTCGCCGCATAAACGGCTGCCTCCCCGCGAGGACGCGGGTCCCTTCCATTTATTCGACGTCCCACCGGGGTTCGCTTGACCGCTCCGCGCGCCGTGATCGGGAGAGCGCATCGGCAAACCCGCCGATGCCAATGGAGATGCATCATGTTCCCGGTCAACGAAGTTCTTCAGGGTGATTGCGCCCGCGTACTGCGACGGTTGCCGGACTCGTTTGTGGATCTCATCGTGACCGACCCGCCGTATGGTGTTCGCTATCAAGACAGTCAGGGTCGGACGATTGCGAACGACGATGACCCGAATCGCATTCTCGGCGCCTTTACCGATGTGTATCGAGTCCTGAAGCCCGACAGCATCTGCATCTCGTTCTACGGCTGGGGCCAGGTGGATGTATTCTTCCGAGCCTGGCGCCGGGCTGGGTTCCGGCCGGTCGGTCACATCGTCTGGGCCAAGAACTACGCGTCGCGCACGCGTTATCTCCACTACCGCCACGAGCAGGCATATGTGCTGGCGAAGGGATCGCCGAAGCTGCCGGAGCAGCCGATTGATGATCTCCAGCCCTGGGTGTACTCAGGTAACGCGGATCACCCGACGCAGAAGGCGGTGCAGATCCTAACGCCGCTCATCGAGGCGTTCTCGCAGCCTGGTCAGCTCGTCCTTGATCCCTTCGCAGGCTTCAGGAAGCACCCTGGTGGCCGCCGCGATCAGTGGCCGTCGCTATCTCGGAATTGAGCTGGAGCAGAACTATCACCGGGTGGCTCGCGCGCGGCTGGCGCGTGCGTACTCGGCTTCGTCAGCTCCTGCCGACGCAGGTAGGGCTCGACCAGGAATCGTGCCCGACGACGTTGACGGGTTCATCGGGTGGCTGCGCGAGCACCGGTTGGAAGGGGTAGCTCGAGTGGTCGAGAGCGCCAAAGAGGAGTACGGCTGGTGAGTTGAGCTTCGCCGCATGTGGGCCGCATGACATCAGAAAGTGTCACGCGGCCCATTCGCTTGGAACGGGGGTGGCGTCTTCACCGCGTGGCGCATCGGCAACGCATGTGGGAGGCTCAGTTTGAAGCTGTCCGGCACTGAAGCGCGCTCCTCCTTGATTCAGCATCTCGGCGAGTGTCGGTGTTCCTTATTTCCTAGACTGGCGACGAGCCGAGGTCTGGTAATAACAACAGCTTAGGCGTATAAGCTCTGTGCCTTGTTTCTGGATCGTATTAGTAATGTTCCAGGATCGTGGACTAAAGTGCGGCCGAAGTGGAGCTGCCTTTTGAGGCGGATTCCACTGAGTCGCCGCTCGCACATCATCGGCTTCCAGCCACTGGCCACAGGGATTGCGGACCACGAGAGCCTGCTGGAACGGGACTTCGTCACTCTCACTAGTTTCCTCCATCCGGATGCGTCGATCAGAGCGCAGCCCGTCACGCTGTCGTTTCGTGACGGGGTGAAGGCGCGACGATACACACCGGACTTCCATGTGAGCGGCCTGCTCACCACCTCAGAGCTGGTCGAGGTCAAGTATCAAGCCGATCTGCAGGCGCAGTGGCGACGGCTCGATCCTGCTTTTGCTGCTGCGCGTGCATGGGCCCGAGGGCACGGCGCGATGTTTCGGATCGCGACGGAGCGTGACATCCGTGGCCCGAGGCTGGAGAACGCGAAGCGGTTGCTGCCGCTACGGCGTGTGCCGCTCGACGAGGAGATGGCTGAGCTTGTACTGGCTGCGAGTCGATCACTCGATGAGCCGACGTTCGGGACTGTACTCGCGGCACTGCCGGCGATCCGAAGGTGTGCTGTGCTCGCGACGCTCTGGCGTCTGATCGCCCACGGTGCGCTCCAGGTTGACTACTCGGCACCCATCACACTCGACACGCCGGTCTCACAGTTATGAACGACCCGCGTGTCACCGCTGAGCTGTCCGCGATCAGTATGGCACAGTGGGATGAGGCGCGGCGATCTCTACCTGTCATTCAACGCCTCGCCCACTCGACGCGCCGGACCCGATTGGATATTGCCGTTGCGGCGGTTGAACTCGGCTGCTCACGCGCACAGGTCTACATACTGCTGAAGCGATATCTCACCGACCCGCGGCTGACAAGTCTGCTGCCGCGACGACGTGGACCGGAGCGCGGTGGCTCCCGACTGCCGCCTGACGTCGATGCGTTAATCGATGAGGCGATCGAGGCCGAGTATCTCACTCAACGGCGGCCGAGGATCGCGGATCTGGTGATCGAAGTGCGGCGCCGCTGCCGTGCGCTCGGTCTTGAAGCGCCTGGTCGTAAGGCCATTCGGGCTCGTGTGCGATTGAAGGCCCCCAGGGAGGTCGTGAAGCGACGCGAAGGACGCAAGGCCGCGCGCGATCGGTTCGCGCCGGCGATCGGCTCGCTCGAAGCGACGTGGCCTCTGTCGCTCGTGCAGATCGATCACACGCTGGTGGATGTGATCGTCGTGGACTCAGTCACGCGCGCACCGATCCAACGTCCTTGGCTCACGATCGCGATCGATGTTTGTTCGCGCTGTGTGCTTGGATTTCATCTGTCGCTGGAGCCTCCATCGGCCACAAGCGTCGCACTGTGTATTGCCCACGCCGTGTTGCCAAAGCAGCAATGGGTCACCGAACGTAAGATCGAGGCGCAGTGGCCGATGCACGGCCTGTTAGCACGGCTGCATCTGGATAACGCCAAGGAGTTTCACTCCGAGGCGCTGCGTCGTGGCTGTGAGCAATATGGCATTGCCATCGATTATCGACCCGTGCGCACACCGCACTATGGTGGCCATGTTGAACGGCTGATCGGCACGATGATGGGCAAGATCCATCTGCTGCCGGGAACGACATTCTCGGATGTTCGTGCCAAAGGCGATCTGGACCCGCAGCGCTCGGCGGCAATGACACTGGAGGAGTTGGAACGGTGGCTTGCGCATGCAATCACCGGCATCTATCACCGCACGCTCCATCGCTCGCTAGGTGTCACGCCGCTTGCCGCGTGGGAACGCGGCATTGCCGGCGATGCGACGGCTCCAGGATGTGGCGATCCGGTCGAGGTGTCCGATCCGCGCCGCTTTTTGATCGATTTCCTGCCGCTCGAACGACGACTGATTCGCCGCGATGGCGTAGCTCTTCACGCGATTCATTACTGGTCCGACATTCTCTCTGTTTGGATCGGCGAGCAGGAGAAGCGGATCGTTCGCTACGACCCGCGCGATCTCAGTCGCATCTACTTGCTCGCTCCCGACGGTAACTATTACGACCTCGCGTATCGCGATGTGCGTCGTCCTCCGATCAGTCTTTGGGAGCATCGCCTGGCGTTGAAGCGCCTGCGTGATGAGGGGCGTACCTTGATTGATGAGGCAGCGATCTTCCGCACGATCGAGTACATGCGCAGGATTGCCGAAGATGCGATCGCGACGAGCAAGACCGCTCGCCGGCAACGCGAACGTCTGCGCGTTATTACCGGTGGACGCGCGACGCCCCTGGTCTCAGCCGGCGCCCCGGAGATATCAGTGAGTGATGTTGGCAGGGGCGAAGATCAGCGGGAGAAGCTTCTGCCGTGGCAACGTATGCTTCCCGTCGAGGAGTGGACATGAGCGAGTTTTCGCACCTGCACGCTTCAACGCGCTCGATGATCGAGGAGAGCGCCGAGTCACGTATCCGTCGCGTCCGCACTGACCGCTGGATCACCTACGCACGCGCGGAGATTGCGCTGGCTGCGATGGAGGATCTGCTCACGTTTCCGAAGCGAACACGCATGCCGAACGTGCTGCTGATCGGGCCCACCAACAACGGCAAGACGATGATCGTGGAGAAGTTTCGCCGAGCTCATCCGCCGTTCGCAGCGAGCACAACACCCGATGGAGCCGCGAGCATTCCGGTTCTCAAGGTTCAGATGCCGCCCGGTCCTGATGAGCCGCGCTTCTTCGGGGCGATCCTGCAGGAGCTAGGATTTCCTCATCTGCTCAGCGAGCGTCTGGCCGCGCGGCAGGAGGCTGCGCTACGCACGCTGCGGCAGACTAATGTGCGCGTGCTGATCATTGATGAAGTGCACAACGTGCTATCGGGATCACGCCTTCAGCAACGTCGCTTGTTAAACCTGTTGCGCTGGCTCGGTAACGAGCTGCAGATACCGCTGGTGGCCGTTGGAACCGCGGAGGCGCTGCACGCGATGCAGAGCGATGACCAACTCGCCAACCGCTTTGAGCCCATCGGGTTGCCGCCATGGCGCCACAGTGAGGAGTACCAGCAACTGCTCAGCACGCTCGAGGCCGTTTTGCCGCTACGGCAACCGTCGGACCTCGCCACACCGGCACTCGCCGACAAGATCCTCTCTGCGGCGGAGGGTATCTTGGGCGAAGTAATATCGATCGTCACGCGAGCCGCCGTGCGTGCTATTAACGCCGGCTCGGAGTGCATTACGACGAAGCTCATCGAGGAGACCCGTTTTACCTCTCCGTCGCAGCGCCGCCGTGTTGCAGTTTGAGACTCTCGATCCTGGGTCCTGCTTCGGGCCGACATCGCAGCCGCCACTGCCACTCTACGTCGAGCCCGCTCCTGATGAAGCGCTCCTTTCTTGGCTGCTGCGGCTCACTACCCGACTGAGAGTATCGCTTCGTGCGCTCATGATCGCCGGCTTCGGTGTTGATGATCGTACGCTGGGGGCGCAGTGGTGGTGCCGTCCCCCAGGCTGGCTTTTGGTGAGGATCGGCGAACGAACCGGCCTCAGCATCGAACGGCTGCGCGAGATGACATTCGAGAGCATCGTGCCCGTTTACCGTGATGACGAGGCGAGCGGGCGCTTTACCGGACGGCGCTACGACTGCGGCGCCACCGAGTCCCGAGGTTGCCGTTTCGTTGTTTGTGGAGAGTGCCTGAAGAGCGACACCGCCGTATATCTTCGTCGATTCTGGATGCTCGGGTGGCTGGCGGTCTGTCCTGATCACGGCACTATCCTGATCGAGCGCTGCGGTGCCTGTCGCGCGAGGCTGCGTGTCGCACCGTTTGTCACTCGTGCATCGTTCTCGCCCGCCACATGTGCGCGGTGTTCAGCGCCTGTGCTGCACGGAGCAGGCATTCCCGCGCACCCGTCCGTGTGTCGGCTGCAGGCCGCATTGTTGCGTGCCAAGTGTGGTGGAGTGATCGAGCTGGATGGACTGGGCGATCTCACGTGGAAGGAGATCGTCGCGCTCGCCGATGTGCTGATCGGAATGACCTGGACCGATCTCACGTTGGCCGAGCAAGAACAGCTTTGGGTTCCATACATGCAGGCGTTTCGGCAGGAGTCGCGGCAGCCGGCGGAGATTTTCGATGGCCGCCACGACAGCATGTGCTTTCTAGCCTGGCTGATCGAAGGCTGGCCTCACGGGGAGGGGCCCACCATCGCCAAGCAACTCCTTGGCCGCTGGCTCGCCGCTGAGCGCAATCGTCTATGTCGACATCTTCGCGCAGCGCAGGTCGACGTTTGGAGTTGCGGCCCGACGAACTTCGATCCATCGATTCATCAGCGACTACGAGTGCTCGCCGGATGATCGCGGCGTACCACCACGCTCCAGAAGTCGTGATCAAGGTGGAGAGCCGCGGCAGCGCGACGTTGGAGGCCATTCGCGTGCATGTTGAGACGATGAGCACAGGAGCGCACCGGACGTTGGAGGACGATCAGGGCGAGCCGATCGTCGGTAAGCCCGGAGCAGTGAGACTCATCGAAGACTGGGATCTCGATTTGGAGGTGTTGCTCGGCCGCCGCCTCTACTTTGACCGCGCGCGCCCTAAGCCGCTCAAGCTGGTCCACAAACTCATCTTCTCGATGCCAGCGGGGACGCCGCCGGACAGGCTCCTCGTCTCAGTACGCGACTTTGTTCAGGACGAGTTTTCTTGCCACCGCTACGCCCTGGGGCTGCATACCGATGAAATGCATCCTCACGTGCACGTCATCGTGAAGGCAGTCAGCGAGCAAGGAGTGCGGCTGAATATTCGAAAGGCAACACTGCGGGGTTGGCGGGAGGCATTCGCCGGTCATCTGCGTACTCAGGGCGTCCAGGCGAATGCGACGCGGCGGACGGCGCGGGGTCGGCGTCCCCTCATCAGGGGGCGCATCCATTTCAAGGGTCGGGCCATCGCAGTCCAGAATTAAGGAACGAGTCTAGAAATAAGGAACACAGTCCAGGAATTAAGGAACACCGACAAGCGATCACGTCAACATCATCAAATGTCAAGGTCGTGTTTCGCCGAAGAATGAGCGAATTGCAGGATATGCCTGCGGCCGCTTTTGTTTAACACTGTGGTCCATGGGCACCTCGCAACTCATCGCCGCTCGTGTCTCGCCTGAGACGAAAGCGAAGTTCCGCATGCTGGCGGAACAGCAGCAGGTGACGGAGTCGGCGCTGCTGAAGCAGCTCATCGAGCTGACCGTGCAGCGAGTGAGCCACGCCGATGTTGATGTCCTGAGATCGCCAGGACGGCGATTGCGAGCGGCGCGGTTGTATGTCCGGCTGCATCCAGAAGACCAGTTGCTACTTATGGAGCGAGCTGCAGCTCGGCAGATGCCGGCTGCCACCTATGTCTCCGTCCTGGTCCGGGCCCACCTACGGGATCTTGCTCCCTCGCCCAAAGCGGAGTTGATGGCGCTCAAGCGATCCGTCGCGGAGCTGGGCGCGATCGGCCGCAACCTCAATCAGCTGACTCGCCTGACTTATCACCAGCCGGGCTCGGCCGGGCCTGGCCGAGTGGATCTACGGATGATGCTCAAGGTATGCGAGGCAATGCGTGACCACACCAAGGATCTGATCAAGGCCAATTCACACGCATGGAGGGTCGGCCATGGGAACGTTCCATCTTGATCGCAGCGGAGCCATATGGGATTTGACGAGCTACGCTCGTCGAGGACCGGGACAGCGGGACCGGTTGTCTCCAGCGGAGGTGGCGCTCATCGCCCGCACCGTGCGCCACACGCCCGAAGTAATGGTGAAGGTGACCGGCGGCGGCGGGGGCAATACCAGTCATGGTGTCAACGCCCACTTCAATTACATCGGCCGGCGTGGTGAACTTGAGATCGAGACGGACGACGGCGAGCGCCTGAGTGGCCGGGGCGTCGGGCGGTACCTGATCCAGGATTGGGACTTGGACCTGGACGAAGATCGAGAGCGGCCGGATCTGTTCGCAACCGATCGAAAGGCCGCTCCCAAGCTAGTCCACAAGCTGATCTTCTCCATGCCGGCCGGCACGCCACCCAAGAAGGTGCTCGTGGCCGTCCGCGACTTCGCCCGAGAGGAATTCGGGCTCCAGCATCGATACGCGATGGTGCTGCACACAGATGAACCCCACCCGCATGTGCATGTGGTCGTGAAGGCTGTCAGTGAAGCTGGCGAGCGGCTCAATATTGATAAGGCCACGCTGCGGCACTGGCGCCGGGAGTTTGCCCGCCATCTGCGGGAGCATGGTGTGGAGGCGAATGCGACCGAGCGAAGTGTTCGCGGACAGAGTCGGGCGCCGAAGCTGGACTCGATCTTCAGAGCGGCTCAGCGGGGCGAGTCGTCACACATGGCTGCGCGAGTGCGTAAGATCGCTCGAGAGCTGAAAGCCGGCTCGTTGGATGGGGCGGGCGCTGCGCGGCTACACCAGACGAGAAGGGAAGTGGTGCGCGGATGGAATGCGATCCGGGGGCAGCTGCTCACTGAGGGACAGCAACAACTCGCGGATGCCGTTGGGAAATTCGTCAACAAAATGCCGCCGCCGCGCACAGAAAAAGAGTGGCTGGCGAACGAGTTACTTGAGCTGGTGAACCGCGCTCGGTCGAAAGACAAACCGCTTGTTCGCTAGTATTGACGACCAGTGACCTGCGCGACAGTCTGGATGGATGTTTCGTATCGACCCGATGCGGATCTTTTCGAATCTGGATCGCTAGACTGGAGTATCTCTAATGCAGCTTACCAGCGTTGTCCGAACTAAGAATCCTTCATGGTCCTTTTCTTTTGATTCTTGCTATCGGCGCCGCTAGATTAGTCAGTCCGTTCGCTACTCAAATTCAGCGGTGACTCGCGGATGTCTAACAAGAACAAGGGTGCGTCAACCAATTCGACGGTGGTCCCGCCATTCGACCCTGATAAGGTCCGGGAGGCAATTCGGAAGACTGGCTTCACACTAGAGTTTCAGGTTTCGGAAGAGTTTCGAAAAGCTGGCTGGGGCGTCATAAATAATAAGTATTATGTGGACGATGCGGAAGGATCGGTTCGAGAGATCGATCTTATAGCGTATCGTGCGGATACGACCGGCAGCGTGGATGTCTATACAACTTTGATCGTCAGTTGCAAGAAGAACGAAGAGAATGCGTGGGCCCTGCTTTCAAAAGATTTACGGCGCAACGATCCAAACATCGACTGGCATCCACAGCATGTCTGGACGAATGAGCCTAAGCTCCACTACATGATCACGAAGACTAATTGGGTGCCGAACTACATCAGTGCGTGCGCCAGGTACTCCGTGTATGAAGAATTGATTGCTCCGGCGAGGCACATATTTGCTTTCCAGGAGGTCAGCAAGTCCCAGTACAAATGCCAGAATGACAAGAGCATCTTCGGTTCAATAAGCTCACTGATGAAGGCGCAGGGTTATGAGATTAGTGCGCTTAACGTTAGAAAGACGAATCGGAAGAAGTCGGTATATTGGTTCGGTTTGATTACAGTCGTTGATACCGAGCTCGTTCGCATTGACTATGCGCAGGACGGATCAACCAAAGCAGAGCAAGTTGATGAGGAGCGGTACATTGGTAGTTACATTATCAATCAAAAGGAGATCGCCGCACGAATTCATTTCATGACTGCGGCTGCGTTTCCAAAGATCCTGGCGAAGTACAATGATCTGCATCAATGCAACGCTAGAATGGTGTCTGATTTGACCGAGCAATTCTACGTCGATCTCATCGAGGATGACGAGAAAGCGAGTTTGGTGGATAACGAGTTCCATAAGGCTGTAAGCCTTTCGTTGAATCGGGAGATCAGCAAGGTGACGAATAAGTGGAGCTCGGGCGAGTACAAGGCACGAAAACCGTTGCCGTTCTCTGCGACTGTTGAGGTGTATGGGGCAAAGGATGCGGACGTTCTGATACTGAACTCGTCAAGTGAGGCTAAAAGAGTGGTTTCTCAGGCCCTGGAGAAGTGCTATCGATATACAGGGGCGTGGAAGTTCGAGGAAGAGATTCCTTTCTAATATTTTGATTACATGAGTGCCGATAGGCTCTCGGTTGGTGTTTTAGCTTGAGTGAGGTTCCCGCCTTGAATGTCCACGCTAGCTTTTTCGAGTACCTCTCCAACCTCCCGGGTGGTGATGAGATTCAGAGTGCGTACCGCCAGTACAAGGCTGCAGACAACGCTTGCGCGTTCAAATTGAACGGATGCCTTAAGGCAGGGCTGAGCCTCGAGGACGATTTGGTGAAGCTCTTTGCGAATCTCAAACGGTCGATCATCGCAAGGAATATCGAACCATTGACTCTGTACCGGATGACATCAGATTTAGAATTTATCGCGCCGGTGCTGCATATTCTATACGGACTACCTCTCCGCTACGCGGCGTTCATGTCTGCCACCGCAACTACTTCCAATCTGACGAACTTCATGCCCGCGCATGGAGAACCGTTGGTATTGGAGATTAGGTGCCCGCCGCTTACTTGCATGGCACTTATGGAGGCGAAGCCAGGAATGTCGGAGGATGAGTACTTGTTGGGCTGTGGCACTGAGTTCTCAGTCATCGAGAGGCCAACGCGACTGCAATCCGCGGAGGCTGCTGCCCTCCTTGGCATCAACACCGGCCTAGATGCTATTCAGTATCTAAAGCTCAGCATTCACTCGAGTCCGGCATATGCAAAGGCTAATGCCCAATTCTTCGATTTTTAGCTTAGGGCGCGGCTCTTGCTGATGTTGCTCTCGGTGTTGCGAAAATCAGGTCTAGGTTATTCGGCTGTGCCCGTCATGACCCGAACTTTTGAATCAAGTTAGAAGCTATGTGGAATATAGATGCAGTGCTGAGCTTTGTGGGGCAGATGCTCGCTTTCGGAGGCGGCGGGGCCGTAGTCGCGTACCTTCTTTTCCAGTTTCTCGGCAAGACTTGGATTGAGAACAAGTTCGCTGAGCGGCTCGAGCAGGTCAGGCATCAACAGTCGCTGGAGCTACAACGGTTACGAGTGGAGATTGACGCGCTTCTGACTGGTGCCATTCGTCTTCAAGAAAAAGAATTCGCCGTGTTGCCGGAAGCATGGGCGAAACTAGACGAGGCGCATGGGCTGGTTGCCTGGTTGGCTTCTCCGCTCCAGCAATATGCCGATGTGGACCGAATGAACACGGAGCAGCTTGAGGAGTTGCTCGCAAGCACGGAATTAACCACGTCTCAGAAGAACGACGTGAGAACATCTCGCGAAAAAGGGAAGACATACCAAGAGATCATTTTCTGGCATAGGCTGCACAAGGTACGCAGGGCATTCGGCGAACTTCAGACTTACGTTGCACGGAATGGGATATTTCTGCCCGCGCATCTAAAAGAGAACTTCACAAAGGTTGCTGACATGCTGTGGTCAGCGTTGGTATCAATTGAGGTCGGGCACGAGGCCAAGGACTGGAAGATGAAGAGGGAGGGGTGGAAGAAGATCAAGGAAGAATCTGAACCGCTCTACAAGGCCATCGAGGCTGAAATACATGCTCGCTTGCAATCCCACGGCCGCAAGCCTGACGCTTCTAACTAGGCCCGGGGAGGCGGTGCGAAACGCGTGCGTCTCGTCGGTGACCTTTTGGTCGGACACAGGCCCGATTCGACAGCATCCGACCGGTACGAATTACCTCGCATTTCCTGGGTGGGCCCAGACGCTGGACTTGTGATCCGGTATAGGAATAGTGTGTTCGCGCGGATCGCATCCGCATAGGGCGGCCCCCGCCGGTGGTGGAACACCGACGAGGGCCTAACCACAACGCCTTCACAGAGGCAGTTATGGCTACCGTCATTATGGCGCACCCGGCGCTTGCGCGGGTATCTGCGCGTGTATCCCGCCGAACAAACGTTCCTGCCGTGCTCCGCCGAGCCTCATGGAGCAAGGTGCGGCCAACGAACCGGCGGCAAGAATGCATTCGCCAGTGGCTAACAATCGTTCAGCCCGACTAAGTTCCCGGATTCATGGCGCGCGCGGGGGGGGGCGAGCCATGACCTGCGCCAGCCGAGAGGACATGGTCGTCATCAGCATGGGTCTCAACACGCTGCTCGCCAGCGTGCGACAGACCGAGGCATGGTGCCGATCCCAGGGTGACATGGCATTAGTCCATCGCACCCGCCTCCTGATCCACGCAATCCTCCTAACTCGCAGCAAGTTCTTCGCAAGCTCAGGTTCAACCGCAGCCGAAGCAAACGACGACGTGACCGAAGCGCTCTTCGTCGCCGACGGCCTCCGCGACGCGGCTCAGCAATGCCACGAAGGGCAGGCGGCGCTCCACGAACGGCTCATCGGTGGCGCAGAAGCCATCGAGCGGTTGTGTTGCTCGCCGCTCCGCAAGAGGTAACAACTCATGGCGGAGAAGGAAACATACGAAGCACTTCCCGCCGGCCGCTCTCTCGAAGAACTCATCGAAGCGGAGCGAGTCAATCTCATGCAGGTTCAGGGGATGGCCAGGTGCCTGTACGACGTCTTGCTGTACTCCGATGACGATGATGGAACGATGCACGCCGACGTGGCCCATGTCATCGCGAGGTTGATTGCAGAGTCGGTCGATGCGCTGGAGAAGATCGTCAGGCGCTTCAGGGCCGGCGAGTTCGGCCCACCGCCCAGCAAGGCAGCCTCGGGTGGTGCCGGCACCGGTGGGGCGGCGTAGAGGGCGTGGAGCGCACAAATGAGCGACACGCAACCCGCATCACCGAAGTCGCCGCAGATCAAAAAAGAAAGTCGTGCTTACTTCGCTGCGCTCGGCAAACGAGTCACGCAGCTGCGAAAGTCGCGAGGCATGACGCAAGCGGAGCTGGCTCGCGCACTCGGTGTTTCCCAGCAGGCGGTTTTCGCTTACGAGATCGGCGAGAGGCGGATTTCCGTCCTCGTTCTCGAACGGCTCGCAAAGCTGTTCCGCCTCAACATCGACCAGTTCCTCGGCTTTGCGCCAGAACCGCCGCTCAGGAAGCGGCGCCTTTCGCCGAAAGCGATGCGCCACGCGGAGCGCCTCCAGGCGCTATCCAAGACGCAGCAGCGCTTCGTCGTCCGCATCCTCGACGTGCTGGAGGAGCACAACAAATCGGCTGCCACTCGGCAGCGAGTTGGCGCATGACGTTCGCGGAGGGCGCAACGGAGTATACGAAAGGCAAACCTGAACGATGGCGAGTTTCGCCGATATATCGGCGAAACAGCGAGCGCGTTTTACCGCCGATATCGGCCGAATTTTCCGCGAAACACGGTAGTGACTTCGGTGCGCGGTTGAACAAGGCTGTACTCGTGAAAACGCGGCGCCAAGTGCTCGGAACAATGGTGAGGTCATCATGGATAGTGCAATCGACAGAATCTTTCTTGGAATGTTTTGCCGCATCAGGCGCGGCATCAGTGATTCAGCCGCAAGTATATCGAGGAGGTAACTCGCCATGTCTGCTGTGCCCAATGAGATTGCTATCGCCACAACAGAGAGGATGGTCCTCGCACCAGCCCGCTACGTCTTGCTTCCGGTCGCCCATCTGCTCACCGGCTATACCGTCAAGGCGATGGAACGGAAGATCGAGCGCGGCGACTGGGAGGAGGGCAAGGTCTGGCGGCATGCGCCGGACGGCCACATCATGATCGACATGCAGGGCTATCATCGATGGGTCGAAAGTCGCTAACGGTCGGTGTGCGCGCCAAAGGACCCGACCGCATCCAGTTCGACTTCGAGTATCAGGGCCGGCGCTACCGGCCCACGCTCAAGCGCATCCCCTCCGAAGCAAACCTACGGCGCGCTCACGTCCAACTCAAAGAGATCAAGCGCCGAATCGCGCTAGGGACGTTCGTGTTCGCGGATGAGTTCCCGGACTTCCGCGATCTCGACACGTTCTCTCCCGTCCAAAAGCCGCGAACCTGCAACCAGGTCTTCGATGAGTTCATGGCGCACAACGAAGCGCGCATGGCGAAGACGGATCTGGCGTTCGCGACGGTCGAGAGCTATCGAAAGATTCTGGAGTCGACCTGGCGGCCCGCCATCGGCGAGCTGATCTTCGAAGAGGTGAAGTACTCGACGTTGGCCAAGATCATTGATGCGAAATTGGAGATCTCGAAGAAGACCCACAACAACATCGTCAGCGTCATTCGCTGCGCGTTCGAGTACGGCTATCGCGATCATCCCGGGAAGAGCAACCCGGCGTCTGTGCTCAAGTGCTTTCGCCTGACGAAGAAAGATCGCCCGGCGCCGGATCCCTTCTCGATTCAAGAGGCCGAGGCGCTGATCGCCGCCATTCACCGAGACTGGGGCGAGGCGCAGGGCAACTACGATGAGTTTCGTTTCTTCACCGGCCTGCGTCCCTCGGAGCAATTCGCACTGCTGGTCCAGGATTGCGATCTCGAGCAGGGCAAGCTCAAAGTCACCAAGGCTCGCGTGATGAACCGCGACAAGGACCGCACCAAGACCGGCGTCGATCGAATCGTTGAGCTATGCCCGCGAGCGATTGAAGTGCTCAAGCGCCAGCTCGCGTTGAGGGAGCGAATGAAGCAGGCCGGTCGAATCAGACACGACCATCTGTTCTTCCGTGCGAATGGCAAACCCTTCGGGCTGATCAGGCATCCCTACGACCGCTGGCGCTGGTCGCTGAGCATGACGGTCAAGGGCCGATACCGCGAGCCGTACAACGCCCGCCACTCGTTCGTGAGCTGGAACCTGATGCTGGGCAAGAATCTGCTGTGGGTCGCCAAGCAGCACGGGCACAGCGTGCAGACGATGCTCGATACGTACGCCACCTGGATTGACGGCTCCCAGCAGGAGGACATCGAGGCGATTCGTCGAGCCATGGAGGCGAGGCCGCCAGTGCTGACGGGGCCGACCGAGCCAGGATTGGAGTTCGATCCCCCAGCATCCCTTCCGCCCTCCCAGCGTATTGGCACTGGATTGGCACTGGAACCACGCTACGAATGCGTAACTCGCGGAATGCTAAGGGAAATGTATGGTGGAAAGGGAGGGACTCGAACCCTCGACCCCGGCATTATGAGTGCCGTGCTCTAACCGGCTGAGCTACCTTTCCAAGCCGTTTTCCGACAGTGGGAGCCGTGCAGAGGACGGTTCCCGAGAAGCGGGGGCGGCGATTCTCCAGGGGGGCGTCCGGGGTGTCAAGACGAGCGCTCGGGAAATGCGCTTTTGGGGCGAAAATGCCACGTTTGCCTGCGAACCAGTCGCGAACGCTCCGTCCAAAGTGCACTCGACGAGGCGGTGACCCGTCGCTTTTCCGCAAGTTTCGTTTGCTACAGTCCGCGCCTCAGCCTGGGGAACGGATATGAGCAGCAGTCATCGATTTTCAGTGCAGGGCAAAGGGGTCTTGATCACCGGTGCGTCGAGCGGCTTCGGTGCTCATTTCGCGCGGGTGCTCGCGAGTGAAGGTGCGAAGGTGGGATTGGCTGCGCGTCGGGTGGATGCGCTGGAGTCGATCGCCGAAGAGATTCGCAAGGCCGGCGGCGTGGCAGCGGTAACGCCGCTCGATGTGGCGGACAGCGGCTCGGTGAGGCAGGCGGTGCGAGCGATCGAGCAGGCGTTGGGTCGCATCGATGTGCTCGTCAACAACTCCGGAGTGTCGATCGGCAAGCCGCTGCTCGAGCAGAGTGAGGCGGACTTCGACGCCGTGATGAATGTGAATCTGCGCGGTGCGTTCCTGGTCGCCACCGAGGTTGCTCGTCGCATGAAAGTCGACGGCAAGGGTGGCAGCATCATCAACATCGAATCGATTTTGAGTTTCCGGCAGGCGGGGCAGATCGCGCCGTATGCAGCGTCGAAAGCGGCGCTCACCCAGCTCACGAGGTCGATGGCCCTGGAGCTCGCGCGTTACAAGATTCGCGTGAATGGCATTGCGCCCGGTTATTTCGCGACGGACATCAACAAGGAATTCTTCGCTACGGAGGGTGGCGCAGCGATGATCAAGCGCATGCCCTCGCGTCGGCTCGGTGAGCTCGAAGAGCTGGAAGGGCCGCTGTTTCTGCTGGCCTCGGACGCGTCGAGCTATATGAATGGCGCGACGATCGTGGTCGACGGCGGTCATCTCACCAGCGGCCTGTAGCAACCGCCGATCACAATTCGCCACATTCCTTCGCCACCTCGCCATAGCGCACCGCGGATTGCGTCCGCATTCGGGCTTTGAATAGCACTCACGGGCAAACGTCACCCGCCTCCCACGAAGGGGAGCAACGACGGGGGTTCGATGAGGAGTGCGATCATGTTCAAGAAAGTGCTGGTTACCGCAGTGGCTGTGGCGATGAGTGCGGGTGCGGCTCACGCGGGTGAAAAGAACAAGTTCACGAAGGAAGAGGGCGTCGGCATGTTCAGCGGCGCGGCGGCGGGCGCCATCGTCGGTGGCCCGGTCGGCGCAGCGGTGGGTTTCATGTTCGGCGGCATTCTCGGTGACAGTGTCGGCACGGCGAATCGTGCGCAGTTGCACGCCAAGCAGATGGAGGCGCAGTCGCAGAAGCTCGAGCGGGAGCTGATCGACACGCGCATCGCGCTGGCCAAAGCGAGCGAGCGTACGGGTGGTGACGAGATGTTCGACGCGCTGGCGCAGCGTCTGCACGCGGATGTGTTGTTCCGTACGAACGACGCGACCATGGAAGCGGATGTGGTGAGCAAGCTCGAGGATCTCGGCAAGTTGCTGGCGCTGCATGGTGAGCTCGAAGTTCAGCTGCATGGCTTCGCCGATCCGCGAGGCAAGTCGGAGAAGAATCTCGAGCTGTCGCTGGAGCGGGCGAATGCGGTGCGTGAGGCATTGGTTCGGGGTGGCGCTGCGCCTGAGCAGATTCAGTTGTCCGCGCATGGCTCGGATCTGACGACGGCGCCGAAAGGAGATCTGGAGGCCTATGCGTGGGAGCGCCGGGTGAGTCTGTCGATCCGCCCGAGCGCCACCTCTGCAGTGGCTCGTAACGAGTGAGTTCGCTGTCAGGCGGCCGGCGGGTTGGCCCGCCGGCCGTCTTTGACGGCCCGTGCAGTAGCCACGACCTCTCCCACCCCCTACAGTCGGGTTCCTCAAATGTGTCTAGCGAGCATCGTAATGTCCGAAATCGCCAGTTCGTTGATCGTGGACTTCGGTGCGACGGCTCCTGAGACCACGCATTCCAAGCCTCCGGCCGATCGCCTGCTCGATGGCAGTCCCGAGCAGGTCGCACGCAACTACTTCAGCGATAGCACCGGCCGTTTCTTTGCGGGTGTATGGGAGAGCACGCCGGGCAAGTGGCGGGTGCGGTATTCAGAGAACGAGTTCTGTTACATCACTCGCGGCCGCGTGCGCATCGAGCACGAATCGGGTCGTGGCTGGACCTTCTCCGCCGGCGCGTCCTTCGTCATTCCTGCGGGATTCAACGGTATCTGGGAGGTTTTGGAGCCGACCGCCAAGTTGTATGTGATCTACGAGCCAGCGTAGTGCAAAGGACCGGCTGGCTGCCCTATTCTGGGGCGCCATGCCCCATCTGCTAGCAACAGCAGCAATTCCTGGATTGATCCCTGCGTATACAGGCCCGCGCCAATGCTGGCTCGTTGGCCGTCGCCCTGCCTTCCTGACCCCGAAAACGCTTTGGCATGCTTGCTGCATTATGGTTGTGCGGGCGATATTGTGGCTTTTTTGCCGCAAAGTAACGGGAATCTGGCCGATTACAGGGAACTCAAACGACATGCCGGGTTCGGCGTGTTTCATTCTCACCACAAAGGGGAGACTCATGCGAAATCTCAGGATTCTGGCGGCACTTGGATTGCTCGGGGCGGCGACGGCGGCAAACGCCGGGGTGTCATCGACCTGGACGGCGACGAATGACTACGACTTCCGCGGTGCCAGCCAATCGGCCAAGGATCCCGCCATCCAGGGCAGCATCGACTATGCAGCGGACAGCGGCTGGTATGTGGGCGCCTGGGGCAGCAATGTGGATTTCGGACCTGGCGTCGATGTCGACCTCGAAGTCGACGTGTACACAGGCTTTTCCGGTGAGAGCGAAGGTGGCCTCGGCTACGACGTGGGCGTGGTTTACTACACGTATCCCGACGAGAGCGACTACAACTATCTCGAAGCGTACGGCGGCATTTCCAAGGACTGGTTCCAGAGCAAGCTGTGGTACTCGAACGATTTCGGCGGCGACAGCACCCCGGGTGACACCTCGGCGTTCTATCTGGAAGTGAATGGCGCATTCCCGCTCCCCCAGAATTTCTCGCTGCAGGCACACGTCGGTTACAGCTGGGGCGACTACTGGGATGACATTGCCGGCGACAAGCAGGTCGACTACTCGCTGGGCATCGGCTACACCATCAACAACTTCGAACTGGGATTGAAATACGTCGACACCGATACGGACGCCGTGGTCCGCACCGACGCGTTCAACAACGAAGGTCGTGTGATCTTCACGATCGCCACCACCTTTCCGTGGAGTAACAACTGATCGTTCGGTTCTGAGCGCTGAGTCGATTGGAACGAAGAGCCCCGCATGCAAGTACGGGGCTCTTTCATTTGCAGCGCCTACGCGATGGTCTTCAGCACTTCCGCCAGTCGGGTCACGAGCTCATCGATCTGCGCCGTTGTGACGATCAGCGGCGGCGAGAGCGCGATCGTGTCGCCGGTGGTGCGAATCAGAATTCCTTTCTCGAAGCACTTCACCAGTGCTTCATAGCCGCGCGCGCCAACGGCTCCGGCTCGAGGCTGCAGCTCGATGCCGGCGACCAGGCCGAGGTTGCGAATGTCGATGACGTTCGGCGATGAGCGCAGCGAATGAACCGCGTCTTCCCACGCTTTGGACAACTCGGCGCCGCGAGTCAGCAAGCCCTCGCGTTCATAGATTTCCTGAGTGGCCAGGCCGGCAGCACACGCGGCCGGATGCGCCGAGTAGGTATAGCCGTGGAAGAACTCGATGCCGTCCGGGCCCTTCATGAACGCGTCGTAGATCTGTTTGCGCACGAACACGGCGCCCATGGGAATCGCGCCATTCGTCAGGCCCTTCGCTGTCGTGATGATGTCGGGCATCACGTCGAAATACTGCGCACCGAACGGCGTGCCCAGGCGACCGAAGCCGGTGATGACTTCGTCGAAGATCAACAGAATGCCGTGCCGGTCGCAGATAGCCCGGAGCTTCTGCAAGTAACCCTTCGGCGGAAGAATGACGCCGGCGGAGCCCGCCATGGGCTCGACGATGACGGCGGCGATCGTGGACGCATCGTGTAGCGCGACCAATCGCTCCAGCTCATCCGCCAGATGCGCGCCCCACTCGGGCAGCCCACGTGTGAATGCGTTGTGCTCGATGTTGAGCGTGTGAGGCAGATGGTCCACCCCCGGCAGCATCGCGCCGAAGAATTTGCGATTGTTCGACAGGCCGCCGACGGAGATGCCGCCGAACCCCACGCCGTGATAACCCTTCTCTCGACCGATCAGCCGCTGGCGCGAGGCCTCGCCTTTGACGCGGTGATAGGCGATCGCAATCTTCAGCGCAGTGTCGACCGACTCGGAGCCGGAGTTGGTGAAGAACACATGATTCAGATCGCCCGGCGTCAGCTCGATCAGCCGGTTCGCCAGTTCGAAGCCGGCGGGATGACCCATCTGAAAGGTCGGCGCGTAATCCAGCGTCGCCATCTGCTCGGCGACCGCGGCGGTGATCTCTTTACGTCCGTGCCCCGCATTCACGCACCACAGGCCCGCGCAACCATCGAGGACCTTGCGCCCGTCGGGCGTCCAGTAATGCATGCCTTCGGCTCGGGCCAGCAAGCGCGGCTGATCTTTGAACTGCCGGTTCGCGGTGAACGGCATCCAGAAGGCTTCGAGAGCATCGCGCGTAAGGGGCGAAGACATGGGACCGCCTGATTTGCTGGGTCGCTGAAGGGCGCGTCGATGATAAGAAAAATGGACACGCCACTCAATGAGACGGGTGCAGTGCCGGCAGAAAATGCTGGCTGGCTCAGAGGGGTGTCTATTATCCTAAACAAATTCCCTGGCGTGAGGCGGCCCATGAGCATCGATGTAGGCGGTCATCTGAAGGCGGTCCGCATGATGTATGGGCTCTCCCAGCGCGAGCTGGCCAAGCGCGCGGGCGTCACCAACGGCACCATTTCGCTGATCGAGCAGAATCGGGTCAGTCCCTCGGTGAGCTCTCTGAAGAAGGTGCTGGACGGCGTGCCGATGTCGCTGGCCGACTTCTTCACCTTGGATTTGCAAGAAACTCCCCAAGTGTTCTACGCCCGCGAGGAGCTGGCGGATATCGGCGATCGCGATGTGTCGCTCCGGCTGGTCGCGGCGAAGCGGGCCAATCGCACCATGACCATCATGCACGAACGGTATCGGCCGAAGGCGGATACCGGCGCGGACATGCTCAGTCACAAGGGCGAGGAGGGCGGCATCATTCTGACGGGCCGCATTGAATTGACCGTCGGGGGTCAAAGCAGAGTGCTCGGGCCCGGAGACGCGTACTATTTCGCCAGCGCGGTCCCGCACCGGTTCCGCAACGTCGGCGAGGAGCCCTGCGAAATCGTCAGTGCCAGCACGCCGCCGACTTTCTAAACTTTCTGCTTCGCGAGCGCTCGAAGACGCCATGAAGACCACTGTTGCCGCCACTCAATTCGCCAGCACGCCGGACCGGACGGCCAATCTCGCCACGGCCGAGCGCCTGGTGCGTGAGTCGGCCCGGCAGGGGGCGAACATCATCCTGATCCAGGAGCTGTTCGAAACGCCTTACTTTTGTAAGGAGCACAATCCGCAGTGTTTCTCGGTCGCGATGCCGATCCAGGAGAACCCGGCGGTGCGCCGCTTCCAGGATCTGGCGCGCGAGCTGAATGTAGTGCTCCCGTGCAGCGTGTATGAGCGTGCGGGCAATGCGTTCTACAACTCGGTCGCCATCATCGACGCCGACGGCTCGCTGCTCGGTACGTATCGCAAGGCGCACATTCCCGAGAGCCCGGGCTACCACGAGAAGTTCTATTTTTCGCCGGGCGATACCGGCTTCAAGGTGTGGCCGACGCGCTTCGGCACCATTGGCGTGGCGATCTGCTGGGACCAGTGGTTCCCGGAATCGGCGCGGGCCATGGCCGTGCAGGGGGCGGAGATTCTGTTCTATCCCACCGCGATCGGTTCGGAGCCGCAGGATCTGAGCATCGATTCGCGCGATCATTGGCAGCGCGCGATGCAGGGCCATGCAGCGTCCAATATCATGCCGCTGGTCGCTTCCAATCGTGTCGGCACCGAAAAAGGCGAGAACTGGACGGTGACGTACTACGGCTCGTCGTTCATCGCCGATCATACGGGTGCGCTGGTCAAGCAGGCGCCGCGCGAAGGCGAGGCGATCCTGACGGCGACGTTCGATCTCGAAGCGATCCGTAACTATCGCAATGCTTGGGGCGTGTTCCGCGACCGTCGTCCGGATTTGTACGGCCCGATCATGACGCTCGACGGGCGCCAGCGCGCGAGCTGAGTTCGCGGGTTCATTTCTTTACTCTCCCAGCGGGAGAGGCCGCGTGTAGGCGCGGTTAAGGGTATTCATGCAAATTTTCGTTTCGTGTCCGCCGGGCGTCGCGGATCTCACTGCCGCGGAGCTGCGCAACTGCGGCGCGACTCAAACTCGCGAGTTCAAGCTCGGCGTTCAGGCTGAAGGCTCGCTCGAGGTCGCTTATCGGGCGTGTTTGTGGTCGCGTACGGCGAGTCGTGTGTTGCTGCCGATTGGAACCTTCCCGGCCGCCACTCAAGATCAGTTGTACGAAGGTGTCGCGAGCATCGACTGGCAAGAGCACGTGCGCTCCACGGGGACGATCGCCATCGATTTCGGCGGCTCCTCGAGCGGTATCACGCACACGCACTTCGGTGCGCTGAAGACCAAGGATGCCATCGTCGATCAGTTTCGTGAGCGCACCGGCGAACGTCCGTCCGTTCAGTTGGAGCAGCCCGAAGTTCGTATCGATGTGCGGCTCGATCGAGACCGTGCAACAGTCAGCATCGACCTCTCCGGCGACAGTCTGCACCGGCGTGCATATCGCGCTCGGGGTGTCGCTGCGCCTCTGAAGGAAAATCTCGCGGCCGCCGTGTTGCTTCGCTGTGGCTGGCCGACCATCGCCGAAGAAGGCGGCGATCTGGTCGATCCCATGTGCGGCTCGGGCACGCTGCCCATCGAGGCGGCGCTCATGGCGCTGGACATCGCTCCTGGGTTACTGCGCAGCTACTTCGGTTTCATCGGCTGGGGCGGTCATGATCGTGCGTTGTGGGAGCGGCTCGTCCAGGAGGCTCGCGAACGTCGAGAGGCTGCGGCACAGAGAAAAGTGACATTGCGCGGCTACGATGCCGACGCGCAGGCGGTTCGTGCGGCCATCGAGAACGTCGATCGGGCCAGGCTGCGCGGAGTGGTCCATATCGAACGACGCGACCTCGAGCAGCTGACGCGTCAGAGCGAGGCGGCGACCGGCCTGGTCGTCACGAATCCGCCGTATGGCGAGCGCATCGGCGAACAGGAGCGCTTGCAGGCGCTATATCAAACATTCGGTGCAAAGCTGCGCGAGCACTTCGAAGGCTGGAAGGCCGCCGTACTCACCGGCAATCCGCCGCTTGCGAAGGCAGTGGGCATCAATGCTCGCCGCACGCACACGCTGTTCAACGGACGCATCGAATGCCGTCTGCTGCGCTTCGACGTATCGCCCGCCGACTACATCGGGGAGCGCAAGCCACCGCCGGATGCGGCCGAGATTCGCGAACGGCCTGGCGCACAGATGTTCGCCAATCGTTTACGCAAGAATCTGAAATCGATGCAGGATTGGGCGCGTCGCCAGAATGTCGATTGTTATCGCATCTACGATGCCGACATGCCGGAATACGCTTTCGCCATCGACCAGTACAGCAATGGCGAAGCCGATCGTTGGGTCGTCGTCCAGGAGTACGCGCCGCCGAAGACTATCGAACCGAGGGCTGCCCGCCAGAGGCGGAATGAAGCGCTCGCTGTGATTCCGCACGAGCTGGGTCTCGCCGATGATCGCTTGTTCATTCGCGAGCGTCGCCAACAGAAGGATGGTACGCAATACGAGAAACTCGACAACGAGCGTGAATATCACATCGTGCGCGAGCAGCCGTACCGGTTCGCGGTGAACTTCACCGACTACCTGGACACCGGCTTGTTTCTCGATCACCGCTTGACGCGTCGCTTTGTCGGCGAGCTGGCTCGCGGCAAGCGCTTCTTGAATTTGTTTGCATATACGGGCACGGCGACGGTGCACGCCGCCGGCGGCGGCGCTGCGTCTTCGACGACGGTCGACATGTCTCGCACCTATCTCGACTGGGCCAAGCGCAATCTCGCTTTGAACGATCTGGCCGGGCCCGAGCACGGCTTCGTGCAGGCCGACTGCCTGGCCTGGTTGCAGGAGCAGCGGGACAAACCGCGTCGCTGGGATCTGATGTTCATCGATCCGCCGACGCATTCACGCTCCAAGCGCATGGAACAGGATTTCGACGTGCAGCGTGATCACGTGCAGCTATTGACGCTTGCAGCCGAGCTGTTGACCCCCGACGGCACGATCGTGTTCTCGAACAATTACACGCGCTTTCGGCTGGATCGCGACGGGCTGGCCGCGTTCGAGATCGAAGACATCGGCCGCCGCACGCTGCCGAAGGACTTCGAGCGCAATCCCCGCATCCATGCTTGTTATGTCTTGCGGCGGCGCGCGTCCGCGGAGGGTGTTGCAGGAGTTACTGAAAATCCTGCTGGCCAGGCTGGCGTGCGCTGAGCGAAAGAACCTCACTGGCGGTGGGTTGAACGCGCACCGCCAAGTGGCGGGTTCGGGGAATTGCTGCGCAAGGGCGCCGAAGGCCGTCCCATGCCGCCCCCAAATCCATCAAATACAGGTGCGATCTCATTGCTATGAAGCACCCGTTGCAGCACAATTGCGCCCGCGTTACAGGCCCGTCCTGGGCAGGCTGCCCCAATGCAGCGGGTACATGGATGTGCAGGAGCTACCCGGGAAGTGCAAGGACTGCATGAGACCGGCCCCCATCTTCAGTATTCGATTTGTGAAGTGATTGTTATGAGCGGCGATCCGTTCCAGGTTCATTTTCATCCCAAGCTGGGCGTGGTCATCTATGACCCCGTCGCGCAGATGGGTCTGGCCCGCGAACAGATGCGCCTGTTCAAGGTCGGCTCGATGACTTCCAGCACTTTCATGCGCGGGATCGTCAGCAAGGACCTGAGCGCCTGCGAGGGTGAGAGCGCCAACCAGAGCGCCGCCGCAGTGGAGTCGTATCGTGCCGCCCGGAGCGGGCGTCGCAAGCCGTACTGCGAGTCCTGCCGCCGCCACTATGGTTCGGTCGATTTCACGGTCTGTGGCGATTGCAACGCCATTCGCTGCACGTGTGGCACCTGCAGCTGCGCGTCCAGCTCGCGTCGTCGCAAAGCTGCATAAAGTTTCTGCAGCTGAGATAATCCAAAGGCGCCGCTTGCGGCGCCTTTTTCACATATGAACATCTTCCGTGTCTTCACCATCGAGGCTGCACATCGCCTGCCGAACGTTCCGGCGGGCCACAAGTGTGCGCGCCTGCACGGGCATTCGTTTCGGATCGAGCTGCACGTGAGCGGCGAGGTCGATCCGGTCACCGGCTGGGTGATGGACTTCGCCGATGTGAAAGCTGCGTTTCAGCCCATCTACGACCGGCTCGATCATCACTATTTGAACGAGATCGAAGGGTTGGAAAATCCAACCAGTGAGAATCTGGCGCGCTGGGTATGGCGGCAGGCCAAACCCGTGCTGCCGCTCCTGGCCAAGGTCGTGATTCACGAAACCTGCACCAGCGGCTGCGAATATCGCGGCGACTGATCAGCTGGTCAGGGCGGTGAACGTGGTCTGGATGTCGGTGAGATTCACCGGCTTGACCAGATGCGCTTCGAAGCCGGAGTCGGCCGATCTTTGTTTGTCGCCGGACAGGCCGTAGCCCGTCACCGCAATCAGGCGCGCGCGCGGGATGACGTTCTTCAGGCGGCGCGCCACCTCATAACCGTCCATTTCCGGCAGGCCGATATCCAGCAGCACGAATTGTGGATCGAAGCCGGCGGCCTGCACCAATGCATCCGCGCCGGAATACGCAGTCAGCGTGGCGTGCGCTTCGAGCTGAAGTAGTAAAGCCAATGAATCGGCGGCGTCGCGATTGTCGTCGATGATCATGACGCGAACCGGTCCAGCGTCGTCAGCGATCTCGTCGGCGGCTGGGTCGGGTGTCTCGATGGCCAGCGGCATGCGCAGTGTGAATGTCGAGCCCTGGCCGATGCCCGGGCTGCTGCCCGTCACGGTCCCGCCTTGCATCTCCATGAGCATGCGGCACACGGCAAGGCCGATGCCGAGGCCGCCTTGCGATCGATCCAGAGTGCGATCGCCTTGCTCGAACAACTCGAACACCCGCGGCAGCAGCTCTGCGGACATGCCGATGCCGTTGTCGGCTATCGACACGACCGCTGCACCGTCTTCGATCATGGTCCGCACATGAATCTCGCCGCCCGGCTCGGTGTACTTCGCGGCATTGGTCAGCAGGTTGGCGATGCATTGTGCGAGCCGCACCTTGTCGGCACACACCCAGAGCGGCTCCGGGCACATGCTCAGCGTGAGTCGATGTTTCTTTTCCTGAAGCTGCGGCTGCGTGGTCTCGAGCGCGACATCGATGCACGATTGCAACGTGAGCCGCTCGCGATCGATCTCGATGCGACCCTGCGTGATGCGCGACACATCCAGCAGGTCGTCGAGCAAATGACCCAGATGCCCGATCTGCCGTTCTACGATACCGATCAGCGCCTGTTCCTTGGCGCGATCTACGACCAGGCGCGACAAGGCCTGAGCTGCGTTGCCGATGGCGGCGGCCGGGTTGCGCAGCTCATGGCTGAGCATCGCGAGGAACTCGTCCTTGCGTCTATTGGCCTCGCGCAAGCGTGCTTCGCTCTCACGCAGCAAGCGCTGCGATTCGATCCGCTCGGTGATATCGATGATGACCGAGACGCCCTGAACTGCGCGGCCCTCTTCATCCACGACGAAGTTTCGGAACAGATTCACCCAGACGATGCTGCCGTCCTTGCGGATGTAGCGCTTCTCGATGGTGTAGTCGGTGAGCTTGCCGGCAACGACTTGATCCCCGAGCTGTTGATTGCGACTCACATCGTCGGGATGAGTGAGGTCCTGCCAGCGTTTGCTATAGAGCTCTTCGGCGCTGTAACCGGTGAGCCGGCAGAGGGCGCCGTTGACGTACTCGAACTTGCCGTCCAGGGTGGTGTGAGCAACGCCGACGGGGGCGTGGTCCAGCAACGCGCGATAGCGTGCTTCGCTGTGCCTGAGCGCAGCTTCAGCGCGCTTGCGTTCCGTGATGTTGGTGCCCGAGCTGACAACACAGTTCGGGCCCATCGGAAATAACGTGACGGAGAAGTCCTTGTCGCGGTATCGGGCTTCGTGGCGGACCACTTCTCGGGTCTGCAGCACTTGGGCGCATTGGGCGATGATGCGACTGGCCTGCTCGGGATCGAACATCTCGGTGAGCAGACAACCGATGAGCTGGGCGCGTGTGTAACCGAGCAACTCGAGTGAGTTCGTGTTCGCGTCCCGGTAATGGAAGTCGACGATGGTCTCCGAGTGATCGCGAACGGCCTGCAGCACTACGAACAGTTCCGTCGGGTGTTCGAAGATCGCGTGTAACTGCGCTTCGCGTTCGGCGAGCGCATTTGCGTGGCGGAGCTCCAGCTCGCTTCGCGCCTGGGTCAGCGAACTGTTCAGTGCTTCGAGATGGCTGCGCCGTTGATGCAGTTCCACCAGCACCGCAACCTTGGTGCGCAGGATCTCGGGAACGACCGGGATGGTAATGTAATCGATGGCGCCGACTTCATAGCCCTTCCGCTGATCCATGTCCGAGATGTTCATGCCGGTGACAAAAATGATCGGCGTGCGCTCCCAGCGCGGATGCTCGCGGATCAGGCGGGCGGTTTCGAACCCGTCCATTTCGGGCATGTTTACGTCGAGCAGGATGAGTGCGAAATCGCGAGTGAGCAGTTGTTTGAGTGCTTCTCTGCCCGACAGGGCGCGTACACACTCGACGTCGACACCGGCAAGCACGGCTTCATATGTCAGCAGCCGAGCGGGCTGATCGTCGACGAGCAGGATGCTGGGGCGAGGCCTGGCTTCGGCCGGGGTAGAAGGCGCGACGCCCGCCGGAGCTTCGGGCTTCGAGCTGTTATCGGTCGCCTGGTTCATTGGCGCACTACATAAACCCCGCCGCCTCCGAGGCGACGACCTGTGTTTTATTTGGCGTTCAGGAGATCTCGGCGGCCAGACCTGCCGAGCGCAAATTCGGAATGCGCTGGCGCGAAGGAAGTTCCAGCGGCGCGATTACATCAGGTCGCGGGCCCGGTACCAGAGCATCGCCAGCACCAGCGCCGGCATCCGGAGCCACTCGCCGCCGGGAAAATTGCGATGTTTCAACCGGGTGAACAGATCGAACCGTTCGGCCTGGCCGGCAATCGCCTCGGCGGCCAGGCGGCCGGCGATGCCGGTGAGCGCGATCCCATGACCGGAGAAGCCCTGCAGATAGTAAATATGCGGCGCGACGCGGCCGAAATCCGGCGCGCGGTTCATGGTGATATCGACATAACCTCCCCAGGCGTATTCAACCTGCACGTCGTTCAGCTGGGGGAATACCTTGAGCATGCGCTTGCGGGTTGCGCTGGCGGTGTTGAATGCGTCCAGCCCCGAATAACTGACGCGGCCGCCAAACAACAAACGATGGTCGGCGGAGCGCCGGAAGTAATCGAGCACGAAATTGATGTCGCTGACGGCGATGTTCTCGCGCATGAGCTTTTGCATACGCGCTTCGCCGAGCGGCTCGGTTGCGACGATGTATGTGCCGACCGGCATGATGCGCGAGCGCAGGGAAGGTACGAGCGTATTCAGATAAGCGTTACAACACAGCACGACGAACTTTGCGCTGACTCTGCCGGTGGCGGTGGTCACGATCGCCGGTTGGTCGTAGCTGATGTTTGTAACGAGCGAGCGCTCGTATATCGTTACACCAGCGGCGCTGGCCGCGGCGGCGAGGCCAAGCGTGTAATTCAATGGGTGGAGGTGACCGCTGCCGCGGTCATATAGCCCGGCGATGTAACGCTTCGTTTCCAGCAGCGACTCGACTTGTGCGCGCTCGAGAAATTCGAGCTGGCGGTAGCCATAGATGTCCTCGGCTTCGCCCTGCTCCTGCAGGAGGGCTTCGCGTTGACGCGCCTTGATGGCGACGAGCATCTGGCCCCAGTGAAGGTCGCAATCGATATTGTACTTGGCGACTCGATCGCGAATCAGCTGCAGGCCTTCGAGCGAAATGTCCCACATCCGCTTCGCATTCTCGACGCCGACCTGCTGAACCAGCTTGCTCTGCCCGCTGGCAAACCCACCAATGGCCTGCCCACCACTGCGCCCAGACGCACCCCAGCCAATGCGCTGACCTTCGAGCAACACGACTTTGTAACCCCGCTCCGCGAGCTCGAGCGCGGTCGAGCAGCCAGCAATGCCGCCACCGATGACGCAAACGTCCGCGGCTATGTCGCCCTGGAGCTGAGGATGCTCGGGGGCGGGGTTCGCGGAGGCCGCGTAGTAGGAGAGGGCTGTGTTCGGGTCGGTGGTCAAAACGTGTTCCAGTTGATGGGCCGGGCAGGAGACCCATGCAGTGGTACATGGGAGTGCAGAAGATGCGCGGCGCCTGGCTCCTATTTTACGGTTTCGGAGGCGCTGGTGGTTAGCTTCGCCGGGCGGTGTGTTTACGTTGCCGCTGAATGCTCAATTGGCGTTGTGTAAGAGGGCGTCGGTGGCTAGCGCCGCCGGGAGCGACCTACCTCCTTCCGGCACGGGAGCCCCACCATCGCACTCATCGAACATTCAACACGTCCTCGCATACCATGCATATTCCAGCGGACTCACATGCGCTTCGAATGCCTGTAATTCACCACGGCGGGTTGTTACGAACAGGTGATGGAATTTTACACCGAGGTAATCGCGCAGCACCTGGCTTGATTCGAACTTCAGTGCGGCCTCGGGCCAGGTGATCGGCAGTGTAGTGGTGGCGTCGCGGTATGCGTTTCCGGAAACCGGTGCGCCTGGGTTGAGTGCGCGTTCCAATCCGTGGTGGATGCCGGCGAGCACGGAGGCTGTCAGCAGATACGGATTGGCGTCCGCGCCTGCAACTCGGTGCTCGATGCGGCGATTCTCAGGGGTGCTCGCGGGAATGCGGAGAGCGACGCCGCGGTTGTTCACTGCCCAGCTTGGGTTCAGCGGCACATAGGACTCGGATCGATAGCGGCGATATGAATTCACCGTAGGGGCGAAGATCAGCATGGCGTCGGCCATCGTTGCGGCCAGGCCGCCGATCGCATGTTTCAGAGTTGCGCTGCCGCTGGGGTCTTCGGAGGCGAAGATGTTTCGACCGTCTCGATCGAGCAGGCTGACGTGGATGTGCGCGCCGCTGCCGGCGTGGTCCATGTAGGGTTTGGGCATGAACGTCGCTTCCATGCCATGCCTCGCTGCCACGCCGCGCACCAGTCGCTTGAAACGGATCGCTTGATCGCACGCGAGCAGCGCATCGGCGCAGTGATGCAGATTCACTTCGAACTGGCCGGGGCCGTACTCGGCCAGCGCCGTGCCCGAAGGAATGGCCTGTGCTTCGCACGCAGCGCAGATCTCGGCGAGCACCGCCGAGTATTCATTCAAATCCGTCATCGAGTTGATCTGCGTCAGATACTCGCGCCGCCCCGTTTGCGGAAGGCGGGGCGGTTGCGCACGGCCGTCGACGGTGCGCTCGGGGTCGAGCAGATAGAACTCCAATTCGATCGCGACGACCGGTGTCAGGCCCATCGCACCGAAGCGCTTCAAGACATCAGCGAGCACATGGCGCGGGTCGCCATAGAAAGGTGAGCCGTCGTGGTCGACCATCGAAACCTGGATCTGTGCGATGCCTTCGTCGGGGCGCCAGGGCACCGGCAGCAGGGTGCCGTCGATGGGCAGGCAGCGGCGATCCGCGTCGCCTTCGTCGAAGCCGAGGCCGGTCTCCTGAATCGTGCCGCCGAGCACATCGAGCGCGAACATCGAACCCGGCAGCAGAAAGCTGCCGTGATAAGTCCCGGGCAACTCATCGATGGTGACGCGCTTGCCTCGCGGGATCCCGCACAAGTCGGCGAGCAGCACATCGACGAAGCGCGTATTGGGATTTCGCTGCCGAAAGGCGGTCAGCTGCACGACGGGGTCAGTGACCACCATAGGGGTTTACCTGTTTAAGATTTGGGGACGGCGGGAGGATGCGAGAGTCGCCGACGCCGTCGCGAGGATAGCCAGCGGCGGCGAAGATCGGCAAGGGGGAAGCGGAGTTTCTGCCGTTCCTAAGCCATTGAAGCAGCTATGTTTCGTCCCCATCATCCATTGGCGGACGGGCGGCCTCCCTTGGGTTGTGGTTAAATGATGCCTCGCGACCGCGCCGCTGATCTGGCGGGTTGTTAAAGATCTTAAACGTGTCAACTCGTAGGCCCCTCATCGGTATTCCGGCAGACAGGCGTCTGTTGGGCCACCATTACTTCCACTGCGTCGGCGAGAAGTACATCGCCGCGGTAGCGGAAGGCGCTCATGCCGTCCCCGTCCTGATTCCTTCGCTGGGCGAGGGATTGGAAGCGCATGAGCTGCTCGCAGATTTCGACGGCATCCTCCTCACAGGCAGTCCGTCGAATGTGGAGCCGCGGCGGTACAACGGCCCGGCGAGCGCTCCGGGCACTCTGCATGACGAGTATCGGGACGCGACGACGCTGCCGATGATCCCGCGAGTGATCGAGGCCGGTTTGCCCCTGCTGGCGATCTGCCGCGGTTTCCAGGAAATGAATGTCGCGTTCGGCGGCGCGCTCTGGCAGAAGCTGCACGAAGTGCAGGGCTACCAGAATCATCGCGAGGACACCGAAGCGCCGCTGGATGAGCAATACGGCCCGGCGCACGACATCGAGCTGACACCGAACGGGCTGCTCGCGCGGCTCTCGGGCGAGCAGCGGCTCAAGGTGAATTCATTGCACTCCCAGGGAGTGCAGACGTTGGGTAAGGGTCTCCTCGTCGAGGCGCGTGCCCCGGATGGAGTGATCGAAGCGTTTCGGGCGGCGGACGCGCCGTCGCTCGCGCTCGGGCTGCAGTGGCATCCCGAGTGGAAGTTCAAAGACAACTCTTTTTCGCGTGCGCTGTTCGCCGCATTTGGCGAAGCCGCCCGCGAGCGTGCCCGCCAGCGAGCGGCAAGGTGATTCGTATGAGCGCCATTCAACAATTTTTCAAAGAACACGGCATTTCAGAGTGTGAAGCCATCATCCCCGATATGGCCGGTGTGCCGCGCGGGAAAGTGATGCCCGCGGCGAAGTTCGCGGAGGAAGAAGGCATGCGTCTGCCGGAGAGCATCTTCTTGCAGACGGTGACCGGCGATTATCCGGACGACGATCGTGCGATCAGCCCGTCGGAGATCGACGTGGTGATGAAGGCCGATCCCACCACGGTGCGTGTCGTGCCGTGGGCCGCCGAACCGACGGCCAGTGTCATTCACGACAGTTTCTATTCCGACGGTCGCCCAGTGACGATGGCGCCGCGCTACGTGTTACAGCATGTGCTCGAGCTCTATGCACAGCACGGCTGGGATCCGGTGGTCGCGCCCGAGCTGGAGTTCTATCTGATCGAGCCGAACACCGACTCCGACTATCCGCTGAAGCCGCCGATCGGCCGCTCGGGGCGCCCCGAAATCGGCCGCCAGTCGTATTCGATCGCAGCGGTCAACGAGTTCGATCCGTTGTTCGACGATATGTATGCGTTCTGCGAAGCGCAGGACATCGAGATCGACACCCTGATTCACGAAGACGGCGCGGCGCAGATGGAGATCAATCTGCTGCACGGGAACGCCATGTCGCTCGCCGACCAGGTGTTCCTGTTCAAGCGCACCTGTCGCGAGGCGGCGCTGCGTCACAAGATGTATGCGACGTTCATGGCGAAACCGATGGCTCGCGAGCCGGGCAGCGCCATGCACATCCACCAGAGCATCGTCGATCGGCGCACGGGCAACAATGTGTTCAGCGATGCCGAAGGCCGTCCGTCGCCGCTGTTCTTCTCGCACATCGCCGGCCTGCAGAAGTATCTGCCGGCGGCCATGTCGCTGTTCGCGCCGAACGTGAACTCCTATCGGCGCATCACGCGGCACTATTCCGCACCGATCAATACACAATGGGGTTATGACAACCGCACCGCCGGACTACGTGTGCCGGTGTCGAATCCCAAGAACCGTCGTGTCGAGAACCGGATCGCCGGCGCCGACGCGAATCCCTACCTGGCCATCGCCGCTTCGCTGGCGTGCGGCTATCTCGGCATGGTCGAAGGACTCAAGCCGAGCGAGCCCATCACCGGCAGCGCGTATGACTTGCCGTTCTCTCTTCCCCGCAACATCGAAGATTCGCTGCGGCTGCTGCGTGACTGCCGGCCGTTGATCGAAATCCTCGGCGAGCGTTTCGTCATCGCCTACGCGGCCGTGAAAGAGAACGAATATGAAACCTTTCTACAGGTCATTAGCTCGTGGGAACGCGAGCACCTGTTACTGAACGTTTAAGTGAGATTCATGAGTTATTTTCGTCGTTTCAGATAAACCCTCAGCGAGTCGATCAGCGCAATCATGGCGTCCTCCATCCCCGAGCGCAGCACCAGCGAGTGGCAGGCGCTCGATGCTGCCCATTACATCCATCCGTTCACCGACCATGCGGCGCTGAGCAAGAAGGGCACGCGGGTCATCACCCGCGCCGAGGGCGTGTACTTATATGAGTCCGATGGCCGTCGCATCCTCGACGGCATGTCCGGCTTGTGGTGCGTGAATCTGGGCTACGGCCGTCGCGAGCTGGCCGACGCCGCTTACCAGCAGATGCAGGAGCTGCCTTACTACAACAGCTTCTTCCAGGTGGCGCATCCGCCGGCAATCGAGCTGGCGCGGTTGCTCTCCGAAGTGACGCCGCCGCAATTCAAGCACGTGTTCTTCACCGGTTCAGGCTCGGAGGCGAACGACACCGTCGTGCGCACCGTGCGTCATTACTGGAATGTGCTCGGCCAGCCCGAGCGCACCGTGATCATCAGCCGTCACAACGCTTATCACGGCAGCACCATGGCCGGTGCGAGCCTCGGCGGCATGAAGCCCATGCACGAGCAGGGCGGCTTGCCCATTCCTGGCATCGTGCACATCCGTCAGCCGTACTGGTTCGGTGAAGGCGGCGAGCTGTCGCCAGAAGAGTTCGGTCTGGTCGCGGCGCGCGCTCTCGAAGAAAAGATCCTGCAGATCGGCCCGGAGAAAGTCGCCGCGTTCATCGGCGAGCCCATTCAGGGCGCGGGCGGCGTGATCATCCCGCCGTCCACCTATTGGCCCGAGATTCAGCGCATCGTCGACAAGTACGGCATCCTGCTGGTGGCCGACGAGGTCATCTGCGGCTTCGGCCGCACCGGTCGCTGGTTCGGTTCGGAGCATTTCGGTATCCGCCCCGATTTGATGCCTATCGCGAAAGGGCTGTCCTCGGGCTATCTGCCGATCGGCGGCGTGATGGTCGGCGACCGGGTGGCGGAGGTCATGACGACCAACGCGGGCGAGTTCAATCACGGCTTCACTTATTCGGGTCATCCCGTCGCCTGCGCGGTTGCCTGTGCCGCCATCAAGATCCTGCGTGACGAGCGCATCGTCGAAAGGGTCCATGACGACGTGGGGCCGTACCTGCAGCGGCGCTGGCAGGAGCTGGCGAGCCATCCGCTGGTGGGCGAGGCGCGCATCGTTGGATTGATCGGCGCGCTCGAACTGGTGAAGGACAAGGCCAGCCGGCAGGGTTTCCCGGATCCCGGCGACGTGGGTGTCATCTGCCGGGACCTGTGCATCGCCAATGGCCTGGTGATGAGAGCGGTGCGTGACACCATGATCATTGCACCGCCTTTGGTCATTACACATGCCCAGATCGACGAGCTGGTCGACAAGGCGCGCCTCGCTTTGGATCAAACTCAGCAGGAACTGCAGCGACAAAGCCGGCTGCGATAGCAACGCTGCGAGCCGCTGCGCTTGCGTAGATCCGACCGGGCCAGGTTATAGCCCGCACCCCCTTATCTGCGTTACCCTCCGCGCCAGCACCGATCCCCCGTGGTGGCACGCTTGGGGGTACCGGAACAACCAACGTTGCGGGGAGAAATCCTGATGAGTAGGGCGTTCAACAGTCCACTGCGCGCCGGCCTGGCCGTCACCACGATCGCTCTGGCGATCGCCGGCTGCGGCAAGAAGGAAGAAGCACAACAGGCCGAAGCTCCGGGCGTTGCCGGCGCCGAAGAAAAGGTCCTGCACGTCTACAACTGGTCGGACTACATCGCCGAAGACACCATCAAGAACTTCGAACAGAAGACCGGCATCAAGGTCACCTACGACGTCTTCGACTCCAACGACATGCTCGAGACCCGCCTGCTGGCCGGCAACTCCGGCTTCGACGTGGTGGTGCCCTCCGCCTCGTTCCTGGAGCGCCAGATCAAAGCCGGCGTGTTCCAGAAGCTGGACAAATCGCAGCTGCCGAATCTGGCCAACATGGATCCGGACATTCAGCAGCGCGTCGCGCTCCACGATCCGGGCAACGAACACTCGGTGACCTACCTGTGGGGCACCACGGGCATCGGCTACAACGTCGAGAAGATCAAGAAGATTCTCGGCGACAAGCCGCTCGATTCCTGGAATCAGCTGTTCGATCCGAAGGAGATCGCCAAGTTCAAGGACTGCGGCGTATCGGTGCTGGATGCGCCGGATGAGATCCTGAAGGTGGTGCTGCAGTGGATGGGCCGCGATCCGAACAGCCAGAAGGATGAGGACCTGAACGCCGCCGCGGCGAAGCTGCAGCTGGTCCGTCCGTTCATCCGCAAGATCCATTCCTCGCAATACATCGACGATCTGGCGAACGGCGATCTGTGCATCGCCATCGGCTGGAGCGGCGACATCCTGCAGGCGCGCGATCGCGCGGTCGAAGCCGGCCAGGGCGTGAACATTGCGTACTCGATTCCGAAGGAAGGCACCGTCGTGTGGTTCGACATGCTGGCCATCCCCGCCGATGCCAAGCAACCGAAGAATGCGCATGCCTTCATCAACTATCTGATGGAGCCGCAGGTCGCCGCCAACAACTCCAACTTCGTCAATTACGCCAACGCCAACGCGGAAGCCTATCCGATGGTGAACGAAGAAGTGCGCAACGACCCGGGCATCTATCCGACGCCGGAAGTGAAGGCCAAGCTGTTCCCGTCGCTGGCTTATGGTGAGCAGGCAACCGCCACCATGTCGCGACTGTGGCAGAAATTCACCACCGGCCAGTAGGCAGCGGCACCGACACGGCATGGCCACGAATCCGCGGCCTCAGCAACAGCTTGCGGTCTGGAACGATCCGCAAGCTGTTCCATATGTACATATCGACGGCGTCACCAAACGGTTCGGCGACTTCGTCGCGGTCAACAATGTCTCGCTGAAGATCTACAAGAAGGAGCTGTTCTGCCTGCTGGGCGGATCGGGCTGCGGCAAGACCACGCTGCTGCGCATGCTGGCGGGCTTCGAAGAGCCGACCAGCGGCAAGCTCTTCATCGACGGCGTCGACGTGACGAACATTCCGCCGTACGACCGTCCGGTCAACATGATGTTTCAGTCGTACGCGCTGTTTCCGCACATGACGGTGGAACAGAACGTCGCGTTCGGGCTGAAGCAGGATGGTTTACCGAAGGACGAGATCGCCGCGCGCGTCGACAACATGCTGAAGCTCGTGCGGCTGCAGCAGTTCGCCAAGCGCAAACCTCATCAGCTCTCGGGCGGCCAGCGTCAGCGTGTCGCTCTGGCGCGCTCGCTCGTGAAACGTCCCAAGCTGCTGCTGCTCGACGAGCCGCTCGGCGCGCTCGACAAGAAACTTCGCGAGCACACACAGTTCGAACTGGTGAATCTGCAGGAGCAGCTCGGCGTCACGTTCGTCGTCGTGACTCATGACCAGGAAGAGGCGATGACGCTCTCCTCGCGCATCGGCGTGATGAATCAGGGCGAGATCATCCAGGTCGGCACGCCCAAGGACATCTACGAGTATCCGAACAGCAGGTTCGTCGCCGAGTTCATCGGCAACGTGAACATGTTCGAAGGCCGGCTGATCGAAGACGAGCCGGACCATGTGCGCATCGATTCGCCCGACCTGGGCGGCACGATCTATGTGGATCACGGGGTGAGCTCGGCTCCCGAGGCGATGGTGTCCGCCGCGATCCGGCCGGAGAAGATCATCATCTCCGTCGAGAAGCCCGCGCAGACCGACAACGTCGTGCAGGGCACGGTCAAAGAGATCGCGTACATGGGTGACATGTCCGTGTACCTGGTGCAGCTTGCATCGGGCAAGGTCGTGCGCATCACCCAACCCAATACCTATCGACATGCCGACGATTCCATCACCTGGGATCAGACGGTGTACTTGAGCTGGCACGCGTCCAGTCCCGTGGTGTTGAGCGAATGAACGCGCGAGCCGAAGCACCGCGCCGCCATCGGCTCAGCGCGGGGGTGCAGCTCATCCTCGATTTCCTGAACAGATTGCCGCCGTATCGCTGGACGCAGGCGCGCCTGGTGCGCTGGGGGATCACCGGCCGCACGGCCGTCACGGCCGTTCCCTATCTGTGGCTGCTGCTGTTCTTCCTGGTGCCTTTCATCATCGTTCTGAAGATCGCGTTCTCCGAAGCGCGCATCGGCGTGCCGCCGTATGCGCCGCTGCTGACCTGGATCGACGGCAGCATCGCGCAGGTCAACCTGCAGCTGAAGAACTTCGCGAACATGATCAACGACAGCCTGTACTGGAAGGCATATCTCAACTCGATCAAGGTCGCGGCGGTCTCGACGCTGCTGTGTCTGCTGATTGGCTACCCGATGGCGTATGCAATTGCGCGGGCGCAGTCCACGTGGCGTCACATCCTGTTGATGATGGTGATCCTGCCGTTCTGGACCTCCTTCCTGCTGCGCGTGTACGCGTGGATCGGCATCCTCAAGAACAACGGGCTCATCAACAACTTCCTGATGTGGACCGGTCTCATCGACGAGCCCATCGTGATGTTGCAGACCGATTTCGCGATCTACATCGGCATCGTGTATTCGTACCTGCCGTTCATGATCCTGCCGCTGTACTCCAACCTGGAGAAGATGGATCTGACGCTGCTCGAAGCCGCGGCGGATCTTGGCGCGCGGCCGTTCAAAACGTTCATGACCGTCACGTTGCCGCTGTCCCTGCCGGGAATCATCGCCGGCTCCATGCTGGTGTTCATTCCGGCGGTCGGCGAGTTCGTGATTCCCGAGCTGCTCGGACCGTCCGATTCGTTGATGATCGGCAAAGTGCTCTGGCAGGTCTTCTTCACCAAGCGCGATTGGCCGGCGGCGTGCGCGGTCGCCATTGCGTTGCTGCTGCTGCTGGTGATTCCGATCGTGCTGTTGCAGCGGGCGCAGGCTGCCGAATCTCGCGGTGCTCGTCGATGAAACAGTCATCGACCTTCCGCATCTCCGTGCTGGTGTTCGGCTTTGCGTTTCTGTACATCCCGATCCTGTCGCTGATCGTCTATTCGTTCAACAAATCGCGACTGGTCACGGTGTGGGGCGGCTTTTCGACCCAGTGGTACGGCCGGTTGTTCGAGAACCGTCAGATTCTGGACGCCGCGTGGCTGTCGGTGAAGATCGCTGCGACGAACGCGACCGGCGCGGTCATCCTCGGCACGCTGGCCGGGCTCGCGTTGGCGCGCTTCGGCAAGTTCCGAGGTCGCACGCTGCTCTCGGGTATGACGACTGCGCCGCTGGTCATGCCTGAAGTCATCACGGGATTGTCGTTGCTGATGCTGTTCGTGGTGCTGGACAGTGCGTTGAAACAGGCGTTCGGCTGGTCGCTCGAGCGCGGGTTCTCGACCATCACCATCGCCCACATCACGCTGACGCTGGCGTATGTCACGATCATCGTGCAGGCGCGGCTGTCCACGCTCGACGATTCGCTGGAAGAGGCAGCCATGGACCTGGGCGCCCGGCCGGCGAAGATTTTCTTCGTCATCACCTTGCCGATCATTGCGCCGGCGCTGGTCTCCGGCTGGCTGCTGGCGTTCACGATCTCGCTCGACGACCTGGTGATCACCAGCTTCGTGTCCGGTCCGGGCGCGAGCACGCTGCCCATGGTGATCTTCTCCAAAGTGCGCATGGGCGTGAGCCCGGACATCAACGCGCTCGCGACCATCATCGTGCTGCTCGTCACCCTCGGCGTCATCGCGGCCGGTATCTTCCTGGCACGCCAGGAAAAACGCCGACAGCGCGACATGCAGATGGCGGCGGCGGCTAAATAAGACCGGCCTGCTATCGCCGACGCGCCAAGCATCGGCGAGAATGCACGCTCGATTTCCTGTGGGGGCGGAATGCAAATCCGTTCGAAATTGCCGCACGTCGGCACGACGATCTTTACTGTCATGACCAATCGCGCCCGCGAGCTGGGCGCAATCAATCTGGCGCAGGGCTTTCCCGACTACGACGCACCGGAGCGACTGAAGGAACTGCTCGCTCACTATGTCGCAGCAGGGCACAACCAGTACGCACCGATGGTCGGCGTACCTCAGCTGCGCGAGCAGATCGCGCTCAAGCTGGGTGCGAGTTACGGGCGCGTTCCCGATCTCGATAGCGAAATCACCGTGACGCTCGGGGCGACCGAGGCGATTTTCTCGGCCGTGGTTTCGCTGGTTCATCCCGGCGAAGAAGTGATCCTGTTCGATCCTTCGTACGATTCCTACGCGCCGGCGGTGATTTCCGCGGGCGGACGGCCGATTCACCTCCCGCTCGATCCGCCGAAGTTCCAGATCGATTGGGATCGCGTGCGAGCCGCGATTACTCCGCGCACGCGGCTGGTGATGATCAACACCCCGCACAATCCGGTGACCACGGTGATCCCCCGCCAGGAGTTGGACATCCTGGCCGAGATCCTGCGGCCCACCGATGCGCTCGTGATTTCGGATGAAGTGTACGAGCACATGATTTACGACGGCGCTCGTCACGCGAGCATCGTCGAGCATCCGGAGTTGTACGAGCGCGGCGTGGCCGTCTTCTCCTTTGGCAAGACCATGCACGCGACCGGCTGGCGGGTCGGATACGCCGTAGCGCCGCCGGACATCACTCGCGAGATCCGCCGGGTTCATCAATTCAACACCTTCAGCATCGCGCAGCCACTGCAGCTGGCGATTGCGGACTTTCTCAAGGAAGCGCCCGAGCACAATGCCGGGTTGAGCGCGTTCTATCAGGCCAAGCGGGATCGCTTTCTGGATCTGCTGCGCAATTCCAGTTTCAGCTGGACACCCGCCGCGGGAAGTTATTTCCAGCTGCTGGATTTCAGCGCCATCACCCAACAAACCGATGTCGAGTTTGCCGACCGCGTGTTGCGCGAGGCCGGCGTGGCTTCCATTCCCATCTCACCGTTCTACGTCTCGCCGCCCAAGCTCAACGTGCTGCGCTTCTGCTTCGCCAAGAACGACTCGACCCTGGAAGAGGCGGCCGCGCGGCTCTGCAAGCTTTAGCGGACGCGCCCGTCTTTCCGACGCACTGGCGAGGGCGCGCGTTGCGCCGTATCTTCGCAGTCATGAGCACACTCGATGTCACATTGATCCAGGCCGATCTGGCCTGGCACGACCCGGTCGAGAATCGGCGCCGGATTCAGCAACATTTTGCCGCGCTGGCGGGCAAAACCGACTTGATCGTGCTGCCGGAGATGTTCACGACCGGCTTCACCATGCAGCCGGAGTCGGTCGCCGAGCCTGCCAACGGCCCGACGCTCGAATGGATGCGGGAGCAGGCGGCGGCGCTCGGGGCGGTCGTCACCGGCAGCATCGCAACGAGCGAAGCGGATCGTTACTACAACCGGCTCGTGTGGATGCGGCCCGATGGCACGCACGAGACCTATGACAAGCGACATCTGTTTCGGATG
>Ga0182742_1000859_pt1 | contig 43428 bp, 37 predicted proteins | sample eDN5th37CBELigMG_FD_128880 | JGI IMG/M metagenome (GOLD analysis project Ga0182742, IMG submission 128880) | Enriched Miracle-Growth compost microbial communities from Emeryville, California, USA - eDNA 5th pass 37_C BE-Lig MG (version 2)... ... | reverse complement strand
GCCCCAGCCCTCGAGGACCTTGACGCCGACCGAGTTGAAGAAGTGGCCGAGCCGGAGCCCGAGCGGGGCCGACCCGGAGATCGCGTACTCGACGCGGCCGCCGAGCGCCGCGCGGAGCTTCGACAGGACGAGACGGTCGAAGAGCTTGAACTTCAGGCGCAGCCCGAGCGGCACGTGCCCGGCCTCGACCGCCTTCGAATGCGCGACCGCCACGTCCGCCGCGGCACGGAAGATTTTGCCCTTGCCACCGCCCTCCGCCTTCTGCTCCGCCGAGTTGTAGACCTTCTCGAAGACGCGGGGGACCGCGAGGAGGAACGTCGGCTTGAAGCTTCCAAGCGACTCGACGAGCTTGGACGTGTCGGGCTGGTGGCCGATCTTGGACCCGCTCACGATGCCGAGCACGGAGATGAATCGGGCAAAGACATGGGCGAGTGTGATGAAGAGGACGGTGCTCGCGTCCGGGTTGAGCACCTCGGGGAAGGCGACCGTCGCATTCCTCGCCAGCTCGACGAAGTTCGCGTGCGTCAGCACGACCCCCTTCGGCTTGCCCGTGGAGCCGGAGGTGTAGATGAGGGTCGCGAGATCCTCCCCATTGGCGAGGGTGCGTCGGCGCTCGACCTCCTCGTCCGGGACGGCCACGCCCTGCTGCTTGAGCTTGTCGATCGCGCCAAGGTCGAGCTGCCACGTGGTGCGCACGAGCGGCAGGTCGGCCCGGACCTCGTCGAAGCGGGCGAAGTGCTCGGTCGTCTCGAATATCGCGGCGATGGCACCGGAATCCTCGAGGTACCACTTGATCTGGGAGGGCGCGCTCGTCTCATAGATCGGCACCATCGTCGCCCCGGCGAACCAGATCGCGAAGTCGATGAGGGTCCACTCGTAGCTCGTCTTCGCGAGGAATCCGATCTTGTCACCGGGCTCGATGCCCGCGGCGATGAGCCCCTTGGCGACCTCGATGACCTCGGTGTGGAATTCGCGCGAGGTCACGTCCCGCCAGCCGCCCTGCCCGTCGGGCACGGCGAACAGCGCGCGATCGGGGGTCGCGCGCACCCGGTCGATGAGGAGGTCGGTGGCATTCGCACTCGGGTCAGCGGCGACAATGGCGGGGACGTCGATCTCCTGCACGGTGGCTCCTTCGGGTGGACACGTCGGTGTGTGTGGACATTCTAGGTCGGCTGTCAGCAGCGCCGGGGGCCGACTAGATTGGTCGTCGTGTTGTGGTGGCTCCTGAAGCACGTCCTCGTGGGGCCGATGCTGTGGACCGTGTATCGGCCGGCGGTGTCGGGGGTCGAGCACGTGCCGCACGACGGACCGGCGATCATCGTCGGCAACCACATCGGCTTCCTCGATTCCGTCTTCATGCCGCTCGTCATCGACCGTCGCGTCTACTTCCTTGCGAAGAGTGACTACTTCACGGGGCGCGGCCTGCGCGGCTGGATCACCCGGATGTTCTTCCTCGGCATCGGACAGCTGCCGATCGACCGCTCCGGCGGCAAGGCCTCGGAGGCCTCGCTCAACAGCGGGCTCGAGGTCCTCGCCCGCGGCGAGATCCTCGGGATCTACCCCGAGGGCACGCGCAGCCCCGACGGTCGGCTCTACCGCGGGCGCACCGGTGTCGCCCGGATGATCCTCGAGACCGGGGTGCCGGTCATCCCCGTCGTCGTGTGGGGCACCGACAAGGCGCTGCCGATTGGCGCGAAGCTGCCGAAGGTCGGGAAGGTCGGCGTCGCCTTCGGGGAGCCGATGGACTTCTCACGGTACGCGGGGCTCGAATCCGACCGCTTCGTGCTGCGGTCGGTGACCGACGAGATCATGTACGAGTTGCAGCGACTGTCGGGTCAGGAATACGTCGACGTCTACGCCACGAGCGTCAAAGCGAGGGCGGCGGCCCGGTGAGCCTCGGCACAGCGGAGCCGAGTAGGCTTGTCCGCCGTGTCCGACATTCCTGAGCCCGTCATCAGCGCCGACCCCGAGGTCCTCGCTGGGCTCGACTATTGGCGGAGCCTGCCGATCCGGCAGCAGCCGGCCTGGGGGGATCCGGAGCACGCCGCCGAGGTGAGCGCGAGGCTCGCCGGGCTGCCGCCGCTCGTCTTCGCCGGCGAGGCCGACAACCTGCGCGCGCGACTGGGCGTCGCGGCCGCTGGTGACGCATTCGTCCTGCAGGGTGGCGACTGCGCCGAGACCTTCGCCGGGGCGACGGCCGACAAGATCCGCAACCGCCTCAAGACGCTGCTGCAGATGGCGGTGGTGCTCACCTATGGCGCGTCGAAGCCCGTCGTGAAGATGGGGCGGATGGCCGGGCAATTCGCGAAGCCGCGCTCGAGCGACACGGAGACCCGTGGCAACGTGACGCTGCCGGCCTACCGCGGCGACATCGTCAACGGCTACGACTTCACACCGGAGTCGCGCGCGGCGGACCCGAGCCGGATGCTCGAGGCGTACCACACCTCCGCCTCGACCCTGAATCTCATGCGGGCCTTCACACAGGGTGGTTTCGCCGACCTCCGCGAGGTGCACTCGTGGAATCGCGGCTTCGCGGCGAAGCCGATCATGGGCCGCTACGAGAAACTCGCGGCGGAGATCGACCGCGCCATCAAGTTCATGGCGGCGGCGGGTGCCTACTCGGACGATCTGCGCCGCACGGACGTGTGGAGCGCGCACGAGGGACTGCTCATGGACTACGAGCGGGCGATGACGCGCATCGACTCCCGCACCGGTCTGCCGTACGACACCTCCGCGCATTTCCTCTGGATCGGGGAGCGCACGCGGGCGCTCGACGAGGCCCACGTCGACTTCTTCTCCCGGGTGCGCAACCCCATCGGGGTCAAGCTCGGGCCGACGACCGACGTGGAGACGATGTTCCGCCTCCTCGACCAGCTCGACCCCGAGCGGGAGCCCGGCCGCCTCACGTTCATCACTCGAATGGGGGCGGGCAAGATCCGCGAGAAGCTGCCGCCGCTCCTCGAGGCGATGAAGGCCGAGGGCTCCATGCCGGTCTGGATCACCGACCCGATGCACGGCAATGGGCTCACGACGCCGAACGGCTACAAGACCCGCCGGTTCGAGGACGTTGTCGACGAGGTGCAGGGTTTCTTCGAGGCGCACAAGGCGGTCGGCACTGTGCCCGGCGGCATCCACGTCGAGCTCACCGGCGATGACGTCACCGAGTGCCTGGGCGGCGCGGAGCAGATCGACGAGGCGACCCTCGCGACGCGCTACGAGTCGCTGTGCGACCCGCGGCTCAACCACATGCAGTCACTCGAGCTCGCCTTCCTCGTCGCTGAGGAGCTCGCGGCGTTCTGAGCCGGCACTGAGCAAGGTGGTTTCGCCGAGGCAAGGCGGAATCGGCTGGGACACACCTCGCCTCGGGCGATTCGCCTTGTTTCGGCCGATTAGAACGCGAAGGAGACCTGCACGACGGTGCCGCGTGGGTGCTCGGTGCCGACGCTCGGGCTCACCGCGTTGACGACGACCTGACCGGGGGAGATGTCCGCGAGCGGGCTGTACGAGAGCTTGAATCCGGCCTGCTCGAGCGCCGGCTTGGCATCCGCCCAGGTCCAGCCGATGACATCGGGGACGACGATCGGTGCGGGGCCCTGGGAGAAGACGAGGTCGACAGTATCGCCGACCCGCACGGGGTCGGTCGTCGGCACGAGCCGGATCACCGTGTCGACGGGGGCATCCTCGCTGTACTCCTGCGTCGTTGCGCCGATCTGGAGCCCGGCGGCGGTGAGCAGACTCGTGGCGCCCTCCAGATACTGCCGGGTGACGTCGGGGATGGCGCCGACGGAGACGACGAGCGTGACGGCGGACCGTTCGAAGATCTCCGGGACACCCTGGAGCGAGTTGCCGTCAGCATCGAGGAGGTCGATGACGCTCCCAGCGGGGACCTCAGCGTTGAACTGCTGGATCGTGGCGTCGGGATCGACCGTGAAGTCGCTGAGCTGGGCGAGGGCCTCGTCCTCGGGCAGGCCGATCACCTGCGGGACGGGGAGGCTCCGCGGACCCAGCGAGATGACCAATTGCACGGGCTCGCCGCGGAGCAGGCTCGTGCCCGGGCCGGGCTCGGTGGTGACGACGAGGCCCTCGGCGATCTCGGCGTCGTGCCGCTGAATCGGCTCCCCGACGACGAGCTCGGCCTCCTGGATCGCGAGCTCGGCCGCGGCCACCGTCATGCCCGCGAGCCCGTCGGGGACCGCGGCGCGGGCACCGGGACCGAAGCCGAACCACCAGCCGGCGCCGCCAGCGGCGAGGGCGAGGACGAGGACGAGGGCGAGCAGGAGCGGCCCGCGCGCCCGCTTCCGCTTGGTGCGGATCGCGAGTTGGGCGGTGCGGTTGGACACCAGCGCGGTCGGCTGCGTCGTGGATCGTGCCCCACGGCCACCGAGCACCTGCGTCTCGCCGGTGTCGAAGCCGCCCGCGTACAGGGTCGTCTCACCGGTGGGCTGTCGCCCGATCCCGGGGAAGACGGCGGTGCGCTGACCCGTGTCGCTCCCGGTCCCCGGCAGCGACGTCATGAGCGAGCTATGGGTCTCGAAGAGCTGGTCGAGGAGCGCCCTGGCATCGGCGGGGCGGTCCTGCGGATCTTTCGCCGTCGCCCACTGCACGAGCTCGTCGAGCTCTGCGGGCACGCGCGGATTTTTCTCCGAGGGTGCCGGGACCGCGTCGTTCGCGTGCTGGTAGGCGATCTGCACGGGCTGCTCGCCCTTGAACGGCTGCTCGCCCGTCAGCATCTCAAACATCATGATGCCGATGGCGTAGATGTCGCTGCGGGCGTCGGCCGTGCCGCGCGTCACGAGCTCGGGGGAGAGGTACGCGATGGTGCCGAGCAGCGCGGCGCCGGTCGCGGTGTTGGCCGAGACGGCGCGCGCGAGCCCGAAGTCGCCGATCTTGATGCGGCCGTCGTCGGCCAGCATGACGTTTTCCGGCTTGAGGTCACGGTGGACGATGCCGGCGCGGTGGGCTGCGGCGAGCCCGGAGAGGACGGCCTCCATGATGTCGAAGGTCTGCTCGGTCGTGAGGATCCGGTGCTCCTTGAGCAGCTCGCGCAGCGTGATGCCCGGCAGGTACTCCATGACGAGGTAGGCCATGTCGTTGTCTTCGCCCTGGTCGAAGACGGCGACGACGTTGGGGTGCGCCAGGCGGGCGGCGCTGCGAGCTTCCCGAATGAAGCGCTCCCGGAAGGCGGCGTCATCGGCGAGATGGCCGTGCATGATCTTGACGGCGACGCGCCGCTCGAGTCGCAGGTCGGTGGCGAGGTAGACGGTGGCCATGCCGCCGCGCGCGATGCGGGAGCGAATTTGGTACCGACCGTCGAGAAGGCGGCCGACCAGGGGGTCTGCAGTCGCGTTCTCACTCACTGTGGCAGTGTATTCGGCCATCTTCACAGCTCACCGAGCCACGCCCAGGCGGAGGCCTCCCACTTCGCGTAGGCGTCGGGGTACGCGGAGATCTGCACGCGCTGGGCGGCGACGGTCAGCGCCAGGTCCTGCCAGCCGCTGATATCGAGCAGACCACGGGTGCGCCCCGCGTTCGGGTTCGCGGGACCGCCGTAGAAGAGGCGGCTCGCGTACGCGGGGTCGGTGAGCTGCTCGATGCTGCCCCAGCCCTGGCTCGGCCGTTGCTGGAAGAGGCCGACCGAGTCGCGGTCGCCCCAGTCGAGGTTCCGCAGCGTGGATTCCTGCGCCGCGGTCGCGAGCGCAATGACGATCCCATAGTCGGGTACACCGAGCTCGCGGCCGATCGCGACGATGACGGCCGCATTCGCCCGCATCTCTGCCGTGAGCGGCACGACCTCGCCACGGACGGACTGGGCTGGTGGGGCGGGTGGGGGTGTCTCGACGGCGGGCGCGCCCGCCGGGATGACGACGACCTGCCCGGGGTAGATGATCGAGCTCGGGGACAGGCCGTTCGCGGAGAGGATCCAGGCGAGGGCGACACCGTGCTGGCCAGCGATCGCGGAGAGGGACTCTCCGGCGGCGACCGTGTGGTGTCGCTCGACCGGCTCGGGCTCCGGCTCGGGCACCGGCGGCGTGACGGGCCCCGAGTTCGTCAGTTTGAGCACCTGCCCGGGGGCGACCGCGGTGCGCCAGCTCAGCCCGTTCAGCGCGAGCAGCGAGGCGAGCTTGAGCCCGTAGCGCTCGGCGATGAGCATGAGCGTATCGCCCTCCTGCACCGTGTACACGGCGGGTGGGCTCAGCGTCGCTTTGATCGTCTCGGCCGCAGTTCGGGCGGCACGTCGGGCGTCTTCGAACGCCTCACGGACCGTCTTGCCGCGGTCGCTGGCCGGTGGGCGGTCGTTGTCCTTCGGCCGCGGCGGCGCCTTTGCCTCGGCGGGCGCTGCGACGCCCGTGATGTTGGCCGTGATCGCGATCGTGCCCGCGAGCAGCAGCGGTGCGACGGCGCCCATGCGCCGGCGGCGGGGTCGCGGGCGCCACGGGAGCTCAAACGGCTGCGTGGTCATCGGGTGTCCTGCTCTCATGCCGGCCTGCGAGGAGCGTCGGTTTGACTGAAGTTGACCCTGGCATATGCCGGGATGCAAGTCAACCATTGGGGTGGATGTGAAAAGAGTTTACTTGTTCGAAATATATGGCGGAACGCGAGGGGACGCGCGATCGGTGGCCGCGCCCGCATTCATGGCACGATCGATGCGTGACCGAGCTCCCGACCGTGACCTGGGTGGCCATCCCGGATATCGCCGCGCGTTTTGACCTCAAGATCAGTCAGGTGCACCGACTCATCGAGGAGCACAGCCTGCTCGCGCGACGTATCGAGGGCGTCCGGAAGGTCCCGGAGGCGTTCCTCGGTGAGACCGAGCCGATGCGTGAGCTGCGCGGCACGGTGCTGCTGCTCCTGGATGCGGGCTTCAGTGAGGAGGAGGCGCTCGACTGGCTGCTGGCACCGGAAGCCAGTCTCGGCGTGAGCCCGATCGCGGCGCTCCGGCTCGGGCGCAAGGCCGAGGTGCGTCGCGTCGCGCAGGCGCTCGCCTTCTGACCCCGACGAATCAGGCGATTCAGGCGGAGCGCTTGGCGACGGCGTCCGCGAGCGCGCGGAGTTCCGCCTTCGCCGCCGGGGCGATCCGTGCGTCCCCGAGCACCTCGAGTGCCTGGGCGAGGCTGTGCTCGATCGCCCGCTCGACGCGGTCGACTGCGCCACACGCCACGAGCGTCTGCCGGAGCATGCTGATCTGCTCGTCGTCGAGTGTCGGGTCACCGAGCAGGTCGTCGAGCAGTGAGCGGGCCGAGGCCGGCAGCTTGCCGCGGGCGACCGCGATGAGCACCGTGCGCTTGCCCTCCCGCAGGTCGTCCCCGGCCGGTTTGCCGGTGACCTTGGGGTCGCCGAAGACCCCGAGGAGATCGTCGCGGAGCTGGAACGCGACGCCGAGGGGCACGCCGTAGCGTCGCAGCGATTCGACCTGCGCCTCGTCGGCGCCACCGAGCAGCGCGCCGATGACGAGGGGCGCCTCGACGGAGTATTTCGCCGACTTGTAGATGACGACCTTCTGCGCGCGGGCGGCGGCTTCCGCGTCGGACTGCGCGATCCAGGCGTGCTCCTCGAGCACGTCAAGGTACTGACCGAGCGTCACCTCCGCTCGCATGGTCGCGAACTCGGTCCGCGCGGCAGCCGCGGTTGGGCCGAATTCGGCGGTGGCGATGGCGAAGAGCTCGTCGCTCCAGCTCAGCAGCAGGTCGCCGAGCAGCAGCGCGGCCGCCTGGCCGAAGCGCTCGGCGTCGCGGGCCCAGCCGGAGTCGCGATGCAGCCGCGCGAAGTACTCGTGGGCCGCCGGTGCCCCGCGGCGCACGGCCGAGCGATCGATGATGTCATCGTGGACGAGGGCCGCGGCGTGGAGCAGCTCGAGCGCCGCGGCGACGCGCACGACGCGGTTGCGGCCGACGTGATCCTCCGACTCGGGCATCGGGTCGATCGGGTCCGGCAGCTGGGTCGCGCGCCAGCCCCAGTAGCAGAACCGGGCGCGGAATCGCTTGCCGCCAGACACGAGGGCGCGCGCCGCGGCGGCGACGGGCGCGAGGTCGTCGGAGATGTCGGCGAGCCGACGCTCGCGTTCGCTGAGGAATGCGTCGAGCGCGTCCCGCACCAGATCCGTGAGGTGCTCGCCGGTCGCCATGGCACCAGCTTAGGTCGCGGCTCGCGAGTGGGATCCTGCTGTGAGGCTCGCCGTCTCCCAGGCGTCCGGCGTATCATCGGCCCATGGCCCTGTCTGAGCACGAGCAGCGACTGCTTGAGGAGATGGAGCGCAACTTCCACCTGAACGGTCCGGAGTCCGCTCCGATTGGTCGCGGCCAGGTCGACTACACGGCTGTCACGATCGGGGCGCTCGTCGTCGTCGCCGGCATCGCGCTCGCGGTCATCGGCGTTGCGAGCCAGATGTGGTGGTTGGGCATCGTGGGCTTCGTCGTCATGTTCGGCGGTGCGCTGCTCATGCTGCGCCGTCGGGCGAGCGCGAGCGACGCGGCACCGCGCGCGGGACGCGAGCCCCGGGGCGGCAACGAATTCATGACGGCGTTTGAACGGCGCTGGGATCAGCGACAGGACCGCCGGGACGACGCCGAGTGATGTCGTAGGCCCCGGCGGGCGATTCGTCCTCCACCACTGAGAACCCCTGAGAAATCAGGGGTTTTCTGCATTTCTGGCGTGTCGAACTCGCGGAAATGTCTCGTAAAGTGGAGGAAAGTGGAGTAAAGTGGAGTGCACCAGAGGACAGGCCGGAACCGAAGGGGGTCACGCGGATGCTGCTCGGCACCTACGCCCCCAAGCTCGACGACAAGGGCCGCGTCATCCTCCCGGCACGATTCCGCGACGAGCTCGCCGGCGGGGTCGTCATCACGCGCGGCCAGGAGCGCTGCCTCTACGTATTCCCGGAGCGGGAGTTCGGGGGCTTCCACGAACGAATCCGGCAGGCACCCGTCTCCTCGAAGCAGGTCCGTGACTACACCCGGCTGCTGCTGGCCGGTGCGCATCAGGAGCGACCCGACGCCCAGCACCGCATCACGATTCCTCCGGCGCTGCGCGCCTACGCGGGGCTCGAGCGCGAGCTGACGGTCAACGGCGTCGGCAGCCGAGCCGAGATCTGGGACACCGAGACGTGGGAGGCGTACTACGCCGACGTCGAGGACGAGTTCGTCAATGTCGCGGAGGAGGTGATCCCCGGCCTCCTCTAGCGCCTGGGCGCCGACCCCCGGCCGCAGCCCTGACTCCCTTCCCCTGAGTCAGGTCGTGCGGAAGGGGATCGGCATCCGGGAGCCGGCCCACCCCCATGGTCGACGAGATCCACACCCCCGTCCTCCTCGAGCGCACGCTCGAGCTGCTGTCGCCCGCGCTCGGGCGCGACGGCGCCACCGTCCTTGACGGCACCCTCGGCATGGGCGGCCACGCGGCGGCGATGCTCCGTGCCTTCCCCGGACTCCGGGTCATCGGCATCGACCGCGACCAGGATGCGATCGCGATCGCCCGGCAGCGGCTGGCCTTCGCGGCCGATCGGGTGACGATCGTCCACGCGGTGTACGACGAGATCGCGCTCGCGCTGCGCACCGCCGGGGTCGACCGCGTCGCGGGCGTGCTGCTCGACCTCGGCGTCTCCTCGCTGCAGCTCGACGAGGCCGAGCGAGGCTTCGCCTACTCGCGCGACGCGCCGCTGGACATGCGCATGGATCGCAGCAGCGGGCCGACCGCGGCGACCATCATCGCGGAGTACACGGAGGGGCAGCTCCGGCGCATCTTCGAGGAATACGGCGAGGAGAAGCTCTCGCGCCGGTACGCCCAGCGGATCGTCGCCTCCCGCGAAGCCGAGCCGATCCTCACGAGCGCGCGGCTCGTCGACATCATCACCGAGGCCACCCCCGCGGCGGCCCGCCGGGCGGGACACCCCGCCAAGCGGGTCTTTCAGGCGCTGCGCATCGAGGTGAACGGCGAGCTCGACGCGCTCCGGCGCGCCATGCCCGCGGCCCTCGACGCCCTCGAGGTCGGTGGCCGGATCGTCGTCCTCGCGTATCAGTCCCTCGAGGACCGCATCGTCAAGCGTGAGCTCGCCGCCAGGAGCGGCTCGACGGCACCCGCCGGGCTGCCGGTCGAACTGCCCGAGCACCGGCCGGAATTCCGGCTGCTCGTGCGCGGCGCCGAGCTCGCCGACGACGCCGAGCGCTCCCGGAATCCGCGTGCGACGCCCGTGCGCCTGCGCGCGGCCGAGCGACTCCGCGAACTCCACCCGACACGCCGGGAGGCGGCATGAACACGGCACAGGTGCCACGGATCCGCCCAGCCGCACCGCAGCAGCCGGCGCGGCGCTTCGAGATCGTCACCCCCGCCGCACAGCGCAAGGCCCGCCCCAAGGTCCTCCACGCGATCGTCGCGGTGGTTGGGGCGCTCGCCATCGTCGGCCTCCAGCTGCTCATCTCCATCTGGATCACGGGAGGGCAGTACCGCATCGCGGAGCTCCAGGACGAGCAGCGCGCGCTCGTGCGCCAGGCGGAGTCGCTCAGCGAGCAGCTCGAGATCCGCGGCTCGACCCAGTACCTCGGCTACGCGGCGACGAGCCTCGGCATGGTGCCTGCGCGCTCGCTCTTCACCCTCGACATGTCGACCGGGAGCTACTTCGCGCTGCCGGGCACGAGCGACGTCCTCGGCTGTGCCGGTGGCTGCGGCCTCGCGGCGAACGAGCTCGTCAAAGGTCTGCCGCTGCCGCAGCGCCCGAGCGCCGCGGCAGCCGCTGAACCGGCCGCTGCGGGAACCGCGGATCCGGGTGCCGGGGAGGCCGCGGATGCCGCCGTGCCGACGATTCCCGGCGCCGAGCCGGAGAGGGTTGACCCGGATGTGCCAGTCGCTGCCGAGACCCTGCCGGGTGTGGTGACACGATGAGGCCGTGCCCGTGACCCGACCCGATACCAGCCGCACGGCCCGCCGCGCGGGGGCTCGGGCCATCAGTGTCCTCGTCATCGTCGCGATCGTCGTCATCGCATTCGTCGTGCGGCTCGTCGACATCCAGGTCGTCTCGGCCGCGACGTACACGGATGAGGCGAAGGACCGGCGGGCGCTCGAGGCGACCGTGTACGGCACCCGGGGAGACATCCTCGACACGAATGGGCAGGTGCTCGCCGACAGCGTCGAGCGCTACGACATCACCGTGTCACCTCGCGTCGCGCTCGGCTACACCGACATGAACGGTCCCGTCGAGCCGTACCTGGCGGGCATCGCCTCCGTGACGGGACAGAGCGTCGCCGAGCTCGATGCGACCCTCCGGGCCGACCCCGACTCCGACTATGCCGTGCTGTCGAAGGGACTCACGCTCGACGAGTACCTTGCCGTGCACGAGCTCGGCATTCCCTGGGTCATTGGCGTCCGCGTCCCCGGGCGGACCTACCCGAACGGGGCGATCGCGGGCAACATCGTCGGCTTCCTTGGCACCGACGAGCCGCTCGCCGGCATCGAGCAGATGATGGATCAATGCCTCGCCGGACAGGACGGGCTCGTCAGCTATGAGCGCGGTGCGGACGGTGTCCGACTGCCGGACACCGAGGTCGTCGAGGTCGACGCGGTCGACGGCGCTGACGTCACGCTGACGATCGACCGCGACCTGCAGTGGACGGTCATGGAGCGCCTCGCCGCCGGGGTGAGCATGACCGGGGCCGAATGGGGGCAGGCGATCGTCGTGCGCATCGCCGACGGCGCCATCATGTCGCTCGCGGACTGGCCCACCTTCGACCCGAACGAGTTCCAGACCGCGACGGTCACCGGGTCCCGCGCCTTCACGACCCCGTATGAGCCGGGCTCGATCATGAAGCCGATCACCTTCGCGCTGCTGCTGGACCAGCGGGCGATGGCCCCTGAAACCCCGGTCGATGCCACCTGGATCCAGGACTACGGCGAGGGTGGCACGCTGTACGACTTCGGCTGGCACCCCGCGGATCTGACCGCGGCCGGCGTGCTCGCGATCTCCTCGAATACCGGCACGGCAAACCTCGCCCAGCTCATCCCGGACGAGCTGCGTCGGCAGTACATGCTCAACTTCGGTCTCGGCGATGTCACCGACGTGCATTTCCCCGGCGAATCCGCGGGCATTCTCGGTGAGTACTGGGACGAACGCACGCGGCTCAACGTCTCCTTCGGTGCGGGCATCGCCACGACGATCATGCAGATCGCCGGCGCCTATGTCGGGATCGGCAATGACGGGCTGCGCCTGCCCCTCAAACTGGTCGAGAACTGCACCTACCCCGACGGCACCGTCGTCGAGCCCGAGCGTGCCGAGCCGATCCAGGTCATCGACCAGTACGCGGCGCACACGACGATCGATCTCATGGAAGGGGTCCAGGCCTACTACCTCGGCACCGGCACCGATGTGGACCTGCCCGGGTACCGACTCGCCGTGAAGTCCGGCACCGCGACCGTCGCCGAGGGCGGCGTGTACGGCGACAAGTCGACCGTCTCCTACGTCGGCCTCGCCCCGGCCGAGGACCCGGAATACATCGTCGTCACCTCGCTCGGCCTGCCCTACGGCGGCACCTCCGATCTGGCTGCCCCAGTGATGCGCGACATCATGTCGCATACACTCACGCGGTACCGTGTGCCCCCGTCGACCGGTGAGCGCACCCACTACTCCCTCTACTGGTAGGCCAGGCATGATTCGATTGCGCACCGCGGAGATCGCCGCGATCGTCGGCGGCACGCTGCATGGCGATGGCGCTCGCCTCGTGACGGGGGAGGTGCAGACGGACTCACGGCGGGTGGGCGACGGCGACGTCTTCATCGCCATGCCGGGCGAGGTCACCGATGGGCACCGTTTCGCCGCCGCCGCCGTGACGGCCGGGGCGAGCCTCGTCATCGCCGAGCAACCGCTCGAGCTGGACGTCCCGGTCATCGTCGTCCCGCGTGGCCTCGACGCGCTCTGGTCGCTCGCCCGCGAGGTCGTCGCCCGCGTGCGCGCCGCCGGCGGGCTGCGCATCGTCTCGGTGACCGGGTCGAACGGCAAGACGACCACGAAGAATCTGCTCCGCGCCGCGCTGTCGGCTGCGGGGGCGACCGTCGCCCCCGTCGGCTCCTTCAACAACCACGTCGGCACCCCCATGACGATGCTGCGTGTGACGTCCGACACCCGGTACCTCGTCCTCGAGCTCGGTGCCGACGCCGAGGGGGAGATCGCGGCCATGACGACGCTCGCGGTGCCCGACGTCGCCATCGTGCTCAAGGTCGGGACCGCGCACATCGGCGAATTCGGGGGGCAGGCCGCCATCGCGCGGGCAAAATCCGAGCTCGTCCAACCACTGCCGACCGACGCCGTCGCGGTGCTCAACCGGGATGACCCGCTCGTCGCCGCGATGGCGGCGCAGACCCAGGCCCGCATCGTCTGGTTCGCGCCGGACGGCATTGGCGCGGACCCGGCGACCTGGTCGGCGGGCCGACGCAGCATCGATCTTGCGGGCACCGCATTCACCCTGCGTCATGACGGTCAGGAGCGGCAGGTGCGCGTCCCGATCATCGGCGAGCACCACGTCGCGAACGCGCTCGCCGCGCTCGCCGCCACCGTCGAGCTCGGCGTCGACCTTGACACGGCCATCGCGGCCATCGCCGAGCTGCCGGAGGCCGAACGCTGGCGGATGGAGGTGCTGCCCGCCCCGGGGGGCTGGACCGTCATCAACGACGCCTACAACGCGAGCCCCGAGTCGATGGCCGCCGCGCTGCGCACCCTCGCCGAGCTCACCCGGGGGCGCTCCCGCGCGATCGCGGTGCTCGGGGAGATGGCGGAGCTCGGGGACTGGGCCCTCGAGGCCCACGACCGGATCGGTCGCCAGGTCGTGCGGCTCAATGTCGATCGGCTGCTCGTCGTCGGAGTGCGGGCGCGGGCGATGCACCTCGCCGCGGTGCAGGAGGGCTCCTGGGGCGGAGAGTCGATCCACGTCGACACGCCCGACGAGGCCTACGATGTGCTCCGTGGACTGCTCGAGCCTGGTGATGTCGTGCTCGTGAAGTCGTCGAATTCGGCCGGGCTCCGGCTCCTCGGCGACCGGCTGGCGGACCGGCCGTGATCGCCCTCCTCTTTGCTGCCGCGATCGCGTTCCTGTTCACGATCATCTGCACGCCGCTGTTCGCCAAGCTCTTCCGTCGGATCGGCTGGGGGCAGTACATCAACGCGGACGGCCCACACACCCACGCGGTCAAGCGCGGCACCCCGACGATGGGCGGGCTCGTCTTCATCGTGGGTGCAGGGATCGGCTATCTCCTCGCGCACCTCATCGCCGGGGATCACGCGACGATCTCGGGGCTCCTGGTCTTCTATCTCATGGTGGGGCTGGGCATCGTCGGGTTCATCGATGACTTCATCAAGACGCATCGGCGGCGCAGCCTCGGGCTGAGTCCGCTCGGGAAGGTCATCGGCCAGGTCGTCGTGGCGGGCGGCTTCGCGGCGCTCGCCCTCAACTTCCGGGATGAGAACGGCCTGACCCCGGCCTCAACGATGATCTCCGGGCTGCGGGACATCGCCTGGCTCGATCTCGCCACCTTCGGGATCGTCATCGGGGCGTTGCTGTTCACCGCGTGGGTCACGCTCATCATCGTTGGCACGTCCAACGGGGTGAACCTCACCGATGGACTTGACGGGCTCGCGACGGGCTCCTCCATTTTCGCCTTCATCGCCTACATCGTCATCTGCTTCTGGCAGCTGCAGCAGTGGTGCTACGGCGCGAGCGACCGCATCGTCCTCGAGGCGTGCTACGAGGTGCGCGACCCGCTCGACCTTGCGGTCGCGGCCTCGGCGATCGTCGGTGCGCTCATCGGCTTCCTCTGGTACAACACCTCGCCCGCCCAGATCTTCATGGGCGACACCGGCTCGCTCGCCCTCGGCGGCGGGCTCGCCGCCCTCGCGGTGCTGAGCCGCACCGAGCTCCTGCTCGTCCTCATCGGCGGCCTCTTCGTCATCGAGGCCGGCTCGGTCATCATGCAGCGCACCTACTTCAAGCTCACCCGCGGCAAACGCATCCTCAAGGCCAGTCCGTTGCATCACCATTTCGAGATGCTCGGCTGGGGCGAGGTGACCGTGGTCGTGCGCTTCTGGATCATCACGGCCCTGTTCGTCGGCGGCGCCGTCGGGCTCTTCTACCTCGAGTGGGCGACGAGGGCACTGTGAGCCGACTCGACGCGCTGACGTCTTGGTCGAGTGACTGGTCTGGGCTCCGGGTCGCGGTGCTCGGCCTCGGCGCGACAGGGTTCGCAGTGGCCGACACGCTCGCCGAGCTGGGTGCGCGCCTCCTCGTCGTCACCGAGCAGCCGGATGAGACCCGGGCTGCGATTCTCGAGGTGCTGGCGGTACCGGTCGTGGTCGCGCCACGTGACGAGGTGCCGGCCGCGCTGACGGATCTCGACCCGGAACTCGTGGTTGTCTCGCCCGGCTACCGCCCGGATCACCCGCTGCTGGCCTGGGCCGCGGCGCGCGGGATACCGGCGTGGGGCGATATCGAGCTGGCCTGGCGGCTGCGCGACAAGGTCCGCGCCGCGGACTGGATCACCGTGACGGGGACGAATGGCAAGACGACGACGACGCGACTGACCGCGCAGCTGCTTCGCGAGGCAGGAATGCGGGTGGCCGACGTCGGGAATATCGGCATCCCGGTCCTCGACGCGATCCGCGACCCCGAGGGTTTCGACGTGCTCGTCGTCGAGCTGTCGAGCTTCCAGCTGCACCGGCTGCCGATCACCGGCCCGGGCGCCCCTCACCCGCTCGCCAGTGTCTGCCTCAATCTCGCGGACGACCACGTCGACTGGCACGGGAGTCGCGAGGCGTACGCCGCGGCGAAGGGCAGGGTCTACGCGAACACCCGTGTCGCCTGTGTCTACAACAGGGCGGATGCCCGGACCATGCGCATGGTCGAGGACGCCGAGGTCGAGGAGGGCTGCCGAGCGATCGGCTTCGGCCTCGGGGTGCCGGGGCCCAGCGATGTCGGCATCGTCGACGGCATCCTCGTCGACCGCGCATTCCTCGATGCTCGCCGCGACCGGGCGCTCGAGCTCACCACGGTCGCCGAGCTCGAGGCACGGGGTCTGGGGAGTCCGCATCTGACGGCGAACGTACTCGCGGCCGCGGCGCTCGCCCGAGCCGCGGGGGCGAGCCCGGCCGAGGTCCACGACGGGATTGCGAGCTTCACCCTCGATCCGCATCGCACCCAGCTCATCGCGACCGTCGACGACATCGCCTGGGTCGACGACTCCAAGGCGACGAACCCCCACGCCGCCGACGCGGCGTTGCGGGCCTTTCGATCCGTCGTGTGGATCGTCGGCGGGCTCACGAAGGGGGTGGACCTCGGCGAACTCATCGGCCAGCATGCCGCGCGGCTGCGTGCCGTGGTCGTCGTCGGCGCCGAGCGCACGGACGTGCTCGGCGCGCTTGCGCGACACGCGCCAGGGGTCAGGGTCCTCGAGATCATCGCGGGGGAGGATGTCGATGTGATGCCGGAGGCCGTCCGGCTGGCGTCCAGTGTCGCCGAGTCCGGTGACACGGTGCTCCTGTCGCCGGCCGCCGCGTCGATGGACCAGTTCCTCGACTATGCGGATCGCGGTCGGCGTTTTGCCCAGGCCGTCACGGATGCACTTGGAGCGGGAGGCGAGCATGGTGGGCAGCCCGCGCGACCGCACGAGTCAGCCTGAGCAGGCGTCCCCGCGCCGCGGCTTCGCCGCGATCGTGCCGCTCGGCCGATTCTTCGCCGTCGGGCATCGCGATGCGCTCATGCTGTTTGGCACGACCGTGCTCCTCGTCGGGGTCGGGCTCATCATGGTGCTGTCGGCGTCCGCGGTCGAGGAGCAGGCGGCGTCAGGCGATCCCTTCAACCGGGTGATGCGCCAAGCGGTGTTTGCCGCGCTCGGTCTCCCGATGATGCTCATCGCCAGCCGAGCCCCCATCACGTTCTGGAAGCGATGGGCGTGGCCGGCGATCCTCGTCGGCATCGGTCTCCAGTTGCTCGTCTTCGTCCCCGGCATCGGCTTCGGCTACGGCGGCAACCAGAACTGGATCCAGATCGGCGACTTCACCCTGCAGCCGTCGGAGTTCGTCAAGCTCGCGCTCATCGTCTGGATCGCCTCGATCCTGGCACCGCGCATTGGCGAGCTCGGACACCTGCGACGACTCATGATGCCAGTCGTGCCGATCGCGGGCGCCGCGATCGGCCTCGTGCTGCTCGGCAAGGACCTCGGCACCGTGCTCATCATGGTGCTCATCGTGTTCGCCTGCGCGTTCTTCGCAGGCGCCAGGCTCTGGCACCTGCTCGTCGGCGGCCTCCTCATGACGATCGTCGCGATCCTCGTCGCGATGACGAGCTCGTCCCGCGTGAGCCGCATCACGTCGTTTCTCCAGGGCTGCGACTCGAGCGACTACGCGGGCACCTGCTGGCAGGTGTATCAGGGGATGTTCGCCCTCGCCAACGGTGGCATTTTCGGCGTCGGCCTCGGCAACTCGCACGCCAAGTGGAACTGGCTCCCGGAGGCCGACTCCGACTACATCTTTGCGATCATCGGCGAGGAACTCGGGCTCATCGGGTGCGCGGTCGTGCTCGGGATCTTCGTCATCCTCGCGATCACCCTCGCTCGGATCCTCCGGCGGGCCGAGGATCCCTTCGCGCGGATCGTCACGGGCGGCGTGCTCGTGTGGGTCGTCGGCCAGGCCTTCGTCAACATCGCGGTCGTGCTCGGCCTTCTCCCGGTGCTCGGCGTCCCACTGCCGCTCATCTCGGCCGGCGGCTCCTCGCTGCTCGCGGTGCTCATCGCGCTCGGCGTCGTCATGTCATTCACCCGATCGCGGCCGAGCGCGGCACAGGTCGCCGCCAGGTCCCGGGCGACCACCGCGCACCAGAGCGTCCGGGGGACGCGCGGCCGATGACCGTCCACCTCCTGGCCGGCGGCGGCACGGCAGGGCACGTCAACCCGCTCCTGGCGGTGGCCGACCGGCTCCGGGAGCGCGATGCCACCACGGAGATCCTCATCCTCGGCACCGCCGAGGGGCTCGAGTCCCGGCTCGTGCCACAGCGCGGCTACGAGCTCGTCACGATCCCGAGACTGCCCATGCCGCGCCGCCCGAGCGCCGCGGCGCTGCGCTTCCCGGACCGACTGTGGCGCACCGTGCGGGAGGTCGAGCGCCTCATCGATGCCCGCCGCGTCGAGGCAGTATTCGGCGTCGGCGGCTACGCGGCGGCCCCCGCATACCTCGCGGCGCGCCGCCGCCGGCTGCCGCTCGCGATCCACGAGGCGAATTCGATCCCCGGTTGGGCGAATCGGCTCGGAGCCCGCTGGACCCCCTACGTCGGCATCGCGTTTCGGGGGACACCGCTCAAGGGTCGCGGCGGCGTGCCCGCGACGCATGTCGGGCTGCCGCTGCGACCGGAGCTCGAACGCCTCACCGCGCCCGGCGCGCGCGCGGCGATGCGGCGGGAGGCGGCCGCCGCATTCGGCCTCGATCCTGACCGTCCGGTCCTCCTCGTGACGGGCGGCTCCTCGGGGGCCCGCCGCATCAACGAGCAGGTCGTGGCGGCCCTCGATGCGGTGCTGGCGACCGGCTGGCAGGTGCTGCACGCCTCCGGCGGCTTCCGGGCGGCGATCGGGATCGAGCGTGACGGCTATCGCGCGCTCGAGTACCTGGATCGGATGGATCTCGCGCTCGCGCTCGCCGATCTCGCGCTCGGCCGTGCCGGCACCGGGACGGTGCTCGAGCTCAGCGCGCTCGGGATCCCCGCGGTCTTCGTGCCGTACCCACATGGCAACGGCGAGCAGCGGCGCAATGCCAGTGAGGCGGTCGCGGCGGGTGGGGCGCTCCTCGTCGCGGACGAGGCCTTCACCGCCGGCTGGCTCCGTGCGGAGCTCGCGCCGCTCCTCGCCGACCCCGCGCGGCGTGCCGTGATGGCCTCGGCGATCGCCTCGGTCGGGGTCCCGGACGGCACCGCTCGGACCGTCGGGCTCCTCGACGCGGCGCTCAGCCAGCGGCGCGCGCGGGGTGCGTAGCATCGAGGCGCGATGATCAAGCCCGACCTGTCCATGCCGCTGCCCGAGTCGATCGGCGAGAGCGACTCCGCCACCGTGCACTTCGTCGGCGTCGGCGGCTCCGGGATGAGCGGCATCGCCCAGCTCTTCCTCGCCGCAGGACATCGCGTGACCGGGTCGGATCGCTCGGCGAATGCGGCGACCGAGGCGCTGCGCCAAGCGGGCGCGCTCGTCCACATCGGGCACGCTGCCGAGCACCTGGGCGACGCCGAGGTGCTCGTGTACACGGGCGCGCTCTGGCCGGATAACCCGGAGTACCTCGCCGCTGTCGCCCGCGGCATCCCCGTGCTGCATCGCTCCCAGGCGCTCGCCTGGCTCGTGCGCGGTCACCCGCTCGTGGCGGTCGCTGGTGCGCATGGCAAGACGACGAGCACGAGCATGATCATCACGGCGCTGCTGGCCGCGGGCCGCAGCCCGAGCTTCGTCAATGGCGGCGTCATCAGCGGGCTCGGCACGAGCGCCGCGTTCGGCGACGACGACCTCTGGGTCATCGAGGCAGACGAATCGGACGGCAGCTTCCTGCTCTACGACCCGACGGTGTCGCTCATCACGAACATCGACGCCGACCACCTCGACCACTACGGGACGCACGACGCCGTTGACGAGGCGTTCGTCGCCTTCATCGCCCGCACGAGCGGCGAGGTCGTCATTTCCGGCGATGATGCGGGGGCTCGGCGGGTCACGGCCCGCTCGGTGGGCGCGCGCGCTCGGGTGCGGCGCTTCGGCGAGGTGACGCCGACGGACGTGCAGCTGCACTCCGTGACGACGACGGGCCCGGTCGGCTTCGCACTGCGTGTCGACGGGGTCGACTATCCCGTGCAACTGCAAGTACCCGGGCACCATAACGCGACGAATGCGGCGGGCGCCTTCGCGGTGCTGCTCGCGCTCGGTCTCAGTCCCGAGGAGGCGGTCCGGGGACTCGAGGCGTTCCGGGGGACCGAGCGCCGCTTCCAGCTGCACGACACGGTCCGCGGCGTCCAGGTCATCGACGACTACGCGCACCACCCGACCGAGGTCGCGGCGGCGCTCGAGCAGGCGCGCTCGGTGCTGCCCGAGGGTGCGCGTCTCATCGCGGTGCACCAGCCGCATCTCTTCTCACGGACGCAGCAGCTGGCTGGTGAGTTCGCGGCCGTGTACGAGCGGCTCGCCGACTACACCGTGGTGCTCGATGTGTTCGGCGCGCGGGAGGACCCGATCCCGGGGGTCACCGGCGCGCTCGTCGCCGATCGCTTCGTGGATCCGTCGCGTCGCGCATTCCTCCCGGACTGGCAGGCGGCCGCCGACCGCGTCGGGGAGCTCGCGCGGGACGGGGACATCGTTATGACCCTGTCGTGCGGGGATGTGTACCGGATCATCCCGCAGCTCATCGGTGCGCTGCGGGGGACCGAGGCGGGCGGATGAAGCGGCCGAGTGGCTTCGACCGAGGTCGGGAGGAGGCCGCGTCCGCGGCCGCCGCAAAGCCGGCGAAACCGGCCAAGTCGGCGCCACGCGCTTCCTCGGCTGTCGCGAAGCCGTCCCGCGCCGCGAAGCCGACCCCTCGCGCCAAGCCGGCGGACCCGGTGAAGGTCGCGAAGCGGCGACTGGCCGCCGAGCGTCGTGAGGCCCAGCGCGAGCTCGCCCGGGCGAGGGCGGAGCGCCGCCGGTACGAACGCCAGGAGGTCAAGCGGTTCACGGTGCGCCAGCGTGCTCGCCGCGTGGCGTGGTGGACGACGGCGGGTGTCGTCGGGGCGATCGTCGTGCTCGTCCTCGTCGCGGTCTTCTCGCCGATCCTCGCGCTTCGGCAGGTCGTCGTCGAGGGCACCGCGCGCGTGGACGGGGCCGCGGTGACGGCGGTCCTCGAGGAGCAGCTCGGGACGCCGCTCGCGCTCGTCGACACCGCGCGAATCGATGCCGCCCTCACCGAGTTCCCGATCATCGAGAGCTATTCGACGGAGACGATCCCGCCAGACACGCTCCTCGTGCGGATCGTCGAGCGGCAGCCGGTCGTCACGGTGGAGGCCGCGAATGGGCAGTTCCGTCATGTGGATGCAGCCGGGGTGACGGTCGAGGAGCTCGCGGAGCGCATCCCTGGGGTCCCGCTCGTCACCGAGAGCGGGGAGACGCTGCCGAATCCCGCGTTCAATGTCGCGGTTGAGGTGCTGCGCGCGATGCCGGCCGAGATGCGGGAGCAGGTCGATCGGATCACGGCGATCACGCGGGATCACGTGACGCTCTGGCTCGTCGGTTCGACGCAGTCGGTGGAGTGGGGCAGCGCCGACGATTCGGTGCGCAAGGCCGAGGTGCTCGCGCAGCTGCAGGCGATCTATGGCACCACGCCGGGCGTGTTCGACGTGTCGGGCTCGTCGACGGGGATCTTCCGGCAGCTGTGATCGCGGTCGTGGGCGTGTCGTTCAGGCCGTGCACCGGCGCCCGACTTACGCTCGACCAAATAAATCTCTGCCAGAGCAAATGTTTAACCCTCAGGTAGAACTTGAAACTCAAGCCAGGCGACGGAGGCCGGACGTGACGTCGAACCAGAACTACCTCGCGATGATCAAGGTCGTCGGCATCGGCGGCGGCGGGGTCAACGCCGTCAACCGCATGATCGAGCTCGGCCTCAGCGGGGTGGAGTTCATCGCCATCAACACCGACGCCCAGGCGCTCCTGCTCAGCGACGCCGACGTCAAGCTCGACATCGGTCGCGACCTCACGAAGGGACTCGGCGCGGGTGCCGACCCCGAGGTCGGGCGGCGCTCCGCGGAGGACCACGCCGAGGAGATCGAGGAGACGCTGCGCGGCGCCGACATGGTCTTCGTCACCGCCGGCGAGGGCGGCGGTACCGGCACCGGCGGGGCCCCCGTCATCGCCCGCATCGCGAAGTCGATCGGTGCGCTCACCATCGGTGTCGTCACGAAGCCATTCGGCTTCGAGGGCAAGCGCCGCATGCAGCAGGCCGAGCACGGGGTGCAGCGGCTCAAAGAAGAGGTCGACACGCTCATCGTCGTGCCGAACGACCGGCTGCTGGAGATCTCCGACCGCGGCATCTCGATGCTCGAGGCCTTCCAGACCGCCGACCAGGTGCTGCTGGCCGGTGTGCAGGGCATCACCGACCTCATCACGACGCCCGGCCTCATCAACCTCGACTTCGCCGACGTGAAGTCCGTCATGCAGGGCGCGGGATCCGCGCTCATGGGCATCGGCTCCTCGCGCGGCGCCGACCGCGCGATCAAGGCCGCCGAGATCGCCGTCTCCTCGCCCCTGCTCGAGGCCTCGATCGAGGGGGCCCACGGCGTGCTGCTGTCGATCCAGGGTGGCTCGAACCTCGGCATCTTCGAGATCAACGACGCCGCGAAACTCGTCCAGGAGGCGGTGCACCCCGAGGCGAACATCATCTTCGGTGCGGTCATCGACGACACGCTCGGCGACGAGGTGCGCGTCACCGTCATCGCCGCGGGCTTTGACGGCGGCGAGCCGCCGGTCAAACCGCTCCCGGCGACCTCGTTCCAGGACACCGCCGAGGACACGCGGGAGTTGCCTGGCGTCCCGGCCGACAGTGCCGCGTCGAGCGACACGACCTCGGGCTATGGCGGTGCGCCGGTCGAGCCGGAGGCGACGCAGCCGAGCTACACGCCGCCGCAGCGTGACGATTTCGGGGGCTTCGACGACGACCTCGACGTGCCGGAGTTCCTTAAGTAGCCGCGTGCCGATGACCGATCTCGACTCGGCAGCGCTCGCCGATCGTACTGCGCGCGTCCTCGCGGACGTCGCCGACGCAGCGGCGGCAGCCGGGAGAAATGCGGGGGAGGTCACGACGATCGTCGTTACCAAATTCCACCCAGCGGAGCTCGTGCGTGCGCTCGCCGAGCTCGGGCAGCGGCACCTCGGCGAGTCCCGGTTGCAGGAATTCGCCCCGAAAGCCCAGTCGCTGCGCGACCTCGACCTCGACTGGCACTTCATCGGCCAGCTTCAGTCGAAGAAGGCCGCGAGAGCGCTCGAGCACGCCGGCACCATCCACTCGCTCGACCGTCGCTCGCTGCTGACGGCGCTGGCAGCAAGTGGCCGCGCCGCTGACGTCTTCATCCAGGTCAACCTGACCGACGACCCCGCTCGCGGCGGGGTGTCAGCGGCAGATCTCCCCGAGTTCGCCGAGGCCGTGCTCGCGGTCCCGGCGCTCCGGCTCCGCGGCCTCATGGCGGTCGCGGGGCTCGGTGCCGAGCCGCGTGCCGAATTCGCTCGTGTCCGCGAGCTGCGTGACCGGCTGCTCACGCCGATCGCCCCCGAGGCCACCGCGCTGTCCATGGGCATGTCCGGCGACTACCGCGACGCGATTGCCGAAGGTGCGACACACCTCCGAATCGGCACCGCAATCACGGGAAAACGCCCCGACCCCGCATACGCTCGGAGCTGACCCAAGACCGGGAGGATCACCATGAGCAACCCGCTGCGCAAGTTCGGCGAGTACCTCGGGCTCGTCGAGCCCGGCGAGGAGTACCAGGACGAACCGGCGCCCGCCAGCGGCGTCGACGAGCCGGTCCGATCGGCTGCGGTGACCCCTATCCGACGGCATGCGCCACGGGCGACGGGAGCCGAGATGAACGAGATCCTCACAGTGCATCCGAGGGCCTTCAAAGATGTCAAGGTCATCGCCGAGCACTTCCGCGACGGCGTCCCGGTCATCATCAACATCACGCAGATGTCCGAGTCGGAGGCCAGGCGTCTCATCGACTTCACCTGCGGGCTCGCCGAGGCCCTGTTCGGCAAGATGGAGCGTGTCACGGGCAAGGTCTTCCTGCTCTCGCCATCGCATGTCGCGATCAGCGGTGAGGGCGCCGACGCCTCCGACGAGCTCGACGCCTCATTCTTCGCCTGAGCACCACGCCCGGTGCCGAGCACACCGGTTCTCCAGCGCGCATTCGTAGGATGGATCGGTGACCGTCGCGCAGATCATCATCACCGTGCTGAGCACGCTGCTTCTGGTGTATCTGCTGGCGCTATGGCTGCGCATCGGGCTCGATCTCATGCTCGCGTTCGTGCGCGGCTGGCGGCCACGTGGGTTCATGCTCGTCGTCGCCGAGGTCACGTACACGATCACCGACCCGCCAGTGAAGGTGCTGCGTCAAGCGCTCCCGCCGCTGCGGATCGGCCCTGTCGCGCTCGACTTCTCGGTCGCGATTATCATGCTGGCGGTCATCCTGCTCATGACCGTCCTCGGAGCCTTGCTCGGCTAGGCTTCACCCACCCCCTGAAGGTTCGACAAAGAAAGCTGCTGAGGTCACCACGATGGCACTGACGCCGAATGACGTGCTGAATAAGCAATTTGCGACGACGCGGCTCAAGGAGGGCTACGACCAGGACGAGGTCGATGACTTCCTCGACGAAGTCCTCGCCGAGTTCCAGCGTCTGATCGCGGAGAACGACAAGCTCAAGGCGCAGCTCGCCGCCGCGCCCGCGGCCGCCGCGAGTGGGTCGGCGGGGGACAGCGGCGAGGCCGACTCGCTGCGTGCACAGCTCGCCGCGGCCCAGCAGCAGGCCACCGAGCTCCAGTCGCAGCTCGAGCAGGTGAACGAGCAGTCCGGCGCGATCGACGGAATGGGCAGCGCTGAGTACCTGCAGCTCGCCCGCCGGGTCCACGAGGAGCACGTCCGTGAGGGCGTCGTCAAGCGCGACCAGCTCATCGCCGAGGGTCAGGAGCAGGCCCAGACGCTCATCAGCGAGGCGCAGACGAAGGCCGAGTCGGTGGTCGTCGCCGCGCAGAACCGTGCCTCCTCGCTTGTCAATGAGGCGCAGGCCTCGGCGAACACCATCACGAACGAGGCGCAGGCGAAGGCCGATGAGCTGGTCGCGGACGCGAAGCGTCGCTACGACAGCCAGGTCGTCGAGCTCTCGCAGGAGGTCGCCGCGCTGACGAACTCGAAGACGGAGCTCGACGAGTCGGTCGCGCAGCTTCAGGAGTTCGAGCGCAACTACCGCTCCTCGCTCCGCAGCTACCTCGAGACGCAGCTGCGCGAGCTCGGCACCGACGCTGCGCCCGCGGCGTCGACCGGCTCGCAGCCCAGTGGCCAGGCAACCGGCGGGCAGCCGACGGTCACGGCCACCGGTGAGCAGCCCTCGGTCGAGGCGCCCGAGCCGCCCGTGCCGGGCCTCGGTGCCGAAACCGGCGAGCAGCCGGGCACGCCTCGTTTTGGCTACTGAGGCGCCGCAGTCGAAGGTGAGGATTGGCGCGCTCGCGCTCGTCCTTGGTCTGGCCGTCACGGTCCTCGCGCTCGACCAGCTCGCGAAGGCCTGGGTGGTCGCGAGCCTGACGGAGTGGCAGGTCATCGACGTCCTCGGCGAGGCGCTGCAGTTCGTGTTCGTGCGGAACCCGGGCGCGGCATTCTCGCTGGGCGGCGGCGTCACCTGGATCTTCGCGATCCTCGCGGCAGCGGTCGCGGTCGTCATCGTCGTGTTCGCCCGTCGGATCCGCTCGCTCGCCTGGGCGACGGTCTTCGGCATGCTGCTCGGCGGCGTGCTCGGCAATCTCACGGACCGACTCCTGCGCGAGCCGGGGTTCGGCACCGGTCATGTCATCGACTTCATCAAGATCTGGGGCTTCCCCGCGATCTTCAATGTCGCGGACATCGCGATCACCGGGAGCATGGTGCTGCTCGTGCTGCTCACCCTGTTCGGGATCGGGCTTGACGGTTCGCGGCAGCGCAAGGCGACGCTCTCCGGTTCGCCCGCTGCGTCCGACGCGACGGCCGACGTCCCCCCGGCACCGCCGAAGCAACCATGACCAGCCGTAGCCTCCCGGTGCCGGACGGACTGCACGGGGAGCGCGCGGACGCCGCCCTGGCAAAACTCCTCGGGCTGTCGAGGACATTCGCCGCGGAGGTGCTCACGGCGGGCGGCGCGCAGCAGGATGGCGTCCTGCTGAGCAAATCCGACCGACTGCGAGCGGGCGCCTGGCTCGAGGTCGAGTGGGCCGAGCGCGTCGAGCCGCAGCTCGTCGCGGAGGTCGTGGAAGGCGTGCGCATCCTGCTCGAGGACGACGACATCATCGTCGTCGATAAACCGGCCGGGGTCGCCGCCCACCCCTCGCTCGGGTGGGATGGTCCGACCGTCGTGGGCGCTCTCGCTGGTCTCGGGCGTCGGGTCTCCACCAGCGGCGCCGCGGAGCGGCAAGGGATCGTCCACCGGCTCGATGCGGGCACGAGCGGACTCATGGTCGTCGCGAGCTCTGAGCGGGCCTACACCGAGCTCAAGCGGCAGTTCCACGACCGCGAGGTGACCAAGATCTATCACGCGCTCGTCCAGGGGCACCCTGACCCGCTCGTCGGCACGATCGACGCGCCGGTGGGGCGCCACCCCTCGGCCGGCTGGCGCTTCGCCGTCACCGCGGACGGGAAGCATGCCGTCACCCACTACGAGACGCTCGAGGCATTCCCGGGTGCCTCCCTGCTCGAGATCCAGCTCGAGACGGGACGCACACACCAGATTCGGGTCCATATGTCGGCGCAGCGTCACCCCTGCTGCGGCGACACGCTGTATGGCGCCGACCCGACGCTGAGCGAGCGCCTCGGGCTCACCCGGCAGTGGCTCCACGCGCACCGGCTCGGCTTCACGCACCCGGCGACCGGGGAATGGGTCGAGGTGACCAGCCCGTATCCGCCTGACCTTCAAGCCGCGCTCGAAGTGATCGCCGCGGTCTGACGGCGTGGACCCCAGGCCGGGGTCGATGGTCCCGGTTATGGTCGATGCATGGCCTCCGGGGACTCCTTCGCGCATCTGCACGTCCACACGGAGTACTCGATGCTCGACGGCGCGGCGCGCGTCGGGGAGCTCCTCGACGAGGCCGTCGCCCTCGGCATGCCAGCGATCGCGATCACCGACCATGGCAACAATTTCGGCGCATTCGAGTTCTGGCGTCAGGCGAAGGCCCGGGGCATCAAGCCGATCATCGGCACTGAGGCGTACCTGACCCCCGGCACGCACCGCAGCGACAAGACGCGCGTGCGCTGGGCCGAGGGCGAGGGGCTCAACGCCGATGACGTCGGTGGCGGCGGGGCCTACACGCACATGACGCTGCTGGCTGAGACCACCGAGGGCATGCAGAACCTCTTCCGGCTCTCGTCGCTCGCCTCGCTCGAGGGCCAGTACTTCAAGCCTCGGATGGACCGCGAGCTCCTCGCGCAGTACTCGACGGGCATCATCGCGACGACCGGATGCGTCGGCGGCGAAGTGCAGACCCGGCTGCGGCTCGGACAGTACGAGGAGGCGCGGCAGGCGGCCGCGGAGTTCCGCGACATCTTCGGCGCCGAGAATTTCTACGCCGAGATCATGGACCACGGCATCGAGATCGAGCGGCGCACCCAGGCGGAGCTGCTCCGGCTGGCCAAGGATCTGGGGCTGCCGCTGGTGGCCACCAACGATCTGCACTACACGCATTCGCATGACGCTGCCGCGCACGCGGCCCTGCTGTGCGTCCAGTCGGGCTCCACGATGCACGACCCGAAGCGATTCAAATTCGACGCCGATGAGTTCTATCTCAAGTCACCCGCCGAGATGCGCCACCTGTTCCGGGACTATCCGGAGGCCTGCGACGCGACGCTGCTCATCGCGGAGCGGTGCAACGCCGAGTTCGATCCACAGGAGGGGCGCTACATGGCGCGCTTCCCGGTCCCGGAGGGCGAGACCGACGTCAGTTGGTTCCGCAAGGAGGTCGATCGGGGGCTTGCCGCGCGATATCCCGACGGGATCACGGAGCGCGTGCGCCAGCAGGCCGACTACGAGATGGACGTCATCATCTCCAAGGGCTACGCGAGCTACTTCCTCGTCGTCGCCGATTTCATCAACTGGTCCAAGAACAATGGCATCCGGGTGGGCCCCGGACGTGGCTCCGGCGCTGGCTCGATCGCCGCGTACGCGATGCGCATCACCGACCTCGACCCCCTCGAGCACGGCCTCATCTTCGAGCGATTCCTCAACCCCGAGCGCGAGTCGATGCCGGACTTCGACGTCGACTTCGACGACCGCCGCCGGGGCGAGGTCATCCGGTACGTCACCGAGAAGTACGGGTCGGACCATGTCGCCCAGATCGTCACCTACGGGACGATCGCCGCGAAGCAGGCGCTCAAGGACGCGGCGCGGGTGCTCGGGCACCCCTTCGCGATGGGGGACCGGCTGACGAAGGCGATGCCCGACCCGGCGCAGGGGCACAACATGCCGCTGGCGAGCGTCTTCGATCCGGGTGCCGATCGATACCACGAGGCGAAGGACCTCCGCGAGATCATCGAGGGCGATCCGGAGGCGCGTGTCGTGTTCGACACGGCAGTCGGCCTCGAGGGGCTGCGGCGGCAGTGGGGCGTGCACGCCGCCGGGGTCATCCTCTCGAGCGAGCCGCTGCTCGAAGTCATCCCGATCATGCGTCGGGAGCAGGACGGCCAGATCATCACGCAGTTCGACTACCCCGCTGCCGAGGCGCTCGGGCTCGTCAAGATGGACTTCCTCGGGCTCAGAAACCTCACCATCATCGATGATGCGCTCGACAACATCGAGGCCAACCGCGGCCACCGTCCCGTCCTCGAGGACCTCCCCTTCACCGACGAGGCCACATACCGGCTGCTGTCGAGCGGGGAGACGCTCGGCGTCTTCCAACTCGACTCGGGGCCACTGCGCTCGCTGCTCAAGCTCATGCGCCCCGACAGCTTCGAGGACATCTCCGCGGTCATCGCGCTGTACCGGCCAGGCCCGATGGGCGCCGACTCCCACACGAACTACGCGCTGCGCAAGAACGGGCAGCAGCCGATCACCCCCATTCATCCCGAGCTCGAGACGCCGCTGGCCGACATCCTCGAGGAGAGCTACGGGCTCATCATCTACCAGGAGCAGGTCATGGCGATCGCCCAGCGCGTCGCCGGGTACTCGCTGGGGCAGGCCGACCTGCTGCGACGGGCGATGGGCAAGAAGAAGAAGGAGATCCTCGACCAGGAGTTCGCGCCGTTCTCCGAGGGCATGCGCGCGAACGGCTTCTCTGACGCCGCGATCACCAAGCTCTGGGACATCCTGGTGCCCTTCTCCGACTATGCCTTCAACAAGGCGCACTCGGCCGCGTACGGCGTCATTTCCTACTGGACGGCGTACCTCAAGGCGCACTATCCCGCGGAGTACATGGCGGCGCTGCTGACGAGCGTCGGTGACAAGAAGGACACCATGGCGATCTACCTCGCCGAGTGCCGCCGCATGGGGATCAAGGTCCTGGCGCCGGACGTCAACGAGTCGGTCGCCTTCTTCAGCGCCGCGGGCGAGGACATCCGCTTCGGCCTCGGCGCGGTGCGCAACGTCGGCTTCGGTGCGGTCGAGCAGATCCGGGCGGCGCGGGAGGAGCATGGCGCCTTCACCGGCCTCCACGACTTCCTCACGAAGATCCCGCTCGCCGTGGTCAACAAGCGCACGGTGGAATCGCTGATCAAGGCCGGGGCCTTCGACTCGCTCCACCCCGTCCGCCGGGCCCTCTACGAGGTGCACGAGGAGGCGGTCGAGGCGGCCGTCAGCATCAAGCGCAACGAGGCGAGCGGCATGGTCGGATTCGACTTCGACTCGCTGTGGGACGAGCCGGAGCAGGCCGTCGATGTCGTGCCCGAGCTCCCCGAGTGGGCAAAGCGCGACAAACTCGCCTTCGAGCGGGAGATGCTCGGGCTCTACGTCTCCGATCACCCGCTCGCCGGGTTCGAGCAGCAGCTCCAGTCGCTCGCGACGCATTCGATCGGGACCCTCCTGGCGGGGGACGGGCTCGAGGATGGTCAGGTCGTCACGATCGCCGGTCTCGTCACCGCGGCGCAGCAGCGCATCGCGAAGTCGAGCGGGAATCCGTGGGGCATGCTGACCGTGCAGGACTTCGGCGGCGAGATCCAGGTGTCCTTCTTTGCCAAGAACTACCTCGAGTTCTGGCCGCTCGTCGCCGAAGACGCCATCGTCGTCATCAAGGGGCGACTGCAGCAGCGCGACGACGGCTGGACGATCATGGGGCAGACCATCCGGGTCCCGGAGCTCGCGTCCCTCGGCGCGTCGTCGACCGCGCCGCTGACGCTGCGCATCCGCGAGTCCGCGGCGACGACTGATCGGATTGCCCAGCTCGAGGCGGCGCTGCGGCGCCACCCTGGCGAGGCGGAGGTGCGCCTCCTGCTGCTGCGGGAGTCGAGTGCGGGCCTCTTCGAGCTCCCGCACCGGGTCGACCGCGGACCCAACCTCACCTCGGAGCTCAAAGCCCTGCTCGGTGCCCGGGCCTTCAGCTGAGCCACGAAGGCGTCCCGGGCTCCTGGCCTAGGCTGTGTCCTTGTGATCCGCACCATCGACCTGCGCGGCCGGTCACTGACGGCGGCCGACCTGCACGCGATCCTGCCGCGCCCGGCGGTCGACGTCACGGCGGCATCCGCGGCGGCCGCGGCGCTCATTGACGATGTCCGTGCGCGGGGTGCCGCGGCCCTCGCCGAGCAGGCGACGCGCTTCGACGCGGGCGCGCCCGCGACCGTGCGCGTGGCGACGGCGGAGATCCAGGCGGCCGTCGCGGGACTCGACCCCCGCATTCGTGCCGCCCTCGAGGAGGCCATCCGCCGCGTGCGGCTCGCGTCCGCCGCCCAGGTGCCGCTGCCGACCTCGACCGAGCTCGCCACTGGCGGCGTGGTGCGACAGCGCTGGCAGCCGGTGCGCCGCGTCGGCCTCTACGTCCCGGGCGGCAAAGCGGTCTACCCATCGAGTGTCGTCATGAATGTGGTGCCCGCCCAGGTCGCCGGTGTCGCCTCCATCGCGCTCGCCTCACCCTCGCAGGCGGGCGGCGGCGTCCACCCGACGATTCTCGCGGCGGCGGGGCTCCTCGGCATCGACGAGGTGTACGCCATGGGGGGTGCCGGCGCGATTGGCGCGCTCGCGTACGGCGTCGCGGAGCTCGGCCTCGAGCCGGTGGACGTCATCACCGGTCCCGGCAATGTGTACGTCGCGGCCGCGAAGCGCCTCGTCAAAGGGCAGGTCGGCATCGACGCGGAGGCGGGACCGACGGAGATCCTCGTCATCGCGGATGCGTCCGCCGATGCCGAGATCGTCGCCGCGGACCTCGTCTCGCAGGCGGAGCACGATGAGCTCGCGGCGGCGGTGCTCGTCACCGACTCGGCGCCGCTGGCCGAAGCGGTCGCGCAGGCCCTCAGTCGCTTGGTGCCGGACACCCGTCACGCCACGCGCGTGGTGACCGCGCTGCGATCGCAACAGTCGGCGATCGTCCTCGTCGATGACCTCAGCATGGCCGCGCGGGTCAGCAACGCCTACGGTCCCGAGCACCTCGAGATCCAGACCGCCGACCCCGAGGCGGTCCTCGCCGAGATCCAGTCGGCCGGGGCGATCTTCCTCGGCGCCCACACCCCGGTGAGCCTCGGCGACTATCTCGCCGGCTCGAACCACGTGCTGCCGACCGGCGGCCAGTCGCGGTTCAGCAGCGGACTCAGCGCGATGGCGTTCCTCCGGCCACAGCAGGTCGTCGAGTACTCGCGCGAGGCGCTCGCCGAGGTGCGGGCCGGGCTGGTGGCGCTCGCGACGGCCGAGGACCTGCCGGCACACGGCGAGGCCGTCGAGGCGAGGTTCCGCTGATGTTCTGCCCGTTCTGCCGCCACCCGGACTCCCGGGTCATCGATTCGCGCACGAGCGATGACGGGCTGTCGATTCGTCGCCGTCGGCAGTGCCCCGAATGCGGTGGCCGCTTCACGACGACGGAGACGGCGACGCTCATGGTCATCAAGCGCAACGGGGTTGTCGAGTCGTTCAGCCGCGACAAGGTCGCCGCGGGGGTCCGCAAGGCGGCGCAGGGCCGGCCGGTCGAGGAGTCGCAGCTCGCGGAGCTCGCGCAGCGGGTCGAGGAGACGATCCGGGCGACTGGGGCCTCGCAGATCGAGGCGAACGAGATCGGCCTCGCCATCCTCGGGCCGCTCAAGGAGCTCGACGAGGTGGCCTACATGCGCTTTGCGAGCGTGTACCAGGCCTTCGAATCGCTCGATGACTTCGAGCAGGCCATCGCGCGGCTGCGTGATGAGCACGGCGGTGCGGCGAGCTGATGTACGGGTGGTTGTTTCGCGTCCTGCTCCGTCATCTTGACCCTGAGCAGGCCCACGGTCTGGCCCACACCGTCATTCGACTGCTCGGCACCCGACCCCTCGCCTGGGCGGTGCGTGCCTGGGCCCGACCGGCACCGGACGCCGGGGTCACGGCGATGGGCATCGACTTCCCATCACGGTTCGGGCTTGCAGCTGGCTTCGATAAGAATGCGCATGGCGCGCTCGGCTTGGGTGCGCTCGGCTTCGGGCATGTCGAGATCGGGACGGTGACCGCGCTCGCGCAGCCGGGCAATCCGCGTCCGCGACTCTTCCGGCTCGTAACGGACCGGGCGCTCATCAACCGGATGGGCTTCAACAACGAGGGTGCGGTGACGGTCGCCCGGACGCTTGCGCGGGTCCGGTCGCGCGCCGACCGCCCGGTCATCGGGGTGAATATCGGCAAGTCGCGGGCCGTCGAGGTCGAGGACGCGACCGCCGACTACCTCGACTCGACGCGCCTGCTCGCCCCGCTCGCCGACTACCTCGTCGTCAACGTCTCCTCGCCAAACACCCCCGGCCTGCGTGGGCTCCAGGAGCTGGGTGCCTTGCGCCCGCTCCTGCGCGCCGTGCAGACCGAGGCGGGGGCGGTGCCGCTCCTGGTCAAGATCGCGCCCGACATGGACGACGAGCAGGTCACCGGGATCACCGCGCTCGCGCTCGAGCTGGGGCTCGCCGGGATCATTGCGACGAACACGACCATCAGCCGCACGGGACTCGCGACGGCCGCCGCGGAGGTCGACGCCTTGGGTGCCGGGGGACTGTCCGGCCGACCGCTCGCGGCCCGCGCGCTCGAGGTGCTGCGTGTCGTGCGCGCCGCGGCGCCGGACCCCGCATTCACCGTCATCTCCGTCGGTGGCGTCGAGATCGCCGCCGACGTCACGGAGCGGCTCGCCGCGGGGGCGACGCTCGTGCAGGGCTACAGCGCATTCATCTACGAAGGCCCCGGCTGGGCCCGGCGCATCAACCGTCGCCTCGCGACGGAAACACAGGCTTGATCAGGGAAAAGCTCCCCGGCTTGGACTCGAACCAAGAACCTATCGGTTAACAGCCGATTGCTCTGCCAATTGAGCTACCGAGGATCACGCCGTAGCGGCCGAACGACTATACCAAAGAGATAACACTCCGCCGTCCGGGGTCATTTCCCAGTGATTTTTCGTGTGGGGGCGTGGTTCACTGTGTCGCACACGACGCCGTGCGACTTGACGCCTCCAGCGCTGGTCCGCGGCGTTTTGCATTCTCGCAGCCAACGGCTGCAGTCACAGAAAGCAGGAACCATGGCAGCATTCAGCTCCAGGGCCCGGAAGGCCGGCCTCGCGTCGGCGGCGGGCATTGCGTTGCTCGGGATGACCCTCGCGGGTTGTGCCCCGGCGACCACCACGGACGGCGAGCAGCCGGCCGCGGATGGCGACGTCCTCCTCGTCGGCACGACCGACAAGGTCGTCTCCCTTGACCCCGCCGGTGCTTACGACAACGGCTCGCTCGCGATCCAGGGACAGGTCTTCCCCTACCTCTTCAACACGCAGGTCGGCTCGGCCGAGGTCCAGCCGGACCTCGCGGTCTCGGCGGAGTTCATCTCCGACACCGAGTACGAGGTGAAGATCCGCGAGGGTGTCAAGTGGGCGAACGGCCACGACCTCACCTCCTCCGACGTCGCCTTCACCTTCAACCGCATGCTGGCGATCCCGGAGGCGATGGAGGTCGGCCCGGCGTCGCTGCTCGGCACGCTCGAATCGGTCGAGGCGGTCGACGACACGACCGTCGTCTTCCACCTCACCGAGGGGCCGAACGCCGTCTTCCAGCAGGTGCTCACGTCCTTCCCGGGCGCAATCGTCGATGAAGAGGTCTTCTCAGCGGACGCGATCACGCCCGATGACGAGATCGTCGCGGCCAACGCCTTCGGCGGCCCGTACTCGATCACGAGCTACACCTTCAACGAGGTCGTCGAGCTCACGCCGAACGAGAACTACGTCGGTCTTGTCACGCCCGCGCAGAACGCGGGGATCATCATGAACTACTACGCGGACGAGCAGAACCTCCAGCTCGCGATCGAGCAGGGCGACGTCGACGTGGCGTTCCGCAGCCTCAGCGCGACCGCGGTCGAGGCGCTGCGGGCGAACCCGGACGTCAAGGTCATTGACGGCCCCGGCGGTGAGATCCGCTACATGGTGTTCAACTTCGCGACGATGCCGTTCGGCACCGACCAGCCCGACGCCGACCCGGCGAAGGCCCTGGCTGTCCGACAGGCGATGGCGGACCTCATCGACCGCGACGTCCTCTCGGAGCAGGTCTACAAGGGCACCTACACCCCGCTGTACTCCTACGTGCCGGAAGGTTTCGTCGGCGCCATCGAGCCGCTCAAGGAGCTCTACGGCGACGGCAACGGTGGCCCCTCGGTCGAGAAGGCGACCGCGGCGCTCGAGGCTGCGGGCGTCGCGACGCCCGTCGCGATCAACCTGCAGTGGAGCCCGGACCACTACGGCGCCTCCTCGGCCGACGAGTACGCGCTCATCAAGGACCAGCTCGAGGCGTCGGGTCTGTTCACGGTGACGCTCGGCTCGACGGAGTGGACGCAGTACGCCCAGGACCGCGTGAACGATGTGTACAGCATCTTCCAGCTCGGCTGGTTCCCGGACTACTCGGACGCGGACAACTACCTCACGCCGTTCTTCTCGATCGACAACTTCCTCGTGAACCACTACGAGAACGCCGAGGTCGACGCGCTCATCAAGCAGCAGGCCATCACGGTCGACCCTGCCGAGCGCACCGCGATCATCGAGCAGATCCAGGAGCTCGTCGCGGCTGACCTCTCGACCCTCCCGTACCTCCAGGGTGCGCAGGTCGCGGTCGTCGGCTCGACCGTCGAGGGCGCGGAGCTCGACGGCTCCTTCAAGTTCCGGTTCTCACCCCTCACGCTGGGCTGAGTCACACCGGCACCGACACCCGGGAGGGGGTCGCTCGTAGGAGCGGCCCCCTCCCATTTGGGCGCCACCAGGCGCCCCGGACGTGAGAGGATGACCGAATGAGCGGCTTGTGGCGCTACGTGCTGGTGCGCTTCCTGCTCATCATCCCGACGGTCTTCATCCTCGTGACGATGGTCTTCATCTTCATGCGGGGCATCGGGGACCCGATCACGGCGGCACTCGGTGGCCAGCTCACCCCGGCGCAACTCGCCGAGCGGGTGCACAGTGCTGGCTACGATCGGCCGGTCCTCGAGCAGTACATCGAGTACCTGGGGCAGGTGCTCCGCGGCGACTTCGGCCGGACGCTCACCGACAACCGCCCGGTCACCGAGGTGCTGCTGCACTATGGCACCGCGACGCTCGAGCTCGTCTGCTACTCGCTCATCGTCGCGTTCCTCGTCGGCATCCCGCTCGGCATCCTCGCGGCGAAGGTCCGCGACCGCTGGGGCGACGCGACGCTGCGCATCTTCGCGGTCCTCATGTACGCGACCCCCGTATTCTTCCTCGGCCTCGTGCTCAAGCTCATCTTCACGGTGTGGCTCGGGGTGCTTCCGGCTTCTGGCCGCGCCAATCCGCGTACGGTCATCGCGCTCGACCGGCTCGACGGCTCCAGTGGGATCTACCTGATCGATGCGCTGCGCGTGGGCAATCCGGCCTACCTCCAGGACGTGCTGAGCCACGCGGTCCTGCCCGCCGCCGCACTCGGTCTGCTGACCGCTGGCATTTTCCTCCGGCTCGTGCGGACGAACATGATCTCGACGCTGAGCACCGACTACGTCGACGCCGCACGCTCACGCGGGGTCGGGGAGTACCGACTCACGACCGTGCATGCCTTCCGTCCCGCGCTCGTGCCCATCATCACGGTCATCGGCCTGCAGGTCGCGTTGCTGCTCGGCGGCGCGATCCTCACCGAGACGACCTTCGAGTGGAATGGGCTCGGCTCGCAGCTCACGCTCTACCTCGCGAAACGCGACTTCGTCGCGGTCCAGGGCATCGTCGCACTCCTGGCGGTCATCGTCGCGGTCACGAACTTCATCGTCGACCTCGTCGCCGCGGCGATCGACCCGAGGGTGAGATACTGATGCGCGGATTCCTCGGGCTCCTTCGCCGACTCCCGATCATCCGGGAGCTGCGCCAAGCCATCGGCTGGCAGCGCGGCATGCTCATCGCGGGGCTCGCGATGACCGGGATCGTCGTCGTGGTCGCGCTGTTCGCCCCACTCATCGCCCCCTACGGCTTCGCACAGCTGTCGGATGCCGACGGCAACTTCGGCTCCCAGGTGCCGCCGAACTCGAAGCATCTGCTCGGCACCACCGTCGGCGGGTTCGACGTGCTGTCGCGCGTGCTCTGGGGCGCCCAGACCGCGATCCTCGTCATCATCGTCGCGGTGCTGCTGTCGATCATCCTCGGCGTGCTGCTCGGGCTGGTCTCCGGCTACGTCGGCGGCTGGATGGACCGCATCCTCGTCGTCATCGCGGACGCCATCTTCGCATTCCCGACCCTGCTGCTGGCGATCGTCGCCGCGATCATGATCTCCGGTGGGCAGTCGGGCCTGTGGTCCGGGCTCATGGCCGCCGGCATCTCGATCACCGTCATCTTCATCCCGCAGTACTTCCGCGTCATCCGCGCCGAGGTGGTCCGGATCAAGGGCGAGCCGTTTGTCGAGTCCGCACGGGTCATCGGCGCCTCGCCGATCCGGGTCATGGCGGTCCACGTGCTGCGGAACTCCACGCGGACGCTCCCGGTCATTTTCACGCTGAATGCGGCGGAGGCGGTCCTGACGCTCGCTGCGCTCGGCTTCCTCGGCTTTGGTATCGAGCCGACCGCCGCCGCCGAGTGGGGCTACGACCTCAACCGGTCGCGCGCCGACGTGACGACCGGGATCTGGTGGACGAGCGTCTTCCCGGGCCTCGCCATCGTCATCACGGTGCTCGGGCTCACGCTCATCGGGGAGAGCATCAACGACCTCGCCGACCCGCGGCTGCGTGCCCGACGCCGGGCACGCGCGACGACGAGCTCGGCCGCGGCCGCTGACGGTGCGGCACCCGAGGTGCCACCGGCCTCGGCGACGAAGACGGGGGTGACCTGATGCGCGAGCACCACGACCGTCCCGAGCGTCCCGATTCGTTCGCGGTCGAGATCGAGGACCTCCGGGTCGAGTTCGCGACCGACGGCGGCGACGTCGTCGCGGTCGACCGGGTCTCGCTGCGGGTGCGCCCCGGTGAGATCCTCGCACTCGTCGGCGAGTCCGGCAGCGGCAAGTCCGTCACGGCACGCACCCTCCTCGGACTGCTCCCCGAGCACGCGCAGGCGAGCGGTTCGGTGCGGGTCGGCGGCGAGCAGGTCATCGGGGCCGACCGCGAGACGTTGCGGAAGGTCCGTGGCTCGAAGGCGGCCATGGTCTTCCAGGAGCCGTCGACGGCGCTCAACCCGGTCTTCACGGTGGGGTGGCAGATCGCGGAGGGGCTGCGTGTCCACTCGGGGCTCAGCCGCCGTGAGGCACGCGCCGAGGCGATCGAGATGCTCCGGAAGGTCGGTCTGCCGGAGCCCGAACGTCGTGTCGACTACTACCCGCACCAGCTCTCGGGCGGGCAGAAGCAGCGCGTCATCATCGCGGCCGCGCTCGTGCTCAACCCCGCGGTCATCGTCGCGGACGAGCCCACGACCGCCCTCGACGTGACCGTCCAGGCGGAGATCCTCGATCTGCTGCGCCGCTGCCGGGACGAGTTCGGGGCGGCGATCGTCATCATCACCCACAACATGGGGGTCGTCGCTGACCTCGCCGACACGGTGGCGGTCATGCATGATGGCGTCATCGTCGAGACGGCGCCGGTTGGGCAGCTCTTCGCGGCGCCGCAGCGTGAGTACACGCGCGAACTGCTTGCCGCGGTGCCGCGGATCGAGCTCGCAGCCGCCGGGTCGGTGCCAGCCGCGAGCACGGCCCCCATCGTCGCCGCGCGAGGTCTCGAGATCGTCTTCCCGGGTGGCTTCGGCAAACCGGGGTTCCGGGCGGTCGACGGTGTCGACTTCGCCATCGCCCCCGGCGAGGTCGTCGGCCTCGTCGGGGAGTCCGGCTCGGGTAAGACGACGATCGGCCGGGCCATCGCGGGGCTGACCCGCGCGACGGGCGGCTCGCTTGAGGTGCTCGGCGTCGACGTCGTCGCCAAGGGAGGGCGGCGGCTCGGCCCGCATCGTCGGCGTTTCGGGTTCGTCTTCCAGGACCCCGCCGCGAGCTTCAATCCGCTCCGGACGATCGGCAAGGCGATGGCCGAGCCGATCTATGTGCACGGCACGGCCGCGGAGCGAGCTGGCGCAGACAAGCGGGTCCGGGAGATGCTCGAGGCGGTCCGGCTGCCAGCGGCGTTCGCCGAACGGTTCCCGCACGAGCTCTCGGGGGGGCAGCGTCAGCGGGCCTCGCTCGCGCGTGCGCTCATGCTCGGCCCGGACCTGCTCATCGCGGACGAGCCGACGAGCGCGCTCGACGTGTCGGTGCAGGCCGCCGTGCTCGATCTCTTTGACGAGCTCCACGACGAATTCGGCTTCGCCTGCCTGTTCATCACCCACGACCTCGCCGTCGTGGATCGGGTCGCCGACCGGGTCATCGTCCTGCACCACGGTCAGGTCGTCGAGTCGGGCCCGACGGACACCGTCCTCGGTGCGCCGACACAGGACTACACGAGGCGGCTCCTCGCCTCGCTGCCGGTGCCGGACCCCGTCGAGCAGGCGCAGCGACGGGAGGCCCTGGCCGCCGTCGGCCGGGTTGATGACTAGCCCGGCGTCCGCCGCGACCCAGCTCCTCGGCCAACCGGGCTGACTCTTCGGCCCGCCGGGCTGCGCCGCTCAGCCCTCGAGGTCGTCGACGCCCGGCAGCCAGCTCAGCCCCGGCCGGCCCCAGCCCTCACGCTTGATCGCCTTGGTGGCAGCCTTGGCATGCGCGTGCTCGAGCCGATCCGCGTAGAGCACCCCCTCGAGGTGATCAAATTCGTGCTGGAAGATGCGGGCGAGCCAGCCGCTCGCCTCGATCTCGAAGTCCTTGCCATCGAGCCCAGTCGCTCGCAGCAGCACCTGGTCGGCACGCCGGAGCGGATAGCGCTCACCGGGGATGGAGAGGCAGCCCTCCGAGTCGTCATCCTCCTCAGCCGCGCCGATGCTGATCGGCGTGTGCCACAGCCTCGGATTGATCGCGACACCCTCGTGGAGCACACCACCGTCGTCCTCCCAGTGCCAGACGAAGATGCGGCTGGCCACGCCGACCTGCGGGGCGGCGAGCCCGACGCCGGGTGCGGCGTGCATCGTCGCGATCATGTCGGCGACGAGCTCACGGACCTCGTCGTCGATGACCTCGACGGGCGCCGCGGGAGCATGGAGGACAGGATCGCCGGTGATGACGATGGGCAGGACGGCCATGCCTCCCAGCGTATGCGGGCCAGCGGCGCTAACGTGGACTGGTGGACCTGGCGGATGTCGCGAGTGAGCTGCTGCTTGAGTCGCAGAGCTACATCGGTATCCCCCTCGCGCTGCTCGGTGCCGTGTTCCTCAGCGTCGGGACGCAGTACCAGCACCGCGGTGTCGTCAAAGTCGAGCGCCTCGTCGGGGAGTCAGAGGCGGGACTCGGCGTCCGGCAGCTGTTCGCCCTGCTGCGGCGGCCGTCCTGGGTGCTCGGCACGATCATGCTTGGCCTCGCGATCGCACTGCAGCTCGCCTCGCTCTGGTTCGCGCCGCTCATTGTCGTGCAGCCGCTCGGCGCGGTCGCCCTCGTCATCACCGCGATCCTCAACTCGAGGCTGTCGAAGGTGCCGCTGGACCGCCCGACGATCCGCGCGATCATCATCTGCGTCGTCGGGGTCGGCGCATTCGTGACCGTCGCCGCATTCGTCGCCGTGCAGAAAGGCGTCAAGGAGTCCGAGCTGACGACCGTCGTCGTGCTGCTCGCGGGCGTGCTCGCGCTGTGGGGCGTCCTCTACGCCATCTTCCGCCGGAAGGCCGGACCCGTCTTCTACATCGTCGCCGCCGGCATGCTCTTCGGGTTCGTCGCGACACTCGCGAAGGTCGTCATCGGCCGGGTACAGACCCTCATCAAAGTCATCGAGCGGAATGCGGTGACCGGAGACGTGTGGTCGTTCGGCGCCGCGGAGTGGCTGACGATCCTGTGCATCGTCGGCCTCATCGTCGCCTCGCTCATCGGCACCTACTTCGTGCAGACCGCACACGCGAATGGCCCGCCCGACCTCGTCGTCGCGGGGCTCACCGTCGTCGATCCGCTCGTCGCCGTGGCGATCGGCATCGTCGTGCTCGGCGAGGCCGCGGGTGCGCCGTGGTGGGCGATCGTCGCATTCATCATCACTGGCGGGGTCGCCGTCTTCGGCGTCTTCCAGCTCGCCAAGCACCACCCCCAGATGTCCGCGGAGTACCGCGAGACGGGGGAGCTGCGCCTCAAGCCCTGAGCCGGGCGGACGCGCGTCGGCTGCGGTGCGATCAGGGCGCTAGCCTGAATGCGGTCCGCGACCCCGTCGCGGCCAGGGGCGGTAGCTCAGCCGGTTAGAGCAGCGGACTCATAATCCGTCGGTCACGGGTTCAAGTCCCGTCCGCCCTACTCCGCCAGGTGCCTAGGCTGGTGCGGTGACCGACGCCGCGCACCACCTCGACCGCCTCATCCGCACCATCCCGGACTTCCCGAGCCCGGGCATCCAGTTCAAGGACCTCACACCCGTGCTCGCCGATGGGGCGGCGCTCGCGAGCGTCGCGGACGCGCTTGTCGAGCCGTTCGCCAGCGCATTCGACATCATTGCGGGGGTCGAGGCCCGGGGCTTCGCGCTCGCCGCGGCGGCTGCGGCCCGGCACGGCAGCGGCGTGCTGCTTGTCCGGAAGGCGGGCAAGCTGCCCGGCGGCACGATCGCCGAGGAGTACGCGCTGGAGTACGGCACCGCCACACTCGAGGTCCACCCGGATCAGGTGCCGGTCGGCAGCCGCGTACTCCTCCTCGACGACGTGCTCGCGACCGGTGGCACGATCGGCGCGGCGGCGACGCTCGCCGAGCGGGCCGGGTGGCATGTCGCCGGCATCGCGGTCGTGCTCGAGCTCGAGGCGCTCGGTGGCCGTGCGCGACTCGCGCCGCGCGAGATCACGTCACTGCGCGTCGTCTAGCAGGTCGGCGTCGCCGCCTCACCCGCAAACCGCGCCGTCGTCCACACCATGAGCTGGGGGAGTAGCGGTGAGTCCCCCGTCACGACCCCCATGTGGTCGAGCCCGGCATAGGTGCGGTAGTCGATCGCCTGACCTGCCTGGCACCGTGCGTCCACGTACTCCTGCTGCGCCTCCGGCGCGATGAGCGGATCGGCGAGGCCCTGCGCGACGAGGACGGGGAAGTCGATCGGCAGCGTCGGCACGTTCTCGATCGCGCGCTGGCCGAGCGCACCCGTCGACGGGTCCTTCGACCACACCGGTCCGCCGGACAGCCCTGCCTGGAGCGCCGACACGAGGGTGCCCGGATCGCTGAGACACCGGCTCGCGACCGCCTCGATCGACAGCCGCCCGGAGGGCCGGACGTAGTCCTCGACGCGCACGTCCGGGTACGCCGCGTCATAGCCGGCGAGCACGAACCCACCGAAGAGCAGGCTGAGCGACTGGTCCGCGAAGGACTTGAGCAGGTACGGCAGGTTCGACGCCGGGGCCATGGCGGCGACGCCGAGGAAGTCGAGCTCGGGTGCGTACTCCGCCGCGAGCCCCGCTGTCCACAGTGCCGCGTGGCCGCCCTGGGAGTGCCCCCAGATGACCGTCTCGTCGGCGAACTGCGGTCCGTCGAGCTCACGGGCGGCGCGCAGCGCGTCGAGTGCGGCATGTCCGGCGGGCTCGCCGACGACGTACTGGTGGCGGGTCGGTGTGCCGAGCCCGATGTAGTCGGTCGCGACGACCGCCCAGCCCGCGTCGAGCGCCTCGGCGAGGTCGGGCATGGCGCCGTTGACGAACGGCTCCGGCAGCAGTGAGGGGGCGCAGCCGGTCGCGACGCCGGTCGTGCCGTGGGTCCAGGCGATGACCGGGTGCGGGCCGCCGCCGCCCGGGACCACGACGAGTCCGGAGGCGATCGCGGGGGTGTCACCCAACCCGGTCGTCGTGTAGAGGATCCTCCAGGCCTGGGCGCCGTCCGGGACGGACCGGGTGAAGGGCTCCGCGCGCAGCAGCCTGCCTGGTGCGTCGGGCACCTCGTCGGGGGCGCTGTAGAAGGCGTCCGGCACGGGCGTCGTCGAGAAGTGGATGCCGGCGGCCGCGACGGCGAGTGCGGCGAGTACCGCGATGCTCGCGAGGATGCCGCGGAGCACGAGCCGACGCCGCGGCGATGCGGTGCGTGCCACCACACGCTGCCGCAGCAGCGGCGTGAGGGCGGTGCGAATCCCGATGGCACCGAGCCAGACGCCGAAGAGCACGCCGAGCACCCAGACGGTGACGTCGGGCCAGGCGAGGATCGTCACCCCGATGACGAGCCCAGCGATGCCGAACAGGATGCGGCTGAATCGCTCGCCGGCGCCCGACTCGCGGGCGGCGATGACGAGGTCGCGCACCCCGGCGACTATCGGCAGCAGCCCGGCGAGGAGGACGAGGAGCTCGACGGTGAGCCCCGGGAGGATCGCGATGAGCAGTGCGAGGACGAATGCGGCGCCCGCGATCGCCAGCCGCAGCCAGCGCGGTGTCTGGTCCGGCCGGATGACGGTGAGCACGGCCTCGGTGATCGCGACGGCGACGAGGCCGGTCACGAGCAGGATGAGCAGCCAGTTCACGGAGGCGAATGGATGGAGGACGAGGGCGGCCCCGATGGCGAGCAGCAGGGCGCCGAAGGCCACGCTCAGGATCTGGCGCCAGCGAGTCGTCATACCTGCACGTTATCGGGAAATCACCGCGCTCCGTGGACCGTCAAGGGCATCATCATCCTCGTATTACCCTTCTCAGCGTGCCTGTGCTCGCCCTCGTCATCGCCAGTCTGTTGTGGGGCACCACGGGCACGGTCGCGAGCTTCCTGCCGCCGGAGTTCCCGCGCGTCGCGGTCGGGGCCGCGACGATGGGCATCGGCGGCGGCGTGCTCTTCCTCGTCAATCTGCGCCGCGCGGTCGCGGTGATCCGCGATCGTGCCGCCCGGCGGTGGCTGGCGCTCGGGCTCGTCGCCGTCATTGCGTATCCGCTGACGTTCTATCCCGCCATGGAGCTGGCCGGTGTCGCGATCGGCAATGTGCTGTCGATCGGCACGGGCCCCGTCTTCGCGGTCATCATCGAGTGGCTCATGGAGCGTCGGCGGCCGACCGGGGTATGGCTGATCTCAGGGGTCGTCGCCACCACCGGCATCGGCCTGCTCGCGGTCGGCGGCGAGG
>Ga0182742_1000858_pt1 | contig 43443 bp, 39 predicted proteins | sample eDN5th37CBELigMG_FD_128880 | JGI IMG/M metagenome (GOLD analysis project Ga0182742, IMG submission 128880) | Enriched Miracle-Growth compost microbial communities from Emeryville, California, USA - eDNA 5th pass 37_C BE-Lig MG (version 2)... ... | reverse complement strand
TTTTCTCCCACCACTTCATGACCATACAGCAACCTTTCAGCATAGCTGAAAGGCGTGTGAAATGTTCATTTCACACGAATGAGTCAAAAATCTGGTTTATCAACATAGTACTTTAACATAGCCATAAAAAAAGAATTCTTTATATAAAGAGAGCTACTAATCCTTATTTAGTTCTTGAGCTCCCTATATAGAAGAGAAAAATCACCAACGCGACTTAATCACGACCATATAATCCAAAACCCCAACCATTCGAAATGGTTGGGGTTTAATATGCTGTATTATCCAATAAATAAATTAGTAAATAGGAAGGCCCTTTCCATTCGTTATTTAACCTTTGATTGCAACAGACTCCCTAACCATTTCTATAAACAACTCAGTAAACCGATGATCTTCTATCAATTCCGGATGGAAGGAGCAGCCCAGAAACTGTCCTTCACGAGCAGCAACAATCCGTCCTTCATGTGTGGCAAGAACTTTAACGTTTTCCCCTGCCTTCACAATATGTGGTGCACGAATGAACACACCTACAAAAGGTTCATCCAAACCTTGGATAAACAACTCCGCTTCAAAGCTTTCTTTTTGGCGGCCAAAGGAATTACGTTCAACGGTTACATCGAATAAACCAAGATGCGGTTCAGCATAACCGACCAGCTCCTTAGCCAGCAAGATTAAACCGGCACATGTACCAAACATCGGTTTCCCTTTCGCAGCAAATTCCTTCAATGGCTCCATAAAACCATATTTATCGAGCAGCTTTCTTATCGTTGTGCTTTCACCGCCAGGGATAATTAGTCCGTCAATCTCTGCTAGTTCCTCTACCCTTTTAACAACGACAGCTTCCGCACCACATGCTTCAACAGAGCGGACATGCTCGCTGACAGCTCCCTGCAGCCCTAACACACCAATGGTTATCATAGGCACAACTCCTTACCAGCCGCGTTCCTGCATACGGTTTTCCGGCGCAAGTGTTGAAATTTCGATTCCTTTCATAGCAGCACCAAGCCCTTTTGAAAGTTCAGCGATTAATTTATAATCTTGATAATGTGTTGTTGCTTCCACAATCGCTCTCGCAAATTTAGCTGGGTTTTCTGATTTAAAAATACCAGAACCCACAAATACCCCATCTGCTCCTAATTGCATCATCAATGCAGCATCAGCAGGAGTTGCCACACCGCCTGCAGCAAAGTTAACAACAGGAAGCTTGCCTAGTTCTTTAATTTGAAGCAAAATTTCATATGGCGCACCAAGAATTTTTGCTTCCGTCATTAATTCATCTTCGTTCATATGGACTACTTTACGAACTTGGGCATTTACCTTACGGATATGACGGACCGCTTCAACGATATTCCCTGTTCCTGGCTCACCCTTTGTACGAAGCATAGAAGCACCTTCTCCAATACGACGTGCAGCTTCGCCTAAATCACGGCATCCGCATACAAACGGAACCGTATACTCTTTTTTATTTAAATGATACTCCTCATCTGCTGGTGTCAACACTTCACTCTCGTCTATATAATCAACGCCAAGAGATTCTAGTACTCTTGCTTCCACAATATGTCCGATTCTTGCTTTTGCCATAACAGGTATGCTTACTGCATTCATTACTTCTTCAACGATGGAAATATCGGCCATCCTTGCCACACCGCCAGCCGCACGAATATCAGATGGAACACGCTCTAACGCCATAACGGCAACTGCGCCCGCTTCCTCTGCAATTTTCGCCTGCTCCGCATTCACTACGTCCATAATGACGCCGCCTTTTTGCATCTCTGCCATTCCTCTTTTTACACGATCAGTACCTGTAATCATTGTAATTCCTCCAATATTCTTTCTTTCCGCTTACCGCGATAGACAGAATATATCAGCAATATGGATTTTTCACCACATCCATATTATTCAAAAAAATCAGTCCATATTTCTCGCTAGATGCGCTACTTTCAATATACAAGTGTTTACCATATAATTAAAAACAGGAATAACCTACCTCTTTTGCTAACTATATTCTTTATTTTTACATGATAATCTTTTTAAAATATGATTAAGTTTTGGTGAATTTTTTGGTAATATAATAGTATATCAATTAAATGTAAACGATATCATTCATAAAATTTTAAGTAAATTCCAGGGGAGAAATTAAAATGATTAAAGATAAACGTATTAATAAAATCCACGAATACGTTCTTGAACACAAATCAGTATCACTAGATGAACTAGTGAAAGTATTTAATGTGTCTAAAAATACGATAAGAAGGGATGTTCAAGAATTAGTTGAGCAAGGAGATCTCAAAAAGGTATATGGCGGAGTCGCTGTAAATGATGACAATCGTGCCAAGCTAGAATCCTTCACTGATCGCCAAGTACGAAATCAAGCTGAGAAAGTAATGGTTGCAAAAGCAGCTGCCCAATTTGTGGAAGATGGCGATATCATTTTTATTGATTCCGGTACAACTACAATAGAAATGTTTGAATTTATCAAAACAAAACATCTAAGCATTATTACAAATAGTCTTGATTTCGTTGTTCGTGCACTACTTTATGAAAATTTAAATATTATTTCATTTGGCGGGATTCTTGAACGGAAAACGAATTCATTTGGCAGTCTGCAAAATCGGGAATTATTGCAAACATATAATATTAACAAGGCTTTTATGGCCTCTACAGGTATCTCGCTGACAAATGGGGTAACGAATGCTTCACCTCTTGAAAGTGAATTAAAACAAACAATTGTTGAAAGAAGTTCAAAGGTCTTTTTATTGGTCGATCATGATAAATTCGATAGATACGGGTTGAAAACCTACTGCCGTTTAGATGATATCGATTATTTAATTACCGACAAAATGCCAAATGAATCTTATCAGGACTATACCAAAAATAACGACATTCAGCTTATTATTGCAGATTAAACCAGCTTCTTGCTTGATTTATTTATTTTTCTATACGTAAAGGCTCCTAAAGTATTAAAAGTAGATGCAAATTACTTTAATACTTTAGGAGCTTTTTTGTTTTTGTCTATTAAACATAGTTGTTTCTTTTCGTTCCATTCATATGCGCAGTGGCATTCGACATGACCGTAAGACATCATGCCAAATTTCATCTGTGCATTATATTGTTTTCATCATCATTGAATTTCCTTTAAATGTTCTTCCGCATTCTCTTTTGTAACAACTTTGATTGGTGTTGGGATTCGGTTTTCTACTTGATCGCCTTTAAGCGCTTTAACCGCATTTTCCACTCCCATATAGCCTATATCGTATGGACTTTGAGCAACTGAAATGGCTAATCCCTCCTCTATCCCTTGGATTTTCATATCAGCCAATTAAATATACGAAAAAAAAGCAAAATAGATTGAGCTGAAACTCAATCTATTTTACTTTTAAAAGTGATATTCTGTTATTATGCTTTAACTAACGGTTTAAGTTGTACTGGCACACCCGTTTCAAGAGATTGCTTCGCAGCCTTCGCAATGCGTTCAGCTTGCAATCCATCAAAACCACTGCAGCTAACCTCATTATCCTTTAAGCAAACAGAGATAAATTCATTTACTTCATCAACATAAGCCTGTGTGTAACGCTCAAGGAAGAAGTACAATGGTTTTTCTTTTTCCACACGATCAACAGTTGATAATTCAACAGTCGTTTCACGGACATTATCAGCCTGCGCAGTACCTTTATCTCCAAATATCTCAAGACGCTGATCATAACCATACACAGCTTGTCGGCTGTTATCGATTACACCTAGAGCACCGTTTTCAAACTTCAATGTAATGATAGCTGTATCAATATCTCCCGCTTCACCGATTGCCGGATCTACGAGCACTGCACCATGCGCAGATACCTCAACGACCTCACTGCCCATAATATAACGTGCCATATCAAAGTCATGAATGGTCATATCCATGAATAATCCGCCTGATGATTTAATATAATCCACACCTGGTGGCTGTGGGTCACGAGATGTAATTTTTAATACATGTGGCGTACCAATCGCGCCCTCTTTAACAAGGTTATGTACTTTACGGAAGTTCGCATCAAAGCGGCGGTTAAAGCCAACTTGCAGCTTTACTCCTGCTTTTTCAACGACAGCAAGTGCTGCTTCTGTTTCTTCTACTGAGAAGCTAACCGGTTTTTCGCAGAAAATGTGCTTGCCAGCTTCAGCTGCTTCTTTAATAATAGTTGCATGAGTTGTTGTTGGTGAACAAATAAATATGGCTTGGATTTCTGAATCATTCAGAAGTTCATGATAATCTGTTGTCACTACTTCGATTTGTTTTTCCTCTGCCCATGCTTTTAGCTGATTTGTTACAAATACATCTGAAATACTCTTAATACGAATCTGAGGGATTAACCGTAAATTATCTACATGTAATCTCCCAATTCTACCTGCTCCAATAATACCGATAGTCAATGTTGTCATTAACCAATTCCTCCTGTTCTCACGGCTAACTATTTAATTAGCAGAATTCTTCCTATTCCATCATTTGACTTGCAGCAAATCTATTCAATCGACTGCAAGCCTTATTTCATCTGACTGATTTGCTTTATTATTTTGAAATACTTTTTAAGAAGTCTAGCTGTTCTTTAGCATTTTCTTTTGTAATTAGGTCAATTCCACTGTCAATACGTTCTTCAATCTTTTCACCATTCATGGCTTTAACTGCATTTTCAACGCCTTGATAACCCATGTTATATGGACTTTGTGCAACAGATGCCGCTAGTTTTCCATCAAGAATGGATTCAACAGCTTCCATTGTACCGTCGACACCCATTACTTTAACATCCTTTAAGCCTTTTGCTTCAACTGCACGTAATGCTCCAATTGCCATATCATCATTAGCAGCGAAAACACCCTTTACATCTTTATTATTTTGCAGGATATTTTCCATAACGGACATTGCTTTCGCTTTATCACTATCTGCAGGCTGCTCTGCAACAACTTCCATGCCTGCTGCTTCAAGAGCCTCTTTCGCACCTTTAATACGTGTATCTGTCGCAGGGTTTCCAAGGGCACCTGCAATTAATACCACTTTATCTCCCTTTTTAAGCATTGAAGCAAGTAATTTTCCACCTTCTTGACCAGCAGAATAGTTTTCTGTTCCAATAAAGGTCGTTTTTCCTTCGAAATCTGCATCACTATCAATAAGAAGAACTGGCGTATCCTTTGCTGCTTTTTCTAATACAGGTACAACGGTTTCAGGCTGTGTAGGAGATACGACAACAGCACCAGGTCCTTGACTCACTTGGTCTTCAAGCATGTTAACTTGTTGAATAACCTCTGCTTCTGAAGATGGTCCAACAACCGTAACATCTACTCCAAGCTCTTCACCTGCAGCTTTTGCTCCCGCCTCAACATACTTCCAATATGGACTTGACAACGTTTTTAAGACAACCGCTACGCTCTCGCCGCCTTTTTCGCCGCTAGCTTCAGAACTACTAGCCTCTTTACTGCTATTTCCGCAGCCTGCTGCAAATACCATACTTGAAAGCGCTACTGCCATACCAAATAATTTAACCTTCTTATTCATACTAATGCCCCCAATAATCATAGTTTGTATAATCATTTTAATAGAACCTTAATTTGATACTGCTATAAAAAATTTTTTTCTAGTAATCTAGTTTCTATCTATTATTTTTTCTTTTTGCGGTTACGAAGTACGTCTACAAACACAGCTCCGATAATAACCATACCGATGATTGCTAGCTGGGAATCAGCTGAAACATTCAATAGATTCAATCCGTTACGAAGAACGGCGATGGTCATTGCTCCGATTAATGTACCTGATACCGTACCGACACCACCCATAAAGCTAGCACCGCCGATAATAACTGCTGCAATGGCATCTGTTTCATATTGAAGTCCAGCAAGAGGAAACGCTGAGTTAACACGTCCTACCATTACTAAACCGGCAAGTCCGGCCATTAAGCCACTGATTGTATATACGATTACTAAAACGCGGTCTACGTTAATACCAGACAGGCGAGCTGCTTCCGGATTTCCACCAATCGCATAAATATAACGACCTGTTTGGGTTCTAGTTAAGAAAATATGCATAATGACATAAACTACAATAACAAGCAAGAAGCTGACCGGCATTGGTCCGATAAACTCACTGCCTAAGAATTGGATCATGTACGGAAAGCCTGCGATAGGTGCTGCTGCTGTAACGATTAAGGCTAAACCACGCGCAATGAATTGTGTACCCATAGTTGAAATGAACGGATGCGGCAAACGTAATTTAGTTAATAAAATTCCATTGAAGAATCCAAATCCTGCACCAACAACAAGTACTGAAAGGATTCCCAGAATAGGGTGCATACTCCAAGTTACAGATACAAGACCCATGACCATAATGGACAATGCTAGGATAGAACCTACAGATAAGTCAATTCCCGCTGTTAGGATAGCTAAAAGCATTCCAACTGCCAATAAAGCATTAATCGATGATTGACGGAAAATATTTGTGATATTATCAAGCGTTAAGAATTTATCCGATAATACCGCAAAGCCAATACATAAAAGAACAAGTGCTAAAAGTGGTGCAAACTTACCAAGATAACTTTTTAATGTTTTCTTTTCCTTAACAGTTTCATTTACTGGATTTACCGCAACTTGACTCATTTTCTCAACCCCCTGTAGCTGCTTTCATAATTCTTTCTTGCGAAGCCTCTTCAATTGGTATATTTGCAGTAATCTTTCCTTCATGCATTACATATACCCTGTCACACATACCGAGTATTTCCGGAAGGTCTGAAGAGATCATAAATACAATGGCACCATTTTCAACAAGCTGATTCATTAAACGATAGACCTCTACTTTTGCTCCTACGTCTATTCCTCTTGTCGGTTCATCAAAGATAAAGACTTTTGCTTGTGTACAAAGCCATTTGGCAATAACTACTTTTTGCTGGTTCCCTCCACTGAAGTTTCTCGCATGTAAATCAATATTGCCGGGACGAACCTTTAATTCTTTAATGTAGTCTTCTGCTTTCACACGCATAGATTTTAAATTAAGTAATTTGCTCTTATTTCTAAAGCCCTTCATGTTGGCAAGCGCAATATTCATATCAACCGGCTGGTCAAGCAGAAGTCCTTCACTTTTTCTGTCCTCTGTAATAAAAGCAATACCAGCATCAATTGCGTCACGAGGCGATTTTATGTTTACTTCTTTTCCTTCGATAAATATTTTTGCATCCTTATTTTTACCGTCTGCGCCAAAAATAGCTCTGGCCAATTCTGTTCTTCCTGCTCCAACAAGTCCCGAGAATCCGACAATTTCACCATAATGAACGGAAAAGCTTACCGGTTCTTTTGTCCCTTCCACGAGTAGATTTTCTACTTTAAAACCTACTTCACCAAGTGTAAAAGATTGTTTCGGGAATTTTTCATCCAATGTCCGGCCAACCATTAACTCAATCCAGTAATCAGGATCTGTAGTAGCAACCGGTATTGTCTCAATTTTGTAACCATCACGAAGAATCGTTAATCGGTCACCCATTCGTTTGATTTCTTCAAGACGATGGGAAATGAATACAATAGCAATTCCTTTTGCTGTTAACGTTTCCACGCAGTCATATAGCTGCTCTACTTCTTGAGCACTTAAACTTGACGTTGGTTCATCCAAGATAATTAGTTTCGCATCTAATGCGAGCGCTTTCGCCACTTCAACAAGCTGCTGTTGCCCGATACCGAGCTCTCCAACGGGCTTGTCAGCTAGATTAGGACTTTGCCCCAATAATCCTAAACAGCGTTCAGCTTCTTTTCTCATCGCATCATGGTCGAGCAAGGACATTTTGCCGCCCTTTTTTAGCTCTCTGCCAAGAAAGATATTTTCATAGACCTTTAATTCTGGAATTACATTTAGCTCCTGATAAATCGTTGCAATTCCTAACGCGATTGAATCAGATGGTTTTTGGATATCCACCTTTTGTCCATTCCAGTAAACCTCTCCAGCATCCTTTTGATAGGCACCAGTTATAATTTTAATAAAGGTAGACTTTCCTGCACCATTTTCCCCTAATAGTACATGTACTTCCCCAGCTTTGACTTCAAGATCAATCCCTTTTAATACGTGGTTTTGACCAAAGCTTTTTACAATCCCTTTTAACTCTAGGAGACTCCCTGAAGATGCGACCATGAACAGGCTCCTTTCTATTACTTCCTCTAATAGCAGGAAGTTTTTATATTTTTTATTCATAGCATCTATTAGATAGATAATTTCAAACTACTTTATACTAGACTTTGAAGCATTTCCAATTTTACTTTTTGTGCCCTTTGATACGATTGTCTAGCAGCATAAGAGATTTCTAATGCCTTTACCCCATCATCAACTGTGATTTGAGGTGTTCCTTTTTCAAGCACCACTTTGTAAAACTCTTCAAGTTCAATCGTATAAGCATCTTTAAATCGAACCGGGAAGTCAGGTAAAATATCGTGGGTATTTCCTGCCTTAGTTAAAATTTGAATATCATGCTCCCTCAAGTTGCCAATAAAAATTGATCCTTCTGTCCCGATTACTTCTGCACGAATATCGTATCCATAATAGGCATTTCGGCTTGCCTCTATATCCCCGGCAGCCCCTGAAGCAAATTCAATATAAGAAAGCGCTTGGTCAACATCATCATATTTCTTAACAAAAGGATATTTTAAAACATTGCCATGAGCACTTACGGAAGTTACTTCTGAGTTCATTAGATAGCGGGCAATATCGAAGTCATGAATGGAAACATCGATAAATATCCCACCGCTATGCTCAACAAACGATTCATGCGGTGCTTGCGGGTCACGTGAAATGCCTCTGAAATAGATTGGGTTTCCAATATCACCGGCAGCAATTCTTCTTTTCGCTTCTGCATATGCAGGATCAAATCGACGCATAAAACCAACCTGACAGATTGTATTATTGGTATGTATAATTTCCTGGATTTCTCTTGCATCGCTTAAATCAATTGTCAGAGGTTTTTCTACAAAAATAGCTTTGCCAGTTTCCGATGCCCTTTTTAACAATTCAAAATGTGTACTCGTTGGAGTGGCAATAATGACAGCTTCAATCGTTTCATCTTGAAAAACATCTTCTGGATTATTGGTATAGCTCTGAGCTTCGAGTTCTCTTGCTATCCGTTCTGCCGTTTCTAAGCTCACATCACACACAGTAACAAGTTCAGCATTACGGTTTTTGGTAACATTTATAGCGTGCCAATATCCAAGTCTTCCAAGCCCAAATACAGCTGTACGGATTTTCTTTGCCATACTTTTCACCTCTTTATTGTTTTATTTGCATTAAGCAATAAAAACTCATTTTAATATCTGAAAATTCTATGAAGTAAACGTTTTCATTGTTTTTGATTTTTAATCCTAGCCAAGACTTAAATTAAAATCTTTTAGATTGATATGGGCTACTTTTGATTAACTAATAAACTGTAAATTTAGAATTATACATAAACTATATCAAATTAACCATATCTTGAGAACAAAGTCAATATATATTCAAAACTTTATGTTATATTTTGATTAACTTTTGATAATCTCTATGAGTAAATAATAGTATTAAAAGCGTTTTCAGTCAATATTTTTTATCAAACTAAAAAAAATTTATATTAAACACCATTAATACGTTGCAAATAAGCTTTTATCTTTTATCTCTTTACTTAAAATGATTGTCTGAATTCAAAAGCCAATACTCTTTAAATAATCAACACTTTGCTTAACATCACGTAAACTTGTATCCGAATTTCTAGGGTCACGCTCTTGCTCGATTGTGATATATCCATGGTAATTAATTTCCTTTAATAACTTATGAATCGCTTCATAGTCAATAACTCCTTGTCCAATTGGACACATAACTCCTTTTGCACAAGCATCGAAAAAGTGAATACGCTCCTCCATGACTCTATTATAGATTTCTAGATTAATATCTTTAAAATGAATATAATCTAATCGGTCAGCACATTTTCGAAGCCACTCAACCGGGTCCATTTTTGCATAATATAGATGTCCTGTATCAAGGCAAAGACCAGCTGTTTCATACGGAATATCTTCTAAAAGTTTATTGATTTCATCTTCATACTCGATGTACCCTCCTGCATGCGGATGAATGACAGCACGTACTCCGTAGCTTTTCGCACGCTCAGAAATTAAACGAAGATGCTCCATCATTTGCTCCCAATCTTTATTAGATAACCTTACTGCTCTATCTGGATGACCTGCATAATAATCACGTTCATCATGTCCCCAATCCATAACAGTTAAGTATGGAGTTGGAAACTTTTGATTCTCTTCCTTCGGTACTGATGGAAGCTTTGTAATCAATGAACAAATATCATCAACCTGCTTTAGGACATTTTCTATATTAGCTGCTGATAACAAATCATTAAAAATGGTTCCGGCTATAATGGTTAAGTCATCTTTAGCAAGCTCTGCCTGCACTTGTTCTATATCCATCGGAATATAACCATATGGCCCTAACTCAATGCCTCTAAAACCTGCCTTTGCCGCTTCACTCAATACTCTTTCCCACGGTGGAAGGTAAGGATTTTGGGGATCATCTACACCCCAGCAGCAAGGTGCTCCTGAAATCTTAATCGTCATCTAAAACATCTCCTTATCTATCCAATTACTAGCCGCTTTTCTATACAGAAAAAGGATGTCCCTATTTTCGAGACACCCTATATTTAAATTGGCTTTTGAGTCTAATCCAGTTAGGATAATAGTTAAACTAATTCCTTTTGTTGTTGCAAACGATCCATATATTGTTTTGCTTTTAGTGCATATTCAAAAGGATTTGCTTTTGCAGGGTCCTGCTCCGCCTCCACAACAATCCAGCCTTCATATCCGCTCTCAATAATCGCTTTCATAATTGGTTCAAAATCAATCATACCGTCACCAGGAACGGTAAACACACCTTTTTTAACGCCAACAAGAAAACTATCCTGATTGTCCTTCACTTCTTTTGCAACAGCTTCACGAATATCTTTAAAGTGGATATGCTTAATACGAGACTGATACTTTTGATAGATTTCAATTGGATTTTCTCCTGAGAATACAAGGTGACCAGTATCAAAAAGTAACGATACTTTTTCAGGTGAAGTATTTTCCATTAAACGGTCAATTTCAGCAGTCGTTTGCACACCTGTTCCCATATGGTGATGGAAGACAATAGCCATCTCCTTTTCACGAGCTAACTCCCCAAGAGCCTCTAAACCCCGGGTTAATCGATCCCATTCCGCATCAGTAAACACTGGCTTTTCTTTAAATACAGGTGTATCCATCTGCCCTTGTACACTATGCCCCTGCTCAGATACAACAATAACCTTTGCACCCATTGCATGCAGAAAATCGCGGTGTTCAATGAATGCCTGTTTTGTTTCTTCAAATGGTTTTGTTGTTAAAAATGAACTAAACCAAGCACTGGCTACTTGAAGACCCCTAATATCTAAATATTTCTTTAATGTTTCCGGGTCACGCGGATATTTATTTCCAATCTCTGTTCCTGTATAGCCGGCCAATGCCATTTCGCTAATACATTGTTCAAAGCTATTTTCACTTCCTAACTCAGGCATATCATCATTTGTCCATGCGATAGGCGCACAACCAAACTTAATTTTTGCTTCTGCTGTCATTGTCTATTTCCTCCTAAATACAAGTAAGTGATATGATTACTTAACTTCAACAATTTGATTACTTTCAACCGATTTTTGACATGCAAGAGCTACTTTCGTACTTTGCAGGCCATCTACTGCACCAACTTCTGGCTGGCGCTTTTCTTTAATACATGAAATAAATTCTCGTATTTCATTCAAAAAAGCATCTTTAAAACGTTCAGGAAAGCTCTGTGAAGTCGGTCTTACTACACCATTTTCATCAAAAATAGTCACTAAATTTTTCTCCGGGGCAGCTGCCACTCGGAGCATTCCCTTTGTGCCGATTAATTCCGTTTCCACATGATAGCCATGTGCTGCATTTCTTCCCGCAACTAAGATGGCCATGGTCTTATCCTCTAATTGCATCATGGCTGCACCAGTTTCTAATTCATTTAAATCATCTAACTCAGGATAAGCAGCATTTTTCCCCATTGCCCACACACGACTAACTTCTTTCCTCGAAAACCATCTAACTAAGTCAATATCATGGATAGACATATCAGAAAATAAGCCGCCGCTATTACTTGAACGAGCAAATTTGACAAAGCCCTCCATTCCTGAACTAGGATCAATCCCGTAGCAGCGAATGACTGTTAATTCACCCAATGCTCCTTCGTCCACCATCTTTTTAGCATATTGATAGGATTCATCATATCTTCTCATAAATCCAAGCTGAAAAACTTGATTAGGATGAGCATGAATCACTTCCATTGTTTTTTCAATATCTTCAATATCTAATCCAATTGGTTTCTCACTGAATACATGCAGCCCTTTTTCCATGGCTAATCGAATCTGCTCTGGGTGGTAGCCTGACGGAGAAACGATGCACACAGCATCAAGATTTGGACTATCTACCATTTCTTCATAAGAGGTATAGGTTTCTATCACACCAAGTTCTCTTTTGGCATATTCTAACTCGTCCTCAACAAAGCTGCAGGCTGCAGTCAGTTTAGCCCCTGGAACATTCTCGGCCAAATTGATAGCATGAGTTCTTCCCAATCTTCCTAACCCAACAATACCTACTCTAATCACACTCATCCTAATCCTCCTTCATCTATCTTCAAACACACAATAACCATAATCTCGTTAAAAGATCATAAAAAAATAGTTTAGAAGCAACTAAATCCATATATATCTGTTAACTTTTGAGTATATTTTGGCGAATTTCTATTAAAATCATAATATTAAAAGCGTTTTCAGTCAATCATTTTTTATACTCTTTTCCGGCTATTTTGTATAAAAAAGAGAGTAGCTCATATTAATTGAACCACTCTCTTCTACATATTATTTATAATACTTCTCTAATACTTCCAACGTCGTTTCTTTTGCCTTTTTAATGACTTCTTCAGGATCCATTTGATAATATTCCGGTCTGAACAGTTCAACAGATGCTGCAAAATCATAGTTTAATTCTTTTAATCTCTTTAAATGTGCCTCCAAATCAATCACACCATGACCCGGCCATACTCGATTGGTATCATGCATTTGGCCAACCGGGAATCCATCTACGTCATTGATATGGAAAATAAAGATTTTTTCAGCTGCATCGTCTGTTACATCTTCAAATCTTGATCCCATTCCAGTGAATTGGAACGTATCATAGACAAGTCCTACATTCTCTCTATCCACTTGTTTAACAATATCGAATGCCTGTGCAAATGTATTAACCGTATTTTGCGGGATTCCGATAAATTCAATAGCAATCTTCACCCCGTAAGGCTCTGCTAAATCAGATAGTTGGGTTAGAACTCGAACACAGCTTGCATTGACTTCCTCTGTTAATGTTTTTCCTTTTTCCGTCACATCAATATTGGAAGGCACGACACAAATATATTCACAATTGATTTTCTTACAAATCTCTAAGTATTCTTTGAACTCTTCAATAACCTTTTCCTCATCTTCTTTTGTACGGTTATTAAAGAAGCATAATGCATTTAAAGAAAGAGGTTTAATATGATGAGTGTCAAAGTATTCTTTTAAATCATCTAATGTATTTTCTTTTAAATAGTCGATTAACTGGTCAATCGTACGGATTTCAATATAATCATAACCATATTTTTCACAAAGCTCTAAGTTTTGTTGAAGTGATGCACTTTCCCATGTTGTACCTTCGTTAAATGATAATTTCATCGGTTTTTCCTCCTAAGCCAAACTAGCTTACAACAATTTTATATATTTAGACCTTCTCTAATCGATTTCAACGTTACTTCATTTGACCATTCAGGGCGGTCAGGATAATGGAATACAGCATTTGTCACAATACCATCAAAATTCGTTTCTCTTAATTTACGATATAAAGTATCGAAGTCCACTTCCCCATCACCAGGATTCATGTGCTGGTGGATGGTTACGTTCGCATCAGGAGGATTAATAATATAGCGTAATCCAAATGCTGCTTTATGATTCCATGTATCAGCAATCAGGACATGAGCAAGTAAATCTCCTGCTTCATCGATGTGTTTTGCTACATCTCCAATGCCATTATCATAGTAGAATGCATGCGGTACAGAGTATACTAACTTAATCCAATCCTTATCTAATGCACGAATCATTCGCACAGCTTCAATGTTTAACTCGATGAAATCATTAGGGTGTGATTGTAAATTCAGCTTAATGCCCTCTTTTTCAAAAATTGGCATGAGCTCGTCCATTGATCTAAGAAAAGCTGCTTCACTATCAACGGGACGGCTTTTGTCACCGCTGAACTCACTGTTCATCAAATCTACCTCTAATTCAGAAGTGATTTCGATGCATCGCTTCCAATTTCTTACGGCCGCTTGACGTTCTTCTTCTTTCGGAGAAGACCATTGCTGAACGGGAAGAACGGATGAAATCTTTACCCCTGCGTCACGGCAGTATCTTTTTAGATCCTTGATCAGCTGCTTGTCTGCCTTCGGGTATTCATAGAACCAAATAAAATCTTTACGTGGAGATAATTCCACCCATTCATAACCTAATCTGGCTACTGTATCGATTGTATCTTTTAAATTTGTATTATCACGATAATGTGACGGATCGTATGCTAAACGCAATTTTCTTTTCCCCTTTCTTTCTTGGAGTTGTCCCATATGGTGCCTGACACCTTTGCTTATGGGACATCCCCCTTTTGCTGATTTTTTATATTAAACTCTCTCTAGAACAGTGTTTTCACTATAGAATGCCGGTCTTTCTTCTAGTGTAATCGCCTCTTTTTGACCTGTTTGTTGTGCTTTTACACACGCATCAGCCGTTACGGCTGCAATGTAACCATCCCATGATGTCGGCCCCCCCGGCTCACCTTTTTTAGTGATAGAATCCATGAAATCTTGGATTTCCACATCATACGCATCCATGAAACGATATTTCCAATCTGTTAAAATACTTGAACTTAACTTCGCCTCTTTGCGTGTCACAACACTTGTGAACTCTGGTAAATAAGCTACACCATCTTCACCAATCACTTCACACTGAATGTCGTAGCCATATTTACAATTGACAAATACTTCAACGTTCATTACAATGCCGCTGTTTGTTTCAATCGTAAATAATTGTGGATCTTGTAATTTCCCATGTGAATATTTCGTTTTTCTTGGAAAAACAACTTGTACTGATTTATAATCATCGTTCACTAGCCAGTGAAGAACATCAATTTCATGGATTAATGTATCGACAACAGCCATTTCAGTTACATAGGCTTCGCCTACTTCTGGGTTACGGTGTACCGCGCGAACCATTAATGGCTGGCCAATTTCACCTTTATCAATCGCTTGTTTTAATGCCACATAACCACTGTCATAACGACGCATAAATCCAACTTGAACTAACTTTTTGCCTTGTTTCATTTCCGCTTGTACAATTCGCATACAACCTTCTGCCGTTGTCGCAAGAGGCTTTTCGCAGAAAACATATTTCCCTGCTTCAACAGCGGCTATAACTGTTGCTTCATGTGCAGGTCCCCAGCTTGTTACTAGTACAACATCTACATTTTCATCTGCAATCAATGCTTTATCATCGGGATACACAACTGCATCCAATCCATATTGTTCAACGGTTTGTCTAGCTGACTCCTGATTAACATCTGTTACAGCGATAATTTTTCCACCCGATAATTTATTTGTAATTCTATTAATATGCTCTCTGCCAATTGCTCCTGTTCCAACTACACCAAATCCTAAAGTCATTATGTTTTCCTCCTATATAGAAATTTCCGAATATTTTTGATAAAAATATGAAATCCTTAACAATTATTGATTAACAGCATTACTGGTTTCCGATTTCTTATGATCACGGAAGTAAGCTTCTAACTGTTCAAGTGACTTTCCTTTTGTTTCAGGTAAGAATTTATTTACAAATATGATTGCTCCTATACCTAAAACAGCAAAAATAAAGAAGGTGGCAGATAGGCCTACAGCACTTAATAAAATTGGGAATGAAAAACCAACTAAGAAGTTTGTAATCCATAAGCAGAATACTGTAACACCCATTCCAATGCCTCGAAGTTTTAACGGGAAGATTTCTGACAGCATCAGCCACGTTACTGGTGAAATAGCCCCTTGTTGGAAAGCAAGAAATGTAACCGTCATACCTAGTACAGCGTATGGAAGTGCCGCTGACTCTTCAAGCACCAATGAGAATATTCCGATTAACGTAAGTGCTGTTGTTGTTCCAATCAATCCAACTGCTAGCATGGGACGACGGCCAACCTTTCCTAAAAGCCAAATTCCTACGAAAGTGGCCAGCACTGAAATCACACCATTTGCTATATTACCGACAAGTGCAGCGTCTGTTGAGAAACCTGATTGTTGAAGAATTTGTGTTCCGTAGTACATAATTGAGTTAACACCAGTAATCTGTTGTACAATAGCGATACCAATACCAATTAAGACAATACGGCGAACCCACGGTACGTTTAAATCACTAAAGGTTGCTTGTTTAATTCCAGATTCTTGTGAAATATTATCTTGAATTTCTTTTAGTTCAGCTTCAGCACGGCTTTGTTCACGAATTTCCTTAAGGACACGAAGCGCATCCCCTACTTTTCCATTTGACGCAAGCCAGCGCGGACTCTCAGGTACAGCCAGCATACCAAACCATAAGATAACCGCAGGAAGCGAGGCAATAACTAACATGTAACGCCAAACATGTGCAACTTCATCGCCAAACGCAGTACCAAGAATGGCATTGAAAACAAATGCTAACAATTGGCCGGTGACAATCATTAATTCATTCTGAGTAACCATCCGTCCCCGCCTTTCTGCAGGAGACATTTCTGCTAAGAAGGCTGGTACCATCACAGATGCAGCACCGACAGCAAGTCCTAATAAGAAACGGACAAAAACCATGATTCCTGCAGAAGGTGCAACCGTACATCCAATCGCTGCTAAGAAGAACAGAAAGGCAAGATTAAGAATCATTTTGCGGCGGCCGAAACGGTCTGCTAATCTCCCGCCAAACACAGCTCCAAATGCTGCTCCAAATAGAAGGGAGCTTGTAACGAGCCCTTCTGTAACTGGAGTTAAATTAAGCTCATCCGGTCTTGCCATATAAGGCAATGCTCCGTTTATAACACCTGTGTCATAACCGAATAGAAGCCCTCCGAATGTTGAAATAATGGTAATCTTTTTTAAAGCTTTCTTGTGATTATGCTTTGTTTCAATTGCTTGACTACTCATGCTTCACCCTCCCCAGGGTTTAGATTTTTTTATTAAGAATTAACTAATGCATTTTCTTTATCTAATACTAATAGTTCTTCATTAATATATTTACGGGCTTTTAAAGCATATTCTAATGGGTGCGCTACAGAAGGATCCTGCTCTGCTTCAATGACAATCCATCCCGAATAATTTACATCAAGTAATTTTTCATAAATTTCTGTAAAATTAATACATCCATCACCAGGAACGGTGAACATTCCTGCTAAAAATGACTGTAGGAACGACTTTCCTTCCTTTTCACATTGTCCCCTTACATCTTTACGAACATCCTTAAAATGAACGTGTTTGATGCGATTCTTATGTTTATGTAACAATGACAGATAATCACCATCAGAAACGAAAATATGACCTGTATCATAAAGTAAATGAACATAATTCGGATCTGTATTTTCCATAAGGTGATTTATTTCTGCTAATGTTTGTACACCAGTACCCATATGGTGGTGGAAGACTAGCTTTAAACCATATTGCTCAGCGATTTTCCCAAGTTCATTGAGTCCGTGGCATAGTTTTTCCCATTCTTCATCAGTGAAGTATGGTTTTTCGGCGAAGACATTCTTGCTTGTACCTTGAATACTGTAAGTTTGTTCAGATACAACAGCTACCGCTGCGTTAACCGCTTGCAAGTACTCGCAATGTTTATGGAATGCTTTTGAAGCTTCTTCTAGGCCATCACGAATAATAAAACTACTAAACCATTGGCCTGCTATTCTGAGATTACGAAGCTGAAGCTCTTTGTTTAATATGTTTGGTTCAGGAAAGAAACCACCTACTTCCGTTCCTTCAAATCCAGCTACAACAATATCACTTAGCAAATGTGATAAAGTGTTCTCTGCTCCGATTTCCGGAATATCATCATTACGCCAGCCGATTGGAGCGATTCCCCATGAAATCTTTTGATTCCCCATAGCAAAGCCTTCCCCCTCTTTATTTTGCACAACATTTAATTATCTTTTGAATAACTCATAAGAAAGAATAAACATTCATAAAAGTAGACTTCACTGTAATTTTTGAAAAATCTCTGCTCAAAAATGATCTATTTATATTCATTAATCCCTCCCTTTATCATTTTCAACTTCAATCCCATCACGCACTAATTATTATGTTTTGAGCAACTGTTGATAACTTATGTATCAATCATATTCATAAAAGCGTTTTCAGTCAAGAGGGCACGATTTTGAGGAGAGAAACTATAGTTCCTCTCCTTCTAATGGTTCATTCATTTTTTTATTGATTAAATACACGTGAAAACCCTGTTATATCAACGTTTTTAGGCACCTTCCATTTTCCCATAAACCGTTTCAATGAATTAGACAATTCTCTATCGTTTTTGCCATTTTAGATTATTGCTGTCTATGTTTCATTTTAATCTACTTACATTATTATAACATTAAAGAAAAATGCCATTTTATTTAAAATAATTGCTAAATTTATAAGTTATATTGCTATTTTCATAGTTTTTTTAGGAATATTGCTATATATTGAAAGTAATTCAACGCTATTTTGAAAGGAGATAACATGGAGGAATTAGGGGTTTTGTCAAATTCTAAGTCATATTTCCATACTTCAAGTTGTTTTGCAAAAAAGGCCCTTTATTATCTTTTTAATGCTGGCAGCTACGTATGCTCTGACCTTTATCAAACGAAACGGGACTGCTTTGAACAATTTTTATTTATCTATATTAAAAAAGGTAAAATGGAAATTCATTATAAAGATTACAAATATATTGCTAACGAAAATACCTTTGTTTTCCTTGATTGCTATCATCCCCATCTTTACAAGACATTGGAAGAAACGAGTTTTGAATGGATTCATTTTGATGGAAATTCCAGCAGAGCTTATTTTGATTATCTTTTTCAAAAACACGGCTGTGTCTATTCACTGGAAAACTACAGGGACATTCCTGATTTTATGAATAGAATTCTCAGTATAATGGAAACAGCTAAAGTAGACGAGCATGCCATTTCCATACTAATCCATAGAATTCTTTATGAGTTGGAAAAAATCTCAAACCAAGCAGATCATACTCTTGAAGAGACGATTAAGAACGCCATTTCCTTTATCGAAAGTCATTATAATCAAGACATTACCTTAAATGATATTGCCTCTCATGTAAAAATAAGTCCTTATCATTTCACAAGACTGTTTAAAAAACAAACAAATTACACCCCGCATCAATATTTAATTGATTATCGGATAAACAATGCAAAAAGGCTTCTATTTAGTTCTAACCTCTCTATTAATGAAATTGCATCTCAATGCGGCTTTAACAGTGTTTCACACTTTGTCACTACCTTTAAGAGTCATACAAACTTTCCTCCTAAGAAGTACCGGGAGTTTCTGCTAAAGATATAAAAAAGGGATGTCCCTAAAGTAGGAATATCAGGCTCCGCTACACAGTATCTACTCGCACTGGATATCAATGAACGGCGGATGCCTGACTCCTTATTGGACAGCCCACTTATCCTAACTTTCATTCTGACGTTCTTCAACTAACTGTAATACCTCTCCATTAGGCCCTTTAAAACGGATTGTTTTCCGGCCAATGCCATTTTTCGGTTTATCAGCTTGAAAGATGACCCCTTTTTGTATAAAATCCTCCATTGTCTGTTCAAGATCCTCTACTACAAACGCCAAATGGTTTACTAATCCATGCTCAGAATAAGAGATTACTGGCAATATTTCATATATAAGCTCTATTTCAAAACCAGGTAACCCGTTATGTGTTAAAAAAACCAACTCTTTTTGTCCAACATTAGCCCTCACACGCACGTTAAACCCTAAAAGACTTTCATAAAATTGAATAGACTCGTCCATATCACTTACCATAATCCCAACATGCTCTACTTTTTTGATCATTCGTATTCCTCCCGGAAAAATAAAAATGAGCGAAAAGCTGAGAAAAACATAGAAACAGTGAGAAATCACTTAATGCCGTTCGTTTTCACACGGTTTGTTTCCGTTTTCAGCCACTTTGTCAAAACCTAACCAATATATGATAATAAACTTACAAAATAAAGAAAGGAGATAATAAAGATGAAAAAATTAACCTCATTAATGAAAACCATTAAAGCTGATTATAAAAAAGCAATGAATAACTATGGATTGGCTTTGATCACTGTTTACGAAAAACACTAAATGAAGAGGATGACAAGGATGGAAAAATTAATAAAATCAATCAAAACTTTTATGACTGATTATAAAGAATCAATGGATCGCTATGGAGCTGCTCATCTCGCTGTCTATGATGGATTATTAGCACAAAATAAGGATAGTAATTTACTGAATAACTATATTGAATATCAGCATGGATCACCAGCCAATTCTCCTAGATAAAAGAGAATTGGCTGTTTTTATATACTTTCATGTTTGCGTAAATCCTTTCCTGAAGCTACTTTTTTAAGCAATTTTGACCGATCCTCTCTTCTGCTCCAAACAATGATTAACACGGTTGCTATCATCCCTAATACTCCCACAAAATAAAATCCTGCCTTAATTCCCATAAATGAATTAAATAGCCCTGCAAAAAAGGGACCTCCAAAAATGCCAATGGCATATAAGGCCTGATATGCACCCATTGCTGTAGCTCTTTTTTCCGTGACGATTTTATCAATCGACATTCCTAGTAAAAGTGGAAAAATTAAGCCAAGTGAAAATCCGCTAATCATTTGAACGATTAGGAATAAACCTTTTGTTGGGACAAAGGGCAGAGCTAAAGTAATAACAGCAGCCATGAAAAAGGCCCATTTCAACGACCGCCATTCCCCTAAAAGCGGAACAAGCACCCTTCCCATAAAAAGAGTTGCCACGGCATGCGGAACCATAAATGCAAAGACGATAAACGTAAGCTCACTGGCTTTAAACCCAATTTGCAGTGCATAGTTAGAGGTAAAACCAAACATCGTCGAAAAAATGATGCTATGAGCGATGATTGACAATAATGCGACTTTTAACAATGAAGGCTCCTTCATAACAGACACCAATTCTTTTACTTTCACAGGCTCTCTATGAATCTTTTCTTTTGGCTCATAGATAAAGAAAGAAAGAACCGCACCTAAAATACTAAATAAAACACCTAGCCAAAACGGTGCCTTCCATCCCCATTCATCAACAATATAACCGCTAAATGCCATACCTAAAAATTGCGCCAATACAACAATAAAAGAAATACTGCCCATGGCACGATGAACTTCATGGGGGGCAAAGTAGCCTGGATATAGGACTGTAAAGGCGACCCAAGATGCTGCAGAAACTCCAGCAAGCGCACGAGCCGCCAGGATTAACCATAAACTATCCGTGAATAAAAAGAGTAGACAACTAGTCAGACTCGCTAACATGCCTAATATAATAAATGGTTTTCTCATTTTCAAAAGGTCTGAGAAAATCCCGATTGGCATCCGGCACAGAAGCTGTGTCACTCCGTAGCTGCTCAGAACCATTCCGATAAAGGTATATTGTGCCCCGATTGTTTCTAGATAAGGAGACAATATTGGGACATACATAAACTGTGGAAACCACAAGAGAAAGGAAACAACCATAAATAAATATTTATTCCTGACAGATAACTTCTCCATCACACACCTCCATTTTCTCATTCATATTTTTTTAAAAAGGCCAGGCAAGAAAATTACCCGGCTTTTCACGATGTAAAGTTAAATAAGAAGGCGTATATGCATTACTAATTATTTATATAAATCTGGGCATTGATCTATTTTTATTTCTACCCGCTTTCCTGTTTCTCTTGCTTCAGTACCAGCTGTAGTGGTAACAGATGCGACATATCCATCCCAAGCAGTCGGTCCGTTCATTTCATCAGCTTTAACTGAATCAACCCAAAGCTGAAGTTCTTGTTCATATGCGATTTCAAATCGTTGTTCCCAATCCATAGGAATCCCTGTAAAATCTTTTCCTGCTGTACGAATGCTGGAGTATGATGGATTGGATAAGGAAACCACTCCATCCTCACAAACAACTTCACATTTTATATCGTATCCATATTTACAGTTAACGAATATTTCCACATCAATATGAATACCGGATTCTGTTTCTAAAATCAGAACTTGCGGGTCATGCAGCTTTTCATGTGTGTTTGATGTTTTCTTGGGCATGATGACTTGAGCTGCCACATAATCTTCATTCAGCAGCCATCTTAATACATCGATTTCATGGACAGCGCTATTCACTATTGCCATTGGAGTATCATAATTCTCGCCTGAAGAAACATTTCGATGTGCACAATGGAGCATCAGCACCGCTCCAAGCTTGCCGCTGTCGATTATTTCTTTTAACTCCATATAGCCTCTATCATATCTTCTCATAAATCCAACCTGAACCAATCTTTTGCCGAGCCTTACCTCTGCATCAACAATTCTCTTACATCCTTCTATTTCAACAGCTAGCGGCTTTTCACAAAAAACATATTTGTTATGATGTATCGCTTCTAATACATACTGTTCATGTGTTGGATCCCATGATGTAACGACCACTGCATCAACTTCAGGAAGACTAATTAACTCTTCACCAGTTCCAACAAACTTAGCACCGATTTCTTGTGCAATTTGTTCTGCTCTTTCGACATGGATATCTGTAACAGCAACGACCTTAGCACCTTTCACCTTATTAGTAAATCTACGAATATGATCCTGTCCAATTGCTCCTGTCCCAATAACTCCAATCTTCAATTCCACCGTGGGTCCTCCTTTATTTAAAGAATACCGATAATTGAGTAAAGGGAATGACTATTACAGCCATCCCCTTCCTTTGAACTAAGCTTTATTACTAGATTTAAATTCTCTTATTTTCTCTTTTACCGTTGCTTTAACTGCCTCTTTACCTGGGGTAAGAATAGCACGGGGATCATACAGATGACTGTCATTTGCCAGTACTTCACGAACAGCCTTTGTCCATGCCTGTAAGCACTCAGTGTTTACATTAATCTTTGCATGTCCAAGCTCAATGGATTTTTGGATTTGATATTCAGGTATTCCAGAGCCGCCATGCAATACAAGCGGGATATTCGTTAACTGGGAGATTTCCTTCATTTCAGCAAAACCAAGTTTGGGCTCACCCTGATATGGTCCATGAACGGAACCAAGTGCTGCTGCTAATGCATCAATACCTGTTTCTTTTACAATCCGTACACATTCCGCTGAATCAGCATACTGGATACCACCAATCAACCCATCTTCATTTCCGCCTACTGTCCCAACCTCTGCTTCAACAGAAACACCATGCGGACGTGCATAATCTACAACTTCTTTTGTCATAATGATATTTTCATCAATTGGATGATGTGAGCCATCAATCATAACCGAAGTATACCCTGCATCGATCGCCTCTTTACAGCGTGCAACACTCATCCCATGGTCTAAATGTAATGCTACAGGAACGGTTATATTCTTTTCTTCTACTATTCTATTGACCATCGCAGCAATTGTTTTAAATCCGCCCAGGTAATCGACAAGTCGATCGGAAGACGAAACAATAACAGGAGAATTCTCTTCCTGTGCGGCCTCTAAAATAGCCTCCGCCCATTGAAAACTATTAATATTAAATGCTCCAATCGCATATTTACCCTCTTTTGCTTTTTCAATCATTTCCTTCATAGAAACTAACTTTGATGAAATTAATGTTGCCACTTATCCCTCACCTCTCTTACTTCTTCAAAATTCAAACAATAATAGTTTAAATTTTCAATAAATATTTTTGATTTTTTTAATAGCGAGGGCTTATCAACCCTCGCCATAAAATAGAAGCGTCTATTAATATTGTTTGGCCGTTTCTAATTTTTGCTTTCTTGCTTCACTTACTTTTTGAATACTTTCTTTGTTAGACACTTCCGCCACACCGACATTCCACCAGCTTTCATAGCCGTCAGTCATTGTTTTTGGAAGTACTTTAATATCAATTAACGTAGACCCTTCTTGTTTCTTTGCATCTTCTAAAGCAGCCTTTAGTTCATCAATGGAATGAACACGATAGGTTTTAGCCCCATATCCTTCAGCTACTTTTGCGTAATCGATATTTAAAATCTTGTTATCATGCGTTCTAAATTCACAGAAGTAACTTCCGCCGCCATTGTCCATTTGCAGGTTATTAATACAGCCAAAACCAGAGTTATCAAACAGGACCACATTGATTTTTTGATTGTATTGGATAGCTGTAATTAGTTCTGAATGAAGAAGAAGGAAGCTTCCATCACCCACAAGGGAATAGACTTCTTTATCAGGCTCAGCCAACTTAACACCTAATGCTCCTGAAATTTCATAACCCATACATGAATAGCCATATTCGACATTATACGTATTAGGTACGGATGTATTCCAAATACGCTGTACATCACCTGGAAGAGAACCCGCTGCAGTGATAATCGTGCTGTCAGGTGAAATGGTCTCATTTACAGCTAATAATGCTGTCGTTTGAGGTAATTCTGTATTTAATGCATCTGCATACTCATTTAAAATTTCCTGAGTGAAATGATCTTTTACTTCTGGAGTAAAGTTTTCACGAGTGAACGTTACTTTGCTTAAGCGCTCACGCTCAGCATTCCACTCATCCTTCAATTCAGTAATGATACTGCCAAAGTCACTTTCATAACCTTCTAATAGCGGCGCTAGTTGCTCTAAAGTAATTTTGGCATCTGCCACTACCTGGAATGCATCTAGTTTATACGCTTGCAGACGGCTAACATTGATATTTAAAAACTTCGTTGTTTCAAAGTCAAATGCGGTTTTAGATGATGTAGCAAAATCTGTATATCTTGTACCAATACCGATTACTAAATCAGCCTGGCGCGCTGCTTTGTTAGCGGCAAGGGTTCCAGTGACCCCCATGCCTCCTAAGTTATTTTTGAAATTAGATTCTACAGTCGCTTTCCCTGCTTGTGTTTCAACTAACGGGATATTGTGTTTTTCAGAAAGTGCGATTAAAATGTCACGTGCTCCGGAATACTTTGCACCGCCGCCAACTAGAATAAGAGGCTTTCTGCTAGCTTTAATCAGTTCAGCTGCACCGTGCAGTTCACGTTCAACAGGTGCTTTACGGTCTAAATAGTGAACGCGTTTGGCAAAGAACTTTTCATCATAATCGTAAGCTTCCCCTTCAACATCCTGTGCAATGCACACTGTTGCGGGACCTGCTTTGCCCGGATCTGTCATGACTTCAAAAGCACGAATTAGACTTGACATTAACTGCTCAGGACGGGTAATACGATCCCAATATCTTGAAACCGGCTTTAATGCATCATTTGTTGTTACTGCTAAGCTGTATTCATGCTCTACTTGCTGTAATACTGGGTCTGGCTGTCTTGTAGCAAATGTATCGCCAGGAATGAATAATACAGGAATATTATTTGCTAATGCCGTTCCCGCAGCTGCTGCTAGGTTAGCTGAACCTGGTCCTACCGATGTAGTAACAGCATAAATTTTTCGGCGTAACATTTGTTTACTATAGGCAATAGCCGCATGTGCCATCCCTTGCTCATTTTTACCTTGGATAACTTTTAAATGCCCTGCATCCTGTTCAAGCGCTTGGCCCATACCTAATACGTTTCCGTGACCAAATACATTGAAAATCCCTTCTACAAAAGGAAATTCTTCACCATCAACATGGATATATTGCTGGTTCAAAAATTTGATTAATGCTTGTGCTGTTGTTAATCTAATTTTCCCCATTATTTTTCTCACCTCGAGCCGTTTTGTTTCCGATTATGATCTTTCAGCGATTAACTGTTCAATTTCCTCAACTGTAGGCATGGCTTCAGATGAGCTGTGCTTGCTGACAACAATAGCTGCAGATGCACTGCCATATTTTAAAGCTGTTTCAATCTCTTTCCCAGAGATTAATGCATATAGGAAAGCAGAAGCATAAGAGTCGCCAGCACCAAATGTTTTTAATACCTTTGTTAAATAGGCTTGACCTCTGAATGTTTCGCCTGATTTTGTATACGCGTAAGAACCTTCTACGCCATGTTTAATCACAACCAGTTCCGGAGAATGGTTAAATAGGCTGGCAATTGTTGCTTCGTTATTGCCTTCTTCTACATTTTCCATCACATCAAATTCGTCGCGTGTACCAACTACTACATCTGATTGCTCAGCCACTAATGTATAGTAGACCGAAGTTTCTTCTTTTGATGCCCATGTATAGCCACGGTAATCTAACTCAAAAATGACCTTTACATCATTTTTCTTAGCAAATTGTACTGCCTTTAATACCGCTTCACGAGATGGACTTTTTGCAAGAGCTGTTCCAGAAACTAAAAGGATTTTTGATCTTTTAATATAGTCTTCACTTACTTCTGAAGGGTCCAGGTAAAGATCGGCTACTTCATCACGATACATTAAAATGCTGCACTCTTCCGGGCTTAAAATTTCTGTAAAGGCCAACCCTGTTTTATGTCCTTCTTTATCTGTAATCATATTAGATGTATCAACGCCAATACCGCCCATGTATTGTTTAATAAAACGTCCATGCTGGTCATCCGCCAATTTACCGATAAATCCTGACTTCAATCCTAATTTAGCTGTTCCAATGGCAATATTTGCTGGAGAACCACCTACATACTTTTTGAATGTCATCGTTTCTTCCATTGGACGATTATACTCTACTGCGTTTAAATCGATGCAGGCACGGCCAATTGCAATAATATCAAACTCTCTATCTGACTTAAATTCGACTCTCATGTTATCGGACAACTCCTCTTCGTTATTTACGGTCTAAAATCCATTCATGCGCTGGATCGTTATGGAATTTCCAAATTTTTGTCGGACCAGCCATAACGTTTAAATAGTAAGAATCATATCCATCAGGAACTCCTACTGGATGATAACCGGCAGGTACTAAGACTACATCTCCGTTTTCGACTGTCATCGTTTCATCTATTGATCGATCATCTGTATATACTCGTTGAAATACAAATCCTTGTCTTGGATTCATTTCATGATAGTAGGTTTCCTCTAAGAATGATTCGTGTGGTAAATTATCTTGGTCATGTTTGTGCGGAGGGTAACTGGACCAGTTTCCACCATCTGTATACACTTCAACAACTAAAAGGCTGTTAGCAGAAGGATCTGAATCGGTTAACATATTGTGAACCATACGTTTATTGTTATATTTACCTCTATGTTCAACACCGACATTCTCGGCTTTAATCAGCTTAGTTGGAAGCTGATTTTCTGACGGAGAATAGCACAGAACTACACGAGCAGCATTTACTGCAGTTACTTCAAACGTACGATCATTTGATATATAAACACTGTCAGTTGGCTTCTTTTCGAAAACACTTTCTCTCGTTCCTAAGTTTTCAAATATCTGCTCTTGATCAGTGACATTGATTTTACCTGTTAATGCGACAATGCAGCACTCCCATTTTCCTAACTCTTCTTTATATAAAGCTCCAGGAGCTAAGTCAACCACCTTAAAGCGTACATATTCTAATGGTGAATTTCCTGATGTCACATCATGGACAATGGTAACTCCAGCTGAAGTTTCTTCTGTATTTGGTTTACGGAGTAATTTACTCACGATGTAATCTCCTCCTTTAATATGTAAAAAAACAATCCTCATACATATGGATAAGCAGTATATCTTCCAATCTAATTTAGGCTATAGTTACCATTTAGATAGGTTGATATTCTTCAAATCATCACTTATGTATGGCTATTATCCCGCGAGAACACTCACAGGATAATGACCATTGTTTTCTTCTATTGATTATTCAAATGTAGGTGCTTTATAATTTGCTGTTACAACTTTTTTACGAGTATAGAATTCTACGCCGTCTTTGCCGTTTGCAGGAAGTGTCCCATAGAATGATGACTTCCAGCCAGAGAATGGGAAGAATGCCATTGGAGCTGGAACCCCTAAGTTAACTCCTAACATCCCTGCATCAATGTTCTCACGGAAGTAACGGATAGAAGAAGCATTTGATGTATAGATACATGCACCATTTGCAAATTCTGATTTATTTGCTGTTTCAACAGCTTCTTTTATATTTTTCACGCGAATAATGGAAAGTACAGGTGCAAAGATTTCATCTTTCCAGATAGACATATCTGTTGTTACTCCATCAAAAATAGTTGGCCCAACAAAATATCCATCTTCAGGTAAACCCGTTTCACGGCCGTCACATACCAGCTTCGCACCTTCTTCAATACCCTTTTGGATATAACCAAGTGTACGTGTTTTATTTTGTTCTCGAATAACCGGCCCTAAGAACACACCTTCATCCAATCCGTTACCGATTTTTAATTCTTTAGATCGTTTAATTAATAGATCAAGGAACTCATCCGCAATATCTTCTTCAACTGTTACAACTGCGCATGCCATGCAGCGTTCACCAGCTGAACCAAATGCTGATGCAATAACATTTGTTGTAGCTAATTCTAAGTCAGCATCTTTTAATACGATGGAGTGGTTTTTAGCACCTGTTAGTGATTGAACACGTTTTAAATTTTCGCTGCCGCGTTTGTAAACATATTCACCGACAGGTTGTGAACCAACAAATGAAATGGCCTTAATTGCTGGGTGATCAAGGACTCCGTTAACCACATCATGTGCACCATTTACAATGTTGAATACACCATCAGGAAGTCCTGCTTCTTTAAGCAATTCAGCTAACCTTTGTGGTAAAAGCGGTGTTCTTTCAGATGGCTTTAATACGAATGTATTACCAACTGCAATCGCTATTGGGAACATCCAGCAAGCTACCATCATTGGGAAGTTAAATGGTGTGATTCCGCCTACAACCCCGATTGGATAACGGTAGTTCGTAATTTCAACATCTGTCGCAATCGTTGTTAATGAATCTCCCATCATAAGTGTTGGCACACCTGCAGCAAATTCTACGTTCTCAATACCGCGGCCAACCTCGCCTAATGCTTCAGTTAAGTTTTTACCATTTTCAATTGTAATTAAGCGTGCTAACTCTTCCTGATTCTCTTGTAATAATTGTTGGAATTTAAACATGATTCTAGCACGTTTTTGAACCGGTACGTTCTTCCATTTTTCAAAGGCCTTTGCTGCAACTTCTACTGCATGGTCTACATCTTCTTTTGTTGATAGAGGAACTTGCGCAATTAATTCACCTGTTGCCGGATTGTACACATCTTCATATTGAGTTGTTTTACTTTCGATCCATTCACCATTTATAAAGTTTTTCAGTTTTCTAACCTCTGCCATGTGTTTCTTCCTCCTCAAATTTGAACATTATTCTGTATTAATAGCTATTATTCTAGTAAACTCTTAATTAATTATTGATATATTTTTGATAACCTTCTAAAAACTTATAGTTATTGCTAACTCTCAATATCTTTATGAACTCTTGGTTATGTTTTGGTTATCTTTGATTCCATCTTAATACTAAAACCGCTTTCAGTCAACCATTATTTTGATTTTCCTTTTTTAAATGAGTAACTGTAAACGATTTCATCCCAATTATTGATTATATATCCAATGATACATTGAAATATATTGGTTATATTTTGGTAATATTGAATTCATCGTCATATGAATTAACCCATTATGTCCAATTAGCTGGTAAATGCTATAATACTTTCTGAGGTGAAGATATGGCACGTGAGCGGAAGTTTTCTAAAGAAGAGTTATTTCATGAAACAAAAGAGCTTCTCCTTCTTCATGGCTACGAAGGATTCTCCTTTAGTGTTTTAGCAAATCATTTGAAGGTTTCAAGAGGAACCATTTACAAATACTATGATAATAAAGAGGAGTTAGTGACAAGCTTGATGATTCATGAGATGAATCAATTCTTGTCTGATTTAAGAGAAATTGAGCAATATCCAGGCTTTGATGCCCAATTTGATTTTCTTTTAGAAATTATTTTAAAGAAAAGAGAGATTCATCATTTTATTGGAATAAACGCTCAAGTTCCTATTGGTACAAATGAGAGCGTAAAAAAGAATAAAGAAGTATTGGATAAGCTTCATCTCGATATGTATGGCTACCTGCAAAACTTTATCCAACTTGGAAAGAATGAGTCCAAATTAAAATCTCATCTTGCTAATGGGTTAATGCTGGGATTTATCTTTCAATCTGTCGCGATTCCGAACCACTTCGGTATTCCGCATTCAGAATGGATTCAATCCATAAAGGAAATAATTAGTCATGGAATGTTAACTTCTAAATAATTGACACTACTGTCACCTTAACTGATAATGATAACTGTTAAAATATCAAACGGAATTTTCAAAAGTGACACAGTTGTCATTTTAGGGATTCTATTCTTATGAAAGGCGGCGTATTAAAATGATGACAAGAGGAATGAAAATATGAAAACAGTTATTCATAATATTACTGATTTCGTGACAACGAAAAAGGGAATGTGGATTACCCTAATCACGTGGCTTGCAGTCACTATCCTTCTAGCCGTCTTTGCACCGAGCGCAAAAGACTATGAAGTTTCAAGTATTGCTACCTTGCCCGATGATGCTCAATCTGTTATTGCTCAAAATAAAGTGGATCAATATTTTTCAGAGGATGATGGAACCCCGGGAATACTTGTATTCCAATCTAAAAAGGGAGAAATTGAAACAACACAGCTCATAGACTTTTTTACAAAACTTGAAAAGGAAATTGATGAGGTCGAACAAGTGGTACCACTTGCTTCCCTCCCACCTCAGGCAGTTGCAGGTTTCTTTTCCCAAGATAAACAGACAGCTGTGATTCCGCTAACCTTTGATCCAAACATAGACTCAAAAGAATTACGAGAAAAGCTGGAGCAAATTCAAGCCCTAGCAAAGGATACAACCAGTTTGGACCTATATGTTACTGGGCCGGCAGGAATTGCTGTCGACTCCTTGAATCTTTTTTCACGTGCTGATCTTGTACTAATCTTTTCAACAGTTGGTTTAATCCTAATCTTATTGATTATCATTTACCGTTCACCATTATTAGCTTTAATCCCGCTTTTGGCAACGGCCTTTGTCTATGAAGTGGTCTACCAAATCCTTGGATTAATGGGGAAAGCCGGACTTGTGATGAGCAATCAAACGTTATCGATTATGACCATCCTATTATTCGCTGCGGTCATTGATTACTCATTGTTTGTCTTCTCCCGCTTCCGTGAAGAGTTAAAAACACATGAAAACAAATATGAAGCAATGAAATGGGCGATGCGTGAAACAGGCATGCCGGTATTTTTTTCCGGTGGAACAGTATTAGCTGCGATGCTCGTCTTGTTCTTTGCAGAATTCGGCGACTATCGTAATTTTGCACCAACCTTTGCGACAACTATGGCCATTATCATGCTATCATCTATCACTCTTGTACCAGCATTATTTACACTTTTTGGAAGAAAATCCTTTTGGCCAAAAGTACCGCATGTCGGTGATACACATATTAAAAACCATTCATTGTGGAGTAAAATTGCTCGATTTGTCACAACAAAACCCGGCATAGCTGCGGGCATTATCGGCATTATCTTACTGCTATCTGCGAGCAATATGGTCAATCTAAACTATGAGTTTGATACGATGAAGTCGTTTCCTGATGATATGCCTTCAAGAGTGGGATATGAAATTTTAGAAGAAAAATTTGATAAAGGCGACCTGGCACCGACTACGGTTCTGTTTGAAGGAAAGGACGCCCTCACGAAAGAAGATCAGGATCGATTAATTGCTTTGTTATCGGAACAGGAAGGGGTTAACACCGTCCGCCTCAGTGGCTTAACCGAGGATCAAAAGGTCATGAATCTAAGCCTGACATTTAAGGAAAGCCCGTATGCAGTTGAAACGATGAACCATTTGGAAAAAATGAGAGAAGTGTCAGATCAAATAGTGGCCGATAGTGATTTAAGCGGAGAACTCCACTTTGCTGGTGAAACAGCGAAAAAAGTGGATGACCGGGCAGCGAATAATAGAGATCTTGTCGTGATTGTGCTGTTAGAAACTTTGTTAATTTTCCTATTATTGATTGTTCTAACCAAATCATTTAAGATGCCTATTTACATGATGGGTACCATTTTAATTTCTTTTCTTGCAGCCTTAGGTTTAGGAATGTTCTTAACAAATTTATTCTTTGATATTCCAACCATTTCAAATCGGGTACCGCTTTATTCTTTTGTCTTCTTAGTAGCGCTGGGAATTGACTATAATATTATTTTAATCTCGCGTTTCCAGGAGGAACGAAAACAACATCCTGTTAAAAAAGCTGTAGAAATAGCCGTTTCCCATACAGGCGGTGTGATTTCCTCCGCTGGAATTATTTTGGCAGCAACCTTTGCCGTTCTCATGACACAGCCAGTTGAATTATTATTTGTGTTTGGCTTTATTGTTGCAGTGGGCATTCTTTTAGATACATTCTTGATTAGGGGAATTTTATTACCATCCCTTCTTGTTTTACTCGAGAGGGATAAAGTGAAAGAAACAAATTAATAGAAGCCGATCCAGTTATGCTCATGCAGACCTGGATCGGTTTTTTCTTTTTTACAGCAACATAGTACTTGCTTCCCGATAATAAGCTAATATATGAATTTATTATCAGGAAGCATATATATGTTCTTTTTAATATTTCGACATATACTAGTAGATATTTGACCATATCGCAACCTTTCAGCTCCGCTTAAAGGCGTGTGAAAAGGACTTTTCACACGGATGAGTCAAATATCTGGCGTAAGGGCCATGTTTACTACCCGCACATGAGAGAAAAAGGATTCCTCTGTCGATTTAATAAGTTGGATATATATAGAATTTAGGTGAATTGCTGATGGATAAAAAACGGGGGTCATCATACTGAAATCAAATAAGACTTTTTCCTACAGCAAGATTTTTGTTATTGGCAGTGGTTTCTTAACGTTAATGCTTGTTTGGACCTTTTATAATGCATATATGCCGCTTATTCTAGGAGGATTTATTGAAAGCAGGGCCATCCGCGGTGCGATTATGGGACTGGATAATTTACTTGCCGTTCTTCTCATTCCCATTATTGGAGCTTGGTCAGATAAAGTGGAAACAAGAATAGGAAAGCGGCTTCCTTTCCTTGTTGTCGGGATGCCAATTGCCGCTCTTTTCTTTATATTAATTCCTTACGGTGCCGCGGTGTCTTTCTGGATGCTCATCACTATTGATATTATCTTCTTACTTGCGATGACGTTATTCCGGGCACCTGTGATTGCCCTCATGCCTGACCACACACCGACAGACAAAAGATCATCTGCTAACGGGGTCATCAACTTTATGGGTGGCATCGGAGCGATTATCTCCTTGTTCGGCTTATCTTTGCTATATGACTGGGATCGTACGTATCCCTTTCTAGCTGCAGGTCTTCTGCTGCTGTTGACCTTTATCCTGCTCTTTATAACCGTTGACCATAATCCGCCTTATAGCGGCAGTACAGCAGTTGATTTGGAAGAAACGAAAGTGTCCCATTCCTTTATTACTGATTTTCGGCAGCTGACAAAGCCTGAATTTAAAGGGCCGTTACTTATTTTACTGGCTATTTTTGTTTACTTTATCGGGTATGCCGGGGTAGAGGCGTTATTTACGGTTTATGCAGTTGAATATTTAAATATGAAGGAAAGCGCAGCCGGGGTAACACTTGGTTTTTTCAGCCTTGCCTTTGTTCTATTCGCGATTCCCGCGGGAATATTAGGAAATAAATGGGGAAAACTACCTCTCATGCGTGTGGGACTCATGCTCCAGCCTATCTTCTTTATCAGCATTCCACTCCTGCCATTCTTCGTGTCACACTTCCCTATACTAAATGAAGTCGTATGGTTACAAATTATCCTCTTTAGCGGCGGAATCACATCGGCACTTGTGAATGTTCAAGCCTATCCCCTCGTAGCTGACCTAGGAGGGAAAGATAAAATTGGCTTTTTCACTGGCTTATATTACTTATTTTCCATGGCCGCGGCCATTATTGCCCCTAGCCTATTAGGACTCATGATGGATTTATTCACACACCCTGCCCTTTTCTATAGCTCAGCCATCAGCTTTGTCATCGCTTTTTACTTACTAAGGAAGGGAAGCCGGCATATCCGCTGATACCAGTTCTCAAAGCAAGGGATTCTAAGAGCAGGGGGACAGTTTAGAACCATTCACCCTGCTTCGTACTCTTTTTCTACTTATACATTTCCTACTACTTTTCCTACTGCTTTTATTACTTCTAATCTGCTCATTTTTTCTTTTCCATTCATTAAAGCCTGAAGCGTACCATGTGCCAAAGCTAAAGGAATCTTGCAGAACTTTAGAATCGAATCGTTTTGGATGTCTTTTACGTAAAGATCAGCTAGCTCAAGATTTCTGCCGGCATAAGCAAACATATCTTCTAACTTCCATCCATCAGGAAAGAAGCTGACACCGCGTTCCTTGTCCTCATGATGATTACGAAGAATATTAACCGCCTGCAGACCGCGGCCAAACGCAATAGCTAAATGTTCATCAGCATCTGTCTGGTCATACCACTTCCATATATCCGTCAGCATCACGCCTACCAACCCCGCTACATAATACGTATATTCATCTAAATCTTCTTCGTTTTGTATTTGCCAGTCTTTATTTACCCATTCAGCCATCCCTTTTGCCATAATCGATGTTGATTCCAACACCTTGTCTACGATTGTTTCTGGACAAACCTGAATCCACTCAGCAAGCTGTAAAGTGACCTTTGGCAGCTGTGACTGATACGGCTGGAAAAGAGCTTTTAACTCATTCTCATGAAAAGATTTCTGGAGAATCCTACTAATAGAAAATAAAAGATGGCTTTTATCTTTTGACTGAAGTTCGGGATGATCTTCAATTTCATCAATTGCCCTCATACATAAGTAAGCAGATGCAACAGCTTCCTGTAATCCTTTTGCCAGATGACTGATGGGGATATAGAATGTCCTGCTCGTCGCCTTTAGCGTGTCTCTAGCATTTTTATTTAAATACTTTGTTTCGCTCACTCAGTACGGCCTCCTTACTTTCCTGTAAAAGCAAAATTTTACGCATTAAAAAATAATAGTTGGAGAAAATTTGTTAGGTAATACAAATCGAATGTAAAATCTCTCTATTTTAAATTATACGATTATAAAAGCCAATAAACAACAAAGACCATTTTGTAACCTGCTTTTTCCAAAAATGGTTTGACTAATAAAAAACCGAAGCTCTATAATATAGTGAAATAGTGAACAAGGAGGTCTTTATGTCATTTTCCGTCCTAATGTATCATGAAATAAGAAAAGAACAAGAGTTTAACCCAGAGCAGCCGTCACCGATTGATGTAAAGCAGGATTATCATGATTTTCTTCCATCGCCGCTCTTTGTAACTCTTGAACACTTTGAAGAACAAATGGCTTATTTACATGAACAAAATTACCACTCATTAACATTAGCTGAAGTAAAAGATTATTATTTTGGAAAAGCAATTCCTGAAAAGTCGGTACTGCTTACCTTTGATGATTGCTTTCAATCGGTCAAAGAGTATGCCTACCCCATTTTAAAAAAATACAGCTTTCATGCAGTAGCTTTTGTTGTGACAAGCTGGCTGCACGACATAGCAAAGGAGTTTACTCCCGAAAAATCTGTCTGTATGACGAAAAAGGATTTGGCAGATATCTCAGATGTTTTCCAGTACGCTAATCACACCCACTCCTTTCATCAAAGGACAGATGCTGCAAAAAGCAAGATGATGGAAGCAAACGATGAGGAATTCGCGCAGGACCTTGATAGATGTAATGAATTTGTAGAAGTAAAGGATGTCTTTGCTTATCCTTTCGGTTTATATAATGAACGAAACGTATCGCTTTTAAGAAAAAAAGGGTTTTTATTAGCCTTTACAACAGAAACCGGAAAAAATGACAGGCAGACCGACCCGCTTCTTCTTAAAAGAAATGCAGTTCCTTATCTTCTCAATTTAGATGCCTTCAAAAGAATAATTTAGTAAACGATTGGAGAAATGCAGTGATGAAAAAAGGATTACTCGCTTCACTCTTACTTATCTTTTTATTACTTATATCAGCATGCGGAAACGGAAGTGAAGATAAAACAGCTGAAAAGGCTAAAGAAACACAGGATAAACCAAAAACAGAGGCGAACGCAGGGACTCCTAGCGGCGAGGAAATGACAATCGGCGTACTGCCTGCTGAATCAGCCATTCCCATTATTTTAGCAAAAGAGCAAGGCTTCTTTGAAGAGGAAGGCGTCAATGTTTCGATTAAAAGTTTCTCCTCTCCTAATGATCGGAATGTGGCTGTGCAAGCAAAAGAACTGGATGCTGCCATTGGCGATGTTATGACAGAAGCTACATTTAAAGAGAATGGAATAGATATGAAAATCACCTCTGATATTAGTGAGGATTTCAAAATTCTTTCATCACCGGATTCCGGTATCACAGAAATGAGCGGATTAAGCGGCAAAAAGGTGTCCCTTGTCCCAAACTTTATTTTAGAGTACATAATGGATGAATTTGCGAAGAAAGATAACTTTGACTATGAGATTGTTGAAATCCCTTCCTTCTCCGGTAGAGCAGAAGCCTTATTGTCTAATCAAATTGACGGTGTTGTTTTTACGGAGCCGCAAGCAGGTATGCTAGTCAAGCAAGGAGCCCATCTTCTAGGCAGTTCAAAGGAAGCTGGCATCAAGGGCGGTACCATTCAATTTACGGATGAGATGATTGACTCAAAACCAGGTGATATTAAAGCCTTTTATACAGCCTATAATAAAGCAGTAGATTATATGAATGAAACAGAAGCTGCCGAATACAGTGACATTCTATCGAAATATCAATTTCCTGAGCAAATGAGCGCATACTTATCCAGCATGAAGGATGACTTCGCTCATGCAGGCAAGATTGACAAACAGCAATTTGATAACATTATCAAGTGGACAAAGGAAAAAGGCCAAATTAAGAAAGATTATTCTTACGAGGAATTAACTGATTTCAGCTTTATTGAAGAATAAGTACGGTGTTAAGCATAACAAAAAGACAAATGAATTCCATCTGTCTTTTTGTTATGCCTTTTATTTTGCAGCCCACGGTGTAAAATGAATTTCTAATAAATCGATTAGTTTAAAGAAGAGAAGTCCGATAAAACCTAGAACAATAATCCCGCAAAACATCTCCTCATAATTCATTTTCGTCCAAGCACTCATAATAAAATAGCCAACTCCATACGTTGTTGCATAGTTTTCCGCAAAGAATAACGATGCGAGCGAAATGCCAATGCTAATCCTTAGAGCTGAAAATACTTGCGGTAGAATGGATGGGATGATAAGAAAGCGATACTGCTGTTTAATTGTTGCTGAATAGCTTTCCATCACCTTAAAGTGTGAAACGGGAATCCTCATCACCCCATCCCGGACGGATAGAATCATCTGAAAAACAACAATCCAGATAATCAGCATAACCTTTGATACATTCCCAAGACCAAATAAAAGCATAAACACTGGCAGAAAAGCAACCTTTGGAATCGGATAAATATAATATAAGAATGGAGAAAAAAGACGATTGACCTTTTTATTTACTCCAAGAAAAATGCCGGCTGGAATTCCAATCAGTATGGATATGCTCAGAGCTGCCAGCACCCTTAGAAGACTTCCAAGCGAATGAAGACCCAGAATATCTAAGACAGTAAAGAAATAGGAGAATGTCTCCAGCGGTGATGGGATGGTATGCGTTTGGACAAAGAGATAGATGATTTCCCAAAAAACAATAAAACTAAAGAACCCGACAATCAGCTGATTGCCAACGATTTTTCGTATAATATTCATTTCATCGGCAGCTCCATATTCATTGATTTTCTAATTTCTATACAAGCCTCATAGAACCCAAGTTGATCCTTTGCATTCTTTTGTGCAAAGTATGGGTTCTTCACCTCTTGTATGGTGCCATTTTTATTTAGGATTAAAATAATTTCTCCTAAGAAGACTGCCTCTTCAATATCATGCGTGACAAACAGCAGTGTCGTTTTTAGTTTTTGCTGCTGTGCTAATATCAGCTGCTGAATATGTTCCTTTGTCATCGAATCTAAGGAAGAAGTCGGCTCGTCCATTAACAGCAGCTCTGGTTTGCTGATTAACGCTCTCGCAATGGCTACCCGCTGCCTTTGTCCACCGCTCAGTTCGTGAGGATACTTATCCTTTAGACTCTCGAGCTCCATTTCTTTTAATAAAGCTAAAATCTGTTCTTTAGCCCCTTCTATATTTTTCTCCTTCTTCAGCAATAACGGCATCATAATCGCTTCCATGACGGTCTGCCACGGAAAAAGACCTAAATCCTGAAATAAAAAGGCTGTATTTCCTTTTGACTTCTTTACCGGCCCGCCCCCGATTGTCATACTACCCTGACTTGGCTGAATAAATCCCGCAATTAAATTCAACAACGTACTCTTGCCAACACCAGACTTACCAATCAAAGCATAAGACGTTCCCTTCTTCAAGGACAGCTCAATATGATTTAGAATAAGCTGTTCTCCGAATTGAAAAGAAACATCTCTCATTATTACAAAAGCCTCATTACTCATAAAATCTCATCCTTTAACCATAGATATGATCATAATATCACAAGGAAGGAAGCAAGGTGCAGTGCCTGCGATACATTCAGACTATTACAAAAGAAACAGAAAAAAACAGCAAGGCTGACCTTGCTGCTTTTACTTTAGTCTATTTGATAGGATATCAATAAAAGAAAGCAGATAAATGTTTTTTTCATTTTGCAGGAGAAATCCCCTGCTCCTTTATCATGCTAGTAAGCTTATCTTTCATTTCATTTGATGTCATGATTACACTGCACGAATGACCTTTTGCCTTTATGATGAATTCATATCCTCCGTTCACTTCATATGCATATCCATAGTACTTATGATTTTGGTCTATCGAAACAACATGAAATGATTTTATTTTTTCCCAAGGGATATACCTGTTTCCACAAAGGATTCCATCTTCAATTACCGCGAATACATTAAAAGAATTTTGTGAATTAATTAAAGGAAGAAGTAACAATAACTGATAGGACCAATTTAAATCAAATCCGATAAAAAACATCGTTATGACAAAGAGCAGTATAAAGGAATAAAGTATGATGCCCCATTTTTGTTTAGAATATGTCGGGGAGTCAATTACTTTTTGAGGAAAAATTCTAATCGCATTCTTTTCACTATCCGTTATCGGCAGCAGGACCGCTTGATTCATTTTTAATAACAGTTGAATAAATCGATAAGTATAATATACAAGAGCAATTAAAAACAGCATACTAATTACTAATTTCAATGAATTCACCGCCTTTAACACTTTCACCTCTTGTTCATCTACGAAACAGAAACTCTTTTAGTTTCACCTTGTTTGAGCACTCAGACTTAGACTCACGTTTGTTTCATCAGCAATGATCAACGAAAAAAGGAAGCAGAAGAATTAATACTCTGCTTCCAAGCAGGAGATTCCTCCTTCTGCCACTAATGTCTATACCTTCTTTTTCTGTTTAAGACAAACAGGCTGCCGCCAAGTGTGAGCACGGATATAAATTTGCTTGCCAATAATAAATACGAGGTAGTTTGGGAATCTATTGGGATGTGCGGAAATATAACTAAGAAGTAAACAATAACAAGTCCAAACATTAGAATCATATAGGCATGATCAAAAGCTTTATTAATAATTTCCTGTCCTTTCACATCCTCTGAACTTCTTAGAACAGTAACAGCATAAGTAAATACTAATATGATAAAATAAGCGATGGTTATAACAGCAACAGAAACATCAATATTCATTGTTATGACTGCCCCCTTTATATTCTAATAAGCACTAGGATAATCCAAACAGAATCGCAATATATATAGGTGGATGACTGGTATCATCCATGCGTTTTATTTACATCTTGAAGAAGGTTCAGTCCATTCCTTTGTTCATCTATCTTTATCTTTCCTTATTAAATGGATGACTTCTTTGTATTATTTTTAAAATTTCGGAAAATAACATAAAAAGGACTGTTACAAAAGGACACACTTACCCCACTGTGACAGACTCCACCTATTAAAACCTATGAATTTATACTTGTATTATATAAGAGAACAGTATAAATTGTTCCTATATCTAGAGTAACATACTTTTACACTTTCCTCTAATAAAATATGGTTTTCCCTACTTTTGTCATATTCTGAGACTGATACAGCATCCCTGCAACCATCTGAATTGATTTCCGATGGTCTGTCCGCTGAAATCGTCCACTCGCACAAACATCAGATATGACTTCCGAATTCCTCTCCAACTCAGAAAATATATACGTCCAACTTATTAAATCAACATAGGAATTCTTTTTCTATCATGTACGGATAGTCAATATGGTTCTTCCGCTAGATAGTTGACTCATCCGTGTGAAAAGGACTTTTCACACGCCTTTCAGCTCCGCTGAAAGGTTGCGATATGGTCAAATATCCACTAGTGTATGTCGAAACATTAAAAAGGATATATATACATCCGCTGTTTGTTCCGCATTTTTTAAACAACAACAAACAGATAACAACATACGGGAACGTTTAACAAATTCCAAACATGGAGATCTGCCTTTCGTTCCTCAAGCAAAGCAAATTTCGTTCGAATACAGGATACCTAATTTGCCATACGGACAAAGCCAATTAATACAGAAAAAACGTTTCTTTGATTTTTTGTTTTTCATAAAAGTTCTACTCTTTTCCCCAATTTCCGGCTCAATTGACCCTTTTTCCAGCTGAAAAGATATAAATTCCAGCTGAATTAGTATATTTTCTGGCTGAAATCCGCATTTTTGGAGATTCGAACTCTTTTCTATTTCACGGTATTTTAATGGTACCCGGGAATACAAGGAATGGTGCACGTTCCGAAAGGTGTCCAAGCATGGACTTTGAACAACTAGCCGCTGAGTATTCGAACATGATTCACTCTATTATTCACTCACTGTATATTTACAAAAATCAGGATGATTTTTATCAAATTGGCCTAATCGCTCTCTGGGATGCAAGCAAGAATTTCGATGAACAGAAGGGGAAGTTTTCCACATATGCCTATAGCTTCATTAAAGGAAGAATCCTCACAGCGCTGAAAAGTGAGAAAAGGCACGATGATCACTCTTTCTATCCAGATGAAGAATATTGGAATCTATTAAACTGTGACACAATGCTTCTAGAGAAAGAAACACTCTTAAGCTACTTCCACCACTTAACAGAACGTGAAGAAAAGTGGGTCCTTCAGCACTTCTACCATGGTCTGTCAAATAGGGAAATAGCTGAAATAGAAAAGATGAACTTAACAACCGTCCGCTCCTGTGAAAGACGTGCCATGCAAAAGATAGTTATACTCGACTAGAGCAGGTAATTCTACCATAGGTTTGATATAAAAGTTTTTTACATTGACTTTTTTCTGATGAAAATAAAACACATGAGCCAAAAACCGAAGGGCAGCTGATTTCACCTCAGTTGACCTTCGGTTAGAACTATTATTACTATGTAAGAAAAAGGGTTATTAATACTGCAAAGTGGATGTATAGTGAAAAAGGTCAGATACTAAAAAAATCAGCTAAATAGGAAAACCCGTTGATTAGAAACCTCTTACCTTAGATTTAATAAATACACTAAATTTTCTTCAGATTGAATGCTAAGCCCTTTTTCTCTTAGATTATAAAGAATTATTTTGCTAAAGTGGTCTTGGTCAAGATTCACACTATCATTCCTGCCAAAGGTACGAATTGCTTGATAGGCCTGATCAATATTGATTCCATCTAAAGCAGCATTATTTAATCCTTCTATGATAGCTAGAGTCTGTTCACTATATAAATGGATAGCTTCATTAATGACAGGCTGACAAGAAGATTCCATATAATCAGCAAGGTCATATCCATAATCGATGAAAGTTTTAATCAAACTGCTAAACCAATCAATGAATTCTTTATCTGATGCATCTCTCCAATTTTCCCAGTACCTCAGTCCTTGATCACTGGCCGCATACCCCAGTGGACCAGCCAATAGTGTCCCTAGAAGGCCACTAGTAAAACCAATTGCAAAATCCGCAAAACCTGTTCTTGTAATTATTGATTGGTATTTCGGTGCATTTTCTTTGATACGTTCAAAGTGGTTCTTAATTTGTCTAAAATCCCTCTCATTATAAAATTGAATAGCATCTTGCATTTTTTGTTTAATGATATCAACCTCAGTTGAAATATTTGTTATATTTACATACATCCGATAATGTGATAGTTCCTTTTCAAATAAGGTACGTTCATCAAAAAGCCCTTCAATCGAAGAAATCACTGACCTGTTAAATTCATCAAATTGTTCATAAAGATAATCCAGATGAATACTGTTAACCGCTTCATCGATGACACTAGAAATTTCGTCACTACTATTTTTAGTTTCTATTTCTTCTAAAATCGTATCAAAATGAAATATTTGCTGGCTAATTGGATTTAATCTTACAACAAGCCTAAACATTTCCTCCACATAAAGATTAACGTCATATAAGTCCTGTTTTAATTGCTCTAATTGCTTTTGGGCTTTTTCGGATATCGTTTTTTGCGATACACTCGTATATACCCCTTTATATTCTGGCACATATAACCGTTCACTACAGTGTATACAATTATTAGTTAAATAAGGTAAGTTTTGATGACATGAAGGACATTCATGAAAAAGCTTAGTACCACAACTGCCGCAAAAGTTTGGAAACTTTATTACTTTAGAGAACCAACCGCTTTTCTTACAAAACACAATAGACTGACAAACAGGACAATTTTGCTCTATTAAATTTGACATTTATACACCGTCCAAAAGAAAAAAGGTACTCACCAAAAGAAGCATGTTTAGTTTGTTACAAACTCCAAGGTTACATACAAGAATCTCTGCTTTCATTTAAAGCGTTTGTCTTTGCCTTCAAAACAATATCCCTCAATCCAATCTATATATATGTCCTTTTTAATATTTCGACATATACTAGTAGATATTTGACTCATCTAAGCGATATGGTCATGAAACGGGAGGAGAAAACTCGTTCTCTCCTTCCGTTTCATGACCATATCGCAACCTTTCAGCGGAGCTGAAAGGCGTGTGAAAAGGACTTTTCACACGGATGAGTCAAATATCTGGCGTAAGAGCCATGTTTACTACCCGCACATGAGAGAAAAAGAATTCCTATGTCGATTTAATAAGTTGGATATATATA
>Ga0182742_1000857_pt1 | contig 43447 bp, 35 predicted proteins | sample eDN5th37CBELigMG_FD_128880 | JGI IMG/M metagenome (GOLD analysis project Ga0182742, IMG submission 128880) | Enriched Miracle-Growth compost microbial communities from Emeryville, California, USA - eDNA 5th pass 37_C BE-Lig MG (version 2)... ... | reverse complement strand
CGGGAATGGCGAACCCGATCCCCACGTTGCCCTGATTCGGGCTCAACAGGGCCGAGTTGATGCCGATGACCTCGCCGCGCGTGTTGATCAGCGGGCCGCCCGAATTCCCGGGATTGATTGGAGCATCAGTCTGGATGAAGCGCCGAGTGCCGTCGCCCCCGACGCCGCGATCGGTTGCGCTCACAATTCCGGCGGTGACGGTTTGCCCGAGGCCGAACGGATTTCCGATCGCGAGAACGTAGTCTCCAACCGACAGAGCAGAAGAGTCTCCTAGCGGCAGCGACGGCAGGTCGGCGCCGTCAATCTGCAGGACAGCGAGATCAAGGCCAGGCGCAATCCCGACCAGCCGGGCGTCGAAGCTGCGATTGTCACGTAGCCCCACTTCGATGGCTGTCGCGTTCTCGATCACATGAAAATTGGTGATCACCAAGCCTCGTTCCTGGTCCACGATGACGCCCGAACCGGCAGCGATCGCGGGCTGCAGAGCGGATTCCGGGATACCCAGATACCGGCGGAAAAACGGGTCCCGCAGCAGTGGATTCTGCAACGCAGGGGAAGGTTGCATGACAGCGATGTTGACGACGGCCGGGGCGGTGCCCCGCACCAGCGGCGCCAAAGATGACCCGTCCGCTGACACTGCCGGAGCAGCAAGGGTGCCCTCTGCCGTGCTCTCCTGCGGGGCGATCGGCAGCCATCGTGCCACGATCCCTCCACCCAGAGCCGAAACAAAGGCAACAACAGCGAGAAGTCCGCTGCGAATGCCGGGCCGATGAGTCAACGCTTCCTGTCGAATTCGAGTCATGGCTGAGCCTCAAGCGGCTGAAGGGGCTCTCTCGCACAGAAGGAATCTGCAAGTTCACCCGACGCGTCGGGTCTAGGGATGGGTCTTCGGAGAAGTCCAGCTAAACGGGCTCGTCTCTGCGAAGATCCGTGCGTGTCTGTTCCACGCCCGTGCAGGTTCTGCGTCACGCGGGCTGCTCAGGGGCCGGGCAGTGCGGCCGCGTGCACCCGCAGCCGAATTCGCCGGATTGGGCGGCGTTGGCCACCAGCATCGATCAAGGACTGGCCAAGAGCAAAGTCCGCTTCGTCTGCGCCACTTGACCGTTGAAGTGCGGGCGCGAGCACACGGTTGTTAACTTTCGAAAGTGAGGCCAATAATTGCTGGGTCTATGCTGACTACAACGAAGGCCAAGGCAGGGGAACACGCTGTCATGCCCATCAAGAGCGGTCGGGGCACGAGCGAGTACGTACAACACTCGTTGCCTCTGGGCACGTACCGTCTGAAATACAAGGATGACGGCCGGGGCTTGCAGCGGGACATCGAATTCGAGGCGTACGATGCATCCATGGCGCTCGCGATCGCACACCGAGAGGCGGAGGATCGATGGGCTGAACTCTGGCGCGATGGGCGCAAGCTCTGCACGATTAGGCGGACAGGTCACGATGTCTGGGAGATCAGAGCCGACGGACCAGGCGATCCGGTCTGATGATCCTCTGCCTGCTGCGCGAGACGATTGTCATGGGCTCAATCGCGCGCAAGAGTCGGCTTCGTCTGTCTGACGGCCACGCTGATCTCATTCGCCCAGCCTCAAAGCGTAGGCGATCATGAACGATCCTCGATCTGCCAGTCGCGTCTCCCGGCTGATGGACGGCTTGTCCGATGACGGACGACTTGCGTCAGGCACTTTTGAACCATGCTGCTGACCCATCCACGGAGCAGATAGACGGCTAGCGCAAGGTGTATGTTGACGGAAGCAGGGTTGCCATGGCAATCGCGCCCAGCGCATCGCGGCAAACCAAGCCGCGCAATGGCCTAAGTGCCTGCATGCGGGTGTAGCTCAATGGTAGAGCAGAAGCTTCCCAAGCTTACGACGAGGGTTCGATTCCCTTCACCCGCTCCAGCCCTAAAATCAAAGACTTACGGTTGGTTCTGAGCCGAATCGGCTACCGCCCAGTGCGGTAAAAGTGCGGCAAACCCTCGATTTCAGTCCTCAAGCGTGCGGGCAAACCGCACCGCTCGCTCGATAGCATGATCGCCTTGTCGGATGAGATCCATTGGAAGATCATCTCCCAATCCCTCGTCCCCCCTGACCATGTATTGGAGGATTGCCCACGGGTTGGCGTTTGGGACGGCCTGAAGGATGTCGTTCATCGCGGGGATGATTTGCCCGCCATCGAACTGGAACGCGGGAAATAGCTTGGTGCCATTATCATCCACAGCGAGGAGACGCCGACTTTCAACCGCGTCACAGACGGCACGCGTGGTGGGATACTGAAGACGCGTCTGGACATCTCCGACGGTGAGGCCACCGCCTGCCAGCTCTAACATCTCTCGCTTAAATCCGGTTGCGCGCGTTGAGCCTTCCATTGCACCGGCCTCGATAGCTGCCTGCATCTCCTCAACCGAGACGGTCCGCTGGCCAGGCCGCTTGAGCAGTGAGAAAATCGCGTCGATCTTCATCGCTAAAATGCTCCAGGCACCAGTTCTTCGATCTCACGGATGATATCCTCAGTCGCGGAGAGCACCAGCCCGAGGTTTGCCGGGTCCGGAATAGCATAGATGTCGCTGATCGATGCTTTAACATGGCCAAGCATCATCTCGCCCTGTCGCCACCGCTCTTCGCCGATCCGCCTCCGGACAAGCGTCGACATCGATCGTCGAATCAACTTTTCACCTGCCTGTCCGCCCGAGGGCAGCTCCAAGGCGATGGCCATCTTGTCCCACGCGGCGCGGATCGACGAAACTGGCAGCCAGGATTCGCCCATAGTGTCGAGGTGAGGTGCGAGTTGCATCGCGATCGGCACCGTGGGTCTATATTTGCGGGTCTGCCGACGTCCGCGCGGATTCAGGTCAAGAACACGTGCCGCACTGTGCCATTGATCCTGCTTGACCTGGTAGATCGCGTCAGGCCTCGCCCAAGTCGCAACAGCCATCCTCAAATATCGAAGCAAATTGGCGCGCTCCGCGACGCGTAGCTGAAGCAACTTTGCGTTGATCTGGTGAGGCTCTCGCCAGTGGCGCACCGACTTGTCATCAGGCCGCAGACAGTACTCAAACATCCGAGCAATCGTCTGCACATCGGCTCGGTAAGACGGCGACTCCGCTACGTCCGCCGGCTGCTCAAACTTGAACTGCGACTTCTGGCCGGGTGCCGAGTTGATCGCAGCCGCGAGTTGCAGCAAGCAGCCTTCGATTGTGGAAAGTGAGTATTTGCGCTTTCCGGCGCCCTTCTGGCCGCCCGACGCGTCCCGGGCTGCCATCCACTTGCGGAAGCCTTCAGCGAAGTCATCATTCACAGCCGCGACGATCACGGCCGGGTTCGTCTCGTTGACGTACCGCACGACGTGCCCAAGCCGAGTGCGAGTTGATTTCTCCCCGGCCGTACGCTCTTTCTGAAGAAGGTAGTCCGCAATTACACTAAGCAGAAGTGGGCTTTCATCCGCTTCCCACGGTCTGCCGCAGGTTGGGCAATGCCTGGCGCCAGTCGACGCCAGGAACATACGGTCTACCGCTAGCCGCCCGGATTCAAGATCGCGAGTACCCGCGCTTGCGCTTCGTTCACGCTTTCGCTCGCGATCGTACCAGACGATCTCGAGGTTCCGACCTTCCCTTCGGTGAAGGGCGAACCCGCCACGGGTATAGAGCGGTTTTGGGCGCTTCGTTCTAGGCATTGCCTCTTCTGATACTCGCTGACGAATTGACGAAAGGTGTCGAGGGCTCCGCTCTCGACCAGCAAATCGAGATCCGCCGGCTTCAACTGAATTGCCTTACCAGTTTCGATCTTGCGGCTGAGGCGGCGGTCGAGATCAGCGGGGCTGCTCATTGAGACGCCTCTTCGAGATCGCCGCCCAACCAGCGGATCAGCTCCGGCTGTCCCTCGCGACGGCTTCGGCCATCCCCTTGGAACGAGATCGTCTCGAGAGGGCCGCTGCGCATAGCTTCTCGCAGCGCCTCGTGATGAACGGCCGAGTAACGGACGTAACCCTCAGCATGGTTGCCTAGCCGCTCGAGTTGCCAGCCATCCCCCCTCGCCACATCCAAGATCGACTTATCATGCACTGCGCGGTCGAGGAGATCGCCCAGATAGTGACGACCAAGTGCAGCGAGGCTCTGCAGCTCGAACTCGACGGACACTTTGATCGGATCCTTCTTCTCGAGTTCCACCTTCGACTGCTCACCGGTCATGGGCAGTTCGCCTTCGGCGATTTGCTCGTCGGTGAGCTCCTCCCCGATATCGAACCGATCTCGGAGCCCCTCAACGAAGCCGTTCTTCGTCCGGCGCGACGGGGTCCAATACATGCGACGCTTCCGCCACGTACCACGCGCGTAATCAGTCACCAGATGGAGAGCGTGCTTTACGGTCAGCGGGAAAAGTTTCGCCGCCTTCTGCTCCTCGAGCGACGGACCAAGGCCTGCCGCAATCTCAAGCACATCCCAGAACGTGCGGCTCGCTCTCCTACCCTTCTTCGCCGTCGTTTTCGTCATTTCCGCGTCGGCGCCCCAGCGCTGCTTGCCGTCAGCTTCGAGCTGCGCGGCCCGGTCACGGCACTTCGCCAAATAGTCGCTGGCCGACCACACCAACGAGACGTCGAGACCATGTTCCTCGGTGGGAGCGCGATCCTCACCAAAGGTCGCCTTGCAGGCAGCCTCCCACTGCGGGAACACCTTTTGAATGATCAGATGCTCGAGAGCCTTCTGCTCGAGCTGGTCGACCATAATCGATGCTTCCATGGGATCGAGAACCCAGAGCTCGTGGATGTGCGGATGCCAGCCATTCGCTCCCCAGGTGACCTCCGTCGACCGGACAAGCCCAATGAAGCCTAGGGTCTTGCGGAAGCGGTCATAGCCACCCCGCTGACGCATCAACCGCGTAGCAGCACTTAATCCATCCATGGACTCACGGCAGCTATCGGAGATCTGGTGTGGAAAGGTGTGCGTCATCATCACCACGATCATACCCCGCGCCCGCGCGGTTTCGATCAGGCGGCAGACCTCATCGCCGCGCACCTTCTCGATCTTCTGAGCACATTCGCCACAGAGCCAGACGGAGCCGCAGCGCATGATACCCGACCATGTCGTGGCACCGGACTTCCGCTGCAGGGCTGTTACGGACGTCGCGTTGCGGTGAGCACTCTGGCAGCATGCGGTCACAGGGTACCAGCTACCTGCGTGATCATCTGCTTCGTCGCGCTCCTCTTTAGTCCGAGGAGCTTGCCCCTTTAAGACTTTTGCCGCTGCGCGGCGGAGGAGAGAAGGTCGTTTGGCAACACTGCTACTTCTCTCTACCGAGGGACCGCCGGCAGCTTTGCAGTTGGATGCAGGACGCAGGTGCATCAGCGACCTCCCCAGCGACGCTGGATCGCGAAAGGCATCGCCGGACCTCGGACGGGGCCGAGCCAGATGAAGGAAAGGAAGAAGAGCCCCTCAGCCAAGGCGGTTTCGCCGCTGAGGCGGGGGACGAGGTTTTTAAAGGCAGCTCCCGTGTTACAAGAGGAAGGGCTTTGAACGGCGCGACGGTATGAGCCAGAAGCGGCTCCCGATCGCGCTTGGCGCTTATGACAGGTGTTTTCCATGGTTGCCTCGCGAGGAGGCGGGCAGCGGCTTGCGATCGTCGCGTCAGCTGATAATATCAGCAGGGCAAGAAGTGACGCGAGAGCGGGTGGCCATGCCGCCCGCTCTTTCAGTTGTGAATGACCGCTGTGAGCACCGCGCATGTGCGCAAGTGGATTCTTGTGATCCGCTTGTTCCGCTTTGCCGGAATGATGTCAGGGAACATTTCGCAGTTATCGACGAGACAGCCGATGTTCCACTGAGCAAAGCGTGGGTATAACAAACCGCGACGCTCCGGTTTGCTGTTTCGCACTCGTAAGTGAAAATAAGTACTCATATTGCCATCCTTGCAGATGGCGGGCCACTAACCGGCGGTGCGCACGCCTGACCGAGGTCCGCCGTCGAAGCGGTCCCAGGGTTCTCATGTTGACGAAACAGGCTCCGAACTTTCTTCCCGCGCGCCGACATCAGCTAAGAATTGGAGCCGGGGGGCGAAACGAACGGCAATCTGAAACTCAACACGCACTGGACGGGGTCACTGGTTACCCCTGCTGACCTCTGGCCGTCAGCAAGCCCTTTCGTACAATCACGCGGATCTAAGCTAATGCCACCCTTGGCCTCGGCCGATCACATCTCTGACTTCCACACATTATCCAGTGGCATCGGGCGCGGCAAGCGCTGATTCTACTTATGTTCCCAGTCGGCCAATGAGGCGAGGCGGCTTAGCGACTTGCGCCGCCTCTAACCTGGGCACCTTTCGCAAGTCCGGCTTGAGCTGCCCGGAGCAGAAGATCATCAAATTCGCCGTTATTGTCCTGATCATTGTGCCTACCTTGAAGGGCAGGGTCGGCGGCGAGCATTGTGACCGCATCAAAGGACCGCGTCTGCTCAAGTACCTGTCGCTCTGCGGGCAACGCAGCCTCATACCGCGTCCAGAACGCCTTCGCTGCTCCAGCCGCAGCTGACACCAGTTCGCCGGCTTCCTTCCTCGCCTCGGCTTCGATTGCCGCTGTTCGCGCGGCCATGCGCGAGGTCGCCGCAGCGACAAACCGCCAGACCTCGTCAAGTGCAGGCAGGATGAGCGCCTTCAGACGGTATTTCGTTGTCTCGTCCCGCCACACAAACATGCGCCCCCCATCCTCTGTCCGCTTCGCCTCCACGATGTCACCGGCGGCCCAGGCTTCGATGCCGATCTCAAGCGCGCGCGCTTTTACAGCTGCTTCCCCCGCGATCATTTCCAGCCCCACGACTTTGGCCTTTCGCTCGTCAATGTTGGCCCTCTGACGTTGCAGCTCCTGTGTCGCCTCCTGGAGATCAGCTTCGGCTTTGCTTCGCTCAGATCGTGCCGCAGCTAATTCTGCTGCCGCAGCCTCTCGGTCCCTCCTGGCGGCAGCCTGCTCAGCCGTCGTCGCCTCCTGCTCACTTCGAATGATCGCTCGCGCATCCGCCAGGCCACTCTCCCTGCCATGGTGCGCGGCGGCAGCCTCGATGGCCTCCGCTTCCTGCTCCGCCTTTTCGACCTTCGCCCTTGCATCGGCTTCGGCGTTCTTACCGGCCTCGACGGCTTGGCGTTTCGCATCGTCAATTGCCACACCTATCCGAGCCCACACGGCCGTCTGCACCTCGTCCCGAAGGCGGAGTTGCCGCTCACGCTGGGTTATTTCTTGCTGAAGCCGGGCGATGTCCTCTTTCGCCTCGCCCATCCCAGCACGATAACCCACTGCGTGCCCGTCCTCGCGAAGTCGTTCAGCCTCTTTAGTCAAATCAGCCAATTCTTCAGCTCGGAGCTGCTCTGCCGATTTCCAATCGGAACCTGCGACCTGTTTGGCGGATCCTCTCTGGACCCTATCAAGCTTCATCTCATCACGCATATATTCAAACCACGCATCTTGCAGTGCGCGCCCTGTACCATGTGGGATGGGGGGATGACCGTATCTCTTCGAGAGATCTTTCAGATGGCGGGTCATCGAGACAGCCACCTTCTCCTGACGCGCCGTCTTCTTTAGATATCGCGGAGCCACAAAGAGATCGACGACCCTCTGGCTCTTCTCGTCACGATCCACGCGGTCCGCGAAGATGGCGTCGGCGCCGAACACCCGCTCCACGAACTTCCGCGCGTGATGCAGAAGCTGGCTCGCATCGCTTCCGTCGACGAGATCGGCGGGAAACTGAACGATTACGTGCATCGCCTTTGATTTGGCGACGGGGATGAACGCGCCCTTCACGTGGGCCAAGTAGAGCGCGTTGAGTTCCAAACCCGTCGTCGTGACAGGAGCCTCATCATTGATGGCTCTTGCCTTCCCGGTCCCGTCAAGGCGCTTGCCGTGCTTCTCTGCACGCGTAAGCCCGGCCATTGTGAGCTGATCCACCCTAATCGCGCCCGCGACGCCCGATACAGAACTTTTCAAGACTACTCTCCCGCTTAGATGTTGGAACATCATAGCAACAAAAGGAGCAGAAAAGAAGAACATGCTCTTCTTTTTCTCTTCGTGAAAAAGGCATGTCAGGGGAGTGCCCCTGAACCCTCTGCCAAGGCGCTGGCGCCCTTGGATCCCGCACCCGCTTCGCGGCAGGCCTAAAGAGCCTGCGAAGGGCCAAAGTGTGAAACTCGGAAGCGAGCTTCCTGCGAAATGAAAATTGAAAGGAGCTCAGGCTGGCACGAGCCGGACCTAACCTGAACCGGAGCTTCCTTATGAACGCTATCACCTCAAGCCAATTAGTAAGTCGCACTGCGCGGCGGATGACGGATCTATTATGTACGACGGTGCAAGGGCGCCTCTTGGGGCCCGTGCCGCCGGGTCTTCCTCTCGGTTCAGTCCACCTGCTGAACGAGAAGGTCATCTTCGCAGCTACGGCGTGCCAAAAGGGTCTCTTCGATGAAGCAATGTGGGCGGCGTATGCATTGACCGGGGCGGACGTGGTCGTCGCTCCTCAGGGTCGCTACCCAGTGCCCGGCATCCCCGACAATGTCAGCTTCACGGCGGTCGCGCAGATGGTGGGGCGGCCTCGACTCTTCGAAGACATGGCGCTGTTCCGCACAGGATCAGGAGACCATTGGCTCCTGCCGGGCGAGCCGGGGCCGTGCATCGCGTTAGAAATTGGCGGGCCTCGCATTTCGTGCAGTCCGCCGTTTGCCGACGCACACGAGCGTGCCGCCGGCGTCACCGCTGCGGCCGCATGGATCATTCGCACTGTACGAGCGGGGGAGTGGTCCTGATGGCTAGACTCAAGAGGGTGCCCGGGCTCGACTATCTGGCAGAGCCAGGCGATGATCCAGACATTTCGTTTGGCGTCGTGCAGACGATCGGACCGGAGGGTCGAGCTAACAGCATGGAAGCGAGCGTCTGTCGCCGCCTCTTTCCTCATGACCGTCCCGCCGACCCAACTGAGCCGTGGCAAAACCCAACCTGCTTCTACTGGGAAGTGCTGCTGCCTCGAGGCACCAGCGACGAGTTCTGGCGAGATCCACAAGCGCTTTCCCAGGCGTACGATGCGGCGGCTTTTCCCGGGCTTCGGGACCGAGTCATCAATCTAACGCTTCGGGTGCCGCAGCTCGAGAGCAGCGGACGCCGGATTCACGAATATCACCAAATCGTCACCGGCTTCGCCCGGGCTCACCTAGTAGAACGCGGCTTACCGACGATAGCAATCATCCATGTGCCTTCCAGGGCGGCCATGCCCGGGCCCATCCATTGGCATTGCTTGATTGCCGCTCGAAGGTGGTCGCCGATCACCGGACCCTCTACATTTTGCCGCGACCTTCTCGCCGGCGGCCGTGCTGTCATCGAGGGAGAGTGGAGAGCTTGGAAGGAGTTGCAGGGCCTGTGATTGCCTGCGTGCCGGCGAACAACAGCAAGAGGGCGGGGCTATCACCAAGGCTTTGCGGCTCGGGGCCGGTTGCGCTTGCGTGCCGAACTGACCACAAGGACGCATGATGATGAAACTGCCACACGCGATCCCGTATCAAGGAAGCAAGCGCACTTTGGCGCCCCTCATTGGACGCTACTATCCCCCTGAGATCAAAGTTCACTACGAGCCGTTCGCTGGGTCGGCAGCCATGACCATCTTTGCAGCTCACCATCGCTTGGCGAAACGCTTCGTGATCGCCGATAGTCTCGAACCAATGGTTGCCCTTCACCGGATGATCGTTGAGACGCCACAAAAAGTCGCAGCTGCTTACCGGGCTGTGTGGCAGGGGCAGACGCCAGATCAGCCGGGCTACTTCAACGAGGTGCGAGAGCGGTTCAACACTGATGGCGACCCGATCGACCTGCTTTATCTGACCTGCCGGTGCGTGAAGAACGCAATCCGTTTTAACCGGCACGGAAAGTTTACTCAATCTGTCGACAAGCGCCGTCTGGGTATGAAGCCGGATAAGATGGAAAAAGCCGTCGAGGGAATCTCTCAGATGCTCAAGGGCAAGGTGGAGTTTCGGGCTGGCGATTGGCTAGAGACCACCGGCGACGCTAAACCTGCTGACTTCGTCTACATGGATCCGCCATACCTCGGCACCACTGTTGGCCGCGACAAGCGATACCACCGCCAGTTGCTTTCCGAAGCCTTGGTGGGAGGCCTTGAGACGCTTCTCGAGCGCGACGTTCGCTTTGCTTTGTCGTACGATGGCATGACCGGCGATAAGGTCTATGGCCCTCCGCTGCCGGATCACCTTGGCCTAACGAGACTGCTGCTACACGCTGGCACATCGAGCCAAGCTACGCTTTCAGGAAAGCCGGAGACGACAGTTGAGAGTCTCTACATGTCGCCCGGGCTCGTCGAGCCCGTTGACGGCGTGATTAAGCGCGAGCGGCCGGAGCAGGTTGCGCTAGCCTTTTAGAGCGGCGCGCACGACCCGTTTCATGAACTGCGATGGCGTTTCGCTCGCAAGCTCCGCAGCTCTTTTTAAGGCGTCGAATTCCGCTGTCTCGTCGCCTTCCCAAGTGAGGTCTGCCCGTCGCTTCTGCATCATCGCGACATGCCGGTGATCTTCAGGGAAGGCCCAGAAGCAGTCGGCGCAAATGAGAGAGTCTTGTATCTCAAGCCAGTTGCGGCAATGCTCGCATGACCAGGATTTCGCCCGTTGCGATGAAGCATCCAGCAACATGAAATCTTCGATATCTAAATCCGCTCCAGCGCCATCGCCCGCCACTTGATACGGAACACGATGATCGATCTGTAGGTAGCGCTCCTCAAGCGCTTCACCTGTGATCGTATCGCGGGAACCATAGCGCTGTACCAACTCAGCCTTGAACGCTTTGGAGAACGCGCGCCGCCCGTCGATCCGACCAGCCTTGATCTCATCGGGATTGCCGAACGTGTACATTCCCATTCGCCGCCCAGTTTTCGCACTCACTGTCGAACCGGTGATGATGGGGATGCCGAGCTCGCGTACGTCGCGAACGGCGCGGGGAGGATGAGTGTAGCCCATGTCCGACAGGTCGTCATTCGTCACGGAGCCATGCTCAATGATGTGGTCGATGACGGCACGAGCGCGCTTGGCTGTCACTTTCTCGCAGAGGGCGAGAATACGGGGGTCGATGCGGGGATTCGTCATTCGCCCACGCTAGAGGCGTCCGCCAACGACGCAAAGAGGCCGAAATGAGCGGACCGATAGCGGGGAAGTAGGTTAGCTTGGATTTGACTCCTGGTAGAGCGCGAGGCCTTTAGGGGTGAGGCGATAACGCGGTTCGCCGAAGTCCTCAAAGTTCTCCATCCGCACGATCAGCTTATGAGTCACAAAATTGGTGATCCCGACGGGGCCCATCCCCTTGGGCAAATTCTCGTTGCCCTCAGCGAAGTGTCGAAGCCAGTTTCGCGATTGTTTGGTGATCTTCATGGCATCCGCTTCTTGCTGGGTCCGCGCTTTGCGAGCGGCGGCGCTATCAGATCGTTCCTCACCGCGATATTTTTTGGTCGTCCATAGCTAACCCGCAAAGCAGTCAGGTCCAAACATCGCCGGCGCACCACGAGCCTTCGAGTGCGCGCAGAGAGGCGGACTGTTCAAGCACAATCATCTAAAATGACCTTCATATTTGGTAGAAGAGCGAGCTCAGCCTATGACGGTGAACCTGGGCCGTACTCTCTCGTCAGTATCGCTCGGATACAGGGCTGAAACATCCGGCTCGAAAAGATGGAGCAGGCAAGATATTTCTTCAGACGAATAGCCAAGATGATCTCGATATATTTTGACCAAATTCTGAATGACGCTTGGCTTTTCAACTGGGAAGTCCAATTCTGGCGGCTCACGCAGACGCCACTTCCGCGCGCTCATTTGCTTCCAGAGATATTCCTCTTGGTTCCGAGTAAGCAACTCCAAGCTCTTGGCGCGCATAATAATCGATTGCATGGATGCTCGCCATTCGGGCTTAAGCGAAGCCAGCAGCGGCAGATCAATTCGCCGGGCTTGCAGAAGTGGGCGAATATCGGCGGCGGGCATCAGCAGCGCTGACGCGAAGGCGTGCGCTTCGTTCTCCATGTTGGGGGAGGGAAAGCGATGCATCACCAGATGCCCGAGCTCATGGGCAAGCGTGAATCTCATCCGGTCAGCGGGTTGGTCGGTGTTCAACACTATCAGCGGGGCCAAGCCGGGAACAGAAAACGTGACGCCGCTTACAGCTGCGCCAGCCATATTCGAGTGCGCTACAAGTATGCCTGCGCGCTCGACCAGCACCGTCAAGTCGCGGATTGGCCCACGAGGAACTTTCCAGTGCGAACGCACCAAAGCGGCGATTTGCTCGGGGTCGCCATAATCTTCTATGTCAAGGCGGGGGAGATCGTTCACCGCTGCAACGCAGCGCTGTCCCGCCCTTGTCTCGCGCGGCGGGGGCAGGGCTCTGCCGGTGCGGGCGCGATGATTCACCCTCTGTCCTACTCTCATATCGCTCGCGCATCCGCCGGACTCGCGTGGTTGATCGGAGCAGGAAATGAAGTTGCGCGGTATGTCGCAGATGCTGCGGGGCGTCGGCGGGGAATATGAGGTTACGCGCGTCCTGGGGGCGGTGGGCGGCTTCGTCTACATCTTTGGCGCGGTCATCTTCGTCGCGATCGACCAGGCGAAGGGGCAGCGCTTTGACCTGACGGAGTTCTGCCTGGTCTTCCCACCCGGGCTTGCGGCGATCATCGCGGCGGCTGCAGGCGGTGCGCGCTGGAAGGATCAGGGCGTTGCCAAGGCGAAGGTGATCGAACAGACCGGCGCGGTGCCCGTCGCACCACCGCGCGGGCCCCGCGTTCCGGTCGATGATCCGGGGTAATCAAACCAATGCCGAGGTGCTTCGCCGAAGGCGGAGCGATCGCGCGCGTCGATAGGCTCATGCGCCTCCTAAGAGCTTGGTCATCAACGCCAGCATTTGGGCTGTCCTACTGATCTCCTTTCCTGATCTGCACGCGCGGCTCGCAAGGTTGCGCGCTGATGTCTCGAAAGGAGGTGGCAGGGATGCTCGCAAAGTTCTTCGCTGGGGTCACCGGTCGGCTGATCCTCATCGCCATCGTCCTCGCTGTGCCGATCTTCGGATTCAGCCAATGGCGGGAGGCGCGCAATTCGCGGCAGCAGACCCGCCTGAGCGAAAGCCAGGCCGAAGCCGTGTCGAGCAGCGCGGTCGACGCTATCGGCGAGGCGGGCGCGCTCCACTCGCGCGACACGCGATCCGACCAGCTTACGAGGGAGAATTCCAATGCGATCCGCAATGCGCCCGGCGCCGATGCGCCTGTTGACAATAGCGTGCGCGCTGCCGGCCTTGACAGCCTGTGTCGGCGCCCCGCCTATCGTGGCAGCGAGTTCTGCCTGCAGCGCCCTGCTGCCTCACGAGTGGCGGGAGCCGGTGGCGGGAGCCCCGCTCCCTGAGGGTAACACGGTGGGTGACTGGATCGCCTTTGCGGACGCGCAGACCGGCCAGCTCGACAAGGCGAACGATCGCACCGTCACCTCAATCGGCATTGTGGAGCGGTGCGAGGCGCGGGATCGCGCCGCGATCGAGGAGGCGGGCCGGCGGTGGTGGCAACTCTGGCGGTGAGCAGCCCCTCCTGATTTTGGGTGGCAACCGGCATAGCCGAGCAGGCTTGAGGGTTGCCACCCTCCGCCAACCTGTCTGTCACGCCGTCGCTCCTACAGCTCAGGCGATTGCAGTAAAAGAACGCCTGTCTCTCGCGCTGCTCATTTATTTCCTTCTAATACTGAAGCTTGCTTCAGTATTTCATCAACAGAATAACCTTCTGTTGCCGGAGCACTGGCGATGGGTTAAATTCCCCCGAGTCCTCGCCAGAAAAGAGGGGGAAAGAGATGCCTGCGAAGCTTTCGTATCCCGGCGTCTATATCGAGGAACTTCCCAGCGGCGTAAGGACGATCGGCGGGGTTTCCACCTCCATCGCTGCCTTCATTGGCTGGGCTCCGCGTGGCCGCTCGGGTGTGCCGGTCCGCTGCCTCAGCTGGACGGATTACGAGCGCGAGTTCGGCGGGCTCGATGCGCGGGGGTGCCTCGGCTACGCGGTGCAGCACTTCTTCGCGAATGGCGGAGGAGAATGCTATGTCCTTCGTCTGACAGGTGAGGACGACAAGCCCGCGACGGCAGTGCTGGACGGCCTGGAAGTGCAGGCAAGCGGGCCCGGTACCTGGGCCAACGCGTTCCAGCTGGTAGCGAAGCCGCGTGTCGACGACGCCCAGCGCTTCCGGCTCGACATTGTCGACAAAGCCAGCGGCGCTATCCTGGAGACCTACGCCAACCTCTCGCTCGCGGCGACCGACAGCCGCTCAGCCAAGGCCGTGCTGGGCGATGAATCGCGGCTCGTGAGCGTCACAAAAGCGGACATCGAGAAGCCGGTGACGGCCAAGACGGTCGATCTGGCGGAAGGCGCTGATGGCGCGGTGATCGCCCCGGGCGATGCCGCCTTCGATACCGCCCTCTTCGGCGACGGCTCCACTACCGGTGTCTATGCGCTGAAGAAGGTGGACCTGTTCAACCTCCTCAACGTGCCCGGCTACACCAACGCCACAAAGCTGGGCGACCTGGCGAAGCTGTGCCGGGATGAGCGGGCCTTCTTGCTGGTCGATTCGGACAAGGGCACGGAAGCTGGCGGCTCTCCGATGACCGGCGCGCCGGGCGTGACCGGCGACGACACGATCAACGCCGCCTTCTACTATCCCTGGCTGCTCGCTCCCGACCCCAAGCAAGAGGGGCGCCCGCGCGCCTTTCCGCCGGGCGGGGCGGTTGCGGGCATCTACGCCCGCACCGATGCGACGCGCGGCGTGTGGAAGGCACCTGCGGGCACGGACGCCAGCCTCAGCGGCGTGATCGGCGTGACCCTGCCGATGACGGACGGCGAAAACGGCGTGCTCAACCCGCTCGGCGTCAACTGCATCCGCCGCTTCCCGGTCTATGGCACGGTGGTGTGGGGCGCCCGCACCCTGCGCGGCAATGACGAGATCGGCTCCGAGTGGAAATACGTGCCCGTCCGCCGCACGGCGCTCTTCATCGAGGAGAGCCTTTATCGCGGCCTCAAGTGGGTGGTGTTCGAGCCCAATGACGAGCCGCTCTGGGCGCAGATACGCCTCAACGTCGGTTCCTTCATGAACGACCTGTTCCGGCAGGGCGCGTTCCAGGGGCAGACGCCGAAGGACGCCTACTTCGTCAAGTGCGACAAGGACACGACGACGCAGAGCGACATCAATCGCGGCATCGTCAACATCATCGTGGGCTTTGCGCCGCTGAAGCCGGCGGAGTTCGTCGTGCTGTCGATCCAGCAGATGGCCGGCCAGCTCGCGGCCTAGAGGGAGGAGACGGCCGATGGCCCAGTTCAGCGTCAACGCCCAGCGCTTCGACCCTTACAAGAACTTCAAATTCCGCGTGAAGTGGGATGGCCGCTACGTCGCGGGGGTGAGCAAGGTCTCCGCGCTCAAGCGCACCACCGAAGTCGTCAAGCACCGCGAGGGGGGCGATCCCAGCTCCAGCCGCAAGTCACCCGGGCGCACCGAGTTCGAGGCGATAACGCTGGAACGCGGCGTCACGCACGATGTCGAGTTCGAGCAATGGGCGAACAAGGTCTGGAACTATGGCAGCGGCCTCGGCGCGGAGGTTTCGCTGAAGGACTTCCGCAAGGACCTGATCATCGAGCTGTATAACGAGGCTGGGCAGCTGGCGATCGCCTACAAGGTCTATCGCGCGTGGGCATCGGAGTTCCAGGCGCTGCCGGACCTCGATGCCAATGCCAACGCTGTCGCCATCCAGCACCTGAAGCTGGAGAATGAAGGCTGGGAACGGGATTACGAAGTCGGCGAACCGGGCGAGCCCACCTTCACGGAACCCTGATCGATGCCCGCGAACGCGGCAGCAGCATCTCCCTCCCGCCTGCTGGAGACGTGGGAGGAGGGGCAGGGGCAGCACCCTCTGCACCGCGCACTCACAATGCTGCGGATGGCCGAGCCTGACGTTCCGATTGCCGCTCTGGCCGAACTTCCGGTGGGGGAGCGGGACCGTCGCCTGCTGTATGCACGGGCGATGCTGTTCGGAAGCAGGCTGGATGCAATCGCGCATTGCCCCGCTTGCAAAGAGCCGATCGAGGCCGCCTTGGCGGCTGAAGACCTGGCCCAGCCGCCGCCTCGGCCGGCGCTTGGGGAGCTGGAGCTTGACGGCCGAACGCTGCCCATTCGCCTCCCCACCACGCTGGACCTGCTCGAAGCGGCGGAGGCCCCGGTAGAGCAGCGGCGCGCTGTGCTGCTCGAACGCTGCACCGGCGAACGGCTGACGGGCGCCGAGGCAGACGCAGTCGAAGCACGGATGGCCGAGATCGACCCGCTCGCCGAAATAGAACTGCACTTCGACTGCCCCGCCTGCGGCCACGGCTGGGAGGAGCTGTTCGACATCGCTTCCTGGCTGTGGGTGGAGATCGGCGATTGCGCGCAGCGCCTTCTGAGCGAGGTTGACCTTCTGGCGCGCGCCTATGGCTGGAGCGAGGCGGAGATCCTCAGCCTGCCGCCCCGCCGTCGCAGCCACTATCTGCGGCTGGTTGCAGGGGGCTGAGATGTTCCTCGATCGCCTTCTCGCACGCACGCTGGGCGAAGGTCCCGTCCTGACGCCGCGCCGCGCATCTCGCTTCGAAGGCGGCGACAGCGCTTTCGAGGAGCGGTGGGAGGAGATCGTGCCCCCGTCGCCAAGTCCCGCCATGGAGGGGGAGCGAGCGGTGCCGGAGGAAAGGCCCCCGGCACCGCGCGCTCCATCCGAAGCGGAAAGCCCGCAACCCGCGCCGTCTCCAGCTACCGCTGACGTGAGCCAGCGCCCTCGGCTCCCTCCCGAGCTGCGCGAAGTCCGCATCATCGAGGAGCGTCTGGCATCCGTCGCCCCGCCACCTGCCATCGCGCGCGCCGAGAAGCCGCGCCCGCCGCCAGCGCCACCGGAACCCGAAACGCCTCGCTCCCCAGAAATCCCGAGGGCCGAACCCGCCTCTCAGCGTGCCAGAGCTGAGCCTGTCGGGACTCGCATCAAGCAACATAGCGTCGAACGCCGCTTCGAGACGCTCGTCCGGGAGCACACGGTGGAACGCGTCCGGGAGATCATCCCGTCAGGGCAGCCTCCCCCCAGATCGCCGGCGCCGCCTCCGGAGCAGGCGTCCCGCCGCGAGCCTCCCGCGCGGCAAAATCCGGCGCCGCTCGCCCCCGCACCGGCAAGTCGGCGCGCGGCCATCTCCCAGCGCGCCACGCCCGCACCGGCGCCCGCTCCGGAGCCCGTCGTGCACGTCACGATCGGCCGCGTCGAAGTGCGCGCGGTGCAGGCGCCCGCCTCGAAGCCGACCGCCCGCCCGCGCGAGCCGCGCATGGGGCTCGACGACTACCTCGCCCGGCGGGAGCGGCGCTGACATGGCCGGGCCGTTCGCGATCGCCGCGGTCACGGCCGTCCTCAAGGACCTGCTGAATGACGGGCTGGCCAACCACGACCTCTCCGCGCTCGGTAACGTGCTCGTCACCGCCCTGCCGCCGGATCGCATTCCCGTCACCAATGCGGACGAGCAGAGCCAGCTCAACCTGTTCATGTACCAGGTCACGCCGAACCAGGGCTGGCGCAATGTGGCGCTCCCCTCACGTGGCGCGGCGGGCGAGCGGCTGAGCAACCCGCCCCTTGCGCTGGACCTTCGCTATCTCCTCACCGCTTATGGCAAGGAGCAGCTCCATGCGGAGGCGCTGCTCGGCTATGCGATGCAGCTGCTGCATGAGCATCCGGTGCTGACGCGCGAGGCGATCAACGCCACGCTCAAGCCAGCGCTACCCGCAGGCGTTACTTTGCCGAGCGGCATCGGCCTCGTCGCCGTGTCCGATCTCGCCGATCAGGTGGAACTGGTGAAGATCACCCAGACCCATCTCGATGCGGAGGAGATGTCGCGGCTCTGGTCCGCGATGCAGGCCAAGTACCGCCCCTCCGCCGTCTATCATCTCTCCGTCGTGCTGATCGAGGCGAACAAGGCGGCCAAGGCGCCGCTGCCGGTATTGACACAGGGCGAGGATGACAGCGGCCCGCGCGCACTGGCGAGCACTGTCCCGCCCGTGCCGACGATCACCGGCGTGGCACTGCCGGGCAACAGGCTTCAGGCGCTGCTCGGTGATGCAGTAACGGTGAGCGGCCACCACTTCGTTGCGGAAAGCGGCAGTCCAGCAGATGTCACCGTGTCCGTCCGCCTGACATCGGCTCGGCTGGGGGAGGAGGTGCTGGTCCCCGTGCCGCTCGGCGCGCGCGATGACCGGCGGTTGGTCTTTACCGTACCGAACACGCCCTCGGCGCTGCCCGCCGGCCTCTACGCATTGTCGGTCGGCGTCACGCCAACTGCCCCCGGCAGCGACGCTCGGTTCAGCAACGAGATCCCCTTCGCCATCGCCCCGCAGGTCACCGGCGGGCTGGATGATCCGCTGGAACGCACCGCCGTCGATGGCGCGACCGGTCTCGGCACCGCGACCGTCTCCCTCACCATCTCGCCCGAGCTGCGCCCCAGCCAGCGCGCGACACTGGTGCTTGGCTCGAAGGAGGTGCTCGCGGAACCGCATCCCACGCAGACCTCCTCGCTCACCTTCATCGCGCGGGGCATGGCGGCCGGCGCTTACCGCGTGCGGCTGCGGGTGGATGGGGCGGAGAGCCCGCTGGTCGACCGCAGCGACCCGGCCCGGCCGGTGTTCGATGAGAGCCAGACGCTGGAGCTCACCTGATGGATTGGAAGCGCTGGCAGGAACAGAACAACCATTACCTCGCCGCTTCGCTCGCCTGGCTGCGCAAGCGGCTGGAGGCTGCGGGCGAGGCACCGGCAGCCACCCCGCGCGCCGCCTGGCGCTGGAAGCCGCGCGTTCCTGTCGTCGACGACGCACTGGCCAGCGCCGCCGCCGCGCGGGAGGCCGCCGCCGAAATGGACCCGCCCCCGGCGTTGCACCTGCTGGCCGAGCAATTGCGCCTCAGCCCCTTCGAGCGCGCTGAGGTGCTGCTCTGCGTGGCGATGGAGCTGGACAGCCGAACGGGGGCACTCTGCGCCCGGGCGCAGGGCGACACGAACCAGCCGTGGCCCACCTTCAGCCTCGCCTTCGCGGTGCTGGAGGAGCCGACTTGGGAGGCGCTCTCTCCCACTCGCCCGCTGCGATACTGGCAGGCGATCGAGATCGACCAGAGCGCTCACCAGCCGATCACCGGCGCACCTCTGCGGGCCGACGAGCGCATCCTGCACTACGTCAAAGGCCTCAACGCCATCGACCAGCGTATCGCCGGGCTGCTTTCCCCGCTGGAGGCGGACGGCGCCCTCCCGTCATCGCAACAGAGCGCGGCCGACGACATTGCGGAACGGTGGGAGCGGGCAGAGGGGTCAGCGCCGGTCGCTATGCTGGTAGGCCCCGACGAAGGCTCGCTGCGGCAAGTCGCCGCAGCTGCGGCGGAACGTATGGAGCGGCGGCTCTACCGCATGAGCGCCGCCGCGCTTCCGCCCGACCAGGCGGAGCGGGACCGGATCGCACGCCTCTGGCAGCGGGAGGCGGCTCTGCTGCCTGTCGCGCTCTACCTGGATACTCATGAGGAAGAGGGCGCCCCGGAGGGCAGGGCAGGGCTTGCCCGCTTCATCGGCGGCACGGCCCGCTCGTCCAGCTTCACCTTCGTCGCCGCGCGGGAGCCGATCCCAGCGAACGGCTTTTCCAGCCACACCTTCGAGGTCGCCCGCCCGACCCTCGCCGAGCAGGAGGAGGCCTGGCGCGAGGCGCTGACGCCGCTGCCCCCGGACCAGCGCGATACGACAGCAGCGCGGCTGGCCGGGCAGTTCGGCCTCAACACCGGCGAGATCCGCACCCTCGCCGCAGCCACCCCGGCGGAGCCGCGCGACACCTATCCCGCCCGCCTCTGGGCCGAGTGCCGCGACCGATCTCGCCCACGGCTCGGCACTCTGGCGGAGCGCATCACACCCCGCGCCACCTGGGAGGATCTCGTCCTCACCCCGGAGACGGAGGGCTTGCTGCGCGAGATGGTCGCCCAGGTTTCCGCACGCGCGACGGTCTACACCCACTGGCACTTCGCTGAGAGGATGAACCGCGGCCTCGGCATCAGCGCCCTTTTCGCCGGGGAAAGCGGCACCGGCAAGACGATGGCGGCGGAGGTGATCGCCAACGCGCTCGATCTCGCGCTCTATCGCATCGACCTCAGCCAGGTGGTCAGCAAATATATCGGAGAGACGGAGAAGAACCTCCAGCGCGTGTTCGACCTGCTGGAAGGCGGCGGCGCGATCCTGTTCTTCGATGAGGCGGACGCCCTGTTCGGCAAGCGCTCCGAAGTGCGCGACAGCCATGACCGCTACGCCAACATAGAGGTCAATTACCTGCTCCAGCGGATGGAGACCTATACCGGCGTCGCCATCCTCGCCACCAACATGAAAGGCTCGCTGGACCAGGCCTTCGTCCGTCGCCTGCGCTTCATCGTGCCCTTCGCCTTCCCCAGCCCGGCGGAGCGCAAGGTGCTGTGGCAGAAGGTGTTTCCGCAGGACTTGCCGACAGAGGCGCTGGATTGGGAGCGGCTGGCTCGCTTCAACCTCAACGGCGCGGGCATCCACAATGTCGCGCTCAACGCCGCCTTCCTCGCCGCGGCCGATGGCGGCGTGGTGACGATGCCGCTGGTGCTGCGCGCCGCCCGCAGCGAGTTCCGCAAGACCGAACGCCCGCTGAGCGAGGCAGAGTTCAATGCCTGAGGTGCGGCTCCATATAGAGCGGCTGACGCTGGAAGGCCTGCCCCTCTCGCCCACGCAGCGCGCCGGTGTCGTCGCGGCTCTGGAGGCAGAGCTTGGCGCGATGATCGCGCGCGATGGCCTTGCTCCCGGCGTCGGCTTCGCCGCGCCCGCTCTGGCCGCACCGCAGATCGCCACCCCGCAACCGTTTGATGCCGCCGCCTTCGGGCGCGCGCTGGCGGGCGCGCTTTATTCCTGCGTGAGCGGAGGGGCGCGATGAAGCACCAGCCCATCGCTCCGCCAGAGCGGGTTCCGGAACCCGCGACCAAGGCGCCGGAGCCCGCGGCCAGGGATCGCCCGCGCCCATCTCCGCCGCGCGGCCGCTCAGTGCAGGCGCAGCCGCCCGATGGCAGCGCCGACGCAGCCTTGCGCGCACTGGTCAGCCACATTGCCGGCCAACTCGGCATCGATCCCGCAAAGATCGAGCTGCGCTTCGATGGGGAGGCGGAGCGGCGCGGTGCCAAGGGCCTCGCCACCAAGCACGTGGTCCATCTTGCCGACAGCTTCTCTCCCACCAGCGCAACCGGACGCCATCTGCTGGCGCATGAGGCCGCGCATGTCGCGCAGGGCCTGTTGCCACACGCACCCGCCCAGAACCTGCGCCATCTCCATGTCCCGGCGGAGATTGAGGCCGAAGCCTTTGCTCGCCGCTATGCGAGCCAGCGGGTTGGCGCGCCCGTCAAGGTTCCGCTCCCGCCAGACGCGGCCGTGGCGGACAAGGATTTTGACGCGCTGGTGGAGACGGTGGCGAAGTCCCGCGCGGCCGAGATTGCCAGGATCATCGACCTGCTCTCCTACGGCGCGTTCGACTGGCGCGTCAGCAATGGCGACGTGTTCGATGCGCTGCAGATCTTCGCCAGCTTCCCCATGGCCACTGCGGGCGCGATGGCGATGCATCTCGGCGAGAAGTACCGCAAGCGCCTGTTTTCCAACCTCGATGCGCCGCACTACGCGATCCATCGCGCCGAAATTCTCGCCGCGTGCTGGGCCGTCGCGGACGAGCGGGAGTTCGCCGCCGCGGACTACGCGATCCTTCGCAACCTCAAGCTTGAGAAGCTGGAGCCGCTGGAAGCCGCCGCACTGGCGGATATCGCGGCCAAGAGCCCGAAGATGCTCGCCGCCGCCGACAAGGACCAGCAGGTCCGCATCGGCGAGGCGCGCGCCTTCGCCACCAGCAAGGAGGCCAAAGACGCCGTCGCCGCGGACCTCAGCGAAGCGCATTCGGTGGAGGAGAAGGAGGCCGAGGCGCGGGCGAAGACGGACCCATCGCTCGACGCCCTGGCCCAGCGCATCCGCACCAAGCTGGACGAATGGCACATCAGCGATGCCGAGGCTTTGGAACTGCTCGACGCCGCGGCCGAGCAATGCCTGACGGTAAAGGACCCGGCGGAGAAGTTCCAGGCGCTGGCTAATGCGATCGGCGCCAAGGCACTCGACGAGTGGGTCGACAACATCCCCGCGAAGGGCCTCTACAAGAGCGAGCAGCGCCGCCGCGCCTTCGTTCACCTGGTCGCCACAAGGCCGGGCTACAAGAACGTGCAGCTGGCGGACGACCTCATGTCCTCCCCGTGGTGGCAGTTCTGGGACACCGTCACCAGCGAGGAAGCCTTCCTCGCCTACCTGCTCGTCAAATCCCTGCCGCCGCGTGGCCGGGCCGCCTTCCTGAAGGCGAGGGGCGGCGAGAAATGGTCGGATGTGCTCTCCGAACTGCCCACCAACATCCGCGAATCGGCCCCCTTCAACTTCTACACCGGGGGCGAGCACCAGGACGATCGCGAAGCTCTGCTGACGGAGCTGACCGATCCGGCGCTGTGGACAGAGAAGGGACGCGAACGGCTGGAGGCCCTCTCCCGCCTCGCACTCGCTGCGGATGAGGGCGCCTTCCTGTTCGAACAGTCGAAGCGCTACCGCGCAGACACGGTGCCCGCCCTCGCTTCGCTGGTGGAGCGGCATCGCTGGTATGTGGAAGGCGGCCGCGAAACCTATCAGGAGACGGAGCTCAAGGGGCACGCCTGGTATGAAGAGGGGCTTCTCGGCACGCTGGGCCAGATCCCCCGCGCGCTGCGCTTCCTGTTCGGCATTCGCAACGTGCAGCTCTTCGGCGACAAGATGGCGGCGGATGTCGATCTTGCGCCGCTGGAGGAAGTCGGCGGAGTGCGCTTCAGCCAGGTGCCCGAGGCGGAGAAGAAGGCGGCGCATAAGGCCGAGCAGCTCCCGGCCAACAGCATCCGGCTCATCAAGCGGGACAAGGGGGAAATCTCGCTCGCGGCCACGCAGATCCTGCTGGACCGGCTGGCCGTTGGCGGCGAGGCGCGGATCAATGCCGGGCCGATCCGGCTCGACAACCTCTATCTCTCGGTTGCCTACACGGCTGACAGCAAGAAGCCGATCAGCCTGCAGGCTGGGTTCGATCTGCTGGAGGTGGCGGATTGCACCGTCGCCTCGCCCGATTCCCTTCTGAGCATGAATGCTTTGCGCCTTACCGGCGTAAGGCTGCGGCTGACCAACGAGGCGTTCGGCCAGACGGAGGAGCAGGACGGGCTGGGCGCGATGTTCTCCGCCCTGTTCGCCCCGCGCCGCGCGACGGGCGTTCGGCTGGCGTTCGATCTGCTGCGGATGCTCGGCCTCGCCACCAGCTCCGGCACCTTCGTGCAATCGGTGGAGGTGGAAGGCTTCACCGTTCATGCGGGCGGCAATGCCGAGGCCTATCGGGATGCGCTGCGGGGATCGGCCCGCCGCATCGGTGAGCGGATCGCGGAGGCGAAGAAGGCGGCGCAAGACCGACCGACTGAGGCGGACGTCCACGCACAACGCGTGCAGCGGCTGGAGAAGCAGCTCGCCAAGGTGCAGGCGGAGATCAAGGCCGGGCGGCCGCATGGTTCTGTCGTCGATGTGGGCCGCATCACCGTGCGCGGTCTGCCGACCATGGGCGAGGAGCCGCTCGATATTCACGATGTGCACGGGCAGGGCGCATCGGTCGCGGCGATGGTGCCGCTCTTCGCCGACCCCAGCTCGATCGAGCGGCTCGTGCGCGGCAGCGATGCAATCCGCACCCCCACCATCGCCGGGCAGGTGCCGAAGGACCCTGATCCCTTCGCCATGGATATCGGCCTGATAGAGCGCAAGACGCCGCTCGTTATCGCGGCGGCCATCCCTTCGCCAGAACAGGCGACGCAGGAATATCACGAGTTCGTCCACACCGCCGGAACGCGCCGCTTCGAGCCTTCCTACGCTCCGGTGGAGGAGGCTCTGCGGGTCCGCGCGGAACAGGCGGCGGAATATGCGAAGCTCGCGGGGAAGGGCATCCGCAACCTGCGAACCACCCGCACCGGCACAGAGACGGAGGATGAGGCGACCCGCTTCCGCACGTTGCGAGCGGCGTTGGTCGCCTTCGAGGAACGGCGCGCGACCATTGTCGACTCCTTCCGGCTGGAGGGTGTCTCCCTCTCCACCGCATCCGGCGGCCAGCCGGAGCTGGCGGTGGAGACGCTGGCGGTCGGCACCATCCGCACCTTCACCCCGGACGGCAGCGAGGCGCTGCGCATCGGCGCGATCAGCGGCAAGGATGTCAGCCTCGGCGCCAGCATTGCGGGCGGCATCTCGAAAGCGAAGGACTGGCGCGAGACCCTCCAGCGTGTCGACGTCAAGGCGCGCGAACTCACCATCAGGGACATCCGCCACGCCGGAAGCGGCGCCACGATCGAGCAACTCTCCTTCGAGGCCGAAGGAGACGCCAAGGGGCTGGAACTCGGCTTCCGGCGCGGGACTGAGGCCGCAGGCGGCACCAGCGTCACCGCCAAGTCTCACCGGATCCGCGCGAGCGGCGTGAGCATTCCCGCCCATGCCGCCTTGCTGCGTGCCGAGAAGGCGCGGATCGAGCGTATCGGCCCCAAGGAACGCTCGCCTCAGGAAGCCGAGCGGCTGGCGACGATCGAGGCGATGCTGAAGGACCTCGCCGCGCTGGAGGAGGCGAAAGCGGCTGCAGAGGCAGCACTCACCAAGGCCACCACGCCAAAGGCTCGCAAGGCCGCTGGGGAGCAGCTCGCCAAGGCGGAACAGGGGCTGACGGACTGGCAGCAGCGGCTAGTGGTCGAGCAGCTGACCGTCGAAAAGCTCGATCTTTCGATCGGCGGCTTGGGCGATGTATTCGCCCCTGGATACGATTTCACCCGCGATGCAAAGGCGTTGCAAATCGGCGCGGGCGACAGCGGCAAGTGGTTCGAGCGGGCGACCGCGGAAGGCCTCCGCAGCCGCGGCGCAAAGGGTGACCAGACCATCGCGGAACGGGTGGTGGTCGGTCCGGTCGGCGGCACCGTTCAGAAGACGGATCACGGCTGGAAGCTCAGCGGCTTCACCATCGGAGAGATCGCCGCAAGGGCCGCCTCATGGTCCGGCGGCGGCATCAGCGTCGGCACGGAGGGCGAGAGCAAGCTCCTCGGCATCGCCATCGACGCGGAACTGGCGGAAGGCGAGGGCCGCAAGAACCTGACGCTCACCCATGCGCGCATCGAGCGGATCCTGGCAGATCGCCTGCGCTACGAGGATGCCGACAAGGTCATCAGCGTCACCTCGGGCGAGTTGATCGGGCTGGACCTCTCCGGCCTCAAGGTCGGCCTGCCGGAGGGCAAGGACGCGAAGACGGAGTTGGAGGGCGGCATCAGCATCGACGCGGTCAAGTCGCTGACCCTCGACGCGGTCGCAGGCGGCTATCGCGTCGGCGCAACGCTCGACGCGCCGGTGCCAAAGCAGGAGGGGGCGCATGCCCTCAGCGTTTCCTTCGCCAAGGGTGGCGAGACGACACTCGACATCAAGGGCCTTTCCGCGCGCGTTAATGCGCAGGAACTCGCCACCGGAAACCGGGTGCAGGTGGTTTGGAAGAACCTCTCCGGCACGCTGGTCCAGAACGGCGATGAGTACACCGTCAAAGGCCTCACCATCGCGGACCTCATCCTCTCGCACATGGATTGGAGTGCGGGCGGCAAGCGCATCCAGATCAACGATCGCGTGACGCTGCAAGGCATCGTGCTGGATGCGGAGGCCAGCCTGCGCCCCAAGCCGCTCAAGCCCGGCGCGAAACCGACTCTGGATGCCGAGGGCAAGGAGAAGCCGCCGGAAAAGGAGCTCGCCAAGCTGAAGGTGAAGCGCCTGCAGGTCAGAACGATTGCGGCCAAGGACGTGGTCATCACCATGCCTGCGGCGGAGGCGGACAAGGCAAAGGGCATCGACTACTCGCCCCGGAAGGCCTTCCACCTCGGCGATGCGACGATCAGCGGCCTCTTCGTCACCGGCTTCGACGTGCTGGCGAGCACCGGCAAGGTGGAGGTGACGAAAGGCATCCAGGTCACGGACCTGCGCGCGACCATCGGCGAGGCGGTTCGCGGGGATCTCAAGACCGCGAGCCTTGCTCTCAACATGCATGGCAAGGATGCGGACGAGCCGGGGAAGGGCGGCCGTGAACTGAGCGCCACGCTCAACGGGAAGGACGGCACCACCATCCGCCTTGGCCGTACGGACAGCCTGACCCTCTCCGACATTCACGCAATGGGCGAGAGCGACACCAAGCGCGGCAAGAGCAGGAGCACGACGACCGCAGACTCGATCAGTCTTGCCGGCATCACCACGGGCGACCTCGTCATCAAGGAGGATTCCGTCACGATCTCCGACATAGAGGTGGCTGGCCCGGTCGGCATCAGCAACGTGAGGTGGTCTGTCACCGGCGCATCAAAGCAGCTGGTGACGATGGAGAGCGCCTCTCTCCCGCAGCCCATGCGGATCGGCAGTGTCGTCGCCAGCTTCAGGAAGGTGCCGACCGGCAAGATCGTCGCCGGCAAGGAGGAGGTTCGGTCCGAGCTGGACGTGGTCAGCGTCGGCAACGTTACTATTCCCGAAATCGTCGCCACGAAGCTGCACTATCAAGGCCCGCTGGAGGACAAGGACGGAAACCGCACCGGCACCGCGACTGTCGAGATGCCGCGGGCCACCATCATCGGCATCGAGCTGACGAAGTTCGAGAAGAACTTCGGCACACAACTCACCACCCTCAACGCCAAGCTGAAGAGCGTGACCGCACGCAACTTCGCGCTCACCCTGGCGGAGACGGTCGGCAAGGGGACTGCGACCAAGAGCTTCGGGGCGGACATCGATGTGGGCGAGGTGCGCGCGAACGCCATCTTCCGCACGGACAAGGCAGGCACGCCGGACGAGGCGACGACGCTCTCAAGCGGTGGCTTTGAGCTCGACAGCGTGGCGCTACGAAACATCAAGGGCAAGCTGGGCGAGACGGGAAAGAAGACCGCCACGATCGGCCTCGACACAGGCTTCGCCGACGAGCTGGACAAGAAAGGGCAGAAGACGGGGCTGGAGCTGACCGGCATCAAGCACGACAAGGAGGGCACCCGCATCGGCGGTGCGGCGCTGCGCGGCCTCACCTACAAGGACCCGAACCTCGGCCTGACGCTCGATCTGCAGGAGCTGCTGGTGCCGCAGGCGGTCACCATCCCCAAGGAAGGGCCGGTGACGATCCCGGAGGCGCGGATCACCAACGCCGCCTTCCAGGTCGACGACCTCATGGCCCTCGCGAGCGGCGGGGGCGAGGGCGACGGCGCTGGCGGTGGCGGCGCTGCGATGGATACGGAGCAGTTCTACAACATCCTCGACCATCTGAACGGCCACCTGAAGGCGGAGGCCTATGTTCCCATCTGGGTGGATGTCGGCCCGATTGAAGGCTGGCTGCGGCAGGACGTCTTCCCCGTCGACATGGTCATCAAGGATGGCAAGTTCGATTACCGGGAGACCTGGCGCAAGGCCACGTGGATACGGAACGACATCGTCGCCAGCCTGACGATGGACACCGACGCAGTCGACGTCATCCCCACGCCGGACGGCCCAGCAACCGTGCCGGACTGGTCGCAGGCATACCTGACGCTGTCCGCCTTCAGCTACAACATCATCGAGTGGCATCCGGACAGCGAGGCCGAGCGCAAGGAGATGATGGGGGGCCAGGCACGCCTGAAGCGCATCATCCGGCCCACCGACACCGACAGCGCGGGGGACAAGAAGAAGAAAGAGGACAAGAAGAAGAGCGGCGAACGCCCTGCGGTAAACCCCGCTTTCATAGAACTCGACAAGGTCGACGCATCCCTCGGCATCAAGGGGTACATCCCGCTCGACCTGGGGCCCACCGGCCGCATCGCGCTGGGCACGAAGGGCGGCGACGCTCTGACGGAGCTGTCACTCAAGAGCGTCAACAAGAGCAAGCTCACCTGGTCCCTCAATCAGATGGCCGTCACGGTGGAGCAGCTGAATCTCGGCACCGCCCAGCTGAAGGGCGACAAGCCCGGCGGCGCGGTCATCCGCATCGATGCACTGGACGGCGGGGTGCTGGAGTTTGGCGGCGGCAAGGTGATGAACCCGAAGAAGCTTGCCGGCACCGTCACCAGCGGCTCCATCAGCAATGTCGCGCTGGAGCTGGGGAAATAGGCCATGGGCGACAAGAAGAAGCAGCCGCCGATTCCCGCGCCCAAGGCGCCGCCCGCTCCCGCAAAGCAGCAGTCGCCGCCCGGCACGGCACCGGCTCCCGCTCCCGCGCCTGAAACAGAGGCGGAGGATGCCGGCGGTGCCCCGGCCGGGCGTGACCTCAGCGAAGTGCCGGTGGGATCGACGGACAAGCCGGAACACAAGGCCAGCCCGGATATGCCGGACCTCGCCATCACCAAGTCCACCGTCACCGTGCCCTTCGATCCGATCGACTGGCCCGCGATGATGAAGCCCTACAATTTGCGCGGCGTGCCGCTTGGCACCCGCGATCACGACGGCGTCGAGCTCTACTGGAACCGGACCTACAAGAGCCTCGTCACCGTGTGGGGCTTCTCGCCCGAACGCGCGATCCAGATCACCAACGCTGCCACACCCACGGCAATCGATTTCGCCCTGAGCCGTGACTACCCCACCATGGAGGAGCGGTTCGACCGCGACACCGAGAAGATGATGGGCCCGGGCAAGTCTCTGGGCAAAGTGATGATCCCGCTCACTCCCGGCATCGAATGGGGCGTGGGCAAGATCATCGGCAAGAAGTTCAAGCTGGAATTTTGAGGGGAGACGCGGGCGATGGGCTTTCCGGAACGCGCGCCACAACTGGTCCGGGGAGGGCTGGTGCTGCTCGACCCTGAGACCAATCAGGTCCTGCGCGTGATCGCGCTGCAATACAATCCGGACACGCTCAGCCGCAGCCTGCAGATCCGCGGCGTCGGCGCGGAAGGCGCGGAGTTCAGCGAGGCGCTGCGGCTCAAAGGCCCGCCGGTGGAGACGATCAAGCTGGAGGCAGAGATCGACGCGACCGACAAGCTGGAGACGGGGGACGCCACCGCCCAATCGCTCGGTCTCCATGCCCAGCTCGCCCAGCTGGAGACGCTGGTCTATCCCTCCAGCACGGACCTGCGCGCCAACCATCGGGAGGCGTCAGGCGGCTCGATCGAGATCGTCGCGCTGACCAAGCCGCTGCTCCTGTTCGTTTGGAGCGCTTCCCGCGTGCTGCCGGTGCGGATCACCGAGCTCAGCGTGACGGAGGAGAGCTTCGACGCCGCGCTCAACCCGCTGCGCGCGAAGATATCCCTCGGTCTGAGGGTGCTGACCAGCGACGATACCGGCTTCGCCAGCCGCGCCGGCTCCCTCTTCATCAGCGCGCTGGAGGAGAAGGAGCGGCTCGCGACGCAGGCTGTCAGCGGCCCGCTGAGCGCGCTCGGCATCAATTCCATTCCGGGGGGGTGAGATGATCGCATCGCCGACCAGCCGCTATTACGGCCTGCCCGTGCAGGAGCTTGAGCTGCCCGACGGCACCAAGATCGCCTGGCTCGGTCGGCGGCTCGTGCCTCTGCCGGATCGGTTCGCACAGATCGGTGAGCACATCGTCGCGCAAGGAGAGCGGCCCGACCACGTCGCCGCCCGCCATCTGGGGGACGCCGAGCAGTTCTGGCGCCTGTGCGATGCCAACGGCGTGCTCTCGCCCGGCGAGCTGACGGCGCAGGCAGGCCAGCGCATCCGCATCACCCTGCCGGAAGGCATTCCCGGGCCTTCTCATGATTGAGAAACCCGCCGATGCTTGAAGGCGTCCACCTGACGCTGATGATCGGGCCGGCCGTGCCGATCCCCGCGCCGGCGTCGGTGGTGGACGCGCTGCGCTCCGTGCAGGTGACAAGCGGGAAGGACCGCAGCGGCTTCCAGCTCAGCTTCGCCGTGGGCAAGGATTCCTCGCTGCTGACGACGATGCTGCCGGCGGGCTATTTTGACCCGATCGTCACCCGCGTGGTCATCGTCGCCACCGTCAATGGCGTGCCGCATGTGCTGATGGACGGCCTCGTCACGCAGCAGGAGATGGCGCCGGGCAGCGAACCGGGCACCTCCACCCTCTCCATCACGGGCGAGGATCTCAGCCTCGCGATGGATGTGGTGGACATGACGATCCCCTATCCCGGCATCCCCACCATCGGCCAGATCTACGCGATCCTGGCGAGATACGCCGTCTTCGGCATCGTGCCGGCTGCGATCCCCCCCTTCATCACCACGGTGGACGTCCCGACCAAGCGCTTCGACACGCAGACCAGCACGGACCGGGCTTACCTCAAATCCATCGCAAAGCGGGTCGGCTATGTCTTCTATGTCGAGCCGGGGCCGCTGCCTGGCGCCTCCATCGCCTATTTCGGACCCGACATCCGCCTGCCGATCCCGCAACCGGCTCTCAGCGTAGACATGGATGGGTACACCAATGTGGAATCGCTCAGCTTCAGCTTGGACGGGCTGGCCAAAAAGCTGACGGTTGTAACCATCCTCGACCCCATCACCGGCAAGGTGCCGATCCCGGTGCCGGTCCCCAACCTGGACATCTTCCGCCCGCCGCTGGGCGCGCGACCAACGCCACCAGCGCGGGTAGAGTTCAACAACGATTTCGCCAAGCTGGCTCCGGACAAGGCAGCCGAGAAGATCATCGGCCTGCTGATGAACAATGGCCTCGCCATCAGCGGCACCGGCAGCCTGGACGTGGTGCGCTACGGCCAGCCGCTGCTATCGAAGCGGCTCGTCGGCGTGCGCGGGGCGGGGCTGGCGTATGACGGGCTCTATTACGTCGACACAGTCACTCACAAGATCAAGCGCGGGGAATACAAGCAGAGCTTCACCCTGTCGCGCGACGGACTGATCTCAAACACGCCCAAGGTGATGCCGTGACACAGGAAAGCGCAGGCGAAGGCAGGGGCCGGTATTACGGCAAGTATCGCGGCACCGTCGTCAACAACGTGGATCCGGAAATGCGCGGTCGCATCCTCGCCATGGTGCCGGACGTGCTCGGCCTCGTGCCGTCTACCTGGTGCGAGCCCTGCGTGCCGCTCGCCGGGCCGACCGGTCCGCCGATGGGCACCTACCTCGTGCCCCCGATCGGCGCCGGTGTGTGGATAGAATTCGAGCAGGGAGACCCGTCCTACCCGATCTTTGCGGGCTGCCGATTCGGCTCCGCCGCGGACGTTCCGCCCATCGCCCATGCGGGCCTTCCGGTGGCGCCGAACCTTGTTATTCAATCGCTAGCGCAGAACTCAATAAGTATCAGTGACTTACCAGGTCCTACTGGTGGGATCATGCTGAAGTCCACAACCGGCGCGATGTTAATCGTAAACGATACTGGCATCTATATTCAGAACGGAAAAGGTGCCATGATCACTTTGATCGGACCGACGGTGACCATCAACAATGGAGCACTCGTCGCCGTCTGACGGCGTGCTTTACGGAAGGGAGAGCCATGCCGGGGTTTCTGATGCATGCCGGGGCCTCAGTGCAATGCCCTCATGGCGCGCCTGCCCAGATCGTCTCGACCCAGCCGCGGGTGACTGTTTCCGGGATGCCGGTCGCGCTCATCAACGACCAGATCGTCGCCACCGGCTGCCCCTTTACTGTGCCTCCGGGCAAGCCTCAGCCCTGCGTCCTCGCCCGCTGGCTGATGCCGAGCGCGCGCGTCACCATCAATGGCAGCCCGGCCATGGTGGTCGCCGCGCCGGGTCCGGGGCCGGGCCTGTTCCAGAGCGCGGACCAGATCCCCAACGGCCCGCCCATCGTCGGCATCGTCCAGAGCCGCGTCACGGTGATGTGAGGGAGGGCGGGAGCGGTGGCCATCTTCATCGACTACCCTTTCCACTTCGACGGCCGCGGCCGCACCGCCGCCACTGATTATGCCGATCACGTCCGCGACATGATCGAGCAGCTGCTGATGACCGATCCGGGGGAGCGGGTGAACCGACCGGATTTCGGCGGCGGCCTCAAGCAACTCATCTTCGCGCCGAACAGCCCGGAACTTGCCGCCACGCTGCAATTCACCCTGCGCGCCGCGCTCCAGCAATGGCTGGGCGATGTGCTGGAGGTCCGCCGGCTGGAGGTGACGGCGCAGGATGCAACTCTCGCGATCGACATCGGCTATGCCTTGCGCGCCACGCAGGAGGAGCGGACCGAACGGTTCGTGCGGCCGCTATGACCTCCGGCGCCTCCACTCTCGATTGCGCGCACGACCAACGCCGTGACGAGGTTCGCCGCAGCGGGGAGTGGAACGGCATCGACTTCGTGGAGGTGGACGAGGCGCAGATCACGCTCGTCGTCTTCTTCCTCGACCGCGTGCCGGAGGGGATCGGGCGCGATAACCTCCTCCTCACTGGCGGGCGCGGCCCAAAAGATGCGGTGACGATCACAGAAATTGACGTGCAGCCGGCCGAGGATCACTATTTCGACGATCGGCTGCTCGTCCACTTGGACAAACCGGGCGACTACTCGACCTACACCCTCGCGCTGGCGGGGCTCGAGCGGATCGACCCGCGCTACGCCTCCGCCACGTTCAGCTTCAAGGCCGGCTGCCCCAGCGAACTCGACTGCGCGCCCGCCTGCGATTGCGAGCCCGAAAGCTGGCCCACTCCGGCAATCGACTACCTCTCGAAGGACTATGCCTCTTTCCGCCAGCTGATCCTGGACCGGCTGGCGCTGACCTGCCCGGCGTGGACGGAGCGCCATGTGCCGGACATCGGCATCGCGCTGGTGGAGCTGCTCGCTTATGTCGGGGACTATCTCAGCTACCATCAGGACGCGGTGGCGACGGAGGCCTACCTCGCCACGGCGCGCAGGCGGCCTTCAGTGCGGCGGCACGCGCGGCTGGTGGATTATCGGCTGGGGGAGGGCTGCAACGCGCGGGCGCTGGTGGCGGTGGAGGTGGAGCGCAACCTGCGCCTCGCAGCCGCCGATCTGCGCTTCGTCACCGCGCTCGCCGGCCCTGCCACCACCAACAAAGCCGCGCTGATCTCCGCCGCGCTCGAACCCTTCGGACCTGACGCTTACGAAGTCTTCGAGCCACTGGGCGAGCAGGACGTCCGTCTCTGGGTCGGCAACAACCGGCTGCGCTTCCACACCTGGGGCGGGCGCGAATGTTGCCTGCGCAAAGGCGCGACCAGCGCCACCCTGCGCGGCGAACTGGCGCTTCGCTGGCAGGAGCCGGATGAGGCGGAGGACGACGAGCAGGACGAGCAGGCCTTCGCGGCCCCAGCCACCGCAGCCGAAGGCACCGACGAGCAGCCCGAATGGCCCCGCCGGCCCCGCAAGGTGCGCCTGCGTGAGGGCGACCTGCTCATCTTCCAGGAGATGGTCGGCCCCGTCACCGGCAATGCCGCCGATGCGGACCCGCGCCACCGGCAGGCCGTGCGCCTCACCTCCGTCGAGCAGTCGCGGGACGAATTGCTGGATGAGCCGGTGATTGAAATCGCCTGGGCGGAAGCCGATGCGCTGCGCTTCGACCTCTGCCTCTCAGCCATCGGCGGCGCGCCGGAGTGCCGCTTCCTCGAAGACGTCTCGGTCGCCTTCGGCAATGTTGTCCCCGTCGATCATGGCCGCCGCGTAGGGCCGGAAGATCTGGGCGAGGTGCCGACGATCCGCTCAGAACAGAGCTGCGAATGCGAGGGGCAACCCACCGCGCCCGAGCTCATCCCGGGCCGCTATCGCCCATCGCTGGAACGCACCCCGCTCACCTTTGCCGCGCCTGCAACCCCGGGCGCCCCCGCCGCCGACCTGCTCGCGCCCGACCCACGCGAGGCGATCCCGGCCATCTCGCTCCTCTCCTCCTCCGGCGAAAGCTGGCAACCCCGCCCGGACCTGCTGGACTCCGCCAGCAGCGACCGCGCCTTCGTCGTGGAGATGGAGGAAGACCGTACCGCGCGCCTGCTGTTCGGCGATGGCGCTTTGGCCCGTCGCCCTGCTGCTGGCGAGCGCTTCACGGCCACCTACCGCCTCGGCAGCGGCCCTGCCGGAAATGTCGGCGCGGGCGCGATCGCCCACCTCGTCCACACCGCCAGCGACCTGTCGAACGACGTCCTCTCCGTCACCAACCCGATGGCCGCATCGGGCGGCACGGTTCCGGAGCCGATGGCGGAGGCGAAGCTCAACGCGCCCCACGCCTGGCGCTTCGGCCCACAAGCGCTGATGCGGGCGATCACCCCGGAAGATTACGCCGCCATCGCCGGCCGCAATCCCATGCTTCAGCGCGCCGCCGCCCGCTTCGCCTGGAGCGGCAGCTGGTATGAAGCAGAGGTGGCGCTGGACCCGCGCGCCGCCTTTGCGCATCGCGGGCAGGCGCTGGTGGGGGAGGCCGCCACCGCGCTCGAACCGTTCCGCCGCATCGGGCATGAGCTGGACCCGCAGCTCGCCATTCCCGTCCCGCTGGACCTCGCCATCGAGGTCTGCATCAAGCCGGATTACCAGCGCGGCCACGTCCGTCAGGCGCTGCTCGACGCCTTCGGTAACCGCGCGCTGCCGGGCGGGCGCATGGGCCTGTTCCACCCTGACCGGCTCAGCTTCGGCCAGCCTGTCTATCTCAGCCAGCTCATCGCCGCCGCGCACGCCGTTCCCGGCGTCGCCCACGCCACGGTGACACGGCTGGAGCGGCAGTTCGAAGGCCCAGCGGGGGAGATCGAGGCAGGCCACCTCGCGCTCGGCCCCTTCGAAGTCGCGCAGCTTGAGAATGATCCGAACCACCCGGATCGCGGCCGTCTCGCCATCACCGTGACGGGAGGGCGCTGATGGCTTGCGCGGGCGCCTGCCGCTGCGGTTGCTGCGAGGGCACCAGCCCCGTCACTCCGCGCGCTATCCACAACCGTCCGGGCCTCGACACGCTGGCCGTCCGCATCGGGGAGCACGGCTCCTTTCTTGAGACGATGCAGGCGCGGCTTTCCTCCGCCGAGTTCCCCACCCTCGCCGGCCTCGGTGCCCGCACTACGGAAGATCACGCCATCGCGCTGCTCGACGCCTGGGCGACCGTGGGCGACGTGTTGACCTTCTATCAGGAGCGGCTCGCCCACGAAGGTTATCTGCGCACCGCGACCGAGCGCCGCTCCGTGGCGGAGCTCGCGAACCTTGTCGGTTACGCGCCGCGCCCCGGCGTCAGCGCCACCACCTACCTCGCCTTCGAGATCGACCGGAACGCGAGCGAGCCCGTCACCATCCCTACCGGCACCAAGGTGCAGAGCGTGCCGGGTCCGGGCGAGCAGCCCGCCACCTTCGAAACCGATCACGATATCCTCGCCCGCCGGGAATGGAACGCGATCCGCCCCCGGCTCGAGCAGCCGCAATCGCTCACCAGCATCCGCTACGGCAGCGACGAAGCGCCGGGCTCGCGCGTTTGGCTCTCCGGCATCACCACCCGCCTTGCCCCCGGCGATCCTCTGCTGGTGCAGGGCGGCGAGGCCATACCGCAGCTCATGCGGGTGACGGAGGTGATCGCGGACCCGCCGACCGACCGGACGCTGGTCCGCTTCACCACCTGGGACGGCGATGAGATCCATGTCCCCGCGACCACCGCCGTTCGCCGCGCACTCCTCACCGCGCGCAAGAGCCCTCCCACCGCACTGCCCAAGGGCACTCCCGCGCGACAGGCGGTGGAGGCGATCGACGCCTTCCTCTCCTGGCTTGCCGCCCAACTCGCCGCCGAGCCGCTGGAGCCGGATGTCGAGACAGTGGTGGAGGAGGAGCATATCGTCCCCCGCCTCACCGACACGATGCTGCTCGCCCGCAGCCGGATCATCGAAGTGGCGGGCGACGCGGTCCTCAGCCCCACGCTCAAGCACGCCGGCAGCGAGATCGCCTCCATCGCCAGCAACCTGATCGAGGAGCACACCGGGCTTGAGGATGGCGGCCTGATCGGGCGCCAGACCACCGCTCTGGGCGAGTTCATCGGCTCCCTCTCCGGGGAGTGGCCAGGCGGGGGCGTCACCGATGACGAGCGTGTGTCAGCCCAGCTCAAGGGTGTCGTGGGCCGCCTTGCCGCCGAGCGATCTGTTCCTCCGCGCAACGCAGAGGCGCTGGTGCGCGAGCCTGCCGTGCTGTTCGAGCCGCGCTCCGATCTCGGCACGCAGGCGGTCGCCGCGCTGGAGCCGCGGGTGGCGCGGGAGCTGGCCAATGCCATCGCCAGCGCCAGTGTCGCCGCCGCCGTGCCGGTCCGAGTCTGGGCACTGCGCCACCGGGCGCTGCTGTTCGGCGCCGGTGCGCCTCGCCGGATCACCTCCGTCAACAGCGATACCGGGGCGCTGAGCACCGAGGAATGGACCGACAACGACATCATCGCGGAGGAAAATACGGGTCGTGTCGATCTTGAGACCCCGCATGAAGGCATCGTTCCCGGCGATTGGGTGGTGCTGGACTATTCGGCGGTGGACACTTTCGGGCTCGGCCGGGTCAGGTTGCCGAACACCGATGGCGGCCTGCTGATCGGCCGCGCCTGGGCGGTGCAGCCGAAGGTGGCGCGCGCCGCCTATTCGCTCAGCGGGCAGACGACGCGCATCACCCTTGCCGACGCGCAGGGGCAGGGCAGCCTCCAATGGTTCAGCTTCGACGCCCCAGTGGTGACCGCCGTCAGCCAGACGAGCAACGCTTTCAAGCTGATCCGCAATCTGTCGATCATGACGAAGGGCGAGGAACTGGCTCTCGCGCCCGAGCCGATCGAGGCGGAGATCTGCGGCGGCGACGCCTGGATCGAAACCGATGCGCTTTACTCCGGGCTGGAGACCGGCCGCTGGCTCGTCGTCAGCGGAGAGCGCAGCGACGTGCCCGGCAGCGACGGCGTCCAGGGGCAGGAGTTGGCGATGCTCGCGGCCGTCCGGCAGGACGTGCGCCGCAGCGAGGGTGGCAAGCGGTTCGAAGCGGGCGAGGTGCTGCACAGCTTCATCAAGCTCGCTGCACCCCTTTCCTATTGTTACCGGCGCGGCAGCGTCGCGATCAATGCCAACGTCGCCAAGGCCAGCCACGGCGACAGTCGCGCGGAAGTGCTCGGCGGCGGCGATGCATCGAAGCCGCTGCAAAGCTTCACCCTCAGGCAACCGCCGCTCACCTATGTCCCCGCCAACGAGCCGGACGGCATCGCCTCCACGCTCCACATCCACGTCAACGGCGCCGAATGGCGGGAGGCGGAGGCGATGGTGGCGCTCGGCCCCACCGGTCGCGGCTTCGTGACGCAGGCGCATGAGGATGGCAGCGTCAGCGTCACCTTCGGCAATGGCGTTAACGGCGCGCGCTTGCCTACGGGGCAGGCCAATGTCACCGCCCGCTATCGCAGCGGCATCGGCAAGGGGGGCAATGTTCGGCCCGGCCAACTCAGCCAGCTGATGACCCGCCCCTATGGCGTCCAGGCCGTCACCAACCCGATCGAGGCGGCGGGCGGCGCGGACCGGGAGAGCCGGGATCAGGTGCGCGAAAACGCCTCGCTCAGGGTGATGGCGCTGGACCGCCTCGTCGGCCCGCAGGATTATGCCGATTTCAGCCGCACCTTCGCGGGCATCGCCAAGGCCGCCTCGGCGCGCATTTTCACCGGCGGTGCAAGTGCGATGCATGTGACGATCGCGGGCGTTGAGGACACGCCCATTCCCGAAGCAAGCGACGTGTATCGCAACCTCCTGGCCGCCCTCCGCACCTATGGCGACCCGGCGCTGCCCGTCCAGCTGGCGATGCGGGAGCTGCTGATGCTGGTCCTCTCCGCCCGCCTCGCGCCGGACCCTGCCTATCAGTGGGAAGATGTGGTCGCGCGAGTGCGCACCGCCTTGCTCCACCATTTCGGCTTCGAGCGGCGCAAGCTCGGCCAGCCGGTGGTGCTGAGCGAGGTGGTTGCACTCATCCAGTCGCAGCGCGGCGTGCTTTACGTCGATGTCGAGGCACTCGGCGCCGTCTCTCAACTGGATGAGGAGGGAGAGCGCCGCTCCCCGCAGGAGATCGGCGAGGCCCTCAGCGCTATCATCGCCGATGCCTCCGAGCGAGGACGGCCTGATGATTACGTCAAAGTCCTCGGCATCCGGGCAGCCCCAAGGGAGAGAGGCGCAGGCGCCGTCCTCCCCGCCCAACTCGCCGTCTTCGTGCCGAGCCTGCCGGAAACGCTCATCCTCAACCGGATCGACGCCGCATGACCGACCAGCGCGACCGCCTCTACGAGCTGCTCCCCGCGATCTACCGCATCCGGGACGAGGAGCGCGGCTTCCCCCTGCGGGACCTGCTGCGCGTCATCGCCGAGCAGGTAAGCGCGATCGAGGACGACATCGAGCAGCGCTACGACGATTGGTTCATAGAGACCGCCGCCGACTGGGCCGTGCCCTATATCGCGGAGCTGGTCGGCTACAGCCCCGTCGCCGCAGCCGGCGATCCCTCTGCCTCCGCCGCTGCCGAGAACCGCGTGCTGGTGCCCCGGCGGGAGGTCGCCAACACCATCGCTTTCCGCCGCCGGCGCGGCACGCTCTCCGTGCATGAAGACCTTGCCTCCGCCATCGCCGGCTGGCCCTCCCGCGCGGTCGAGTTCTTCCGCCTGCTCGCCTGGACGCAACACCTCAACCACCAGCACCACGAAGGCCAGCGCGCCCGCACCGCCAGCCTCAAAAGCGCAGAACTGCTGGACCGGATCGCCACGCCGTTCGATCCCTTCGCCCGCACGGTGGATGTCCGCCGCATCACCGCTGAATCGCAGGGCCGCCACAACCTTCCCAGCGTCGGCTCCTTCATCTGGCGGCTGCAGGCCTTCCCCGTCACGCGCGGCCCTGCCTATTGCCTGGATGCCGGCAAGAACAGCTACACCTTCTCCGTCCTCGGTAATGATGCGCGCCTGTTCACGCGCGCGGAGCGGGAGCCGCACCGCACGCACATTGCCCAGGAGCTTTACGTTCCCACCCCCATCCGCCGCCGCGCCTTCGCCGCCGATCCGGCGAGCTATTACGGAGAGGGCAAGAGCTTCGCCCTCTACGCCGATTGGGCGGAGTTCGGCGCGACACACCCGATCCCGGTGGAGCGGATCATCGCAGCGGACCTCACCGACTGGCGCTATTCGCCGCCCAACGGTCATGTCGCCGTGGACCCGCAGCTCGGCCGCATCCAGTTCCCGATGAACCAGCTCCCGCGCCGCCGCGTTCGGGTCACCTACCTCTACGGCTTCCCGGCAGAGATCGGCGGCGGCGAGTATGACCGGCCCCTCGGCAAGCCCGACGGCGCCACCATCTACCGCGTCGGCAGGGGGCAAGACTTCGCCAAGATTGGCGAAGCGCTCGCCCGCTGGCGCAAGGAAGCGCCGCGAAGCGCTGTGGTCGAGATCACCGACAGCCGCGCCTATGTGGAGCCCATCGCCATCAAGCTGAAGCGCGACCAATCGCTCCAGATCCGCGCAGCCCAGCGCACCCGCCCCGTCATCCGCCTGCTGGACTGGCAGACCGAGGGGCCGGATTCCCTCACCGTCACCATGGCGCGGGCGAGCGAGTTCGTGCTCGACGGCATCCTCGTCACCGGGCGCGGCGTCAGCATCTTTGGCGCGGAGCAGCGGGAGACCGCCTCCACCTGCGCCGCCCGCGTTACCATCCGGCATTGCACGCTCGTCCCCGGATGGTCCCTCGGCCCCCATTGCGAGCCCTCCAGCCCGAACAAGGAAAGCCTGGAGTTGCGCGATGTCCGCGCGGAGGTGACGATCCACCGCTCCATTCTCGGCCCCATCGAGGTGCAGGAGGATGAGGTGCTGGCGGACCCCATCCCCATCACCATCACCGATTCCATCGTCGATGCGATGGGCGGGGAGCGGGAGGCGCTGATCGGGCCGCAGGGCCGCCATGCCCACGCGGTGCTGACCATCCGCCGCTCCACCTTCTTCGGCATCGTCCAGCCGCACGCGGTGCTGCTGGCGGAAAACTCCATCTTCAACGATTGCGTCCATGTTGCGCGCCGCCAGCTCGGCTGCCTGCGCTTCTGCTACGTTCCGTCCGGCTGCCGCACGCCGCGCCGCCATTCCTGCCAGCCCGATCTGGTGCAGGCAGCCGAGGCCACCGCTGCGGGCAAGGCGCGGGAGGCCGACCGCGTGCGCCCTCACTACACGGCGCGCCGTTATGGCAACCCCGCTTACGCCCAGCTCGCCGAAAGCTGCGCTCCGGAAATCGCGCAAGGGGCGGAGGATGGCTCGGAAATGGGCGCCTACCACCACCTCTACCAGCCGCAGCGCTTGGCCAATCTTCGCGCGCGGCTCACTGAATACACTCCCGCAGGAATGGATGCGGGCGTGCTGATCGCCAGCTGAGGACCACCGATATGAAGGGCGATTTCTCTCACGACCGCTACGATCCGAGGCGGAACTACACCAGCGTCCTGAAGCAGCAGGGGCGGGTGGAGCTTGATGCGGACTGGAACGAGCAGGCGGCGATCCAAGCGCACCTGATGCGGACGCTCACGCTGGACCTGATCGGCCCGGCGGGCGGCCCCGCCGCCACATGCGGCTTCGGGCTGGCGGAGACCCAGCAGGCGGGGACGGAGCCCGAGGTGGGCGACTTCCTTATCGGTGCGGGGCGCTATTACGTGGACGGCATCCTGGTAGAGAACCACGCCCCGCTCGCCTATACGGCGCAAACGCACCTGCCCGCCGTGGAGCGCCTGAAATCAGGCCGCGCCTATTTCGCCTATCTCGATGTGTGGGACAGGCATGTGACGGCGCTGGAGGATGATCGGCTGCGCGAGGTCGCCCTTGGCGGGCCGGACACCTGCACCCGCGTGCAAACCGTCTGGCAGGTCCGCACGATGGAGGCGAACACCGCCGCGCAGGAAGGCGACGTCGAGGCGCTGAGGCAGGAGCTGGAGAGGGCGCAGAAACAGCTGGCAGAACTGCGCGCGCAGATCGAACAGACGGAGGATCGCACCGAAGGCACGAAGCTCCAGCGCGCCGCGGCCAAGCTGGAAAAGACCATCGCCGCACTTGAGGAACGGCTGGCGAATGTCGGCGAAGGGGGCGACAATCCCGACGACCCCTGCGAGCATTTGCTAGCGGATTTGCGCGGCTGGACCTCCGGCACGCTCACCGCTCGCATCGAGCCGGTCGAGCCATCGGACAGCCCCTGCGTCCTGCCGCCGGACGCGCGTTATCGCGGGCTGGAAAACCAGCTCTACCGTATCGAGGTGCATCGCGGCGGCACGGTCGGCGATGCCCAGCCGCCCACCTTCAAATGGTCGCGGGAGAATGGCTCCGTCGCGGCGCGCTGGCTCTCCATTCGCGGCAACGAGGTGCAGGTCGCCACGTCGCGCGGCTTCGCGGCGGGCCACTGGGTCGAGATCACCGATGATACGGATGACCTGCTCGCCCGCCCCGGCACCATGGCCCGCCTCAGCCGCGTGGAGGGGGACCGGATGACGATCGAAGGCAATGCGCCCGCCGCTCCCACTGGCCCGCACCCGAAAGTCCGCCGCTGGGACCAGCGCGCCACCTCGGAAGTGACGCTGGATGGCGGTGCGGTGCCAATCGTCGCGGGCGACGAAGGGCAGGGCGGCTGGATCGAGATCGAGCACGGCATCGAGGTGCGCTTCTCCGCCGGCTCCTACCGCACGGGCGATTACTGGCTGATCCCGGCCCGCGTGGCGACAGGCGACATCGAATGGCCGCAGGGTGACGGCGGCCCCCTGCCGCAGCCCCCGCGCGGCATCGCCCATCATTACGCGCCCTTGTTCCTGTTCGATGCGACGGGCGAGAGCCCCTACGCCTCCCTCACTCGGGATTGCCGCAACATCTTCCAGCCGATGCTGCGGGTGGAGGAATAGGCCTTGATCGTCTTCGGCGATCAGTGCGTGCTTGAAACTGGCCGAAACCGATCCCTACAGCTGCCGTTGTCGGGGTAACCAGCAACGAAAGGGGACACACGGACATGGCGAGTGCGGGAGACAATTCGAAAACCGCGGTGGTGAACGCGCTGAATGGCGCATTGGCCGATCACCTGGCGCTCTATCTCAAGACCAAGAACTTCCACTGGCATGTTGCAGGCCCGCGCTTCCGCGATCTGCACCTGCTGTTCGACGAACAGGCGACGCAGATCATCGGCGTCGTGGACCTGATTGGCGAGCGTGTGCGCAAGAACGGCGCGGAGACGCTGACCTCCATCGGCTCCGTCTCGCGCACCAGCAAGATCAAGGACCAGGACAATACCAGCCTTGAGGCTGACGCGATGGTGAAGGAACTGCGCGACGACAATTCGACGCTGCTCGGTCGTTTGCGCGAGGTGAAGGAAGCGGCCGAGGAGGCGGAGGATCACGCCACAAGCGGCATTGTCGATGACTGGATCGACCAGGCGGAAGAACGCGTCTGGTTCCTCAGCCAGGCCCTGAAGTAGAAGAGGCGCGACAGAGCGCCGCGCCATCAGCGGGCGCTCTCAATCTGTGGAAGGGGAGGATGCCGATGGCCGAGGTGGAGCTGATCGCGGACGCCAGCGACGAGACGGTCGCCCGGTGGCTCTATCGCCGGCTGGCGGATGCGCTGGAGCGGGCAGAGGGGCCGATCGCCATCTGCCTCCCCGGCGGCTCCACCCCCACGCCGATCCTGGAGCAGCTGACCGGCTCCCCGCTGGATTGGCGGCGCATCACCGTCTGGCCGGGGGATGACCGGATGGTGCCGCCCGATCACCCCGCCAGCAATGCGGGCCAGTTGCGCCTGCTGCTGGAGCCCGTCGGCGCCGAAGTGGTCACGCTCACCATCATGGAGGAAGTGCCGCATTTCGCGCTCACCTGGCTCGGCATGGGCACGGACGGGCACATAGCCTCCCTCTTCCCCAGCGCCGATCCGGACCCGGCCGATCCGCAGCCGATTCGCCAGATCACGCCCGATCCGCTGCCGCCGGAAGCACCGTTCGACCGCATCACCCTCACCATCCCGGCGCTGCTCAATGCGGACGAGGTGATCTTCGTCATCCGGGGCGAGGAGAAGCAGGTCATCTTCGAAGCGGCGATGATGGGAGAGATCGACCTGCCCGTGACCCGGCTGCTGGAGGCGGCGACACAGAAGGTTACGTGCTTCGCGTGAAGCACCTGCTGACCACACGTCTCATCCCGGCGCCGCTGCATCGTCGTTTGCTGAGGGTGGCCCACAAGGTGCGCATCGCCTGGTGGCGCCTGCGCCGCCCGCTCACACTGGGCGTCAGCATCATCGCGCATGATGAAGCGGGCCGTGTCCTTTTGGTCCGCCAGTCCTACGGCTCGCCCGACTGGCACCTGCCCGGCGGAGGGATGCGCTCCGCTGAAGACCCGGCCGCCGCCGCCGCGCGAGAATTCGCTGAGGAACTCGGCTGCCCCCTCACCAGCGTCACGCTGCTGAAGGTCCGGGACGAAATGTTCTACGGGGCCTGCAACCGGGTCCAT